>WNGJ01011596.1_pt1 | contig 13822 bp, 10 predicted proteins | sample 5400611 | NCBI WGS metagenome assembly WNGJ01 (sample SAMN13153375, study PRJNA577476) | soil metagenome | isolation source: 40 cm soil or saprolite under Garry oak tree replicate 1 | place: USA:California | collected 2016-06-15 | reverse complement strand
AAGCGCTCCCCGTCCGCCGCCGCCTGCGCGTACGCCGCAGCGAACTGGTCGAACGAGCGATCGTCGAATTGCGCCGGCACCTCGACGAGGCGGGTCATACGGCCGACAAGCGGCCGAGCAGGTGATCTCGCAAGCCCGTGGCGCCGCGGTGGGCGAGGTTCCGCCCAGCGAGGCGCGTGCCCTCGCGCAGGGCTTCCTCGAGACTGGCACCGCCCACCAAGCCGGCCGCGACCGCGCCGCCGAACACGTCGCCGCAGCCGGTCGGATCACCGTCGAGGGGCGCGGCGTCGTCCGGCGGAATCCGAGCGGTGCGAATGGGATTGCCGGTGAAGTAGGCGGCCCCACGGCTGCCGAGCGTGACGCAAAGCGTCTTGCATCCCTGGCTCAGGGCACCGGCGGCCGCCGCCAGGGGATCGTCCCCGAGCTGGCGCATCTCGTCCTCGTTCAGCTGGACGGCGTCGAAGCAGCCGAACCACGCCGACGCCTGGGGCAGGGGTCGGGGGACGCGGGTGCCGTCGGGTTCCTTCGCAAGGAACAGGCTGTGAAGGTCGGCATAGATGAAAGGCGGGAAACCGCGCCGCAGCAGTTGCGCCGTCTCGAGGTTCAGCTCGAACCCGGAGATGAAATTCACGTACAGCGCGTCGAGGTCCTGGACCATGGGCCCGAGCTCCGGCCAGGTCCACGGCGGCACGCCGCCGCGCATCTGCTCGCAGCGCCGCTCGGCGGAGGAGTACCGGAGCGTGACGCGGTTATTGGCCTCGGGGACCTCGATGAAGCGTGCGCCGCGTGCGGCGCGCCGCAAGCTGGAGAGAAAGCGATTGGCTTGCGGGGCCAGATCACGACCCACCTTGATGAGGGGCAGGATCTCCCAGTCTTCCTTCAATGCCGCATCGAGCGCGGCGAGCGCGTAGCCGATCCCGCCCCACTCCTCCACCGCCGGCTGGGCCGGGTCGCGGCCGTATATGGTGTCCCACACCATCGAACCGATCACACCCAGGCGCTTCAGCAGGCCCCCCACGTCCGCTGCATGAACACGGCGGCCGCGCCATACACGCCGGCGGTCCCCGTCAACGCGCCCGGCAAAATGCGACAGACTTCCCACGCCGGCTTGAACGCCCGGCGGTGCACCTCGGTCGTCAGGGGTCCGAACAGCTTGTCCCCCGCGAGGGTCACGCCGCCGCAGATCACCACGACGGCGGGATTGAAGATGTTGACGAGGCTCGCGACCCCGGCGCCGAGCAGCTTGGCCGTATCGCGTACCACATCCAGCGCGTAGGGGTCGCCGTCGTGTGCCGCCTCGTACACGACCTGTGCCGTGATGCGCGACAGGTCACCCGCCACGTACTGCGGCAGCGACGTTTCCACCCCCGCCTCGACGCCCTCCACCGCGCGGGCCGCGATCGCGGGACCCGATGCGTAGGCCTCGAGGCAGCCCTGGTTGCCGCACTTGCAGAGCCGGCCGTTCGCATCGATGGTCATGTGGCCGATCTCGCCGGCGACGTCCGAGGCGCCGTGGTAGATCTTGCCGCCCAGGACGATGCCGCCTCCGATGCCCGTCCCGATGGTGAGTCCGATCACGTCATCCACGCCGCGTGCCGCGCCGCGCCACCATTCGCCGAAGATGGCGCAGTTGGCGTCGTTGTCGAGCACGGTGGGCAGCTTCAGGCTATCGGCGACGCGGTCGCGCAGCGGCATGTTGACCCAGCCGAGATTCGGCGTCAGGATCACGACCCCGGTCTTGGTGTCGAGCGGCCCGGGGGAGCCGATCCCCACGCCGGCGATCTCCTTTCCGGGCGCGGCCGCGATCGACGCCCGCGCCAACTTCACGATGCGCGCGATGACTGCGTCGCCGCCCTGCTCGGGGAGCGTGGGTTCGGAGACGAGACCGATCAGCTCGGAGCCGTCCTCGGCCACCGTGCCGACCACGATGTTCGTCCCACCTAGGTCAATCCCGACGATGTATCGCACCGGCCTCCCCAATCTTCCCACTCTCCCGAATGTCCTCGATTGCTGCTGCGACGACCTCGGTCGTGAGGTCGCGCATGCAGCGGTGATGGCCCAACGGGCAGCGCGGCGGCCCGTGCCGGGAGCACGGACGGCAGTCGAGCCCTGCGACCCCCAGTGCCACGTCCCCCGGCCGGATGGGACCGAACCCGAACTCGGGAAGCGTCGGCCCGAACACCGCGACGATCGGCGTACCCATCGCCGTCGCGACGTGCAGCGGCGCGCTGTCGTTCGTCACCAGCAGCGCCGCACGCCCGATGAGCGCCGCGGACTGCCGCAGCGTGAGCTTCCCGCACGCATTGACCGCCTTTGACCGCCCTCGACCGCCTTCGACCGCCCCAACGATCTCTTCACCCAAGCCCGCGTCCTCGGGGCCGCCCACCACCACCACGGGCACCTGCAGCGCGACGCGGCGGGCCAGCTCCCCGTAGTATGGCCAGCGCTTACTGCCCCAGATCGACCCCGGCGCGACGGCGACGAACGGCGCCCCTTCCTCGATTCCCGCCGCCCTCAGCAGGTCCCCGGCGACGCGCGCGTCGTCGGCGGTGGGATGGAGGGTGGGAGCATAGGCCCCGGAAGGCTGCTCCGCGAGGGCCAGGAGCCGGTCCACTTCGTGGCCCTCCGGGGGGTGCCGTCGGACCTCTGTATAGAAGAAGGGCCAACCGTCGTGAAACCCGATGCGGGCCGGGATTCGCGCCAGGAGCGCCAGGACGGCGCTGCGCAGGGAGCGGTGGGGCAGGTAGGCGCGTTCGTAACGCTCGGCGCGCAGTCGGCGCCCCAAGTCGCGCAGCCCCGCCCAGCCGCCGTCCCGCCCCCGCTTGTCGTACGGTACGACGCGCCGTACGGCGGGGTGCGTTTCGACGAGCGGCGCCGCGGCTGGCGTCGTCACGACGTCCACGGGCCCGTGCCGCGCCGCGAGGGCCGCGAGCAGCGGCGTCGTCAGCACGACGTCGCCCAGGAAGGCGGTCTGGATGACGAGGCTACTCAACCTGCAGGACCGCGAGGAAGGCTTCCTGCGGGATCTCCACCGTGCCGACCTGCTTCATCCGTCTCTTCCCCTCTTTTTGCTTCTCGAGGAGTTTCCGCTTGCGGGTGACGTCGCCGCCGTAGCATTTGGCGGTCACGTTCTTGCGGAGCGGGCGGATGGACTCGCGCGCGATCACCTTGGTGCCGATCGCCGCCTGGATGACGACTTCGAACAGCTGCCGCGGAATGAGATCCTTCAGTTTCTCGGCGATCTTGCGACCCCACTCGAACGCCTTGTCGCGATGGATGATGACGCTGAATGCGTCCACGGCCTCGCCGTTCAACAACATGTCGAGCTTGACCAAGTCGGCCTGCCGATACGCGAGGAACTCGTAGTCGAGCGACGCGTAGCCACGGGAGATCGTCTTCAACTTGTCGTAGAAATCCAGAATGATCTCGGCGAGCGGAAACTCCCAATGGAACTCCACTCGCGTCGGGTCGAGGTACTGCATGCCCTGATACACGCCCCGACGCTCCTGACCCAGCGTCATGACGCCGCCGATGTACTCCGCGGGGACGAAAATCCGGGCCTTCACGTACGGTTCCTCCACGCGATCCACCGTGGAGCCGTGAGGCATCAGGCTCGGGTTCTAGACCAGCTCCATCGTGCCGTCGGTCTTGTAGACGTGGTACTCCACGCTCGGAACGGTGCTGATCAGGTCGAGATCGAATTCCCGCTCCAATCGCTCGCGGACGATCTCCATGTGCAGGAGACCGAGGAATCCGCAACGGAACCCGAATCCGAGCGCGACCGACGTTTCGGGCTGATAGTGCAAGGACGAGTCATTCAGCTGCAGCTTCGCCAATGAGTCGCGCAGCTCTTCGTATTGCTCGGGGTTGGTCGGGTAGAGTCCCGCGAACACCATCGATTGGATGTCGCGGTACCCGGGAAGCAATTGCACGTCCGGGTGCTCGGCGTCGATGACCGTGTCGCCCGGACGGGTCTCGCGCACGCCACGGACGTTGGCCACGAAGTAACCGACCTCGCCCGCTTCGAGCCGCTCGGCCGGCTTGTGGCCCAGCTGGAGATAGCCGACTTCGTCCACTTCGTACACGTCGTCCTTGTGCGCCCCGAACGCGATCTTCATCCCAGGTGCCATCACGCCGTCCACCACGCGGATACTGGGGATCGCGCCGCGGTAGCGGTCGAAGTACGAGTCGAAGATGAGGGCTCGGAGCGGGGCCTCGTGATTGCCCTTGGGCGGCGGCACGCGCTGCACGACCGCCTCGAGCAGCTCGGGAACGCCGCTGCCTTCCTTGGCCGAGATGCGGAGGATCTCGTCCGGCTTGGTTCCGATCAGATCGTGGATCTCGTGGGCCCGCTTGTCCGGCTCGGCGCCCGGTAGGTCGATCTTGTTCAGAACTGGAATAATCTCGAGTCCGGCATCCATGGCGAGCAGCAGGTTCGAGAGCGTCTGCGCCTGGATGCCCTGGGAGGCGTCCACGACGAGTATGGCCCCCTCGCACGCGACGAGCGAGCGAGACACCTCGTAGGTAAAGTCCACGTGGCCGGGCGTGTCGATCAGATTCAGCTCGTACAATTGGCCGTTCTTGGCGTGGTAACTCATGCGCACGGCATTGAGCTTGATCGTGATCCCGCGCTCCCGCTCCAGGTCCATCGTGTCGAGCACCTGCTCGCGCATCAGCCGTTTGTCGAGAGTGCCCGTCAGCTCGATCAGCCGGTCGGCCAGGGTGGATTTCCCGTGATCGATGTGAGCTACGATGCAAAAGTTGCGGATGTGGTCTTGGCGCATGTGGCGGGAAATATAGCCGTCAGCCTATCTTTATCGGGCACCCATCCCCCATGTCATCCATCACCGGCTGGTACGACCCCGCCCAAAAGGGCGGCTGTCTGCGCCTCGCGGCCAACAGCTATCTGCCCGCGAAGGGCGATCCCTCCGTCAAGCTGCCGGGATTGCGTCGCGGCGATCTCGTCGTCTTGGACAACGGTCGCGTCACGAGCGTCAACGGCCAGCCGCCCAACGGACTCGATGCGCGGCCCGACTTTGCGAAGTTGGGCGCCGTCCACCCGAGCCGCCCGCTTACCCTCGAGACGCCGAAGGCGTCGAGCCCGCGAACGGCGGAGACGCAGCGCGTCGTCGACCTGATCTGTCCCTTCGGATTCGGTCAGCGCGCGCTGATCGTGTCGCCGCCGAAGGCGGGCAAGACGGTGATGCTGCAGGCCCTGGCCGAGTCGGTGGCGGAGAACCACCCGGCCGCGATTCTCCTGATTCTCCTGGTGGACGAGCGGCCGGAAGAAGTCAGCGAAATGGTCGATTGGGGCCGCGGGGAGGTGGTCGCGTCGAGCTTCGACCTGCCCCACGAACGGCACGTCGCGGCCGCGGACATGGTCTTCGAGCACGCGCGCCGCCAGGTGGAGCTGGGTCGCGACGTCGTCATCGTGCTCGACTCCCTCACCCGGCTCGCGCGCTCCCATAACACCACGGGGCGGGGCAGCGGCCGCACCATGACCGGCGGCCTCGACGCCAACGCCCTCGCCAAGCCCAAGGGGCTGTTCGGCGCCGCCCGTGCCGTACCGCCGGCGGACGGCGGCGGCTCACTCACGGTTATCGCCACCGCCCTGGTGGAGACCGAGAGCCGGATGGACGACATCATCTTCGAGGAGTTCAAGGGGACCGGTAACGCGGAGCTGCGCCTGACCCGCGACCTGGCCGACCGGCGGATCTATCCGGCCGTCGACATCGCCGCGAGCGGCACTCGCCGGGAAGAGCTGCTGGCCGATGCCCCTACCGTCGAAGCGAAGCAGAAGCTTCGGCGCACCTTGGTCGGTATGCCCCCGGACCAGGCGATGCAGGCGTTGCTGCAGCAGCTGAAGCGCACCAAGACCAACGCGGAGCTGCTCAAGAACTCCGCGTAGTGTAGTTCGCGCCCCGGATCGCGACGAGCAGGATCGGCACCGCGAACAGCGTGATCGGCGTCGACAGCGTCAACCCGCCGATCACGGCGAGCGCCAGCGGGCGCTGCAGCTCACTGCCGGCCCCGATGCCCAGGGCCAATGGCAGCAGACCGAACAACGTGCACAGCGTGGTCATGAGGATGGGACGCAGGCGCACGCGCGCCGCCTCGCGAATGGCGACTTCGAGCGCCACGCCTTCGTCACGCATCCGCAGCCGCGTGAAGTCCAGCAGAATGATGCCGTTCTTCACGATCAACCCGACCAGCAGAATCAATCCCATGAACGACGCGACGTTCAGCGGCGTCCCGGTCACCAGCAGCAGCACCAGCGCTCCCACGAATGACAGCGGCGCCACCAGGAGCACGACGAGCGGTTCGACGAACGATTCGAACTGCACGACCATCACGGCGCACACGCTCACCGCGGCGAGCCCGAGCACGAGGAGCAGCGCGCGGAAGGCGTCCTGCTGGCTCTCGTACTGGCCCGCGATCGCGACGCGCACGCCGGGGGGCGCGGGCTGCGCGGCGAGCGCGCGCCGGACGTCGCCCATCACGCCGCCGAGCGACCGCCCGCTCACGTCGGCGGTGATCGCGATCATCTGCTGTTGGTTCTCGCGCTCGAGACTCAGGCGCGATTCGGCGGCCGTGAAGGTGGCGAGACTCCCGAGCGGCGTCACTCGCCCTTCGCTCCCGGCCATGATGGGCAACGCCCGCAGCCGCAGGGGGTCATAGCGCACCGAGTCGGGCGCCCGCACGCGCACCGCCACCGGCCGGTCTTCGGCGCGCACCTCCCCTGCGTTCGTGCCGAGCAGCGCTGCGCTCACGGCGTTCCCGACATCCTCGGGCGTAAGCCCGACGCGGTCGGCCTCGGCCTGGTTCACACGCATCAGCAGCTCGGGGGACGGCTCGCTCACCCCGTTGTACAGGTCCTCGAGCCCGCGGACCGACTCAAGCTCCGGTGCGAGCCGCCGCGCGTACGCCTCGAGCGTGTCCAGCCGTTCGCCGAACAGCTTGATCTCCACCGGCTTCGCCGCCCCGGCGAGATCGTTGATGACGTCCGAAAGAATCTGGACGAACTCGATATGCAAGCGCGGCACGGCCGCGTTGATGGCATCACGTACGTCGTCCATGACCGCGAAGATGTCCCGCGAGCGGCGGCCCGGCGGCGTGAGCCGCGCGGCGACGTCGCCCGTGTTCTGTGTGGTCGCGAACAGGCCGAGCTCGGCCCCGGTGCGCCGTGAGGTGCCCGCGATCTCGGGCGTCGCCGCGAGGATGCGCTCCGCGATGCCCACCTCCCGATCCGTCTCCGCTAGCGCCGTCCCTCCGGGCGTGAAGTAGTCGAGCACGAACGCCCCCTCGTCCATCTCGGGAAGGAAGCCCGTGCCCACGAGCCGCATCAGCACCACGCCCGCGGCGACGAGCACCAGCGCCGCGACCGCGACCCGCCGCGGGTGGTGCAGGACGGAGGCCAGGGCCGCTTCGTAGCGCGACCCCAGTCCGTCGAAAACGCCGCCGGAGCCTGCGACCTCGTGGGCGGTTACAAACTGCTCCGCGAGCAGTGGGATGATCGTCAGCGCCAGGACCAGCGACACCAGGACGGCGATCGTGAGCGTGGTCGCGAGCGCCGCGAAGAACTGCCCGACGACGCCCTGCAGCAGGCCGAGCGGCAGAAACACCACGACCGTCGTGAGCGTCGAGGTCGTTACCGGCCAGATCAGCTCCTGCACGGCGGTCCGGATGGCGGGCAGACGGTCGGGCGAGAGACGCAGGTGGCGCGCGATGTTCTCCGTGATGACGACCGCATCGTCGATGACGAGTCCGATCGCGATGGCCATCGCGCCCAGAGTCATCAGGTTGAACGTCTGACCCAGCAAACGCATGACAAACACCGTGATCGCGAGCGTGAGCGGGATGGACGCGGCGCTGATCGCGGTGATGCGCCCGTGGCGAAGGAATAGCAGTAGCACGATGACGGCCAGGGTCGCACCGATAAGCATCGCATCCCGGACGGCGCGCACGGCGTCACGCACGAGTTCGGCCTGGTCGTACACCGGCTTCAGGTGCACGCCGGGCGGCAGGGTGGGCCCGATCGCCGCGACGATCCGCCCCACGCTGTCGGCGAGCGCGAGCGTGTTGCCCCCGACCTGCCGCGTGATGTTGATCAGCGCCGCGGGCTTGCCATCTCCCGCAATGATGCGGACATGGTCCTCGGTCCCCAGCTGCACGATGGCGACGTCCCGCACACGCAGTCCGCCCCGGATGACGACGGCCCCGATGTCGTCGGGCGCATGCGCCTCCTGATCGGTCACGATCAGATACTGACGGTAGTCCTGCGCCACCCGTCCCACCGCCTGCACCGTGATGGCGCGCCGGATCGCGTCCGCCAGGTCCGTGTACGTCATGCCATGCGCAGCGAGGCGTGCCGGGTCCGCGATCACCTCGAGCTCGCGCACGTCCGACCCTTGCACATCCACGCGCCCGACGCCGGGAACGCGCGAGATCAGCGGCTTGATCTCGTAGCGCGCCAGGTCGTACAGGGTCGCCGGTTCACCGCCTTCGACGTTGTACGAAAGGATGGGGAACAGCGACGGCGTGAGCTGCTCGACCTCGAGGCTCAGTTCGGCGGGCAGGGCACTCTGCACCTGGTTCACGCGCGCCCGGACGAGTTGCAGCGCGTGGTCCATGTCGGTCCCAGGGGCGAACGTGATCGAGATCTCGGTTGCGCCGCGAATCGTGTGCGACCGCACTCGAGTGACTCCGGGCACGATGCTCACGGCCTCTTCCAGCGGCCGCGTGACGCTGAAGACCACCTGGCGCGCGCCGAGCGTCGAGCCTTCCGCCACGACGGTGATGCGCGAGAATTGCAGCTCCGGATAGATCGCCGACGGCAGCCGCAACGCGGACCAGATGCCCGCGGTGCTGAGCAGGGCGACCACGAGATACACAAATCGTTGCTGCCGGCTCAGCAGGTCGAACAGCCTCATCGCCGTGCGCCGCCGATCCTGACTCCGTCCTCCACGCCGTACGCTCCCGTGGTGATCACCGTCTCTCCGGCGGCGACGCCGGTGAGGATCTCAGCCAAGGATTCGCTGCGCCCGCCGACGGTGACGGCCCGGGCGTGCGCGACCCCGGCCGAGTCCACGACGAACACCCGGAACCCATCTCCTTCCGGGACCAGGGCCGCGACGGGCACGGTGACGGCCTTGGGATTCACGTCGGTCACAATGCGTCCGAACAGCGATTCGCCGATCCGCAGGGTGCGCGTGGGCCGGGCGGGCCGCGCGCGCACCGCGACCGCGCGCGACGCGGAGTCCACGGCCGCCGCGACGCTGGTCACCACACCCGGCCCCAGCGGCTCACCGCTCGCACCTTCACCACCGCTGACGACGACCGTGTCTCCGGGGTGGATCCGTCCCGCCTCCCCCGGCGATACGTTGAACACGATGTCCAACGCCGTCGGGTCGTCGACCGAGGCGCCCATGACGGCGCTCATGCGTGTGACGACGCCACTCAAGGGTGCGCGCAGCGTTGCGAGCTCCTGGGCGCGCCGCGCCGTGACCGCCGCGGCCTGTGCCGCCGCGAGATCGGCGGCGGCCTGCCCGCTGTCCTTCTGTGCCAGGATGCCCGCCTGCACCAGGCGTACGGCGCGGGCATACGCGCGCTCGGTGTTGGCGAGCGCGGCCGCGGCGCTCTGCGCCGCGGCGTCGAAGGGGGCGCGCTCGAACTCGACCAGAGAATCGCCCTTCGCGACGCGCTGACCCGCGACCACAAAAATCCGCGCCACTCGCGTCGGTCCGGGAGCGGCGAGCGCGGCGTACCGCTCCGGACGCGAGCTGACGATCCCAATCGCGCTCACCACGTGCGGGAAAGGTTGGATCGTGGCGACGCTCGTGCCGACACCGAGGACGCCGGCCCCGCCCTCACCGCCCGAGGCCTGGTCCCCGCCGCCGCCGCACGCCACGCCCATGCCGGCGAGCACGATCGCGAGCCGCACCAGGCGCGTCACGGCGCGTCCCGATCGGCGGTGAGCAATTGCAGGGCCCGGGCCGCGGCGTCCGCCGCCGCGAGGTCGTCGATGTAACGCGCCAGGATCTCCCGGGCGTTGCGTTGCGCTTCGAGAACACTCGCGAGCGCCACCGCTCCCTCGCCGTACGCGCGCAGCGACATCACGGCGACCCGATCGGCGCTCTCGACCAGTCCCCCGGCGCGGCCCAGCCGGGCGCGCGCCGCCGCCAGATTGCGCCGCGCCCGAACTACCGCCGCCGTGGTCTCGCGGCGCGTGAGGTCGAGCTGCGCCAGCGCCCGGGCTCGCTCCGCTTCGGCTCGCATCACTTCGCCGCCGCTCCAGTTGAAGAGCGGGAGCGGCAGCGAGACACCGACGATCGGCAGCAGCTGGTGGGGCGTCGGACTGCTCGGGTCGCCCGTATCGAAGCCGAGCTCGAGATTAGGAGCGAATCGGCTGCGCCGGGAGAACGCCAACGACCGCTCCGCCGAGCGGAGCGACGCCTCAGCCGCGGCGATGGGGAGGAGCGTACCTGCCGCCGCTCCTTCACTACCCGTTGGCGGCGCCAGCGAGTCGGCCAGTACGATTGTCGGCTCGTCGCCGGCGAGTCCCATCTGCAGTTGCAGCGACAGCAGCGTGCCCAATGCGGCGAGGGAGTCGTCCACCGCGATGTTCTCCAGCTGACCGGCATTCACGGCGGCGAGCCTCACATCGAGCTCGCTCACGTCACCGACCTCACGCCGCAGCCGGGCGATCTTGAGCAGACTGTCCGCGTCGAGCGCCGTGCGGCGCGAGAGGTCCGCGTGTCGCGCCGCGGCCAGGGCATTCGTGTACGTCGTCTCCACGTCGAAGCGAATCGTCGCGCGCTCGAACGCGAACCCGTAACGAGTGGCGTCCCGCGCCGATTCGGCGGCGCCGATGCGGGCGCCGCGCAGCCACGGGAGGTCGAGCGGCAGGTCTACGACGGCATGATATCGCGGGACGTCCTTCGTGTAGCTCGCGGAGAGGGCGGGATTGGGAAACGCGCGCGCGCTCCGCACCAAGCCACGAGCCGCGGCCGTATCGGCTCGGCCGAGTGCGACGCGTGCGCCGCGAGCGAGCGCCGCGGCCACGGCCTCGGCGCGCGTCACGGGCTGCTGCGCGGTCAGCCGCGATGGCGAAAGTCCGAAGACCGCCAGCGCGGCGGCCACGAGAATGATGCGCATGGTTCGCGGAAGCTAACGCCCGAACCTTACGACGGCCTTACACGGGTGCTGGGAAAACGATGGTCACCCGGGTGCCCGGCTCTGCGGGACCGATGTCGATCCGAGCGCCGTGCAAGTCGGTGATCCATCGGGCGATGGCGAGGCCGAGTCCCGCTCCCTCCGCCTCGCGGCGCGCGGGCTCGCCGCGGTAGAACCGCTCGAACACATGGGACCGCTGTTCCTCCGGAATCCCGATCCCCGAATCGGACACGATCACGGAGCGCTGGCCGTCGCGGGCGGTCACGTCGAGTCGGACGCGGCCGCCAGCCGGTGTGTACTTGATCGCGTTGTCGAGCACGATCAACAGGAGCTGTCGCAGCAGCGTGCCGTCACCTGTGATCGCGGCCTCCTCGAACTCCCCGACCTCCAATGCGACCCGCTTCCGTTCGGCGAGCGCGCGTACCGCTTCCACGGCGTTCGCCGCGAGGTCGTCGAGGTAGAGGGCCTCGCGCGCGACCGGCCGTTCTCCGGCATCCGCGCGGGCGAGGGTCAGGAGGTCTCCCACGATCGCGCCCACCCGGCCGGCCTCCTGCTCCATCGCCTGGAGCGCCGCCGCGTCCCGGACGGGGTCCCGCTCCTGTCCCAGGGCGACCTCGGCGCGGGCGCGAAGCACCGTGACAGGTGTGCGGAGCTCATGAGCAGCGTCTGCCATGAAGCGCCGCATCTGCTCCATCGAACGCTCGACCGGCGCCGTCGATTGCCGCACCAGGACGTACCCGCCCGCCGCCACGAGCAGGAGGGCCGCGAACGCCGCCGCGGCGAACGTCCCGATCAGCGAGGCGTATTGCGCCTCGAGCTCCAGGCGATCGGCGACGGCGACGGCGACATACGCGGTGCCCGAGCCGCCCATGAAACGCTCGGCGTGCAATCGCAGGGCGCGGCCCGCCGGCCCGGTGCGGTCGAGATCTACCTGACCCTCGCGGGCCGCCTGCTGAGCCGCTGCTTGGATCCACGCGTCCGCGGTGGACGGTGTGATCGGGCGTCCCGCTGCGTCGAACAGATAGAGCATCCGGTCGGGGATGTGCAGCTCCTCCACTGCGTCCGCGGCGCCGCCCGCGGCGCGCTCCACCTCCAGGGTCCGTGTGGCGACGGCGACCGCCGCGCTCGCCGTTCGTAGCGAGTCGTCGAGCCGGCGGGAGATCTGACGTCGCACCGCAAGGAGGAGCCCGCTTCCCAGGAGGACCAGAATCAGGGTAAACGTCCCGCCGTACCACAGCGTGAGACGTAGCCGCAGCCGCGCGAGCGGCTTGGGTCCGAGCGCGCTCATTGGGGCGGACCGAATCGATACCCCGCGCCACGCAGGGTCGTGATCAGCTTGGGCGTGTAGCCATCGTCGATCTTGCTGCGCAGGCGCCGCACCAGCACCTCGAGCACGTTGGCAAAGGGATCGTGATTGTGGTCCCAGACGTGCGCCGTGATCGTCGAGCGATCGACGACCTGCCCTTGGCGCCGCACCAACAACTCGAGCAGGGCAAATTCCTTGGCGGTCAGGCTGATCGGCCGACCGCCGCGCCGGACTTCGCGCGCGGCGAGATCGACTTCGAGGTCCGCGACGCGGTGCACGTCGGGCGTCAGCGAAAGGGGGCGGCGCCGGGCCAGGGCCTTGAGCCGGGCCACCAGCTCCTGGAACGCGAATGGTTTGGTGAGATAGTCGTCGGCGCCGACTTCGAGACCGCGAACCCGGTCGTCCACGGCATCGAGCGCCGTCAACATCAGCACGGGCGTCGTGACGTCCTGACGCCGCAGCTCGCGGCACAGCTCGAACCCGGTGCCGCCGGGGAGGCGTACATCGAGCACCAGGACGTCGTAGTCGCCGGCGGTGGCTTGCGCGCGGCCCTCGGCGAACGTCATGGCGAGGGTCGGGTCGATCCGGTGCTCGCGCAAGCCATCGCGGAGCAGGCCCGCAAGCTCGGGATCGTCTTCCACGATCAGCACGCGCACGGGCAAAGCATAGCGGCCCGGGCCGCGGCCGTGCAACCTGCCCGCGCCTTAGAGGGGCGCGGCCATCAGTGCGGCCCGGCGCCCGTCACGATCTGCTTGTAGCTGTCCGGGTTCCATTTCGGACGGTCGGCGGCATTCGCCACATCGAGGCCGAGGTAGAACACCAACTTCACGATGCGAGACTCCTTTTCGGCGTCGATCTTGTCCACGGAGTCGCTGGGCCGATGGTAGTCGGGATGCGTGCCATTGAAGAAGAAAAGGATGGGCACGCCCTGGCGAGCGAAGTTGTAGTGGTCTGACCGGGTATAGAAGCTCTCCTGCGGCCAGATATCGTCGATCGGCTGCATATGCAGCTCGGGGTGGGCCGCCCCCACACGGTTCAGGGTCGCGCCCAGGTCCGAGTGCTCCTTGCCGATCACGACGATCGTGTCCTTCCAGTTCCGGCCTACCATGTCGCTGTTCAAGTCCGCCACGATGTCCGCGATCGGCACGGGTGGATGGTCGGCGAAATAGGCGCTGCCCCACAGTCCCTTCTCCTCGCCGCTCACGGTGAGGAAGATGATCGAGCGTTTGGGCCGGGGCTGGAGCTGGGCGAACGCTTCGGCGGCCTCCACGACGGCGGTCGTCCCCGACGCATCATCGTCGGCGCCGTTATAGATGCTGTCGCCATTGACGGGGCGCCCGACGC
>WNGJ01005065.1_pt1 | contig 13824 bp, 13 predicted proteins | sample 5400611 | NCBI WGS metagenome assembly WNGJ01 (sample SAMN13153375, study PRJNA577476) | soil metagenome | isolation source: 40 cm soil or saprolite under Garry oak tree replicate 1 | place: USA:California | collected 2016-06-15 | reverse complement strand
CAGGACTCTTTGAATGTATGTCGCCGAGAGCAAGCGCCTCACCCATCAGGGCGCGAAGAAGATCATGACGACGGCCGTCGACATGGCCAGCCAGGCCGGGATCGCGATCTCCTGTGCGATCGTGGATGCCGGCGGGCACGTGATCCTGCTCGAGCGCATGGACGGCGGTCGCTTCCATACCGTGCATTCCTGCACCACCAAGGCGGTGTGCGCCGCGTCAAACCGGCGCCCGACCACGGCGAAAGGAGCGGCTGGTCAGGACCTCGACGTCAGCCATGCGATCGGTCTTGCGCTCGCTGCCGGACCGGAGCGATGGACGGCCATGGAGGGCGGCGTGCCGGTGCTGGTTGACGGCGAATGCATCGGCGGCGTCGGGGTCAGCGGCGGCGACTGGGAGACCGATTTGCGCATCGCCAAGGCGGCCGTCGAGTCGATCGGGGTGAGCTGGAAGTAACAGACGGGTGGCTCCGTCCGCGACGAGGCCACAAAAATGCGATCTCGGCCCTGCGGGAGGGAGAAAGTTCGTGAGTACCAGTCCTCTGCGCGTGGCCTGCATCGGGATGGGATGGTGGTCGGATGTTCTCGCCGATGCCATACAGCGTTCGGGCAAGCTGGAGATCCTCGCCTGCTACACCCGCTCCGAGGAAAAACGCAAAAAATTCGCAGAGAAATATCGCTGCCGGCCGGCCGCGAGCTACGAGGCGATGCTGGCCGATCCCGAGATCGAGGCGGTCATCAACACGACGCCGAACGATGCACATCTGGTAACCACCGCCGCCGCCGCCGCCGCGGGCAAACACGTGTTCCTCGACAAGCCGATTGCCAATACCGTCTCGGACGGCTGCGCCATCACCGAGGCCTGCCGCAAGGCCGGCGTGGTGCTGGCGCTCGGCTATCAGCGGCGGCGCGAGAGCCACTTCCGCTGGATCAGGCAGCAGATCGATGACGGCCTGTTCGGCAAGATCGTCAACGCCGAGGCCAACATCAGCCGCGACCGGCTCGGCAAGATCGATCTCACCTCGTGGCGCTATCAGGCCGCCGGCATGCCCGGCGGCGTGATGCTGCAGATCGGCATCCACTACATCGACGTTCTGGAATATCTGATCGGGCCGATCCGTGCGGCGCGCGGACAATTGGCGCAACTGGTGCTACCCGGCGACAATCCGGATGTCGCGAGCCTGATCCTGGAGCACGAGAGCGGCGCGCTCTCCACGCTGAATGCGAGCTACGCCTCGGCGTCCGAATATTATCTGATGAACATCTACGGCCGGGACGCCACCGCCTATTACGATTTGCACAATGGGCTCCGCCTGCTCAAGCGCGGCGACAACGAGCCGGTGGCGGTGCGCTGCGCCAGCAACGACACTTTGGTCGAGGAACTGGAGGAATTTGCGGCTGCGGCTCGCGGGCAAGGCCGGCTCGAAGTCGGGGGTGAGTACGCGACGAAATCGCTCGCAGTGGTGCGCGCCGGCATTCTCTCGGCGCGAGAGGGCCGCCGGGTCGAGGTCGCGGAGATATTGGCCAGCGACCGGAATGTATGACCGCGCGAGCGCGCGGACAGGAGCGCGTCATGAAGCCAAGCATTCGCAAATCAAGCATTGGCGTCTGGCCGGCGATGGTCGTCGCGATGATATTGGTTGCCGCCGCAGTCCCGGCGCGCGCACAGGACTATCCGACCCGGCCCATCACGGTGATCGTGCCGTTCCCCCCGGGAGGCGCCAGCGATGTGGTTGCGCGCATCGTCACCAACCAGATGTCCAAGACGCTGGGGCAATCCTTCATTATCGAAAATGTCGGCGGCGCCGGCGGCACGGTTGGCAGCGCGCGCGCAGCCGCCGCCGCACCCGACGGCTACACCCTGCTGGCGGCGGCCATGGGCTCGCATGTGGCGGCTCCGGTGCTCACCGCGAACGTCAAGTACGATCCCCTTGTGGACTTCGTGCCGATCGGCATCACTGCGCATTCGCCGGCGGTCGTGATCGCGCGAAAGGATTTCCCGGCCAAGGACTTGAAAGAATTCGTTGCCGTGCTCCGGCAACAGGGTGGCGCCGTGAAGGAGGCACATGGCGGCATCGGCGCGGCCTCGCACATGGCGTGCCTGCTGTTCACCGCGGAGATCGGCGCGCAGCCGACCCTCGTGGCCTATCGCGGATCCGGTCCGGCGTTGAATGATCTGGTCGGAGGCCACGTCGACTTCTTGTGCGAGCAGTCGGTCAGTGTGGCGGACCAGGTTCTGGCGGGCTCGGTCAAGGCCTACGCGGTCTCCGCCGGCGAGCGTCTGGCGATGCTGCCGAATGTGCCGACGGCCAAGGAGGCTGGCATCGGTTATGAAATGAGCGTCTGGTCTGGGCTGTTTGCGCCCAAGGGCGTCCCGCCTGAGGTGATAGCGAGGCTCGCCGACGCCCTCGACAAGGCGCTCGATGACAATGTCGTGCGCGAGACATTGACAAAACTCGGCGGCTCGTTACCCGCCAAGGCCGAGCGCAGCCCGGCGGCCTTCGACCGCTTTGTCCGCTCCGAAATCGCGCGCTGGGCGCCGATTCTCACGGCGGCCGGCGCGGAGAAATAGCGCTATGCCCGCGACTCCTTTTGAAACAGGGCCGCCGACGCTCGCCCCATAGCGTTACCCTGTCGACAATCAAAGGGCCCTTTCCGCGGCACCGACATCCGTATAATCTCCGTAGCACGCCGAACGGACGCCAGAGAACGCGTCTCGTGGTCGGGGGGAACGCCATGCAACGTGCTGGATATCTTCTCTATGATTCTTCCGTCGAGAAAATGGCGCCCGAAGAGCACGAAACGTCCAAGGCAATTGCAGATTCGATCGAGAGAACGAACGCATCGAGTTTCGCCGCGCGTCACCACGCGATCCGCCAGCAACACGCCAAAGGCCAAGGATACCTTAAGGGCGATCTGACTATTTATGATGATTTGCCCAACCACCTGCGACAAGGAATGTTTGCAACCGCTCGCAGCTATCCGATCATTATCCGCCTTTCCACCGCGTTCGGCGACATCCGCAGCGACCGCATCCGCGTCCCGCGGGGAATGGCCATCAAGGTACTGGGCGTGGATGGCACCAAGGCGTTGCCAGAGGACAATTCGGCCAACCAGGACCTCCTCCTAGTCAATCACAAAAACTATTTCTCGGATGCAGCCTCATATTTGAAAATACAGCGCAAGTTCGAATTGCAACCGCGCACGCCGGACATAGTGCTCAGAAGCCTGGGATTCCTGGCGCGCGGCTTCAAAAAGGCATCTGGCTGTATCGGCTTCGCCCTTCCGATGGGGGTGGACGCGGTCGCCGATGCCGGTGACAACATCCTCGGAGAGAGCTTTTATTCGCAGGCCGCGATTCGCTTTGGCGACTACATCGCGAGGCTTTGCGCGGCTCCCGTTTCGGAGTCGGTCCTCCAGCTCAGAGGCATGCCAGCCTATACGGACGACAACATGTTGCGGAATTCGGTCGTCGATTTTTTCAGGAACAACACCGCAGAATATGAGCTTCGCGCCCAGCTTGGTACGGACCTGCGTCGTACGCCCGTGGAAGATGCCTCGATCGAATGGCTCGAAGAGGTTTCGCCCCATCAGCCGATCGGACGCATCACGCTTCCGCCTCAGGAGGCCGACAGTCCGGAGCGCCGCGCCTACTCAGACGAAATTCTTTCATTCGATCCGTGGCGGTGCCTTGAGGCCCATCAGCCCCTGGGCTCTATCATGCGCCTTCGCAAGGAAGTTTATCGAGCTTCAAGCGGGTTTCGCCACAAAATGAACGAACGGCCCATGAAAGAGCCGCACGATATCTCCGAATATCCCGACTGACTTCTGTCGGAATGCCCGGTCCAGCATCCTATCCCCGGGTCGTCTGGGCAGCCAACATAGCCGATCGCAGAGGATCGTTTTGGTCGAGGGAATTCGCCAGCGAACTCGCGACCTGCTCGGACCGGAATCGGAAGTCGACCGCCTTCTCCACCTCACCGATGCTGTCATAGAAATTCGCCGCCGCGGCGTACACGCGCCACGCCGCAAGCGGGAGGTGGGCATCGCGGACGATCGCGATGGCTTGGGATAACTGAACCCTTGCCTCCTGCGAATTTCCCGCGGCCATCGCGACCTTGGCCATCAAGCTGTGCGAAAGCGCGAGAAAGGGGCGATCCGGCGCGGTCGCCGTAATCTTGTGAAGCTGTGCAGCCGCTTGTTGCGCCTGATCCAGATCCCTTGCTGCAAGCCAATATTCGCATCGATTCAAGAAATATTGCGGAGTGACCAGCGACTCCATGGCGATGCCAGCTTCAAGTTGCAGCTCAATCGCGTCGAGATGCGCGCGCGCCAAAGGCAAATTACCCAGCCCGATGTAGGCCTTTGCCAACAGGTTCCTTCCGATAAAGAAATTGAACGGATTCGCCTCAACCGTCGCGTCGAGAGTTTCCTCTCCGCATTTTGCCGCCCCTTCAAAATCCTGCGCCTCGGCGTGCAGCCATCCGATGGTCAACCGGCATAACGCGGCAGCCTGCGGATTCACATTTCGCACCGTCATGGCCAGCGCCACGGCGACGTGTTGCCGAACTTCGTTCCATTCTCCGAGGTATAGAAGCGCAAAAGCCTCGATCGTGTTAAAAATGACGAACAAATAGACATCGCCGATCAGACGGGCCAGCTCACGGCCTTGTCTCGTCGTCTCGCAACACCGCCGGTAATCCGCACTCAGGAACTCGAGCACACTCTCCACCGAGCAGCGCCTCATCAGCATGCTGACGTCCTGAGATTCAGCGATTAGCTTGACAGCTTGACGGCAAAAATCCGCGTCTTCCTCCCGCCACCCCCGCAGCATGAGATTCAAGTTGGCGACGTTGCCTCGAACCAAAGCGCCAAAAGCGGCGTCGTCAATCCCGCGGCTTCTCGCCAGCGCCTGCTCCGCGAAACCCAGGCATTGCCTTCGGTCCACGTAGAGGCAAAACCGGCTGAGATCCACCAGCCCACTGACTTCCGCTCGAAGGTTTCCGGTTTCCACCGCATAGGCAACCATCTCGGTGAGATCTTCAAGCGAGCGGGCCAAGTCCCCGCCGCCGCGCCACGCCCATGCCCTCTGATGAAGAAGCTTAAGGCGGGCCGCCGACTGCGCATCGGCAGGCAAATGAGCCACAAGCCCCAACGCCCGAGTCAGATATTCTGCTGCCTCACGGCTGCTGAAGCGTTGCGCGGAGCTTTCGGCGGCCAGACCCAAATAGCGTACGGCCTTGGAAAAATCGTTACCCAGTTCGAAGTGACGCGCAAGCATGGATGCCACTTCAGGCGCCCGGGCGCTGTATCCGTGTTCAAGGCTTTCGCCGATACGCCGGTGCGTATGCACGCGACGTCCCGGTGCGAGCCTCTGATACAGCACTTCCTGGTAGAGGGCGTGCCGGAAGGTGTAGCGGCCAGAGACTACGCCGTTCGGCCATTCGGCCACGCCGGATTGAACCAGCACCTGACCGGTCCGCACCAGTTCCTCGCAAACCTGCTCGACTTCCAGGATGCTGCGATCCAGCGCTCCCGCCGTCACCAAAGCCGAGAACTCCGCGCCCGCGGCGCTCGCCGTTTCAAGCAACCGCTGCTCGTCCACGGTCAGACGATCAATTTGCCGCGAGATCATCTCTCGCAAATCGCGCGGCATGTCGTCGTGCGAAATCGCCTCCTCGGCCTTCAGTTGCCATTGTCCATCAGCGTCGATGATCGCCCCCTGGGTAATGAGATGATCGACAAGAGAGACGACGAATAACGGTTGCCCGCCGGTTCGTCCGAAAACCTGATCGACTAACGCCTCTACCCATTCGGCCGAGGCGAACCGCAAAGCAAGATAGCGCTCGACTTCAGGCAGTGTCAGTCGATCGAGGGGAAGCTCCGCGCAGCGTCCATGGATCTGAAGATCCTGATGCACGGTCCGAATAGGATGCCCCGCGATCGCGACGTCCATCGGCCGATAGGTCGCAAGAACCAATATGGCCGCTTTTCGATCGCGTCGCGCAACGCGTGAAAGCACATCCACCGTCGCATAATCGCTCCAATGCAAATCCTCGAGAATGATCACCCAAGGGCGCTCGACACACAGGCCTTCCATGAGATCGCTGAACTCGCGAAGCATGCGCTCGCGCGTCGCTCCAAAAATCTCGTGTTGGAACGCGGCACGATCTTCCACGCGAAGAAAGCCCGGCATCTGCGCCAACCAAGTTGGCGCGTGATCGCGAAGCGCCTTGAGCAGGAACGGACCGTCGGCTCCTCGGCAAAGCTCCTGCAGCGCCTCGATCAGCGGTAGAAACGCTTCGTGAGTTCCGAATAGCTCGTTGCAACCACAGCGCAGCACGCCGCCGCCGCCGCGCCAGATCCGTTCCATTGCCATGTCGACAAATGTCGTCTTGCCGATCCCTGCCTCGCCGGTGACGAAAACGACCTGTCGATTGCCGGCTAGTACCTGCTGAAGAACGCTTTCCAAAATCCCCAGTGGCGCGACCCGCCCGACCCGCCAACGCTGGCGCGAATGAGCCATAAGGGCCGGTGCAGAAGCATCTTCCTCAAGCGTTTGCGCAACGCTTGAAGATCGAACCCCCGTGACAGGCGCAATGAATCGATATCCGCGCCGCATCACGGTTTCAATATAATGGGGCGCCAGCCTATCATCTCCCAACGCGGAGCGAAGCGCGTTCATCGCCACACTCAGGCTTGACTCGCTCACATGAAGATCTGACCAGACCGCGTTGAGCAGATCGTCCTTCGTCACCAATTCTCCGGCGCGTTCGACGAGACAGCATAGCACTTCGAAGGGCTTCGGCGGTAGCACGACACGGTCGTGTCCTCGCCATAGCAGGGCGTTGGCCCGATCAAGCCGAAACTGGCCAAAAGCAAGCTCGCCTGTTTTCACGGCTGCCAACCCTCACAGTCCGGATATCTCGGACCTTAAGAGAAAGCTAAGCGAAATGTAAGGGCGTCCTAAGGACGCGGGGGCACGTGAGCCATAGCGTTGGCCCGTCGGCGGTTTGCACGCCGGAAAGAAGACAAAGCCACAAGCGCCGGGGAGGAAGCAAATATGCCAAATCCAACCCACAGGGCAAACGACGAACAGACCGCCGCGGCCCCCGCGGATAACGTCAGGCTGATCGTCGCGCACGGCAAGATTAAATTCCCAAACCCGTTTTCCGACAAGATCAACGCCGTTTTCCTGCGTAACGGATCGCATCACGATGCGCTGGGGCTGACCGCAAAAATGCGCCCGCCGCGTGAGCTCTTGCCCCAAGAGCGGCCTAACGACGAAAAGCAAGGTGCAGAGCAACCTCAGGACATGGGGGTCGCTGAGGACCGACGCATAAAATCAGAGTGTGAAACCTGCTTCCCCACCCGACTCATGCGATCCGCTGGAACGATCATCGGATTTGTACTGGGTGGCCTTGTGGGAGCTGCGTTTGGCTCGGTGGTGGGGACGTTGGCCGGAATTATCGTCGCAGAGCAGAGCAACAACATTTGGCGGAAGCTAAAGTTGATCGGACTCTGGCGTGCCCGTGGCACAAGCAACGATCATAGATCTTCCTGTGCCGAGGTCGATTCGCCATGGCAAGATAGCTGAACCCGGCAGAAGAATTCGTTCAAATGGCTTCTCAAGCAGCATTTCAGCCCCCTAGGCGATAAAGCGACGCCGGATGTCAATTACCTGGCGTCCGTTCCGGCTTCAGGATAGCGCCTGTCCTCGCGCCGCTCCCTAGAGCGAGGCAGAAACCTGCTTATTGAAGCGACAAAGCATCGCCCTACCCATCCGGGTAGTTCCGCAACGCGTCCAAAATTCCCAGATTGGGGTGAACCCAACGGGAGCTTGCCATGACCGATCCGACCGCAGCCATCCTTTCCTCGTTCTCTTCCGCTGTCGCCAGCGCCGTCGCCCGGGCAACGCCCGCAATCGTCTCCGTGCACTCGCATCGCTCGCGTGCATCGGGCTTCCTCTGGAAACCTGGCCTGGTCGTGACCGCCGACGAGGCGTTGGCGGAGGAAGGCGAGGTCTCGATCAAACTTTCGGACGGAGCAATGCAGCCGGCCACCATCGTGGGACGCGATCATACCACCGATATTGCCTTGCTGCGGTTCGACGCCAAAGACGTCGACGCCAAAACTATGGCACCGATCAAGCTTTCACCTGGCGTGCCGACGCTCGGTTCGCTTTCGGTCGTGGTGGCCGCAGAACGCGGCGTCCCCACCGCGGCGCTCGGGGTGGTGTCGCTCGTCGGCGGCCACTGGCGCAGCCTGCGCGGCGGCGACATCGACGCCAGGATCGAGCTCGACGCGCGGCTGCATCACAGCCACCAGGGCGGCCTGGCGCTGGATGCCTCGGGCGAAGCCGTCGGCATGGCGGTGCTGGGCCCGCGACGCGTGATCGTTATTCCATCTGCGACGATCGAACGCGTCGCAGGCAAGCTCGAAACCCATGGCCGGATCGCGCGCGGTTATCTCGGGCTTGGCCTGCAGCCCGTCAAGCTCGACGACGGCGTCGGCGCGATGGTCATGAGTGTCGACAAAGCCGGTCCATCGGCGGCGGCAGGTATCCGGCAAGGCGACGTTATCGTCGGCTGGAATGACGAAAAACTCTCCGGCGTGCGGTCGCTGTTGCGGGCGCTCGGCCCCGACAGCGTCGGGTCGGTCGCGGACGTGGCGGTCCTGCGTGCCGGCGAGCCGCTGCGGTTCAAGCTGACGATCGGCGAGAGGCCGGAGACGTGAGCGAGCAGAGCTCGCCGGCCATCGTCGTTGTCGTCGAGATCGACGATCCGACGCTTGCGGACCGGCTCGCATCGCTGCTCGAGGGCGTCGCGGGTCTGCGTCTGGCGGCGCCTGGGGAAGCCGCCACCGTCGCGATCGTGTCGCGTGGTCCGCACGACACCGTGGAACCGCACGGCTTTGATCTGACGCCCCGCGAACTCGACGTGCTCGCGCTGCTGGCCGAAGGCGCATCGAACAAGACCATCGCGCGGCAGCTCGGAATATCGGTCCACACTGCCAAATTCCACGTCGGGTCACTTCTCGACAAGCTCGATGCCACCGGCCGCACCGATGCCGTGGCGCACGCGGCGCGGCGCGGCGTCATCAACCTGTAACCGCGTCGATCTGGTTTAAATCCAGCGCTCTTGATGTGTCGTCTGAGCGGCGAAAATCGCTCAGCCCCGACGCAGCGAGGCCGTGGCCAGCGCGTGCTCGACGCAATTGTTGACATGGGCGCGCAAGGTTGCCTTTGCGGATTCGGCGTCGCGCTTGAGCGCGCTGTCGAGAAGAGCCTTGTGCTGCTTGGCCGGCTCTCCGCCCCGGTATTGGAAAGCCACCATTTGGTATCTGAAGTATTTATCAAAGACCAACGCGTGCGTTTCCATGAGCACGCGCGAGCCGCAATTCGAAATCAAGGCCTGATGGAATTCGCCGTCATAACGCTTCCATTGCTCGAGCTCGCCGAGGCCTGATTCCATCAGCCGTTCCGTCGAGGCGAGTTTGTGATGCGCGGAGACGATCCTTCCTTCCCACTCGACGTCCGCATTGGCGAACGACACCTGCATCGCGTGCGCTTCCAGGAGCAGGCGAAGTTCTGCAAGCTCCTTAAGATTTTCCATCGAGACGGGAGCAACCTCAAAGCCTCGCCGTCCTTCGGCGAGCACGAAACCGTCCGCCGTCAGCCGACTGAGGACCTCGCGCAGGGTGCTGACACTGAGGCCGTAGGCCTCCTTCAAGCCATCCAGCTTCAGCTTTTGGCCCGGTCGAAGCCGGCCGAAAATCACGTCGGACCGAATCCGGCGGTAGCCGTCATCGCCGACGGCTTCGTTCTCTTCGCCTCGCTCGATCAAAACCATCATCTGCCACGCGCGCCACAGCTAATCGACCGGGACCTGCCACGTCCGGCGCCCCGCAACAAACTGCGTAATATCATACAATACTGATATTGTATGATAATTTGTGTTTTATACTTTGACTCATATTTCCTCATATGATTAAGGTCAAAAAAGTCGCGACGCTCAGAAGATCGCGCCAAGGGGAGAAATCGCCATGCGGCTGGGAGTGATTTGCCTTGCCCTCGTTGGCCTCGGCACCTTTGCCAGAGCGGAACCGGCGGACGCCCAGGTTCAGGAGCGGACGATCCGCTGGGGTCATCTGAACAACACCGACCATCCGATCAGCTTTGGCGTGCAGAAATTTGCCGAAGTGCTGGCGGCGAAAAGCGGCGGCAAATTGAAAATCCGCGAGTTTCCGGCCTCGCAACTCGGAAACGAGATGCAGCAGCAGTCGGCCGTTCGCGGCGGCACCCAGGAAATCCTCTCGGCTTCGACCACTTCGCTGGCAGGCGTCATCAAAGAGCTCGGTCTTTTCGACTTTCCCTTCATCGTAAGCACCTTCGATCAGGCCGAGGCGTTGGCCAACGGCGCCTTCGGACAGGCGATGCTCGATGCGTTGCCTGACAAGGAACTGATCGGTCTGGGCTATTGGGGTCTCGGCTTCCGCAACGCGACCAACAGCAGCCGCCCTATTGTCCGGCCAGAGGATTTCGCGGGCCTCAAGCTTCGGGTGATCCCGAACCCTGTCTATCTGGAGACCTTCAAGGCCTTGAAGGCGAATCCGGTGCCGATGGCGTTCGGCGAACTTTACACCGCGCTCGAAAACAAGACGGTCGATGGACAGGAGAATCCATACAGCGTCATCCTGTCGAACAAGTTCTACGAAGTCCAAAAATTCGTCTCGGCGACCAATCACACTTTCACAGAGAACATCATCATCGTCAGCAAGAAATTCTGGGACCGGCTTTCGCCCGAGGAACAGAAGATGTTCCGCGATACGTTCGCCGAGACCAAGGCATACCAGCGCGAGCAGACCAAACTGGCCGCGGATAAAGCGCTGGCTGAATTGACGGCCAAGGGCATGCAGTTCAACGAAATCCCGCCGGCCGAACACGCCCGCATGCAGGATGCCACCAAGCCCGTGATCGAAAAATTCTCTGGTGAGTATGATCCGGCCAAGGTCAAGCTCTTCAACGAAGAACTCGCCCGCGTCCGCAGCAAAACCAACTGATGCGCCGGGAAGTGGCCATGGGACGATGGATCGATCTCTATTGCCGCGTCCTGAAAGTCGTGGTTGCGCTCTGCCTCGCTGCCATGGTCGTTCTGGTCTTCACCAATGTCGTGTTGCGGTACGCATTCAACTCCGGCATCGCGACCTCGGAGGAACTCTCCCGCTGGCTTCTGGTCTGGCTTACCTTCCTGGGGGCGATCGTCGCCTTGCGACAGCACGCGCACCTCGGGGTCGACACGCTGGTGCGCGCGCTGCCGCGGCGCGGCAAATTGCTTTGCTTCGTCATGAGCTACGCCCTGATGCTCTATGCGGACGGGCTGTTGACGATCGGCAGCTGGAAGCAGGCCGTTCTGACCTTCCATGACAGCGCACCCGCGTCCGGCATATCGGTCGGGCTGTTTTTCTATTCCTCCGGACTCGTATTCGGGATTTCTGCGGCGGTGATCCTTCTCTACGATCTGGCGCGGGTACTGGCGGGGGCTGCGACTGAGGAAGACCTGATCTCGGTGAGGGAAAGCGATGAGCACACCTGAGCACGCCTTTCCGCCCTGCATGCGAGCCCGCGCGTGACCATCGCGGTTTTCACGCTCTCGCTGCTGGGGGCGATGGCGCTGGGAATGCCCATCGCTTTCGCCCTGATCGTGTGCGGCGTGGCCTTGATGCATTCGCTGGACATTTTCGACTCGCAGATCATCGCGCAGAACATCATCAACGGCGCCGACAGCTTTCCGCTGATGGCGGTTCCGTTCTTCATGCTCGCGGGCGAGCTCATGAACCGGGGTGGCCTGGCGCGGCGAATTGTGAACGTGGCGCTGACCCTGGTCGGTCATGTGCCGGGCGGGCTCGGATATGTCACCATCCTCGCCTCCTGCGCGCTGGCCTCGTTGTCCGGTTCGGCGGCCGCCGACGCCGCGGCCCTGGCGGCGCTGCTGGTTCCCATGATGGTGGCGGCGGGCCACAACAAGATGTATGCGGCCGGTCTGGTCGCCGCGGGCGGCATCATTGCGCCCGTGATCCCACCCAGCATCGGCTTCGTGCTGTTCGGCGTCGCGGGCGGGGTTTCCATCTCCAAGCTTTTTCTGGCGGGGATCGTTCCCGGCCTGATGCTCGGCGTCGGGCTCTGCTTCGCCTGGTGGTGGGTGGCGCGCCGGGAGAACATCGCAAGCCCTCCGCGCAAATCGCCGCGCGAAATCGCATTTGCCTTCATCGACGGATTTTGGGCGTTGATGTTGCCGGTTATTATCGTCGCCGGTTTGCGATTTGGCATTTTTACGCCGACCGAGGCTGCCGTTGTCGTCGCCGTCTATGCGCTGTTCGTGGCGACCTGCATTTACCGCGAGTTGAAATTTTCCGAACTCTACGAGGTCTTCGTCTCCGCCGCTTTAAGCACCAGCGTGGTCATGTTCCTGGTAGCGGCTGCACTGGTGTCCTCCTGGCTCATCACTGTCTCCGAAATCTCCAATCAGGTGGTCGACCTGGTGCGCCCCTTCATGGGCAACCAGACCTTGCTGATGCTCGCGATCATGGTCCTGGTCGTCATTGTCGGCACGGCGTTGGACATGGCGCCGACGATCCTGATCCTCACGCCGATCCTGATGCCGATCATCAAGCAGGCCGGCATCGACCCCGTGTATTTCGGCGTCCTCTTCATCATCAACAACGCCATCGGATTGATTACCCCGCCGGTCGGCGTCGTCCTCAACGTCGTCTGCGGCGTATCCCGCATCAGCATGGAAGACATTATCAAAGGCGTATGGCCATTCATGATCGCACAGCTCGTCGTCCTGTTCCTGATGGTGCTCTTCCCCGCGACGGTTACCGTGCCGGCAAAATGGTTCGGGGGATGACGGCGCCGGGTTCGTACGAAGGCCATATCCCAGCAAGCTCATGTGAAAAGGAACAGCAATGCGCATCATGATCCTCAATGGCCCAAATCTGAATTTGCTGGGCATCCGAGAGCCGCATATCTACGGGTCCACCACCCTTGAAGCGATCAAGAAATCTTGTGAGGAGTTTGCCGCCTTTGCCGGCGTGCAGTTGTCTTTTCACCAGTCGAACCATGAGGGTGTGCTGGTCGATCTTATTCAATCGGCGCGTACCGACGCCGATGCCTTGATCATCAATCCCGCCGCGTACTCCTTCACCTCGATCGCCATGTACGACGCGCTGAAGATTTTCGAGGGACCGATCTTTGAGGTCCACATCTCCAACATTCACGCCCGCGACGAGCTGCACCGGCATTCAAAGCTCTCGGCCGCGGTCAGATCCGTCATCGCCGGTCTCGGACCCTACGGTTACATCGTCGCGATACAGGCGGCGTTGCAGGCGGCCGGAAAATTGCCGGCTACTCTCCCTGCAGCAATACGCGTTGGCCCGAAATAATCGTCGGAGAGCTTGATGCAGAATTCGGGTGCCGGGCAGATAGCCGTTATCTCGTACCACGGCAATAACCCCAACCGCATCGAATGAGTAAAATCACGACTTTAGACGTGGAGGACATGTACGCCTGCGGTTTGCTTGAGATGCGAGATCCGTCTCGTCGTCCGCGTCTCAGCGCCGCTGGTTGTAGACATCAAGACACACCGCGCCGAGCAGCACCAAACCCTTGATCACCTGCTGGTAGTCGATGCCGATGCCGAGAATCGACATGCCGTTATTCATCACGCCCATGATCAGCGCGCCGATCACTGCGCCGGCCACCCGCCCGACGCCGCCATAGGCCGAGGCGCCGCCAATGAAGCACGCGGCGATCACGTCGAGCTCGAA
>WNGJ01018050.1_pt1 | contig 13825 bp, 10 predicted proteins | sample 5400611 | NCBI WGS metagenome assembly WNGJ01 (sample SAMN13153375, study PRJNA577476) | soil metagenome | isolation source: 40 cm soil or saprolite under Garry oak tree replicate 1 | place: USA:California | collected 2016-06-15 | reverse complement strand
AGTTTCTTGAACTCGCCCTGCATCTCCGCATTCGGCGGCAACCTTAAGGTGGCAAGACCTCGCGATATAGTTCATACTGAGAACATATGTTCGACCTCCGTTCGCCCTACCAACCTGCCGGCGATCAGCCGCAAGCCATTGCGAAGCTGACCGAAGGGCTGGCGGCCGGCGCGAAACATCAGACGCTGCTCGGCGTGACCGGCTCCGGCAAAACCTTCACGGTCGCCAACGTGATCAAGAATGTGACCAAACCGACGCTGGTCATCTCGCACAACAAAACCCTCGCCGCGCAACTCTACGCGGAGTTCAAAGGCTTTTTCCCGAACAACGCCGTGGAATATTTCGTCAGTTATTTCGATTATTACCAGCCGGAGGCCTACATCCCGCGCACCGATACGTTCATCGAGAAGGACTCGAGCATCAACGATGAGATTGAAAGGCTGCGGCTTTCGACGATGAGTTCGCTGTTCTCACGCCAGGACGTGATTGTCGTCGCCAGTGTGTCGTGCATTTATGGCATTGGCAGCAAGGAAGATTACGAGGCAATGGTCATCCCGATTCGCGCCCCCATGGAGATGACGCGCGACCATTTCCTTCACCGGCTAGTGGACCTGCAATATACGCGAAACGACATCGAGTTCACCCGAGGGCAGTTCCGAGTGCGCGGCGATACCGTCGAGCTTTGCCCCGCTGGCCGCGAAGACGCATTGCGGGTCGAGTTTTTCGGCGACGAAATCGAACGGATCACGCGCTTCGAGCCGCTGACCGGCGACAAAATCGAAGCGCTTCCCGCCGTCACGATCTATCCTGGCAAACAATTCGTCACGCCCGCCGAGAAGCTGCGCCCGGCGCTGCTGGCGATTCGCGAGGAATTGAGCGAGCGCATCGGTTGGTTTGAGAAGCACGGCAAGCTGCTCGAAGCCCAGCGGCTTAAGATGCGCACCGAATATGACCTTGAGATGATGGAGGAAATGGGTTTCTGCTCCGGGATTGAGAATTATTCGCGCCACCTCAGCAGACGCGCGCCCGGCTCGCGCCCTTGCACGCTGTTCGATTTCTTTGCGAAAGATTACCTGCTGGTCATTGACGAATCGCACGCGACCGTCCCGCAGATCGGCGGCATGTATGAGGGCGACCGCTCGCGCAAGACGGTGCTGGTCGAGTACGGTTTTCGCCTGCCGAGCGCGCTGGACAACCGGCCGCTGAGCTTCGAGGAATTTCAATCGCTCCAAAACCAGACGATTTACGTCAGCGCCACGCCGGGGGCCAGGGAGTTGGAATGGTCGAAAGGCCGCGTGGCTGAGCAAATCGTGCGCCCCACCGGACTGGTGGACCCCAAAGTGACCGTCAAAGCGCTGGCTGGCCAAATAGACGATCTTATCAACGAGTGCCGCAAGCGCGCCGACGCCAAAGAACGCGTGCTGGTGACGACGCTCACCAAGCGCACCGCGGAGGAACTCACCGATTACCTGCGCGAAATCGGCATCAAGGTCCAGTATCTGCACAGCGAGATTGACGCCATCGAACGAGTGGAGATTTTGCGCGCGTTGCGCAAAGGTGAATTTGACGTGTTGGTCGGCATCAATCTGCTCCGCGAAGGCCTGGACTTGCCGGAGGTGTCGCTGGTGGCGATCCTCGACGCGGACAAGGAAGGTTATCTGCGCAGCGCCACCAGTCTCATCCAGACCGCCGGGCGCGCCGCGCGCCATTTGAACGGTGAAGTGATTCTCTACGCCGACGTGATGACGCAGAGCATCCAGAAATTCCTCGCCGTTTCGGAGTATCGCCGCAACAAGCAACTGGCCCATAACCAGGAGCACAACATCACGCCGCGCAGCGTCATCCGCGCCGTCGAGGAGAGCCTCTCTTCGCGCAGAGTCACAACCGAGCAAGCCCACGCAGTTCTGAGGGAATCGGGAGTGGATATCGATCTCAACGTGACCATCCGCGAGTTGGAGGAAGAAATGGTCAGCGCCTCCAACAACCTGGAGTTCGAGAAGGCTGCCCTGCTGCGGGACCAGATCCGCGAGCTGAAGCGCGCGAGTGACGGGAGTGCACCTGTGAAGGACTCGAATGCAACTGCCCCGAAGCCCGCGCGCTACTCCAAGTCGCCAAGGCAATTTCCGTCCAGGAGCCAAGGGCCGCCGGCGCGTCGCGCCGCCAAACCGTTTTGAAACAGCGGAGGTTTTGAAGATGTGCAGAAGGCGACGATAAAATGTTGAAAGCTTAGCAGTTCGGAGTGTGGCCGCTTCAGCCGCGGCAGCCCGTACCCGCTACGCAGAACAATTTTGGAGACGCGCGTGAATTCGAGCACACCAGGCTGGCGACGGCCACGTTTCGGCAGGCGGGCAGGCTCTTAGCCGGCACTATTTCTTGCGAAGCCGACGCGGCACCAGCCATTGCAGAAACCCGCCGCACCATTGATCTTCGCGCATGTAAAGCGTCCAGCGCATGGCTACGTCGGCCACCAGCGCCGCGAACAACACTAAGTCCAGCACCAGGAACGGAATGGCCACCGGCCCGATCTGCAGATGATCCCCGCTGGCCATCGCCCGAATCAATCCGCCGGCCATCATCTTGCCGGTGCGGGCGGTGGATTGCAGCGTGATCACCGCAAATACTCCATCGGCGAAGGTCAGGCAAAACCCGATGAAAACAGATGCGCCGGTAATAGCATGCGGAACGAAGCCGAACCGCATAAGCCGCTGTTGCGTGCCCGACCATAGTAGGCCCAGAAACGGATAAAACGGCAGTAGCGCAATGCGGACGGCTTCATCAACCTTTCCGCTGCGCAGATTGGCGTCGCGCTCTGCCACCGCTTCCGCATCGTAGGTCCAGAATAACTTGGCGCTGCTGACGTGGCCCTCCGGCCAGGGCTGGAGCAGGTAACGGACCGCGTAAGGGGCGGTGGCTTTGCGCTTTTCCACCAGGTGGTATTTCCGGTCTTCGAAATAAACGGGGATTGGGTTGAGGTCGCGCAGTTCCCAATCCGGCATGTCATGTTTCGCTTCGATGACGATTTCGCTGCCCGAAATCGTGATTCGATCGGGGCCGATTTGGAGGGTCCTCTCTGAGTTGGTTCCCGAAGGCGCTTCCATAAGTGACTTCTCAGTTCAGCGACAGATCCTCCGGCATTTGCGCCAGTAGTTTGTACTTCCACCCTTTCTGGCGCAGGATAGCCTGCCAAAGTTGATCGGGGTTGGCGTCGAAAACCAGGTCGAGCGAGGCCGGATGCGTCAGCCAGGCTTTGCGTTTCATCTCTTCTTCGAGTTGGCCCGGACTCCAGCCGGCGTAACCGGCGAACATCCTGATCTTACGCGTCGGGGAAAAAGAATCTCCGATTTCGATCAAGGAATCGAGGGAATGACCCAAGCTCAGATTAGGCATGACGTTTGCCTCGGTAACGAAGGCGTCCGTGTGCAAAAAGCTCAAAGCCGAAGGCTGCACCGGTCCTCCGAGATAAAGCGGGCACGCTTTGAGTTGCTCCGGCAGGTCGGCGACGATCATTTCACCGACGTTGTTGCCTGTGCCGCGGTTAAGCACCAGGCCGAAGGCTCCTTCAGCGTCATGCTGGCAAATCAGCACCACCGAGCGCTGGAAGAACGAGCCGCGCAATTGGCCGCCGTCCAAGAGCAATTGCCCTTTCAAGAATTGTTCCAACTCCGGCATCTCACGGCTGGTTTTCGCACACACTTGCCATGCAGCCAATCTGGATTAAATTTTGACTATGTCAAAACTTTGTCTGCTTTTGCTGCTGGTTACCGTGCTGATGGCGGCTGCAGGGTGCAGCACACCCTCTGGCAGCCGGGAATATATCCCCGGGCGCGGGTGGGTGCCCAATGACTGAGCGGTCGGACCTTGCACCCAGTCGGGAGAGGGCAGAGAGCATTACAGGTAGGGCGCGTCACTCCGTGCGCGCCGCTCTTCCCTCTGCGCTCTTCTCTCTTCCTCCACCCTCCGCCTCTTCAGCGCGAGTCGCTCCTAAACCTCAGCTCCTGCTCCTCGCCAGAGCCGACGATTTGGATGCGCGCCGAATTCTCCCGGATGGCCAGGCAGCGGATGGTCACGTTGCTGCTTCCCAGGCGCAACTCGCCTTCCTGGTTGACTTCAAAGGTCCGCTCGTTAATGAGCGCGCGCGGCCGGCTTGGCGTCCAAAATATTCCTTTTAGAACGACCACCTCAGGAAGATCCTTCGGTTTGGGTTCATTGGTTGCCGGCTCCGATGCAAGCCAGGCGGCCCGGCGGGGAGCTTCCAGTTTTTTGACCCTGGCCAAATCATCGTTATCCAACCGATCGTCGGTCCCTTGCTTCACCCAATCCACGATGGCCGAGAGGCCGTAGCGCTCTTCCGCCTCAAGAAATAAATGGATCTGGCCGCGCGTGTACGCGTTGAGCAAGATCATCTTTTTCTGCGCCTCCTCATGTTCTGAGTCCATATACAAGAAGGCGACCAGTTCGCAAAAGCCTTCGGTGGCGTCCCGGCTCAAGGTTTTCCTTCGCCGGTCTGACAGGTTCTCATTCAGCCAGGTGTGTGCATACTCGTGCGCGCAGGTCGCCTCCAACGCAGCGAGCGGCAATGCGCTAAGAATGCTGATCTCGTGCAGAACTGCGCCGGGACTCACCCGGGTCTCGACGTAACCCCATACGTTGGGACATTGGTAATCGTTGCCGGGGAATTTGAAGCGTTCCTGCAGCGTCATGCGATCGACTATCGCGACGGTCACATTCGTTTCTGGAAAAGTGAGCAGCCGTGAGAAAAGCCGGTCCAACGTCTTCTTGGCCTGGCGACAAATTCCTTTGGCCTCCTCCTGGTTGAGCACAGCCGTCGCGGCGTCCCGCGCGCAGATGGACCGGCCATCGGCCAGTTCAGTGTAACTTGTCTTGAGCGGCAGGCCGCAAATGTAGCACTGTGGACGGGACATGAGGCAGTCTTGGCAGACTCGCTGCTTCTCTCCGGTCACTTTGTCTTGCGCCAGGTAAACCACCGCGCCAAGCCTAGCGCCACAGACGCTGCATTGGTCTGAATCGGCCTGCAACGTCAGCGTGAAGAGACAGGCAGCCACCAGAATGAGGTTTGCCTCCCAAGTCTGTCGGTGTCTTTTTAAATGCTGAAATGCTGAAATGCTGAAACACTGAAATTGGAAATTTGAGCCTGGCTGCATTTTCAGCATTTCAGCATTTCAGCTTTTCAGTCTTCAGCTAGCAGGGGTCAAACCAGCGTCTTGACCTTTCTCGCAATGGCGCCGGCGTCGATTTCATACTTGGCCAGCAATTCCGCTGGTTTGCCTGAACGCGGCAGTTCATAGACGGCCAGCTTGTGCACTTTGATGCCAGCGGCGCTGAGCTCTCCCGCCACCGCGTCACCCAGGCCGCCTTCGGCATAGTGATCTTCGACGGTGACGATGAGGTTGTTGGTCTGTTGGGCTGCGGCGCTGATGATCTCTTTGGCCAACGGCTTAATGCTGTAGGCATCAATGACGGTGATGCCGATGCCCTCATTCTTCAACGCATCGGCGGCCTTTAGGGCTTCGAACAGCGTGATCCCCGCAGCCACAACCGTGACTTTGTCGTTGGCGGCTTGGCGCAAGACTTTGGCGCCGCCTATGGGAAATGGTTCGTCGTTGTTGTAAATGACCGGCGTTTTGGGGCGCGAGGTGCGCAGAAAACAGATTCCCTTCTTCGCAGCCATCTGCTCCACCAGCTTTTCTGCGCACACAGCGTCACTCGGATACAACACGGCGCTGCCGGCAATCGCCCGCAGAATGGCGATGTCTTCCAGACCCATCTGCGAGGGCCCATCTTCGCCAATGCTCGCTCCAACGTGAGAGCCGGCGAGCTTGATATTGGCCCTCGAAATGCCCGCCACACGAATTTGGTCGCAGGCGCGGGCGAGGAAGCACGCGAACGTGGAGGCGAACGGCACTTTGCCGCGCGCACTGAAGCCGCTGGCTAGTCCGACCATGTTTTGCTCGGCGATGAAACATTCAGTGAAACGATTCGGAAATTTCCTGTAGAATTTGTCCGAGAAAGTGGAGTTCTTGGTGTCACCGTCCATCGCGACGATGCGTGGGTCCACTTCGCCGATGCGGACCAAGGCATTGCCATAGGCCTCCCGGGTGGCGATCATGTCCCCGAGTTTGTAGGCCGTCGGCGGATAGCTGGCCGGTGGATCGTTTTGTGGTGGGGGGAGTTGGTTGGGCGCCGCGACGGGGTGCCCGATACCGGACTTGGCGGTGGGCTGCAGTTCCGCTATCGCCCGGGCCGCTTCCTCTTTCGAGAGCGGCCGACCGTGCCACCCTTCCTGGTCCTGAGCGAAAGAGATCCCTTGGCCCTTCAAAGTTTTCGCCAGGATGACCAGCGGCTGGGTGCCCAACCCGACCGCGGCCAGTACTTCCAGGATTTCCTCCAGGTCATGCCCGTCAATCTCCTCTGTGCGCCAGCCGAAAGCCTCAAAGCGCTTCTTGTACACGTCGAGACTGTGCCCGAATGCGGTTGGCTGGCTCTGGCCAAGCCGGTTGACATCCACCACAGCGATGAGATTGTTCAATTGATAAATGCCGCCGAGCGAAGCAGCTTCCCAGACCCCGCCCTCGGCGCACTCACCATCTCCCATCAGAACATAGGTGCGGTAATCCAGTTGGTCGAGTCGCGCGCACAACGCCATGCCCACGCCCGCGCTCAGTCCCTGTCCGAGGGACCCTGTCGCCACGTCCACGAACGGCAAGCGCGGTGTCGGATGGCCTTCGAGGTCGCTGCCCAGTTGGCGAAGCTTGAGCAATTCCTCAGAAGGGAAAAGCCCCGTCTCGGCCCAGGCCGCATAGAGCAGCGGCGCGGCATGACCCTTGGAAAGAATGAACCGGTCGTTGTTGTGATAATGCGGGTCCTTGGGGTCAAAGCGCATGTGCCCGAAGAATAGCGCCGCCACCAAATCCGCCGCTGAACAGCATGAAGTCGGATGGCCGCTGCCGGCAGCGGTGGTCGCCGCAATGGAATGAATCCGCAACTGGTTGGCGATGCCCTTTATACTATCAATGTCGATATCGTTCATGAGTGCAGCCAACTGTATGCAGCAAAGTCCAAAAGGAAAGTAGAAATAATCCAGCAAAAACTCACCGGGCGCATCTTGTCAGCACCACCAACCGCCGCGCCATCCCTCTTCGCCCTCCCTCTCCCCTTTCGGGGAGCACACGCGCCCCCGCGTGTCGCAATCGGCGCCCCGCCGATTGTGCCCCTCTCCCATCCGATGGGAGAGGGCCGGGGTGAGGGGCCGTCCTTTCTCCGAACGGTGGTACTGACATGGTGCGTCCTCCGGCAAGAACTCACCAACCGAGGAGCGCGGCTTTGAGGTCAGAGGCCGGAGGTCAGAGGTCAGAGGCCGGAGGGCAGAGGACAGAGGGCGGACCTCCGATCTCCGACCTCCGGCCTCCTATTTCGGCAATACATGGCCGGGGATGGTGCAAATCGGATTTATGCCAACCGGGTTCAAGGTATAAATACCACCCGCAGGGCAGGGTGGCAGCGAATTGGTCCGCAAATAGGGCGCAAGGTCTGATACGCCGACCAGCGCGCCCCTGGGCTTAACGTTCTCCAAGGCCCACTGGTTTTTGGCGCCGTCAATCTGCCGGAGGTTATTGATGCAGGCGTTGGCTTTTTGCTGCTCGGCAGTCCCAGCCTGCGCCAAACCAGAACGCGCCCGCAAGGCCTCAGCTTCCGCTGGAGACAAGTTCGCGGTGGCTTGCGCCGCATTTTGGCGCAGCACCTGGGCTTGGGCTTGAGCATTCTGGGCTTGTATCTGAGCGCCTTGAACTTGAGCTTGCGCAGTTTGGACTTGCTTGGCCATTTGCTGCTTCTCGTCGCGAAGTTGGCGGACCTCATTGCGCAAGCGGAGCAGGTCTTCATTGTCCTTGCGCAGCCGGGTCAGTTCATCGTGTTCGGCCTCTGCCAAGGCTTTTCCGGAGTCTTGAGAAGCGGCTCGTACCTGCAGATCTTGGTTGTCCTGCCGGAGCCGGACCAACTCCGCTTGTTGTTCCCGGTCGGATCGATAAACAAACCCCAGCGCCACGAGTATACCCAGCGCGCAGAGCCACGGCATCACTAACTTCAGACTCATTTGAACTGGGAAAAGTATCCAACGCAACCTGGTCCAACGCAATCGAAAACGCCCCTCTCCCCCTTGCCCCTCTCCATCACATGGAGAGGGGGTCAGGGGGAGAGGCCCTGCTGGCTCAAGAACCCTTGACGGCTTCGGCGAGGAGCGCCTTTTCCTCCGGCAACAGGAATGCCCGCTGAGCTATACCCAAATACTGGCTCGCCTTGTTGGTCTCGCCGAGCGCAACCAATAAGACTCCATAGTACAATGCCACCGAAGGGTTCTCGAGCGCCTCCGGTTTGAGTCTTTCCAGCGCCGCCAACCCTTCCTTGCTCCGGCCCTGCAGGTGCAGCGAATAAGCGTAGGTCGAAATGACAATCGCTTCCTCGGGATGTTGGACATAAACTTCCTTTGCCAGTTCGTGCGCTTTGGGGAGGTTGAGTCTCAGCAGCAGCGAGGTGGCAGCCAGGTTGTTGCGGGCCTCGAAATCCTTGGGGTCGTAGCTCGCCAGAGCGGCAAACAACTTGTTCAGCCCGAGGGTGTTGCCGGTCGCAAAGTAGAGTCGCTTCAATTCCAGCAGCGCCCATTTTTCTCTAGGGAACCTCTGGGCCACCTGCCACAGCAAGTCCTCTTCATGCTTTTCCTGGCCCCAGCGGCTGGCCATGCTAATCAAGACAGTCAGCGCGCCGAGTCGGTCGTCCGCCTCCCGAACCGCCGTGCGCCAGCGCGCCTCGGCCGCAAGACCACGCTGTTGTTCTGAAGCGGCGAGGGAAAGAAACGCAGCGCGCTCGAACTCAAGGTCGCCCCACCGCTGGTCTCCGAGAAAGGTTTCGAGATCGCTCCAGTCTTTGTTGATCAGATAGCAATCCACGAACGCCAGCGGCACCGGCTGCTCAGCCCGCAGTGCCGCCGGGAAATGGCTCAACCAGCTCATCGCGTCCTCTGCCAAGCCATGGTGGACCATCCAGGCCGAAATCGCATAAACTTCGGCGGCGTTGGTGGTCACGTTCCTTTGCAAGGTGCTCAGGTAGGTATTGGATTCGGGATTCTGCGCTTGTCGTAGTATGCTCAGATGCTCCAAGCGGTCATCCAGCACCGAATGTGGGTCCGCCAGAAGCTGCCGAGAGAAGCGAGCTGCGGTGGCGAAGTCGTTCCGCCGTACGTTCTCCGCCACCAACCAACGCAGCGCAACTGCGCCGACATTGGTGCTGGCACGCAGGCGCTCCAGCGTAGCACGCGCACCCGAAGCCAGGCTGGCGTTGGTGGACTGCAATCTGAGCACCGCCAGGTTTAGCTGGTGCAGCTCATTTGTTGGCTCCAATCGGCTGGCCTCCTCGAACTGAGCTACGGCTTCACTGGTTTTGTTAAGTTTGAGCGCCAACTCAGCGCAAAGCACATGGTAAGCCGCGACGTCTTTGGCCGAGGCCCCGAGTTCTTCGAGCGTCTGGGCCGCCAATGGGTAAGGCGGGCCTTGAACGCGCAGCTCAGTCGAGGCCAGGATCAGTTTGTTCTCGATCGTCGGCGCCAAGGCGGCGATGCGGCGACGCCAGTCCAGGACATCCGGAGAGCGCGATTTTTCGCCTAGTTCCGCGATTATCCGACACGCGTCAAGGTTGCGCGGGTTAAGTTGGAAGGTTTGGCGGGCGGATAGCGAGGCATTGCGATAATCCCCGCTGGCCATAAACTTTTTGGCCTGTTCGAGGGAGCGCGCTTCCTTGTGCCGGTGATAAGCGGGACGCCCATAAAACCACAGGCCCGGCGCACCGATAATGACTATGATTCCCGCGACGAGGATGGCCTTCTTCATAAAATACGGAAGCCCTGAATCCGCAATCTTGCGGACTTAGTATGGGCTTGACAATACATTAAATTTCTGTAAACTGACCGCACTGCTGGTAGTTCCAGCGCAGAGTTTCCCTGAAAAAAGGGGGGGTGAGTTTATGTTTATGAGAAGATCATTTGCAACCCAGGTTTTGCTGGCTGTCGCAACGCTGTGGGCGGGCTTTTGCCTGCCACTTTCGGCGACGATTATTTACGACAACACTGTGAACGACCTGACGACGCGGTTTAACCCCGGGACGTTTGAGGTTGGCGACGAAATTACTCTGGCGGGCGGCCCGAGCAAGCTCCAGACTTTCTCGTTCGAGTTCTGGGGCACAAGCGCGAATTCCCTTAATTTCGCAGGAAGCGTGCAGGCTCGGGTTCGATTTTACGAAAACAATGGCACTCCTTTCAACGGCTATTCAACGCCCGGCACAGTCTTTTACGACAGTTCGTGGTTCCAAGTGCCCAGCCCGACGTCCCGGAGCACGTTTGTGTTCAGCGCGGGCTCGGATTTCGCGCCCCATGGATTGACCATACCGGTTTCCGACATGACTTGGAGTGTGCAATTCCAGGGATTGGGCGCGGGTGACGCCGCAGGGGTTGACCTGTACTCCCCACCTGTAGTCGGGCAGAATTTTGCTGATTACTGGGAAAATGTTGGCGGCGTGTGGAAGCTGAAGCAGAATCCGAATATGCCGATTGATTTCGGGGCGAAAATGGCTGCCAGTGTTCCAGACGTTACCGGGCTTGAGGTTTTAGTGATCGGTGTGCTGAGTGTTCTGGCGTTCCATCGGTTGCTGAAGTATAAGGGGCAACTGGATCCCAAACGGCTCTGCCCTGTCAGGGCGGGCTAGCTTACCGGTCCGCCAAAGGCGCGTTTGGGCAGCTACGGCCTGAACGGGTGGGTGTTCTGCACGGCGGAGCCGGTGCGTGCGTCGATCTGCATCGTGCGCCATTGGCCAGGAACCCAAGATGAACCAAAAGCTCATTTTCCGGATTCTCCTCGGTTTGGCGTTTGGATGCTGCCTCGTGTCCGCCCAGCCGGCCAGGGACAGCACCAAGACCAATCCGCTCAATAAGGAGGGCGGAGTGACGATTGAGTACATCGCTCACGCATGCTTCCGCCTCACGTCGCCTTCGGGGAAACAGATCCTGCTGGATCCGTACGCAAGCCGCGTTTGGTTGGGATACGACTTTCCTCCGGGCCTCCGCGCCGATGCCGTCTTGATTTCGCACCCACATTACGACCACGACGGCGGTGAAGCCATGGGCCGGAAGGTTCCCTGGCCGCAGACAACTCTCGTTCTGCGCCATCCTGGCACTAACCAGATTGGCGACGTCACGGCAGTCGGATATGCCGGGAAACATGCGGACCCGTGGGGCAAGGAATTCGGCCAAAGCAACACTGTTTGGCTGCTTGAGGTTGGCGGCCTTCGGATCGTCCACCTCGGTGATAATGGCCCTTTGCGCGACGACACCGTCCGACAGATTGGCCGCGTAGATGTGCTGATGATGCCGATCGATTCGCAGTTTCACATCCTGAAAGCGGACGAGATTGCAGCAATCCGCAGAGAGCTATCTCCATCGGTTCTAATTCCGATGCACTACCGGCACGACGATCTCGAATCGGTTCCCGGAAGCCCGGAGGCTCTTGGCGGCATCGAGGGATGGGCAAAAGGGAAAGTCAACGTGCGATACCTGGATACGTACACAAACCGGTTCTCCGTTGATACGCTTCCCAGGAAGCCGGAAGTGATTATCTTTAAGCACTCGCCTCTTGTGAGGCCAGCGAAGTGACCGAGATCGGGCGTAAGCTCGAGCTTGCAGATACCCAAGTTTTTTCGTTACTGCTTTACGAGAGCTTAATGTGCCAACTGCGACCACGGTGGAGGCAGTCGGCTCCCGGCCAGGTTATTCCGAAGATTGGAACGTTTAGCCGAAGTGGATGGCTTCAGCCAACAGCCGCTGCCCATTCGGTTTTCGGCGGCTGGGAGGGATTCGCCATTCCGTGGCGTCGGCGGCGTCTGCCTGCCAGCGCCTGTGGGCTGGGCTAATTGCCAGGCGGCATGAGAACGCTCAAGCCTCAGGAACAAGTTTTGAACAGCCCGAAGAACTCAACCACCAGTCCTCACCCCGCCTGCGGTGGACGCAGTCGGACCAGCGTTGCGCCCCAGCCGCCGTATTGCGGATGATCGAGCGTGAACGAGATAACTTCAGGATGCCTGGAGAGCATGGCGTGCACGGTGCGGCGCAAATTTCCGATCCCTTTTCCATGAATGATGCGGACCTGGAAGACGCCGCGTTCCTGGCAGGCGGCCAGGTATTGCGGGATGAGATCGCCTATCTCGCGCGGCTTGAAAGTGTGCAAGTCCAGCACGCCGTCAATGGGAAGTTGGATCGGTTCGTCCATCGTTCTTATCGTAGATCAAGAATGCGGGTGACGCCATGCGATTGGCGATCGGTGATTGGAAACGGGGGCATCTTGGCACTGCCACCGTAGCGCAGACTGGTCCCGACGCGTCGCGACGCGTCGGGATGTCGCGGATTGGCAATCCGCCCACCTGCCGAATACCATTCGGCGAAATCCCGATGCATCGCGATGCATCGGGACCAGTCTGCGCTACGAGCCTGCCTCCAACCGTATCGGTGGCAGCGCCAAGATGCGCCCCTCGGGAGCAATATTTGGGAGCCTCCAGGATGCGCTACAGATACCCAGAAGCCATGATGGCCACAGTATTTTGTGTCGTTTCGTGTCTTTTTGCGGCCATTAAATCGTATTCCAAAAACAATCCAAAATTATTTGTGCGGTTTCTCAGTTCTGCGGCTCTTTAGTAGTGGATTGAAGATGACGGACAGCCAGAGATTGTTAGCCGATTTCGTGAAGCACGGCTCGGAAGCAGCCTTTCGCGACCTGGTCATGCGCTACACGGACCTGGTCTATTCGACGGCAGTTCGATTGGTCGATGGCGACACTCATTTGGCCCAGGACGTGACTCAAACCGTGTTCATGGACCTGGCCAGGATGGCCCGGAAGCTCTCAAGTCAGGTCATGCTGGGCGGATGGCTGCATCAGCACACGTGCTACGTCGCCGCGACGGTGATGCGCGGCGAGCGCCGCCGTCAATCCCGGGAAAGGCAAGCCGTCGAAATGAATAATTTACAGGACCATTCGAAAGCCAGCCTGGCGCAAGTTGCCCCTATTCTCGACGAAGCGATCAACCAATTGGGAACCGAGGATCGCATCGCCGTTGTTCTTCGATTCTTTGAGCAATCTGATTTTCGCTCCGTGGGCGAAACATTAGGAATCAACGAGAATGCCGCGCGTATGCGGGTGACACGCGCCCTGGAAAAGCTGCATTTGCTCCTCAAACATCGCGGGGTGACCTTCTCAGCAGCCGCGCTCGGAACTGTCTTGGCCACCGAGGCTGTGACGGCTGCGCCGGCAGGGCTGGCGGCAGGTTTGGCGGGGACTGCGCTCGCTAATCTCGTGGCAGGCAGCGGAGCTCCATTAACCTTCCTCAAAACCATAACTATGGCCAAACTCAAAGCCGGAATCCTCGGGGCCGTCATCGCGGCGGGAGTAGCGACCCCTTTGGTGATTCATTATCAAACTCAAGCAAGACTACGCGACCAGGACTCAGCGTTGCAGCAGCAGAGTGAACAATTGGCTCAATTGACAGCAGAGAACGCGCGTCTTTCAAATTTGGTCGCGCGGGCAAATAGCTCCCTGGCACAGGATCAGTCGAGGGAACTCCTCAAACTCCGCGGCGAAGTAGGCGTCTTAAAGGGACAACTGGCCGCGGCGGTGAAGGTGCAGCAGAGAAACACGCATGCGCCGCAAGCCAAAGCGGAAAGTGACCCCGTGGAGCAGCAAGCGCAAATGGGCATAGCCAAAATGAACTACACAAAGGG
>WNGJ01005831.1_pt1 | contig 13825 bp, 11 predicted proteins | sample 5400611 | NCBI WGS metagenome assembly WNGJ01 (sample SAMN13153375, study PRJNA577476) | soil metagenome | isolation source: 40 cm soil or saprolite under Garry oak tree replicate 1 | place: USA:California | collected 2016-06-15 | reverse complement strand
TCTTACCCACAATTTACAAAGTGATAGAATAAAGGATGAACACACAAGAATTGTTGAACCCCAAGAGCTGGGCCGAGCGAACCTTTGGGGGTGTCCGACTGCATGATCTGCGTCGCACGAAACGAGCGGTCCAAGCGGCCAGCAAGCTGGCGGAGAACCCGTTGGGGTCCTTGCCTGCTCAAATGCAGACCTGGAAAGAGACCAAAGCCTTGTACCGGTTGCTGGACGAGCCAGACGTCACCTGTGCTGCCTTGATGCAGCCGCACCTGCAACAGACCAGAGAACAAGCCAATTCCTCCCCGGTGGTGCTGCTGGTGCAAGATACGACCGACATCGATCTGTCCCATCGTCGCAAGATCAGCGGCGTGGGACAAATCGGCAACGAACGCGGACGGGGGTTTTTCGTGCAAACGGTGCTGGCCGTGCGTCCTCAGACTCGCGAGGTGCTTGGATGCCTGGCCCAGGAACCCTTTGTGCGCATTCCCGCTCCCGAGGGAGAACAACGCTCGCAACGACGCAAGCGGGAAGAGCGCGAAACCGATGTCTGGATACGTCAGGTGCAAAGCATTGGGACACCTGCTGCGGGAAGCATGTGGGTGCATGTCGGAGATCGGGGGGCGGATATGTTCCCGTTCTTTCAGGCCTGTCAGACCACCAAGACGCCCTTTCTGGTGCGAGCGGCCCAGAATCGCCGTGTCCAGCAGGACGAAGAAGAGATCACCTATGCGCTGTTGCGTGCACGGTCCTGGCCGAGTCAGGCCAGCCGTCCGTTCGAGGTGCCAGCCCGACATGGGCACCAAGCACGTTCGACGCAGTTGCAGCTTGCCTTTGGGCAAATGACGCTCTTGCCACCGCGCCATGAGCCGCGAGCGGGCCAGGAGCCCGTGACGGTGTGGGTCATGCGCGTGTGGGAAGAGCAGGCTCCCCAAGGAGAGGAGCCGCTGGAATGGATCTTGTTGACCTCGGTGCCCACCACCACGCTCGCACAAGCCTGGGAGCGTGTGGACTGGTATGGGTATCGCTGGCTGGTCGAGGACTATCATCACTGTCTGAAAAGCGGCTGTCGCATTGAGGCACGGCAATTGCAAAGTGTGGACGGCTTGATGCGCTTGCTGGGTCTGTTGTCGCCGCTGGCCGTGCGCTTGTTGCAGGTGCGTGCGTTGGCACGGGAAGATCCAGAGCGCCCGGCTCACGAGGTGATTGAGCCTCTGATGCTGGCGGTCTTGGCCCAACGTTCTGGTCACTCGCCTGCCACTATGACAGTGGGTACCTTCTGGACGGAGGTCGCACGCCTGGGTGGCTATCTGGCCCGCTCCCATGATGGGCCTCCTGGCTGGCGAACTATCTGGAAAGGCTGGCTCTCTTTGCAAACGCTGCTTGAGGGCGCTCATCTTGCTTTTCACCTCCGTTTATAAGATGTGGGTAAGAATCAGGCATTGAATGCCGGGGTTCATGACGCGATGGAAGATCTCGGTAGAGGAGAGATACTTGCCCTCATGAATGAATGCTTGCCGCATCTGGTAGGTGGCCTGGTTATACAGGTTCTTCGAGGCAAACGCGGCGGCATCAATGGCCCCGAAGCGCGGATCGCTTTTGCGAATGAGATGTTGTTCAACTACTTGCATGGCCGTCATCCCTGGCTAGCAGCTATTCGACTCTGTGGTCAGTTTTCCGCTCCATGTACGACTTCGATCGTTCTTCCTTGCTATTCTAAAAGGGTCTTAATAGATCGGAAACCGTAGCGAGTGAACCGATCCATATGTCCAACGACCAACCGCGTGATCGAAGGATCTCTCAGCAGGGAGAGCATCTTCGGGCGGCTATCGTTCACGCCCGAAGCATCTCTTTGACCACGTGAGCCACTTGATCGCCCCCGTTATTTCATGCAGAAGGGAGAGCACGTTTGCTCGTATTTAGCACTATTTGCTATCATTTCTGATAAACGTTTTCAACACCATACCACATCAGCGCGGCAATACCAACCACCTGTTTTGGGACTTCATGGGGGTTCAAAGCTCGAGCCAAGAGTCATGTCCATCATGCGTGCTTCTCTTCTTATTTCAGGTATTGTCAACTTAACGAAACTCCTAAAGCAGACCGCTGAAACATATGACATACGAGCAGTAGGGATGCAAAAACTCCAAGGCCACTCTCCACAGGCCATCGCTTTACTCCTGAAATCATCAGCTACGGTGTCTGGCTCTCCTACCGCTTCTCTCTCAGCTCCCGTGACAACGAAGAGATCATGGCCGCACGAGGTATCATGCTGACCTACGAAACGGTTGGGAAGTGGTGCTTGAAATGTGGTCAGCGGTATGCCTAAGAACTGCGTCAACGACGTTCCCATCTTGGAGACAAGTGGCATCTGGACAAGGTGTTTGTCACGATCAAAGGTCAGCTACACGATGTCTGGCGGGCAGTGGATCAGCATGGCACAATTCTCGGTGTCCTCGTCCAGAGCCGCCGCGACGAGAGGGCCGCTCAGAAGGTCTTGCGCAAGCTGCTCAAGGAACTCCGGGATGTTCCTCGTGTGATCATTACCGACAAACGGGCCAGGTATGCCGCCGCTAAGCGCGAGCTGCTGCCGGGCGTGGAGCATCGGCGGCACACACGACTCCACAATCAGGCAGAGAACTCGCACCAACCGACACGACCACGAGAGCGGACGTGGCGACGGTTCCAATCACCAGGGCAAGCCCAACGCTTCCTCTCAGCCTTCGGGCCCATTTCCTCGCATGTTCGACCACGACGGCATACCCTTCGAGCTGCGGACTATCGACAGGAAATGAAGCAACGCTTTGTGATCTGGGAAGAAATCGCTGGTCTTCCATCAGTTCCTTTCTTCAAAAAGAATGTCAATCTTAAAATAAGCTGACAATGTCTGATCGCGGTAGTGTCGTTCACAGGCTGGACCTGTTTCCCAACAGAGCAAGCGGTGTTCGCGTCCCTGTATTTGCTCTTAAAGCGCTGGAACAGTACCGCAGTCATCGACTTGCTGCTACATTGAACGTTGGCGAATGCTAGCAAGACCACGACCACATCTTCTGCACTTCTAGCGGGACGTACCTCAATCAATCCAACGGAAGATGTCATTGATCAGTTGAGGGCGTTGCTGAAGAAGGCTGGTTTACCCGCTATCCGGTTTCACCATCTGTGCCACAGCGCGGGAATCCTCTTGTTGACGGAAGGTTGCCAGGAATTGCTCGGCCACAGGAACAGTTCCATGACGATAGACAGGTGATAGAGCACATCCCTCCCAGTATACAGCAGGTTGTGATCAATCGCTTGAATACTGCTCTGGGAAATAGGAAAAAGATGGAGAGCATGAGGTGCATGTGTTATAAGCGATCTGGTTCCTGTCATTGTTGCTGTCAAAGATGTATTTCCCTACAAGCAAAAAAGCCCCAAGCCGCTTGTAGCCTCACTTGAGTTAGTGCGGGATTCGAAGAAAATCTTCGGCATGTCGAGGGGGGATACGAAGAACTTCGTTCGTGGATGTTCTTCGTTGTCCTCCCAGCGGCTCCTAGAGAGACCTTATGTTCGTCGACGTTCGTGATTGTTCGCTGAAAGTTGTTGGCGTTCCTGTCAACTTTCCTGTCAAGATTTCATCTCTATCAAATATTACAAAGTGGGAAAAGCGGAACCGACGGGCGTCCGATTATCTGCAAGCATGCCAGCGTGACAGGCAGACATTTTGGGCCAATCCTCGTAATCAGAGTAGATGGTCGTTTTCTTATACGTATGGTACACTTAATACACGGAAGGAGGGAACATATGGCTTTGCAAGGAATACGAAGAATCGCTACCGGGATTGTGCAGGACCCGGCTATCAACAGTGGGCGACCGATCATCGAGGGAACCCGTGTCTTTGTCGATCGTATCATCGGACATCTTGAGAATGGCATGTCAATCGCGGAGATCTGCCATGAATATGACCTGACACCGGAACAGGTGCAGGCGGTCAAACAACTCAGCCCGGAACAGGTGCAGTACGTGAAGGGTTACGCCGATGCGCTGGAAAATGTGGTGCTGAGGTGAGAGAAGCATGATAGCTCGTCCACGGACGTTTTTGCTGGACGAAAACATGCCACGCAAGGTACTCAATTCCTTGCGGAGAGAAGGATACTCTGCGACTCGGGTCTACGATGTAAGCTTGCGTTCTCAGTCTGATGCTGCCATCTTTGCCTACGCTCGCGCTTATCAAATGGCGATCATCACCTTCGACACCGACTATCTGAATCAAACCGCGTTCCCGCCGCCACATGCGGGTATTCTCGTCCTTCGCTCCTTTCCAAGAGATACCACGGTTAATGAACTTGCCTCTGCTGTGCTAGGAGCAGTGGCGCAATTAGCTCACCTTGATATCTCCAACCGCGTCTACAGGCTTGATCCGAGTGGGGTAGAGGAAGAACAGTGAGCACATCTCGGATCAACCGGCTTTCTTCATCACCGCAGTGCCTTGAGCATGGGAACAAGTTTGTACTTACGCCCATGTTGACTCAGTAGCTCATCCAGGTAGGTTTGCCACTCCTCTTTATGTATCAACACCTGTGTAATTTGGCTCATCCTGGTTTTTGGTGAACCGCAGGGGAACCCTCTCTCATCTGCTCCAATCAAGCAGGTCCTCGACCGTTAGGCGTCGTGTAAGAGTCGTTGTCGCAGGCACGTAAGAGAGACAAATTTGTTCTATAGCATGGCACCACCCACGGGCATGCGGTTTCGGCCACATACTCGCGTAGCTCGCACGGAGAAAGGGTACGTGCGAGAAGCCGTGGGGCTTTAGCCCCTGCAGAGTGTCACAACAGAGAATCGAGAGGAACGCTATTTCATGCTTTCCTCATTGTCCCAAAAAGATCTATAGAGGAGATGATGCGCTGTAAAATCGACTTCGCGGTACCATTTCTGTTTTCTGATTGGTCATCGGCACCCGATACCAGATCGCGGCAAGCGGCCCCTGATCTGCTAACCGTGTAGCAGTGGTGGTAGATATGGCAAGAGCGGGTGTATCTGTCAGCAAGACCGATGCGATGCGTGCCATCCGCATTTCCTGCTCCTTGCCAGGTGCTACAACAAGCAGGAGCGGCAGTCCCCCTTTTTCCTTGAACCACTCGCGTGAAGCCACATAATGCGCGTAGGTCCTGAATTTGGCAATCAAGTCTCGTGTGCCCATGGTCGCCCGATCCCACTCCAGCCAGAAACGTACCCGTTGCTCTCCCGCCTGATATTCACCCATAGCATCTGGCCGGAGGTTGTGCCAGCGGTCATGATCGCGGTACCGCCGCTCGCACACAGCACCCGTTTCCCACCAGAGCAATTGATGCTCGCCTCCTCGCGCTCGCTCTTGCCTGGCTGCTCGGCATAAGGAGGCGAAAAAACCATAGACGCCGCCGGTGTGCTCCAGGTGGCGCAGCAGTAGATCCAGGCCTCGCTGTACCAGGTTCACCCTTTCTTCATCTCCAGGTACTACGCGCGGCTCTGCAAGGCTCTGGATGCTTACGTGATGGGCGACTGCTACCAGACGTAGCCCTCGTTCGCTCAGTTGCCAGCGCTGCCCAACGCGTGTCGCCACAAGATCGACGCAGTTCCTGCTCTGCAACGCACGCAGATAGCGTTCAATCGAGCTGCTCTCCCGATCGAGTAGATCGGCCATCTCACGCGCATCGAGGAATGGATGAGCAAGTAAGAGGTCAAGCAGTCCCTGGTGGCGACGGCCCACACCAAGTCCGAGCAAGGCCATAGCTTCTCGTTCATCCTGGGGGGTGTCCCCCGTCTTCCAGCTTGCAGCGCTCGCAGATCGCTCCATGTAGTTTCCATCAATGATCCTGCTGAGCCTGCGAGGAGTCGAGGATGAAGCATCTCCTGTGGGTGTAGTCTTCCATGCTGATCGTACCGCATAGGGATGCAAGAGTCCTTGGGGAATGGCATCGACAGGAAGAGGCTCAAGTACATCCTGGAGCCGACATGGAGCATCTGTGGAGAGCGCTCCCCATGCACATCTCCACGGATTGGTGCTCACCGCATCACGATCGGCTGGCAGGCAGGCGATTACCCCAGCGAGGGGCGCAACCTGGAGTTGTAACGCCACCTCCACCGCACAACGTTGCCAGTGTTCTCGCTGGCGGAAACTGGGAACGAACACCAGTACCGGTGGAAAATGCCGATAGACCGGCCAGCGCTCTGCACACTCACGATAGCAGAGCAGACGTCTCAGACGCTGTCTCAGCAGGCTCACGTCAGCAACGCCCGGATCAAGGAGCAGGAACATGCAGTACCATTGTTCTTGCACGGCCGATGTGCTGCCCACGCCAGCTGGACGAGCGCGTAAGAGCAAGGCAGCATCGGCCGTGCAACGGATCCCCTTTTCTCGATAGGTAAAGCGATACGCGTAGTCACGGACCCAATGCCAGCGGATCTCCGGTCGGCGTCCGAGATGTGTCAATGCCTCCGGTGCACTCGTCACAAGTCCATTGATGCAGTTCTGCATGGTAACCAGAGATGCCAGCCGTGGTAGCAGGCGCAGGAGCCCGCGTTCATCTATTCCCCAGGTCTGTGCCAGCAACGCCGGGTCTGCCTGCTCATGGGTAGCCAGCACATGCAGGCCAAGATTGCTCAGGTGGTAGAGTCCGCTCGTTTCCGTGCCCACTGTTCCCGGTAGGACACATTCGATCAACCCCAGGTGCTGTTGCACACCGAGGTGCCGATAGACGGTAGCACTACTGACTGTTCCGGCAACGGCAAGGTCCTCTGCTCGCTGGAACGGATAGCGGAGCAACCACTGAAGGAACCGCATGTCGAGGGGGTGCAGTCGCTTGAGGACTTCCTGTACCTCTTGCTGCGTTATGCGTCTACGGATGGGTACGCGTGCGCTCGTAGAGCTTCTCTGTGCCTCAGCGATCACTCAGCTCCTCCTGTTCTTCTGACCCGAAGCCTTCGTACACCAGCGGCAGGCTCAGCGGTTGTTCCTGTACGGAGCGTGCGGCCTTGCCGCCCTGGCCACGACGCTTCTGGCGGACAGCTTGCGTAGGTCGCATACTGGAGGGTACCTCGTTGAGCACCTGAGCCGGCGTGCTATGCCTGCCCCCCTCTTCTTCCTCTGCTGCTTTCTGGCCGTTCGTGCTAATCTTGGTCAGGAGGTGGTGTGGGGCAGAGCGCTCAAATGAGGCCTTGATCATGGCATCGACGACATCAACCGGGCGTGCATAGCGTTGCTGGCTACGGGTACGGATTCGGCGTGCCAGTTCACGGTCGCCTTCGGTCGGCGCATCGAGGCGGAGCGAAAAGACCGGCAAGCGCCTGCCATCCGCCGACAGCTTGGCATAGCAGGTGAAGTCGTCGAGATTGGTGATGTCGTCCTCCTCGATGCCATCCAGCTCGTGCAACAGCCGGGCATCCTCACCACTCATCGTAAACGCAAAGAGATGATCTCTATTGGAGAGCACGGTGGAGCGTAGTGTGCGATCGAGTCGATCCAGATAGGCAAGTGACTGTGTGGCAAGTCCAAAGCTGCCACCGTATTTTCGCAGTTCAGCCAGCATAATGCCAAAATCGGCACCTTGATAGACCTGAAACTCATCGATCAGCGCCAGGAACGGCAGTCGCTCTTCTCGCTGCAATGCTGCCTGCTCGGCGAGGGCGACATGAAACAAGCCGAGCAGGGTTGCCCCTAACAGTGCTGAGACATCGGCTCCGACGACTCCGCTGGCAGTACTGGCGAGCAGAATCTTGCCGGAACGGATGATCTCGGTGAAATTGAGAGTCGAGCGAGGCTGCCCGAGAAGACGCCGGGTGGTGCGCGAACTGGAAAATTTGGACAGTTTGTTGAGCACAGAAGAGGTCACCTCCACCTGGAAGCGCAGATCCATCGGCTCGTAGTACTGCTGCCACCAGGCAAGAAGAGCAGCGTCTGTCACCTGCTCCATGACCGCATGCCGGAAGCTGATGTTGCGCAACAGGGGAACGACATTCAACAGAGTATACTGCCTGTCCGGCCCATACTGCACATCAGCCTTCACCACGTTTTCGTTGGCATCGGCCAGCGTCTTGAGCGCAAACTCTAAGACGTTTTCGGTGCGCGGCCCCCAGGAATTGTTCCAGATGCGTTCAAAGATGATGATCAGGTTGTCAACTGTTTTGTCACGATTGCGGCCAAGCGTGGCATCCAGTGGATTGATACCCGGCGGATAGGCCATATCGGCAATATCGACCAAAACGACATCATCCTGTCGCGAGGGTGGAATGAGTCCGGTCAGCGCCTCGATCAGTTCGCGATGCGGCTCCATCACGAAAAGTCCACTCTCGCCGGTCTCATCTGCCAGGAAGGCTCGCGCAAGGTGCAGAAAGAGGGTGCTTTTCCCTTTGCCGGTGCTGGCAACCGCCAGCAGATTGTGGCGCAGCATCTCGGCAGGAAGAGAGACCGGGAGCGTATGCCCTGCGTGGCTGGAACAGCCTATTCTCCAGCCATTGCCGGTGGTCAGTTCTCGTGGCACCAGGAAGGTACGTGCGCGTCCCCGTTCCAGCAGCGGAAGTTCGGCCAGATCGTTGGACTGCGGCAAGTGCCAGAGCACCGCCACATCGGCAACGCTCAAAATATGGGGTGAACGCCGAAGGTCATACGCCCACCCGCTAAAAACGTGAACAAGCCCGGATCGTCCTACCAGCAAGCGTTGTGCTTTCGCCTGCGAGAGGGAGTGCGGGACAAAGTAGCCGCCAGCAGCAAGGTGATACTGCCGGTAGGCAGCGATCAGCCGATCAAGAAGTCCCGTTCGGATTTTGGCCCGCTCGCGCTTTTGCAGCGTTAGTTGCACCCAATGCTGATAGACATGTACAATGCGCGTCAGTGTGATCTCTTGCGGATGTAATATCTGTAATAGAAAGGAAGAGAAGCGCCAGGGAGGACCTGCATCTAGCATTTTGCTTCGATCTCTCCTTTCACACGATTCGATGACGAACAGGCACAAGCGTGCGCGATAGGCGCTCCTGCCTGTTTTCTCGGCAACCAGACGCATATCGTAGATGGATGTTTGCCGAAAACGCCGCAGCAACCAGCTTACGCCAAACAGGAGCAGCAGGGCGAGGATGCCAATACCCACCAGGCCGGCGATCAATACTGTCATCTGTGACGGGGAAAGGTGTGGGTTCTTCTCGTGAAGTAGGAGGGTCCCCGCACGCAGCAGCCAGGCAGGCAACTTCTGCGCGAAGTGATTCCAGAGCAAGAGGAGCGCTACCAGGACGCCCATGGCGATGATGGCTGCAGCGCTGGGTGCGGTTGATCCTGAAGCTGTCCTCCCTCCCCGCTGCTGCTGGCGCTCAGGTTCCAACGGATGCTCGACTGCTCTGCGGCGATCCGCCTGTGACCAGGTAGGTGGGAGTGGGAGCAGCGCCAGTTGCGTCACGACACGCATGTTCGCCGGCACATGACTCAATGCCCCGAGTAGGCCTAACAGTGGATCGGTGCCTTCGCTGGGGAGTTCTCGCTCGCGCCAGGAACGCAACGGCAGGTAGGAGGCCGCCCCTGGCCGTAGCTCGACCGCCGAGACGGTTTCTCCTGTTCTCAATACGAGCGGGTCGTCTGCAACCTGCTGTAGTGTAGCCTGGGGGTAGCGAGCTTGAATCTGGTCGGCAAGGTGTTCCAGCGCTGCACGTGTTGTGGCACGCAAGAGAAACTGTCGCCCGCTCTCCGTCCTGGCAATCTCTAAGGCGATCGGATGATGTGTATCAAGCACCAATCCCTGCATCACCGTTTCGAGCGCCGCAATATCCCTGCTGCTGGCCGTACGTGGTGGTACCACCTGTAAGACCAGGCATTGCTCTTGCGAATGCATAATCTCGATGTCCTGTGTAGCAGCCGGTGACACACGCATAATCATGGTCATACCCTCTTCTCACCTTCCTGTCGCAGTTGCAGAGCAGGTGTGCTTTGCGCTGCATGCCCATTGCCTATCGCAGGCAGTTTCTGCGTCGGATGCTGGTCTGGCTGGTCCACTTGTCGCTGCGCAGAGCGGTTGGCCAGTTCGCGGGGATCAGTCGTTGCGAGCTGGTGCTCAAGCGGACTGGCCTCGATGTGAATGATCACCCGTTTGCCACCTGCTAGAAAGAGCGCCTCGTGTTTACCAAAGGTGAGCAGGCGTTGCCGTTCACCGGCAGTGAGCTGGAAGCGACTGGTGATGGCGTCGGCACTGGTACGATCCTGCTTCTTGAGCACCTTCGTGGCAGCGTTGGCTGCCACAACGCTGCCCCACTCATCATTGGCGAACAGTTCCGGGTTTTGCGTGATTGTGACAAGAGCGAGATAACGTTTTCGTGCCCGACGGGCCAGGTTCGCCAGGAAGCGACCGCCTTCAGGATGCTCGATGAGCGACCAGGCTTCATCAATGTAGAGTTTGCGGGGTCTGGTCGTGTGCAACACCTGCGTCCAGACGAAATCGGTGATCAAAAAGACGCCGATGGGGCGCAGTTCACCCGACATATCGCGGATATCAAAGACCACCAGGTGGTTGTTCAGTGCGACGTCGGTATGGGCGTTAAAGGGACCAGCGAGGCTGCCATGCACAAAGCGATACAGCCGGTCAGCCAGTCCATAGTCGTCCTTTCCACACACATTGCTTCTGAGCACATCATAGAGATCACGCAGCAGCGGCACCTGCCGACCATGTGTACCGGGATCTGCGGTGACACCAACCTGGCGATATGTTTCATAGATGGCGCGGTCCAATAAGCCTTTTTCGCGCGCCGTGAGGGTGGTGACGCCACCGGGTCCCCGGTCGGCCAGCATGATATCGAAGAGGGCATGCAGCGCCTGCACTTTCTCGGCCAGCCGATCCCCTCGGATGTGGTCCTGGAGGTAGGCATTGAGGGGAGTGCCAGAAGGCACCAGATCGAATGGGTTCAGATGCTGCTCGGAGCCGGGAGCCAGTCGCACAAAATCTCCACCCAGGGCAGTACAGAGTTCCTCGTATTCCTTTTCGGGATCGATCACCACCACCTGCAAGCCTTGCTTACGATGCTGTAGGAGTTCGCGCATGATGCGGATCTTGTAGAGATAGGATTTACCTGCGCCTGTGATGGCGCCACAAAACTCATGCGGGTTGTCCAGTGATTCGCCCCACTCATCGATCACCACAGGTTCTCCACTCGGCGTGATGCCGACCAGTACCCCTGAGGGCATGAAGAGGGAATTACTGATGAACGGGAAGGCCGTTGCCAGACTGCTGCAGTCCAGCGTAAAGGTGCGCCGCAACTCATCGCGGCCCGCGGGCAAAAAGGAACGGAAGGCAGGGGCATGCTCATAGGTGGTGGGACGTGCCACCAGGAACAGGTTGCGCAGCACGGCCATGATACGATCGGTGCGTTCATCCAGGCTGCGCCGGTCAGAGGCACGCACGATGACATAGAAGCCAAGCTCAAAGATGCGTTCCTCGCCGCTGGCAAGCTGGCTAATCAGTCCATCCACGTCCTGCTCGGCCACCTGCGTCTCCGGGTCGTCCAGCCTGCCTCGTCGCAGATTGACACGTCGCGATGACTGGTAGGTGTTCTTGCGCCGCAGCAACTGGCGCAGCATGGCTGCGTTCTCCTGGGGATGCAGGTGGAAGACGATTTCGGTGATCTCATCGTGCAAGAGCAGGGGAGCAAGCCATCCAGGAGAGACTTCCCGCGGAAAGCAGGTGACCGCCAGGGCACGCGCGTATTCACCCTCAAGGCACAGCGCATCGCGTGTGACTTCTACACTGGCCGGAGCCAGCAAATCGGCCAGGTGCGGGAGATCAGGCATGGGTAGGGCTGGACTCTTGTGCTGGCGCTGTGGTTTCTCTGCCACGTGTGGCGGGGAGAGCGTGCCAGGTTCAGAGACAGTGCCGGATATGGTCGTCTTACTCCTGACTCGTGTAAGTTGGCCTACGCTGGCAAAGGCCTGGGGTGGAAGTGGATAACGCAAGGCGCGGTCCGGCGTGAGGCAGCTCGCGTAGAGGGCAGCAAGTTCGTATCCCGCCAGGCGGCGGCACTGCAAGCCGAGGGAGGCAAGCTGCTGGGCCACGACCTCTGCTCGCAGGTCGAGTTGCTGCTGCGCTTTTTCCAGGCTCTCTACGCTGTTGCGTGCGCCTTTGGTACCAAAGGGGAGGAGGCCAGCCAAAGCGTGTTGCTTTCTGTCGCTTCCCTGATCTGACGGAAGGATCAGGTAAAAGCGGTGTTCGAGCAGGGTGCGTCGTGCAGCCAACTCTCGTACATACTGGGCGTGGGAGAGTGCCAGTTCTCTCCAGGTGGCATCGTGCATTGTTGTAGCTGAGGTTTCCAGCAGGCTCTGCACGTACGGTCTGAGGTCAAGTTGCTGGCCGCGCACCAGAATCTGGATGGGGAAGGAGAGTGATTTGAGAAACGAGCGATAGCCTGCGATCATGAGATCTTGCTCCTCCTCAGACCTGAGGGTGTAGTTGGTAGCGGAGACCTCAAGGATGGTCCGGTACTCGCACTGCGTTGGACTGGCAGGAGAGACGAGACAGAGCACATTGTGTGCAATTTCTCGTAGTCGTACAAACTCGTCCTGTACGCCTCCCTTTCTGGATCGCGGCGGCATAGTGGATGTATCTGGCTGCTTTCCCATGCTCTGTTCCTTGCTTTCTGGCATCACGCGCCGTTCCAGTTTACCTCTGTAGCCATTGGAGCGCGATTACGCTCGTCTTTTTGTTGTTGCTCCCACACACGCAAGCTGCGCCAGAGATACAACTGCGGCCGTTGCCAGTAGCGGACGAGGACCAGCAACCAGACCTCCAACGGTCGCCTGCCCGAGGAGTATAAAAGCCGCCACTACACTGAGATGCAACCAGAGGTTATAGCCCAGACTGCACCCGATGAGCAAGAGCAGTAACTGTCGTGCTGTCAAGCCGAAGACGACTTTATCGGGAAGACTCATATGGGTAGGAACTTTGTGCGTTGCTTGCATGATTCACTCCTTTCTTATTCTTGCTGCCAGAACGTCTGGCATGTTCAGTGCTACATGAAAACCATCATTGGCCTGCCGCCGCACCATTGACCAGACCGGCGATGGTCCCTGCCAGCAAGGCAAGCGCCAGGCCGGTGAGCGCTGCATACAACGACATTTTGGCGTAGTCAATCCTGCGTTGATTCTCACCAGAGGTCATATACAGGATGGCAGCCCAGACGAAGAAGAAGGTACTTGCTGCCAGAGCAAAGGTCACCACATCTCTTTCCAGGTTGGTAAAGAACTGAGAGATACTCGCGAGAACGAGCGGCAGTTGTATGAAAGAAAACTCGATAAGTACGTTCACCTCTAGAGACCTTTCCTGTTGCTTAGCAGGACACCGCTATGCAAAAAGATTCATGCTTATACATGGTTTGTGTTCCTTCCTTATAATAGCCAGCATTAAGGACTGTTTGGCTTGCCATTCGTGTTAGCAGGCCTGATATAGCCAAGCACGCTGTACGGGATAGGATTGGACCAGGTCACCACCGAGAGGTCGGGCAGCAAGGTCTGTGTGACGAGTGCGCCAGGGCCATTGGCTTCGGCAAAGGTGACCGAACCGTTGTGCCCAGCCAGCGGTGGAGTGACTGCCACCACAATGGCCACATGTCCTACCAATGGCGGAGGATCGTACCAGACCATGATGTCTCCCGGCAGGGGCAGCCCGCGCTGCGACGGTGGCGCCATGGCCGAGGGAACTTCAATCCAGCCAGGACGATGCTGGTACAGCGTCCAGAAATCGATGGCATTGCCTGCCGCCGGTAAAGGTGAACCGGCGAGCGCGTAGGCGGCGGTAACCAACAACACACACTGCACGCTTCCTTCTTGCCAATCTACCCAGCACCCTGACCTCAT
>WNGJ01005064.1_pt1 | contig 13825 bp, 8 predicted proteins | sample 5400611 | NCBI WGS metagenome assembly WNGJ01 (sample SAMN13153375, study PRJNA577476) | soil metagenome | isolation source: 40 cm soil or saprolite under Garry oak tree replicate 1 | place: USA:California | collected 2016-06-15 | reverse complement strand
TTTTGGCTGACTGCGGAACCGCGGGCCGGTGGCAACGTTGCTGAGTACATTCTTCCAGGGGAAGACCGCATCAGCCTGGAAGACATAACCAATGCGCGGGTCAATACCCTGCACAGGTTCGCCCATCACCTGCACCTCACCTTCGCTAGGCCGCTCCAGGCCGGAGATCAGCCCCAGGGTGGTGGATTTGCCGCAGCCGGTCGGGCCGACCACGGCGACGAACTCACCGGGGGCGACCGCCATGTTGATGTCGCGGATCGCGGTATACGCCTTGCCGGTGGGCGTCAGAAACCGCTTGGTGGCGTCGCGTAATTCGATGGCGTAGGTGCCCCGGCCCGGCGCATTTTGTGTACCGGTTGATACATCTTTCATAGGTAGAGAGTTGTTCACGGCACTCCTTTCATGGATGATCTTCTGCCACCACTTCATGTGTAGCAGTGCGAGTTGTTGCTCGCAAGCAGGGTGTGTATCCGCATCACAGATTTGTCACCGTCTCAGGATGAGTGAACCGTGCTACGAGCTTCTGGTGAAAGTATAGTTGATTGAACGTAAACGGCGCATAAACATGACCTACCCCGGTATAAATAAAACGTAAACATTCACATCCTTCCTGGTGGTATAATTCACGTGTATCGACATGTACACCTGCAACCTGGGTAACTCTGTGTCACTGACGAGATGGCATTCACGGTCTTCGTTGCGCTCGATGAGCGCGTCGGGATCGAAGTGTCCGGTGATCTTTGCAGGTCTGGTAGACGCGCAGACGGATCACCCAATAGAACGCGCCGAGGAGTACTGGCCATGCTGCATTTCATGCGTCGATCGCTCCTGATCCAATTGCTGAGCGTGTATCTGCTATTTGTCGTCATCGTGCTGCTGGGAGGCCTGGGAGTTAACGCGGTAGTCGAGCAGAAGCTGCGCGATGATGTCCAGGCATCAGACCAGGCGCTGGCTCAGGAGATCGCGCTCGAAACCAGTCTCCATCTCCGGGACGCCGAACAATCACTTGTCGCACTAGGAAATCTTGCGTTACAAGCCAGCACAGCAGATACGATGAGGAGTATTTTCCATATCTTCCACGATGCTCGAAGCGACGTTGATCAAGTCTCCTGGCTTGACCCGGTGGGTACGATTCAAGTTTCCTGGCCGCCGGGTAAGGTCAGGTTAGGAGCAGAATTCTCGCCGCCCAGTGTCGTACAGCGAGCTCTCAACCCGGATATCACCAGCCCAGTTTTCGAGGTGGGTATTGCAGAGGAAACGACCTTCGCCCCAGACGTTATCATCGCTGAACCAGTGCGTACTCCCAGCGGTCATCATCAGTTGGTCGGCATCGTAGCGGCCAGCATCTCGCTCAAAGAGCTCAGCGTCCCCTTGACGAAGGTTGTCCAGGCGCAGCAGACCCGGGGTCGGCAACTCATGATCAGCATCATTGATGACCAGGGCAGGCTTATTGCCACGCCCGATGGCAAGCGGATTTTGGATACGGTGCTGGACGAACTGCCGGGAGCCGATCAGGCGCTGCTCGGCCAAGTGGCCTCACGTCAGGGTCCGGGACCCTATGGCCAGGACTGGCTTTTCAGCGCCGTTCCCGTCCCGAACACTGGCTGGGCCGTCGTCGTGCAGAGGCCTGCAGGCGAGGCGCTGGCTGTCGTCACGCAGTTCCAATTCTGGTTGCTGGCAGCAGCCCTGCTCTTCACCATCGGCGGACTGCTATTCTGGCTCATGCTGCTGGGCCGTGTCATCCGCCCGCTCCATACGCTCGCCATCCAGCACCAGGCGCTGCCTGCCTCAGAGCAATCCATCCCAGAAGAGGCGACTGTACTTGCCGAACGTTTCGACGAGGTTGGCCACCTGGCACGGTCGCTTGTACGTCTGGAGCGAGATGGGCTGAAAAAACTCGGTGAGTTGCGCACACTGCTGGAAACGTCGAACGCTGTTGTCGGGTCGCTTGAACCGCATGCTGTGGTCGGAAAGATCATTCACGAAGTGCGGCGGCTGGTGGATGTGCAGGCCGCAGCGGTGCTCCTGCCGGACGAGCAGGGCGTGCTGCGCGTGCTGGTCAGCGAGGGTCATAGCGAACGCTACGACCACGTGCTCTCACGGTCTCCTGAAAACGTGAGTTCGGCTGCGGTGCTGGCATTACGCGACGGCAAGCCGGTGCAGAAACTGCTCGGTCCCGGGCTGGCGGTGCCATCACCCTCCTATGACGAAGGCTTCCGCTCGGTGCTGGCGATCCCGATCATCAGTCGACATGCAGGAAGCGTGGTCCTGCTGGTGCATCGTACCGAGTCCCATCCTTTCAATCAGAAAGAGATCGACTTGCTGCTGACGTTCGCTAACTACGCCACCCTCGCCTGGGAACACGCGGTGCTCTACGAGCGCAGCGATGAGCGGCTCCGCGAGGTGGCACGAGAGAACGAGCAGCTGTACCAGCAGGCCTCGGAGGAGAAGCAGAAGCTGGAGGCGATCATGGGCAGTATGAGCGACGGGCTGGTGCTGACAGGCATCGACGGGCTGGTGCTGTATGCCAACCTGGGCGCAAGCACTATCGTGGGCCTACCCAGCGATGCGCTGGAGGGCCGGTCCATCAGCGCGCTCTACGATGCGCTGCGCACGTCGGCTGTGAATCCTGCGGATTGCGGGCGAACTCTGGCGCAGGCTGAGTCTGCCGAAGTTACGGAGTTGGTTGTTGAGATCAGGCGAGATGGCCGGCGCCGTGCCATCCACTTGCGGCTGTTCGACGTGGACGACGAGTCAGGGCGGGCCATTGGGCGCGGCCTGCTGCTGCGCGATGTGACGCGCGAGCGCGAGCTCGACGAGTTCAAGACGACGTTGCTGGCGGCGGTTGGCCACGAAGTGCGCACGCCGCTGGCGGCGATCAAAGGCTACGCCTCGACGCTGCTCCAGCAAGACGTAACCTGGCCACTTGCGGACCAGCGCCATTTCCTACAGACGATCAGCGGCGAGGCCGATCGGCTGGGGCAGCTCGTGAGCAACCTGCTGGACCTCTCGCGCCAGGAAGCCGGGCTGCTCCTCCTCAATCGGGGGCCTGTCAGGGTACAGGATCTGGTGGCGAAGACGATCGAGCGACTGAGTCACCCGGGTGTCACGATATCTTTGCACATCCCCGACGACCTACCTCTGGTCAATGTGGACGGCGGGCGCATAGAGGTTGTGCTCCACAACCTGGTCGCCAACGCGCTGGGGTATGGTGAGGGCGAAGTGCGTATCACAGCCGAGAGGCGGGGCGATGGAATTGTCGTATCAGTTTCGGACAATGGACCTGGCATCGCCCCCGACGAACTGCCACACGTGTTCGAGCGTTTCTATCGAGCGCGACATGGCCGCCAACAGCATTCTGGCGGCACTGGCCTCGGACTGACAATCTGCAAAGCCTTCATCGAGGCCCATGGAGGCGTCATCTGGGCGGAGAGCAGTATGCGGGGCGCCACTATCTCGTTCTCGCTGCCGCTCGTCTCACCTGCAGTTGCTGCAGTGCCCGTAGATACGGCGGCAACGGAGCCCAGGACAGAAGAAGGAGGTGCGTATGACGACGAAGGCAAAGCGCATACTGCTCGCAGAAGATGAAGTGGCGCTACGCGACTTCGTGAGCCGGAACCTGCGCGTACGCGGCTTCGAGGTACTAGAGGCGAGCAACGGGTTGGAGGCCTTGGCCGTGTGGGAGCGGGAGGATCCGCACCTGCTGATTGTGGACATCATGATGCCGCGCATGGACGGCTTCGAAGTCTGCCGGCGCGTGCGTGAGCACTCTGCCGTGCCCATCATTGTATTGACCGCGCTGGATGCTGAAAGCGACAAGGTCACAGCGCTCGATCTCGGCGCGGACGATTACTTGACCAAGCCGTTTGGGGTGGAAGAACTCCTGGCTCGCGTGCGCGCCGTGTTGCGCCGTACCCAGGGGTTGACGATGCCGCCCACAAGTGGCATAAAACAATTTGGCGATCTTGAGATCGACCTTGCGGGGCACATCGTGCGACTTCGCGGGGAGGAGGTGCGGCTGTCGCCAATAGAGTTCGCCCTACTGGAGCAACTGATCACCAACGCAGGCAAGGTACTCACTCATCGTATGCTGCTGCAGAGTATTTGGGGACCTGAATACGGCGGCGAGGCCGAGTACCTGCGCGTTTATATCAACCGTTTGCGCCATAAGCTGGAGCTCGATCCTGCCACTCCGCGCTACTTACTCACCGAGCCAGGCGTGGGGTATCGCTTTGTTGCGCCGGAAATTGAGGGAGCACGCAGACGCCCTCCTCCAGCGCGTAACAGCAGCGACTAAGGTGTACACTATGCGGGCAAAAGCAAAGTCAAACCTGTGATTTTCTACGCTGTATAACCAGGAGTATGCCAACGATGAGTAGTAGCCCCAGGATGACGATGCCTACTATCAGAAAGATAAATAGGCTTGTAGTTCCGCTTGTAGGCGTCGTTGCCGCGGCGGAGGTTGTGACTTTATCTGACAGGTGGTTGTCTGGGATGGGGTAGATGACCTGGGGGTTTGGTGGCGGATACCCGTCTTGTTGAGCGCTTGCATAAGGATTGTGGTAGCTGGTGGGCTGCGTTCCTACGTTGATCGTCTTGAAGATAGAGTGAGCTGTGCTTGGTGAACCGACTGTTAGTTGTAGCATATAGGTACCTGTTTTGGCATAGGTGTGCCTTACGGTGATGCCTCTGGCTTGTGTGCCGTCACCGAAATTCCAGGCATAGGTCAACGCATTGCCGTTGGGATCGAACGAGGCCCTGGCATCAAGTGTGATACTCCGGCCAACAACTGTCTGCCCGATGTCGCTGACGGCTGCAATAGGATTGGGGCCAGCTGTGCGCGCATCCGTGGGAACCTGGCCAAGGATATCCGGTTGGTTGAGCATCCAGGTAGTGAGCATGCCTGGTAGTGCAAGCGCCAGGGTGAGCGCGTAGGACTTCTGTGAATTGCCGTCGGCAAAGGTATTCATGAGCTGGATTGTGTCCTGTGGTTGATCGAAAGGATACGACCATGGAGGTGGGTTGTCGTCGTAATAGGTTGAGTTGCCGACAAATGTCGCACAAGGCAATCCCGCGAGTGTAAAAGGGATCTGGTCACTACCACCCAGGATATCGTCCTCCTGATGTATATAACTCAATTGGTTGGTGGTAAAGATGGGTTGGAAAACGTCACCCTGCTTGTCGTTGTGATACGAGAGCATTTGGAAGCCCATCGCCTGGAACTGCTGGAACGAGGCGACGACAGCTTGCTGCATCAAGGCTCTAAAATGTGAGATATTCTTTTGCTGCTGAGGTGACAGTTGATCCTGGTGGGGGTAGAGCGCGTTGTTCCGTAAAGGCGACATGTCGATGTAGAATGGTAGGAGAGGATTCGACATCTGGCCGAGGTAGCGTAGTGGATAAGCGATGCCGTTCTGCTCCTCATTGAACATAGCAACGAGGTTCTTTGTGTCACCATTAATTGTACTGTTCAGGTAATGAAAAGAGCCAAAAAGACCTTGTTCTTCGGCATCAAAGATCACAAAGCGCAGTGCTCGTGCCGGGTAGAGATGATGGCTGCGCCAGTACTCGCCCATTGCCCTGGCAACTCCTAGTTCGATAGCGCATCCGCTGGCGTCGTCATTCGCCGATTGTGTTGAACTTGCTTCTGCGTCATAATGGCAACCAATAACCACTACCTGCTCGGGGTGGGCAATGCCTGGGACAGTAACTTCCACATTGAATGCGGGGAGGGTTGCTGGACGCCTAAGCCACCCTTTCACCGGGAATGTATCACGTCGCACTTGTGGCCCAAAGCCTTGTAGATCATGTACGATCTCCTCTGACCAGTAGGCGGCGAACTCATCATGACCGTTCACATTGACGGGTAAGTTGGCATCATAGCCTGCTTCCCGTCGCTGAAAATGTGTAACCATGTAAAAAAGTTGGTCATAAATGTAGCTGGGATCGACTGCTGGGAACCCCGGGCTATATAGCTGAGTATGCTGCTGGTATGATGTGCTGGCAATGGCTGCAGTGGGCAGTAAGAGGCCGATAATAAAGGCAAATACGCAGCAGAGCCGTATTACGCGATGAAACATAAGGTAGCGCTCCCATGTTATAAAACTATTGTAATAGATATGCGTTTGATGCAGGACAAACCTCACCTGGTAATAGCTTGTCTCTTTCTCACGCGATTGAAAAACGAGTTTGTTTGCATAGCCTATTTGCCTCATTATGCTGAGCAAAAATGAAACAACATGGTACACTTTAGTGCGGAAGTTTAGTTAAAAGGGGAAAACACAGTTGCAAACGCTCGAAATTTTGATAGAGGAGAATGCATATGGCGCGGTGCGCCCTATGGAGGTTGCGGCAGATACACCTGTTTTCGCACTGTTACCCGCCATAGTTGAGGAATTGAAATTGCCACGTACGGACCTTTTTGGCAATAGACTTATTTACATGCTGCGCTATCCTTCCGGTGGCCCTATTCTGCCGGAAGACAGGAGTTTAATGGCCGCGGGTGTGGCCAGGGGCGAGAAGCTTGCCCTGGATTCATATGTAATGGAAGGGTCTGTCGCAACCTTGCTGCAAGCTGGACAAGAGCGTCCTCAACCGTCCTTCTATTCTTCCGAGACAATCGCTGATGCAACATACTCTCCCTCGCCGGGCAAAGATACCTCTGCAAAGTTCCCGTCTGTCGGGTACAAGCAAACAAGGAAAAAGGGCAGATGGACACGCCGGGCCTTTTTAGTACTGGGCGGAGCCGCTTTTGCTGCTGGTAGTCTTAGTTTTGGTTATGCTGCCTATCGCAAGTTTATGAGTGACTCTACTATCATGTCAACGCGATCAACCGCGCACGCGCCTGTGAAACCTGCGCAAGCCCAGGCTACAGCGAACCAACTAACCGTCCCTACCATGGCAAAACGGGTACTGGTCTTTTCGCAGCATCAACAAACTGTGCGTTCTGTTACCTGGTCACCCGACGGGAACATGCTGGCAAGTGGCGCTAACGATGCGCAATTGCTCACCTGGGATCTGGGGGGTACGGTGCATGTACGTACACAACAAGCAGGTGCTGTACGTGCTGTAGCGTGGTCTCCGAATGGCCAACAACTTGTCGCCGGTGTGGCAAACCTGGTGATGTTCTTGAATCCTCAGACAGGCGCTGCACAGGCCCAGCCTGCTCAGGTGCATACTGCTCCGGTGACAGCCCTGGCCTGGTCGACGCGACAGCCTTTACAAGTGGTTTCTGGTGGGTTGGATAAAAAGGCGGTTGTCTGGAATGCTGCCTCCTATATGCCACAGGCTGTTTTCACCCAGCATACCACTGCGATTGAAGCAGCCTCCTGGGCAGCAGATGGGCAGACGGTGGGTACCTCTTCACTTGGTGGAGTTGTGCGTGTCTGGAATGCTGACAATGGTCAGCAGACTCATGGGTTCTTTATGGATGCCCAGCTACCTATGCGTGCTTTGTCCTTTGTATCCTCCAGCGGGCTACTTGCAGTAGGGGGGGATGACGGTATAGTGCGTCTCTGGAATGGCCTCACCTGCCAGCTACAGGGACAGGGTGGCTTTGGGAACCAGTGTATGGATATGCCGCAGCGTTTACATGCTCATACAGGAGCCGTGCGCACTTTAGCCTGGTCGCCCGATGGCCGTTTCCTGGCAACAGGAGGAGATGATGGTATACTGGCGATCTGGCATCCGGCCAAGGCTCACAACTCGCTGCTGAAGGTACGCCACAATGCGCCTGTGCTGGCTGTTGGCTGGTCCTCGAACGGCAAGCGGGTGGCGGTGGCCTCGGGCGATACTGTGACCATATGGGAATTGCATTGATATCTCTACTTAACTGACATGCCCCACGCTCCGTGTGAGCCAGAGGTCGCGCTGCTGATTCCCACAGAAGAGATTTTCTCTTACGACATGGCAAGACTAAGCCCTGCTTCTTGTAGGTCACGTTGGAATTCTTGCAAGTAGAGTCGTAGAAAGGCGGTACGACGTTGTGCCATTGCCCTCCCCGACGCAGTGGTCATCACCTCGTGCAGGTTCAAGAGTTTTGTGAAGAAGCGGTCGAGCAGATAGTGCTTGTCATCCGGGAGCCGTTGTATCGCGAAAGGATCCTCAGGATGATAAGTCTTTGTTTCAGGCCACCGCCGGTGGGTAGAGGTCATGGCCCAGCGGAGCACACCGCTAGCGCCTAAGCTGTCAAGACGGTCCGCGTCGTAGAGTACACGGGCTTCAAGAGTCGCCGGGGCGATGCCGCGACTATAGCTATGAGCAAGGATTGCGTGGGTAATAGCGTACTGGGTGTCGAGAGGAAGGTTATAAGGTGCCAGAAGTGTCGTAGCGAGTATTGCAGAGCGTTCCGCGTGCGGCCGTGTGGGATCTTTGGTAGTCCGCCCCAGGTCATGCAACAGCGCGGCCATCCCCACAATAAGGCGATTGGCGTGTTCCTGCTCCGCCAGGCGCAATGCCAGGTGATAGACCCGCTGGACATGCTCCCAGCCATGTGCCAGGTCATCATAGCCAGTGAAATGAGCCTCCACGTCTTTCGTGACGGCTGCAAGTAGTTGTGACTCTCGTTCTCGTGTTTCCATGGATGAGGATCATCCTTTTCTCGTGTGTTTTGTGTTCATCGATCTGCCAGTCATGCCTCTGCTGGGCAGTAACAACTATATATAATACGTTTTGCATGAGCTTTTTGGTGAAAAACTAAGAAGGACCAATAGCGACACCGGCTTCAACCGATATGGTAACTCGCAACGTATTATTAATAGGATGTATAGTCAGTGGCAACCTCTTTGAATGCCGGTTGCGGATACCTTATTACCTGCAAGTGGTCAGGTGTGCATCTATTCCGTGGATGTGGCAACTCAAAAGGGAAATACGTTATCATAAAGATATGCTTTGAATTGTGATACACTCCATAGAAATACCTTGGCATAACCTTATAATAAGAAAAAAGTACCGAAAACCTCTAGGATTGTAGGACAGATCGTGGTAAAATTCGGTACATCATACATTGGCGTCTATGTGAGTGGCACCTTTTTTCTTATCAATTATTGTTTTATGCCCTCTTTCCTGCATTATATCGCAGGCATATAAGAAGGATTCTCCAGCTAAAGGTTCAGTTTGAACCTGGAGAGGCATCTCTCGCAGGTGTTCTGGGAGCGAATATCGTGCTCGCTATACTGATCGAAGCGTGGGAGAATGGTGTTGGTTCTGTAGAGTGGAAATAGAAATCTAGAAAAAAGACAGATGTGAGATCGTGGAGTAACCTTAGAAAGGTATTCCTTGCAACTAAAGGGACCTGGGAGGTTTTTCATCAACTCAACATAATGATCTACACTGTGCGTCTTGGATGAGGTGAATACATGGACGGCAAGGGTAGTCGTGGCCTTTCATCAGGGAATGATCGGCAACGACAGCTTCAGGTTTTAAAGATTGGAAAGCAATGTGCGAAGTTTCTAGCAACACATAAACAAGCTCTATTCGCTGGCATCCTACTCGCTGGCCTGGTCGTACTCCTCTTTGGGGTTTTCAGCCAGTTTCAGGGACCCTCCAACAATACCGCGCCGAGTGGTATGACTGCCGTTGACTACAGCACGTTTATAGCCCAGGTTAAAGCAGGCAATGTACTGGCGGTTACTATTCGGGACAACGAGGTGAATGGATTGCTTGCGAAATCCCTACAAAAAGGTCAAGCCAGGGTGTCCGCTCAGCCAACTATCACCCCTAATCAGCGCGCGGCGGACTTTGCTGCGTGGAGCCATTACCTTGGCACCGGCTCTAACTGGGCAAACGCATCAGCCAATACCACCATTGACTCATCCCGCCTGGTATACACCCAGATTCCCACTGGTGGTGACACGGCGCTCACGTCCTTACTCATAAGCAACAACGTCGTGGTGAATACGCTTCCTGCCGCGCAAACTCCTGGATGGTTATCGCTGCTATGGAAGTTTGCCCCTTTCGTTTTCCTGGCATTGATACTTGCCCTGATTCTGGCTCCCCGTAATGCTGCGCGTGGGACTCGCTCGATAGATGATCGTTTTTCCCAAATGGGCAAAAGCCACGCGCGCCGTTTTGACCGGGCGAAAGAGATACAAGAGCCACGTCGCGGACCCGAAAAATCTTCGACTGGCGCTAAGCCTCTTACGCCTTCCCCGGCTACTGCTCGTAAACCTTTGGAGCCGGTAGTGACCTTTGCCGATGTAGCGGGGATCGACGAAGTGCGTACTGAGCTTGAAGAAATCGTGCAGTTCTTGCGCAATCCAGAACATTACAATCGCCTGGGCGCGCGTATTCCACGTGGAGCCTTACTGGTTGGACCTCCTGGAACCGGCAAGACGCTCTTAGCCAAAGCCGTGGCAGGTGAGGCTGGAGTTCCTTTCTTTAGTATGAGCGCCTCAGAATTTGTGGAAATGTTCGTGGGGGTGGGAGCCAGCCGCGTGCGTGATCTCTTTAACCAGGCTCGACAGGCTGCTCCCTGCGTTGTCTTCCTGGATGAAATTGATGCCGTGGGCCGCAAACGCACTATGCGCATCACGGGCAACGACGAACGCGACCAGACGCTCAACCAACTGCTCGTCGAACTCGATGGGTTCAGTACGCGCCAGGCGGTTGTTGTGATAGCGGCCACTAACAGGGTTGATATCCTGGACAAAGCCTTGCTGCGCCCTGGCCGTTTTGACCGTAACATTACCGTTTCGCTGCCCGATCGTGCTGGCCGCCAGGCCATCTTAGCCGTCCATACCCGCCGTACCCCCTTACATGAAGAGGTCGACCTGGAACGCCTGGCTCGCCTGACCACCGGCATGAGTGGGGCAGACCTGGCCAACCTTGTTAACGAAGCAGCCCTTTGCGCGGCTCGCAAGAACATGGAGCATGTGACCCATGAATGCTTCGAAGATGCCCTCGCTCGCGTTCAGCTTGGTGCCCTGCGACCAATTGTGATGAGCGAAGCCGAAAAGCGCATTATAGCCTGCCACGAAGGCGGACACGCGCTCGTCGCGTATCATTTGCCACAGGCCGATACAGTCAATCGTGTCACGATCCTGCCGCGTGGGCAAAGCCTGGGCGTTACCCAGTTCACCGCCGAAGAAGACCGTTACAACTACAGCCGCGAGATCCTGATGGCCCGCATAGCTGTCGGCTTAGGAGGACGCGCTGCCGAAGAATTAACTTTCGGGCCAGAACGTGTCACGACAGGTGCGGAAAACGATCTGCAGGTGGTTACGGACCTGGCGCGGCGCATGGTGACGCGCTGGGGCATGAGTGAGCAGGTTGGGGTTGTCTTCGCCGATTATCAGGCAGAGGACGGCGGCGCTGGCATGAACATGCGCCGTCTCGAGCAGGATGAACTGCCTGCGCAAAGCCACGCGCTTAACGTTGACGCCGATGGTCGTCTGAGCATAAATGGTGGTGAATTATCTGCACGCCAGCACTTGTTTGCGATGCTTGCACCTGGCGCAAATCGTGCCAGTAGTGCATCGATGGCAACGACGATCGACAATGAGGTGCAGCGCATCCTTAACAAGGGTTATAACATGGCGCGCAGCTTGTTGATGGAACATTATGATCAACTTACCCTGCTCGCGGATGCGCTCCTGACCCAGGAGCAACTCGACCGCAAACAGTTTGAGTCGCTGTTGCAAAAGTGAATCGGGCTGATTTTACCGAGTTCCGCCTCAGAAAGTCCCAGCTTTCAAGCGTAGGGATGAATGAGGCGTTCTTTATTTGGGGCAGGGGTTGGGTCGCTTGACTTCGCCTTATTGCTGCTCAAGCATCGTCTTTATTTGCATCCCGTAATTTACTAATCAGGCGGTTTTCAGTATCCGTCTGGCGATCTGCGCGTTCGAGCATCATTTTGATCTCTTCGAGCTGGCTGCGCAGTGAATCATTCTCAACCGGTATTTCCCGCTCAACGCTGCTCAGGCGCAGCCGGGCCAACTGGATGTTGCCCTTGATGCTGGTAAGAGGCGTTCTCAGTTCATGGCTGGCATTGCTGAGAATTGCGTCTATGTGTTGCGTGGCGGCTCGTATAGCCTGTTCGCTGGACTGGGCCTCCTCCCGCTCGCGTAGCAATCGCTCTCGTTCAATCACTAATATCGTGAACTTGCCCAACGCCATAGCCAGGGCGATCTCTTCAGGCGTGTACTCATGCCTCCTATCGCCATGGTTCAGTGTAATCAAGCCCACCAGCTGCGTACCAGGGCGCATGGGTACCACCAGCGCTGTATCAGTATCAGGAGTAGGCCTGTTATGGTAGTGCGCAGGGTGCGCCAGGTCAATAACCAGTGGTTCGCCTACCTGGAGGCGAGCAACAAATTCTGGATTCCCAAGGCTCACATTGAGAGGTTCTTCCTGCATCCTGGCTCGAATGCGACGTTCCTCTTTCGGAGAGAAGCCAAAGGTCGTCAAGAGTTGCTGCCTGTCGTTCTCCGGTTCCAGGGTGGAGATCGTTGCGCCCTGGCAACCGAGAGTGGTGCAGGCCAGTTCTGCCAATCGCTGTGCTATCCCTATCGAGGTGGGTCTTCCCTGCTCTCCAGCAAGATCGGTGTCAAGGGAGAAGAGTATCTCCGCCATCGCCAGTAGAGCCTCGAACGCCTGTTGCTTCCACTGAGCTTCTCGGAGCACGGTCGCATCATCTACCGGTATTTTGTGGAGATTGGTAGCAGGCGAGTTACTCCTACTCATCTGGATAGGAATATTCTGCTGATCATTCTCCATAGTTTTCGCCTCTCTTGCCTGCTGAGCGTAACCTGCAGTCGATTTCAGTAGGTAATAAATACTTTATCTATAAACACGTATTTGACCCCAATTAACGTTCCAGTTATTTGACTTCCCAAACTTTTTGTTTGCAACAAATATACTTACACCTTTCATGGCAAGTTCACCAGCTTTGCGCTCTCCTCCCACAATTGTTGCTGGAGCGACTCATCATAGGAAATCGACGTTGACCGTTTGGGAATGCTCTTCACAAAGTATTTGCCAGTGATGCCCTCCACATCGGGTGACGAGGCCAGGTAGATCGATGTTTTAGCCCCCTCTTCGGGGCTTATGCCAAAGAAGAGTACCAACTTCGCGGCCGTGCGGGCAATGGGCCATAGATCCCTCTGGGCGAAGTTCGTTGCAACGAAGCCGGGATGGAGACAGTTGGCAGTTACACCTGTTCCCTGCAGTCGGCGCGCAAGCTCGTAGGTGAAAAGTACCAGGGCAAGCTTCGCCTGGCCATAGACGCGCATGGGTCTGTAACCTTTCTTTGCCTGCAAATCATCCATCTTAATGTAGCCTGCTTCATGCGACTCGGAACTGACGTTGACAATCCGTGCAGGCGCGCTGGCTTTAAGCACGTCCAGCAGCAAATTCGTCAGCAAGAATGGAGCGAGATAGTCCACGGCGAACGTCATCTCTAGTCCGTCCACTGTTTCTCTCCGGGTCAACATGAATACGCCTGCATTATTGATGAGAACGTGCAGTTGCGTGTAGTTTCGCTTAAAGTTCTCTGCGAGTTGTCGTATTGATTGTTGCGAAGACAGGTCTGCAATCAGGAGATCAACAGCGTTATTTCCGCTTTTCGTCTTGATCTCACTCTGTGCCGCCTCGCCCCTGGCACGGTCACGGCTCACCATGACCACGGTTGCGCCCATCTGTGCCAGTCCCAGCGCGGTTGCCTTCCCGATACCAGAAGTGGCACCGGTCACCATGCAGACCTTCCCTTGCATAAGGGTGTTAACTGTTGGCATGATATCATCCTTTGATGTGTTTCCTTGATGATATCTTCTGTTACGGCCTGTTGGCAATAGCACATGCCTTCGGAACTGCTTTGCCGGTGACCCTG
>WNGJ01005062.1_pt1 | contig 13831 bp, 8 predicted proteins | sample 5400611 | NCBI WGS metagenome assembly WNGJ01 (sample SAMN13153375, study PRJNA577476) | soil metagenome | isolation source: 40 cm soil or saprolite under Garry oak tree replicate 1 | place: USA:California | collected 2016-06-15 | reverse complement strand
CAAAAATTGTAAATGGATTGCCGACCGATGAGCCGAGTGGAAGTTTCGCGCGTGTCATAAGGGCAGACCCGAAAAAGGCAGGACTTTTGTTTGCCGGGACCGAGAGCGCGATCTACGTCTCCTTCGACGATGGAGATCACTGGCAATCGTTGATGCTCAACCTCCCGAACAGCTCTTACCGCGACATCACGATGCACGGTAGTGATCTCGTGGTCGGGACGTACGGGCGAGGAATCTGGATACTCGACGACTATTCAGTGCTGCGCCAATTGACGCCGACAGTCGCGAGCGAGCCTGCACACCTCTTTGAGCCGACGGAAGCGGTCCGCGTCCGTCGCAACGTGAACTACGATACGCCGTTTCCGCCCGAGGTTCCGTACGCGCTCAATCCACCCGATGGAGTGATCATCTACTACTCGCTCGCATCCAGACCGTCGTCGCCGATCAGCCTCGATGTGATTGATGCTTCCGCTGCAATCGTTCGCCATATGTCGAGCACACCGAGCGCGCCGGTGGCGGAAGCCGGCCAGCCACCTGAACCAAATTTTTGGCTGGCACTACCTCTGGCAATGCCGACCAATCTTGGCACAAACCGCGTAAACTGGGATCTTCGGTATGATCCACCACCCGCGTTCACGCACTCATTCGAGATCAACGCCAATCCAGGTCTGACACCACCATCCCCAGAGGGATCGCTTGCAGTGCCCGGCGTCTACACCTTGAAGCTCACAGTGGATGGCAAGAGCTACACTCAGCGGGTGACAGTGAAGAACGATCCGCGCTCGCCCGCGAAGATGGCAGACTTGCGGGCACAGCTCGCCCTGCAGCTCAAATACTACGACGGCGCTAAGGTGTCGTCAGACGCTTACAACCAGATCACTACGATGCGTCACTCGCTGGCAGAATACACGCACGGAAGTGCACCGTCAGAAATAGTTACATCGGCCACTTCGCTCGATGCAAAGCTTGCAGCGCTCGGTGGCACCACTGATCGAGTTCGCGGCGGATTCACCAGCGGAGGTAGCACACCGCCACCACCCACCTTTCTGGCAATCAACGGCACAATGGGTCATGAGCTTACTGCCATGGACAATGGCGACATGGCCCCCACTGAACCGATGCGCAAGGGCTACATCGCCAAGTGCTCTGATCTGAAGACCGCGATTACGAACTGGAAAACAATCAACACAACAGATCTGCCGGCGTTCAATGCGATCCTGGCAAGGAACAACCTCAAGCCTATCCCCGCAGGCTCGCCGGCACTCGCGGTTCCCGTTTGCTCTTGACACGAAACAATCAGGGCCGCCCATCGATGGCGGCCCTGATTGTTTGCTTAGGTGTGTCAACTACTCAGAACCCGGCGGAATAATCTGGTCAGTACGTCGCTTGATAGTTCAACCGGAAGCCTCGACCCGGTTGTGGGATGAAATCCTTGATCACTGAAAGGTTATCCCGGTACACCCGGTTGAACACATTGTCGCAGTGGATGCTGATGTTGTTCAGGACACGTTGGCGTGCAAACCGCATCCCGACACCGAGATTCACGACAGTATATCCAGGAGTTGGCGTATCGCCCTCCCCCAGCCGGGTTTGCTTTGCGGCGAGTCGCGTTTCGATCATACCCATATATGTCTGGTCCTGATAAGTCGCTCGCACCAGACCTCGTAGTGGAGGTGTGAAGGGCAGCGGCACATTCTGCCGAGTGTCCTCGGCGTTCACATAGTCGGCGCCCGCCTTGAGCGCAAAATACGGAGCCGGCTGGACAGTGACGCTCCCGTCAACACCAAGCAATCGCGCGTCCGTAGCTCCGAATTGACGCACCGGAAAACCTTGAATGGTGTCGCCACGCAGGAATCCATAGATGTAGTGACTGATGCTGTTAGCAAAGGGCGAGATTTCAAAGGATGCGTTTGCAAAGTTTCCTTTGATCGACATGTCCGCGCCCAACCCAGTTTCGGGTCCAAGACCCGGGGTGCCGATGGTATAAGTGCCGCTCGGTGCATCGAGGCCGTTCGCGAACAACTCCTGAACGGTCGGCGCACGAAACGATCGCGCAAAGCTCAAGGATCCCGTCAAGTGAGATGTAAGTTGCTGAATCCCGCCGAGTGAGGCGGTCAGTGCATTTGAAAGCCGCGAGGCATTGAGAGTCTGAAAAGCCGGGTCGGTCGATTGCGGATCCGGACGAGTCTGAATCTTGTTGTAGTCGTACCGCAGACCAGCCTGCAATCGGGTGTTCTCTGACACCGAATATTCTTCAAACGCGTATCCCGCAATTCCGCTCGTGCGCGAATTCGGACCCAGTGGCTCGTCACCTCGGATATTCATGTCCTCGATGTTCGTCCATAGCCCTAAAGTTCCCTGAAGTTTTCCAAGCGGTCGATGCTGCAGCTGTAATACACCATTGAACTGGCGCTTTTTGAAATTGGTTGCCTCCGGATCGGAAACACCGCTTGCATCCTGCGCGGTTGGAAACTCGGAGTGGTTGTAATCGTTAAAGCTTGCGTTGAGCTTCACCTGGTTCACGAATGAGAAGCCGCCATTGAAGAGGCTGCGGAGCTCGATTGTATTTCGACGCTGTGCAATGCGGGATGTAGTCGGAGGCACATTGGCAAAGTCGGGATTGGGCGGCACGCCAGGTATGCCGTAGTTCACTTCATAGTGCTTCCCGCCAATACCGATCGCTCCGAAATCGCTCTGATATGCGTAGCCGAGACCTGCTTCGCCGCTATGATCGAATGTCTGGGGCATGCGGTCCAGATTGAACACCGCACCAGTACCTGGGTCAGTGTAGTTTCCCGAAGGGATCCGGATATTGTGTGCGCGGACTCCTCCTACTGATACTCGGAATGCCTGATTGCCCTGGCTGTAAACGTTATTGAGGTAACCTGCACCTGCGCTGTTCACCGTATTTCCTTCGATCGCGGCGGTGCCTGAAATGGGATGATCCGACACCAATGGAACGATGTCGGTGATGACATTCACGATTCCACCAATCGTGCTGGGTCCATAGAGGATTGTCGCGGGGCCACGAACCACGTCGATCTGCGAAATGCCGATTGCCTCGATCGGGGTGGCGTGCGCGGGATCGAACGTCGCCAGATCACCCATGCGAAGCCCATTTTCGAGAATCAGCACCTCATTGTCACCAAGGCCTCGCAGGATGGGCCTTGATGGAGCAGACCCGAGGCTGCGAACCGCGACGCCTGGAAGATCCGAGATCTTCTCCGCAAAAGTTGCCCCGGAACCGTTCTGGAATTCGACCAGGGATTTGGACGCGGTTGACTGATACTGCTCGTCCGAAATCCGTGCGGTTGGCGATGCTGACACCACGACTTCTTTCAGGTGAATCGCAGACTCCCTGAGGTCAATGGATACCCTTGCGATGTCGCCTATCACCTTGACAGTGTCGGTCACCGACGCATAGCCGGTTACACCGACGTAGACTCTGTAGGTTCCTTTCGGAACATCGGAGAAAGTGAATTGCCCCTGGCCACCCGTATGTTCGACGCGATCGAGCTCGAGAAGCCGGACCGTCGCGCCGACTATAGGCTTCCCCGCGGTTTGAACCGTTCCAGTGATGGCTTGCGCTTCTAGCGTGGCCGGCCACGAGAGTATCCCGTGAAAAACCATACAGGCTGCAATTGAAGCGCTCCAACTCGCGCTCATGCGAGCCGCTCGTCCAGACATTTCAGCCTCATTCTGGGGATTTAACCGCGGGCAGCGAAGGACGCTAGCAGCGTAAGCTGCGACTACAGTCGTGAAGGTCGTCGGACGGCATTAAACATCGCCAATGGCTAGGGACGGAATCGAACCGCCGACACGCGGATTTTCAGTCCGCTGCTCTACCAACTGAGCTACCTAGCCGCTCTACCTGCACATTGGACAGGACAATTAACCCAATCGCGATCTTCTAATCAACTCGATCAAGGTTTGTCCTGTCGCTTGGTCGGGCGCCCCGGTGCATCGATCGCCTGGGCTAGCAAGCGCTGGAGCTCTTCATCCGAAATGTTGGCCCAATTGGGCTGGCGATATGGAAGTCGCCGACGTGCTGTGGTGTTCAATCCCTCGAAGCAGATCCAACCATCCTGGAAATCGCCAAGGAAACCTCGACCCCTCGCGCTCGAGCGGCTCAGACCTGGTATGACCGGCCATGCGCGCCAGGCACGGCCGGTATCATCGACGAATTCGCGAACGCTTGTGTCAGGGTTTTTGCTGCGCTCGCCACTTGATTCGTCACGGCTTGCGTCAGACTGGGGATTGGTGCTCCGTCTCCGATCATCAGTCTCGTCAATGCTGATTTGCCGCTCGCGCTTCTTGGACGCTCGACGCTGCATGTGACGACGCACTGAGATCGTCTGTTCGGCCGCCACTGCGGCAGCTAAGAGCGAATCTTCGAGGCGCCGGACTTCCTGGGTTGAATCCGTCGAAACGCCGTTTGCCTCCGCCTCACAAGCTTCATGGAGGCGGCGCCGAAGCTCCTCTTCCACGTCCTCGAGAACGGGCTGAAGTGGATCCGGCTGTGGCGGTTGAAGAGAAGAAGTTGGCATCGGTGAACCTGCGGTCTGAAACAGACACTCTTGCAATACTGCTACCACCGTGCCGTAGCGCTCAGCGAGTGGGCGCCTTTCCGTGAACCGCAGTGATCACCGACTTCACTCCGCCCCGGACGTTGAAGTCACCGACGACGCGCATCCATTTGGGTTTGGAGCTGGCCACCAGATCATCCAGAATCCGGTTGACTGCTCGCTCGTAGAAGATCCCGTCGTTCCTGTAGCTCCATAGATAGAGCTTGAGGCTCTTAAGCTCGATGCATTTCGCCGCTGGAACGTATGTGATGCGAATCGTTCCAAAGTCGGGCGCGCCTCCCTTCAGCAGCGCGAGTTCCTGCGCGTCGCTCTCGATACCGCCGACCGGGCAAAGTGACGTGAACTCCGAGCAGTCCATGTGGATCTCGTAGTCACGACCAGCGTAAGGATTGTCGAAAGTCTCGAGGAGGTCTGGGCTTGGCATCCTCGAACAATGCACCGATGATTGGCGCGGATCAATCCGTGGCGACGCCCTGCCAGGGACCGCTACTCAGAGCGGCGGTTACTCGTCGCGCAATTTTCGCGACATCTCCTCGAGCAGTCGGCGTTCGTCTCTTGTCAGGCTTTCTATCCCCTGCTGCGAGATCTTGTCGAGGACGCGATTTACCCGCGCCGCATATTCTTTCGGACTTTCCTGTCTCGGCACGTGCTGTAGCGGCTTGCTCTCGCGAAGAATGATCGCGTTGCTGCGTGCCACCACCTCGTCCACTCCGGCCGCGCGATCACGCATTGGAGGCCTGCCGCGGGGAACAGCGCGCGGCATGTCCTCTGATTCATCCGGAACGGCAGACACCCAGCCTCTTACCCGGTTGATCCCACCCACCGAGTAGAGCTTGAGGAAAATCCATCCGAATGCCATTCCGCCGACGTGAGCCGTCCAGTCGATTCGTGAGTTCGGCGACAAGGCGAAGATCAGATTCATCCCGAGCATCGCCAGGATGAGCCAGCGAGATCGCATTGGAATGACGCCGAAAAGATAGACCTCTTCGTCAGGCCACCGAAGCGCGTAGGCGACCAGCACTCCGCTGATCGCGCCTGAGGCTCCAATGACAGCTGTATGCTGCGCGAATATCAGGTGCGTTATCGCGCCACCAACACCGCAGAAGAGATAGAACCAGACAAATGTCCGAGTTCCCCACTCGTGCTCCAGCCGGGGGCCAAACATCCAGAGCGTGAACATGTTGAATGCGAGATGCGCAAGCCACGCGTGCACGAACATGTACGTGACTACCGTCCACCAGTTAGCCGGAAAGCGGGCTGGGTCGAGGGCGAGCGCTGAATACACCGCATCATGTCCAAACAGCGTCAACTGCAGGAAATACACGCCGATGTTCAGCGCCAGCAGCCACTGAACAGCGCGCGTCATGCGTGGAGACTCAGATGCTTCGTACAGCTCGCTCATGCAGACCTGCGACTAAGAGACTACATCCTAAGACCCAGTGGGTGGCGAAGGGTTCCTCGGGCTGAACCTATTCAAGAGCGAGCTTTACAATTCGCTCGCAAAGCTCCGGGAAACTGATTCCCATGGCCGCTGCCCCCTGTGGTATCAGACTGAGTTCGGTCATCCCGGGCAACGTGTTCGCCTCGAGACAATAGAACTCGCCCTCGGTGGTGAGCCTGAAGTCTATCCGGGCATACCCCCCGAGCTTAAGCGCCCGAAATGCCGACAGTGCCTGTTGCTGAACCTGGATCGTCGCTTCACGCGACAGCTTCGCCGGGAATTCCTCGACGGCCATGCCCGGAGTGTACTTGCATTCGTAGTCGTAGATCTCGTGCTTGGGGATAATCTCACCAACTGGTAGCGCCACCTCACCCAGAACCCCGACCGTCAGCTCCCTTCCGGGGACGAACCGCTCGATCATCACTTCGTCGTCGTACTTGCTGGCTTCCTCGATCGCGGCGGCGAGGTCCCCCCGCTTCTTCACCACCGAGAGTCCCACCGTGGATCCCTGCTTCGAGGGTTTCACGACCACCGGAAGGCCCAGCATTCCTTCAACCTGCTCGATCGTTACCGGAGCCATGAGCCAATCCGCCGTCTTTACGCCTTCCACGCGGAAAAGCTTTTTTGAGAGATCCTTATCCATCGCCAGGGCGCTCGAGAGATGTCCACTTCCGGTGTACTTCACGTGCGCCATGTCCAGCAGGGCCTGAATGGTTCCATCCTCTCCCTGTCCACCATGGAGAGCCAGAAACACGACATCTGCATTCTTAACTTCCTTCATCGAAGTGAGATTCGGCAGAAACGATCCTTCCGCCACCTTTGACAGCGACTCCAGCGTCGGTGGTTCTGTTCCGACCTTTCCGGTACTCAGCTCACGCTCTTCCCCTGCGCTCAGCACCCCCCGCGCCGGATCGAGAGCAACCACTTCGTGACCACGCGCACGCAATGCCTGGACGATTCGGATTCCAGATGCCAGTGACACATTGCGTTCAGAGGATGTCCCGCCCATGAGTACCGTAATCTTCATTCGTTTGAATTTCCCTTTTTAGCGGGACATCATGTAATGCAGCATGTCGGATCGCGTGACGATCCCCTGGACGACCCCGTGCTCCTGCACGAGAACCGCGGGATTCGCTTTCGACAGCAGCTTCACGACGCTGTCTACCGGCTGATCCGACGCCACCATCGGAAATGGTGAATCCATTATTTCGCTGACCGTAAGGTCCAGCAGCTTGGGATTCTCCAGACTTCTCTGGGAAACCGACCAGTCGCTTACCGATCCGACACAGTTCACGCCATCCATGACGGGAAGCTGTGAGACATCATGCAGACTCATGAGACCGATGGCCTGTCGGACAGTCGCCCCTGGGCCAACGCTTACTACCGCCGGCGCACCGCCGTTCTTTCTGCCGAGGACGCTATGGAGAGCAACCTTGGGTACGTCGAGCATCTGGTTCTCGCGCATCCATTCGTCGCTGTAAAGCTTGGAGAGATAGCGCTCACCGGTGTCGCACAGGATCGTCACGACCATTGCATTCGGATCGTCGAGCTCGCGCGCAACGTTGAGCGCAATCGATGTGATGAGTCCGGATGATCCGCCGACGAACAAGCCCTCCTCGCGCGTGAGTCGCCTCGCCATCGCGAAGGACTCCTTGTCGCTCACTGTGTAGTATTCGTCGATCACGCTCATATCGAGCGTTCCAGGAAGCTTGTCCTGCCCGATTCCTTCGACCTTGTACGGTGTCCCTTCGATCTTGTTCTTACCTTTGCTCCGCCAGTACTCGGCCAGTATCGAGCCGGCAGGATCACCTGCAATCACCCTTACCTTCTTGCTTCGCTCCTTGAGGTAGCGGCCGACGCCAGTAAGCGTCCCGCCCGTGCCAGCCGAACCCACGAAGTGCGTGATCTTTCCCCCGGTCTGCTGCCATAGCTCGGGACCCGTCGTTGCATAATGAGCGTCGGGGTTGGCTTCGTTGTAGAACTGATCGGCCAGGATAGCATTGGGAGTCTCTTTCGCGATCCGCCTCGCCATCATCACATAATTGTCGGGATGATCCGGAGGAACCGCCGTCGGAGTCACGATCACCTCCGCGCCAAATGCCTTGAGAAGACGGACTTTTTCCTGCGACATCTTGTCAGGCATTGTGAAAACGCACTTGTATCCGCGGAGCGCGGCCGCGATCGCGAGGCCGACCCCCGTATTCCCGCTCGTGCCTTCGACTATCGTCCCGCCAGGTTTCAGCTTCCCTTCCTTCTCTGCCCGCTCGATGATAGGAAGACCGATTCGATCCTTCACCGAGCCGCCAGGATTAAAGAATTCCGCCTTCGCGTAAACTGGAGTGCGGATTCCACGCGTGACCTGGTTCAGCTTGATAAGGGGAGTCCAGCCGATCGTCTCGAGGACATTGTCGTACGGCTCTCGGTTGCGCTCGTGTCTCATTAGCGAGTGGTTCTTCGCCTTGTCGTCGCCTTCCGAGCTGGCGGCTTCGCTCTCGAATTGGATACGGAAGCCTTGCCTGTATCCGTATTGGCGGCATTGGTCGATTTGGCGGTGGTGCTCGCGGTAGAGGAATCGCGCACAATGATGGAATCGCCAGCGAGCGGCGGCGCATCAGGGTGTCTGAAGAACACCGGCAAGAGTATCGAAACCGGCACGGGCTGACCCTGAGTCTTCGCCGGCTCGAACTTCAGATCGCGCGAACCCTTCATCGCCGCGGAATCGAGGGCAGTAAACCCCGAGGTTTCCGCGATTCGGGTCGAGTCGGGTACTATCGCTCCCTCTCTATCGATGAAAATGCGAAGTGTGACGTTGCCTTGGACCTTCTGGGCATACAGCGCCGGCGGATAACGGAAAGGCAGCTCCTTGTTGAGCATCACCGGAGCGACGTCTGGCTGCCTGCCAACCGTCTGGAACGGGAGTCCGGCTCCATCTCCCTTCTTGCACCCGGCGACGATCATCATCACCAGCAGCATTACCACGTTTCTCGTTCGTAGCTGCATGCTCAAGCCACTCCTCCCTCTTGCTTCACTTCGTCTACGAGTCGGGCGAGCATCTCGAGCGCTTGGATTGGAGTCATCGCATTCGGTTCCAGGTTCCTCAGCTGTTGCACGACAGGATGCGTCATCACTCCAAACAGTGCGAGCTGACTATCTGTAGCGTCAGTCGCCACTGTCGGAGCGAGTCCTGTTCGAGGCACGATCTGTTCCGCTTCCAGAAGTCTCAGCAGCTCCGTTGCCCGCTTTATGACCCCGGGTGGAAGACCTGCCAGCCGACCCACTTCGATTCCATAGGACCGATCGGCACCACCAGGCTGGAGACGATGGAGAAAAAGCACCTGATCCCCGACCTCGCGCACCTGAACATTATAGTTGCGTACTGCGACTAAATTGTCCGCCAGCTGCGTGAGCTCATGATAGTGCGTTGCAAAAATCGTCTTGCACCCGACTGCGTTGTGCAGATGCTCGCTCACCGACCAGGCGATCGATATTCCATCATAAGTCGAAGTACCTCGCCCAATCTCATCCAGGAGCACCAGGCTTCGCCGCGTCGCGGTGTGAAGAATGGCACTCGTCTCCGACATCTCCACCATGAAGGTCGACTGGCCGCGAACCAGGTTGTCACTTGCCCCAACCCGCGTGAAAAGGCGATCGACAACGCCGATGCGCGCCTTGGTTGCGGGCACGAAGCTGCCAACCTGTGCCATCAGCACGATCAGACCGACTTGCCGGAGCACTGTCGATTTCCCCGCCATGTTCGGACCGGTGAGAATGACCATTCGAGCGTCTTCGGTAAGAGCGATATCGTTGGGAATGAACTTCTCCCGCGACATCATTCTTTCCACCACTGGATGTCTTCCCGCTGTTATTTCGAGCGAGAAATCGTCGGTGAGCACTGGACGCACGTAGCTTTCCCTCGCCGCGACTTCCGCCAGCGACGCGAGCACATCGAGCTCGGCGACGATCTGTGAAACAGCTTGTAGACGAGCCACCTGGCTTCCGACCCGCGACCGCAGTGTCTCGAAAAGCTCGCGCTCCCTGTCCTCTACTCGCTCGGCCGCTGTCAGCACTCGCTCCTCGTACTCCTTGAGCGACGGAGTCACATACCGTTCGGCTCCCGCCAGTGTCTGCCGCCGCTGGTAGTCGCTCGGTACGAGATGCAGATAGCTGTTCGTCACTTCGATGAAGTAACCGAACACCTTGTTGTAACCGACCTTGAGCGAATTGATGCCAGTTCGGGCTCGTTCCTCGGCTTGAATCCTGGCTATCGCGTCCTTGCCCCCGTCGCGCAGCGCTCTCCATTCGTCCAGAGTGCTGTCGAACCCGTCGCGCACACTGGCCTCATCACCAATCGTGATTGGCGGTCTCTCGACCAGGGTTCGGATAATTTGGTCGCCAAGATCCTTGCAGTCGTCCCATAAGCCGACGTGTGCTGCGAAAGCAGCGTCTTTCCCGGATGCTGCTGCGCGGGCTCGTCCCAGCGCTGTTTCGACTGCCGGCAGGCGCACGATTGAATCACCCAGACCCCGAAGCTCGCGCGGAGAGGCACGACCGGCGGCTGCTTTTCCCGCCAGCCGTTCAATATCGCGCACACCATCGAGAGCCTCCCGCAACGCGGCCCGAATGAGACCGTCTCCGAGTGCATCCACTGCGCCTAGCCTCACATCGATCTCGACACGATCAACGAGCGGAGCGAGAAGCCACTGGCGGAGCAGACGCGCACCCATTGGCGTTAGCGTACGATCGAGTACGCCGAGCAGTGTTCCCGATGTCTCGCCGCCACGCATCGACTCGACCAACTCGAGATTTCGCCGCGTCATCTCATCGAGAGGCAGAATCCGCCCCGGTCTCTCGATCTTTGGACGCCCGAGATGCGACATCCCGGATGGCTGAAGCTCATTGAGGTACCGGAGCAACGCTCCTGCCGCTCCAACTGCGGCATTATCTCCGCTCTCAATGCCAAACGCCTCGAGCGAACTCACGCGAAAGTGCTCCACTAACTGATCGCGACCCAGTTCCGCATCGAATTCCCAGGCGTCGCGCTCTGTTACCATTGGGCCTTCCTCACCAACTGGTCCTTTCAGGACATGGGTAAGGCTCTCGCCGCGCGAAAGAATTACTTCTCGCGGTGTAAATCGGGACAGCGCGGATTCCAGATCACGGATTCCCACACCTGTGAGCCTGAGCTCTCCCGTGGAAAGGTCGGCGGCTGCAATTCCAATCAGATCGCCATCTCGGTTGAGCGCACACAGATAGTTGTTGCGGGTGCCGTCGAGCAGATCATCGGAGAACGCTGCGCCAGGAGTGATGGTCTCCACCACTTCGCGTTTTACGATGCCCTTGGCAAACTTCGGATCTTCGGTTTGCTCACAGATCGAGACCCGGAATCCATGCTGGATCAAACGTCGTAGATACTCGCCGGCCGCCTTGACTGGAACCCCGGCTAGCGGTACCTCGCTCGCGCCGCCGTTGTTCCTGGAGGTGAGCGTGAGACCGAGTGTTCTGGAGGCTACTTCCGCATCCTCATAGAACATTTCGTAGAAATCACCCATCCGGAAGAACAGAATCGCGTCCTGATGACGCGACTTGATCTCCCGGTACTGCTGCATCAACGGCGTTGATGCAGCGCGACTCACCGTTCGGGTGCCCGTACCACGAAACCATCCATGTGCTTGGCTTTGATCCTGGTGAGTGCGTCTTCCGCTTCTTTTTCGGTTGTATATCGTCCAATCCTGACCCGGAATGGTGCAACCGATCCGTCGACTCGCGCTGCGTAGCCGCGCTTGGTCAAGCCGGAAGTAAGCTTTTCAGCGTCCGCCTTATGGTTATAGGCAGCTACCTGGACCGAATAACCATTCCCCCGCGAGGATATCGTGCTCGCTTTCGCCACCATCTTTTCGGCTGCTGCTTTCGGGGCTTTCGCTGGATCAACGATGCTTGGTTTCGAGTCGTTGGCTTCGATCGGCGGCTTGGGACGCTGAGGTGAGATGACTGTCTTCGGCTCAGTTGAAGGCGCTGTAGCCAGCCGAGTTGTGGTATCTATGGCTCGCGGTTTTTCCCCTTTTGAAGCATCCGCTACTGACGTCGGAACTGCCGAAGTCACGCTCGGTGTAGGCGCGGACGCGCTCCTTGGCGTCGTAGAGGCGGTTACTGAAGTCGCCGGACTATTTGCCGAGACACCGCTCATGGGAGGACTCGCCTCTGCTACAGCAGCCGGACAGCGCTGACCCTGATACTGTATCTGGTTTCTTAGCTCCACCTGCGAAGCGTCAGCCTGTGCCATCGCATTTGCATTGGCCGCGCAGGCATTCGGTACGTCGTTCTTCTCGAAGAGTACGCGGGCTGTCCAGTAGCTCGCTCTCGCGAGCGATTTGCTCCGTGGGTAGTCGCGTGGAATCCGTTGCAGGTGGCCGAGTGCGCCGTCACGATCCCCGCGCGCAAGCTCGAGTTGGGCCAAACGCAGTAACGCATCTTCAGCCTGTGGAGCGAGGGGATAATCCACCACGATGTGCTTGTAATCGCTCTCTGCATCCGCAGCATTCGCTGCCAGCGTAGCGCGCCAGAATAGCGCCTCGGGGTACAACCGAGCCGTAGGCTGCGTTGCGGCGATCACAGAATCGATCAGCGCCCTCCCGGCGACTCCATTGCCGTCGCTCACGAGAGCTTGGGCTCTCGTGAAAACTGGATCGGTTGGACGCGGCGGAGCCTGGGCGGCTGCCAGCGTCGCGAAACAAAAAAGCGATACACTGAAAAGGACTGACCATCTGGACATCTCACCACTCTCCTATTGACTCATGCGGCAGCGGTTTTATCATCGGCTGCGCACAGGCTGAGTATTACTGTAGCCAGCAATTGTTCTTCAGACGAGACTCTGCTCTCCTTCAGGGCAACATCTGCCTCCAGCAGGAAATCGAGTGCGCGATCGAGTGATTCGCGGCTCCAGCGATCCGCAGCACGAGCCCAGACGGCAGTGGCAGATCCCCACGGCCGGCCCGTAAAGGCTCCCGTCGCTTTCAGAAGATCGAAGTATTCCTGGACCAGACGTGCTCTCGGGAAACCTTCATCCAATCTCGCGCGTCCCCACGAGATAGCGAGCATCTGTGTTGATAATGCCATGACGATTGAAACGCCCGTTGTTTTCGGCTGAGCAAGCACGTGGGAAATGAGTCCGAGTGCGCGAGGGGCGTTGCGGTCTGCTACTGCGTCGAGGAGATCAGCCTGTGTCTCCCCGCGGCGTACCCCGACAACCGCAGCTACGGCTTCCTCACCTATTTCCTGGTCATGCCCTTCTATGTAGCTCGCCAGCTTGTCCAGCTCACCAGCGAGTTGATGGAGATCGCTACCAATCGCGGCTTGGAGAAGCTCGATAGCCGGTTCAGTGATCGTTAACCCGAGCTCGCTGGTTACCCTATGCGTTATCCATCTGGGGATCCGGTCGCCGGTGAGAGCATCGAATTGAAGGGACGTGCTCGAGGCCAGGAGCGCAGTATCTGGCTTCGATCCGGTAGCTCCAGTCATAATGAGCAGCAAATCAGGCACGAGGCGCTTCAGATACTCGTCGAGAACCTTACGCGTATCTTTCCTGAGCGTGGCAACGTCACGAAGTACGATGACCCTTCTCTGCGCCATCATTGGCGGTGTGGAAAGAAGAACTCCAAGGGTCTCGGCGTCGACCTCGGCGGATCGTCTCGTATCCAGGTTGAAGTCCCTAGCTCCGGAATCCAAGGCGGCTTCTATGAGTTGCCTGATCGCATCGTCTTTTTGATAATCGTCCTCCCCCCAAATGAAGTAAGCGCCGTCGAATGAC
>WNGJ01012260.1_pt1 | contig 13832 bp, 10 predicted proteins | sample 5400611 | NCBI WGS metagenome assembly WNGJ01 (sample SAMN13153375, study PRJNA577476) | soil metagenome | isolation source: 40 cm soil or saprolite under Garry oak tree replicate 1 | place: USA:California | collected 2016-06-15 | reverse complement strand
TTTTCCAACGCAGCCTCTTCGGAATTGAACACACGCGCTTTTCCGGTGAAGCGCACCCCTTCCTTGCCAGTAATTTTGGCGACTGCCCCGCCAGGGGCGAGGTTGCCATAAAGGATCACCAGGTGGCTGTCTTTTTTGATCGGGTTATCCAGCGGTCGGACGATGGTTTGGCCTTCGGGATATGGCTTCACCGCCGCCAGCGTCTCAGCCATGGTTTGGCCAGTCACGGTCAGGCATTCCCCATGGAGCAAGCCGGCCTCCAGCAGCGTCTTCATCAAAGGCCGGATGCCGCCAATCGCGACGAGTTCGGACATAAAATACCTGCCGCTGGGTTTCAAATCCGCCAGCACCGGCGCGCTTTTTCCGACGCGGGTAAAGTCGTCCAGGGTGAGCCTGACTTTGCAGGCCTTGGCAATGGCCAGCAGATGCAACACGGCGTTGGTGGAGCCGCCCAGGGCGATGACCACGGTGATGGCATTTTCAAAGGCTGGCCGCGTCATGATGTCCAGCGGACGAAGGCCCTGTTTAAGCATTTCCATCACGACAGCCCCAGCACGGCGGCAGTCGTCCTTCTTGGCCTCGGAAATCGCGTTTTGGGCGGAACTGTTGGGCAAACTCATACCGAGGGCTTCGACGGCGCTGGCCATGGTATTGGCGGTGTACATTCCGCCGCAGGAGCCGGGACCTGGAATGGCGCAGGATTCGATGGCCTGGAGTTCCTGGCCATCAATCTGTTTGTTGGTGTATGCCGCATAGGCTTCCAGGACGGAGACAATATCAATCTTACGGCTCGGGTCAGTCGAAAGGCAGCCCGGCAGAATCGTTCCGCCATAGACGAATACCGCCGGGCGATTCAGCCGCGCGATGGCGATGAGCGCCCCGGGCATATTCTTGTCGCACCCGCCAATCGCAACGAAACCATCCATACCCAGGCACCCGACGACCGTCTCAATGGAATCAGCGATGACCTCGCGCGACACCAGCGAGTATTTCATTCCTTCGGTGCCCATCGAGATGCCGTCGGACACCGTGATGGTGTCGAAAATGATGGCCTTGCCGCCGGCAGCGTTGGCGCCGGCCTCCGCCTCGCGCGCAAGCTGGTCCAGGTGCATGTTGCAAGGCGTTACCATGCTCCAGGCGGAGGCGATGCCGACGACCGGTTTGGAAAAATCCTCGGGCTTGAAGCCAACGGGGTAAAGCATGGCGCGGCTGTGCGCGCGGTCGGGACCGTCCAGGACACGACTCGAAAACGGGCGTTGTGAGGTGGTTGCGGTGGATGCGTCGGAGGCTTTTGATAATGTGGTTTTCATTGGTGAGGAAGATTCTGAGCATGAACGCCCGTTGCTGGCAAGGAGCAGAATCCGGGCGGTAGCCGGAATTATTGGCCGCTTGACGCTGGGCGGGCTGGGTGTCCCGGCGCCAAGGGAGCCAGGCCGCGCCTGTTTGGCCCCGCTCATGTCTGCGGCGCAGGCGTCCGCACGATGGCAAAACCGGTTTGGGAATGAAGCGAAAAGGGAATAGGGCGCTTATGCGGACTAATTTATTATGCGGACTTGTTGCGGGAAAGGCTCGTTTTCCGGGGTTTTTGAGCGGCGCAAGTCCGCATAATAATTGAGGGGGCGCGAAGGGGTTCTGACACTGAGGCGATGAAAGCTATCGCCTCAAAATCACCAATTGCCCTCCTGGTCGAGGACTATCAAGCACACCTAATCGACGTCGCCGGGCTCCAGCCAAGCACGTGTCATAAGTGGACATTCTTCGTTCGCTCGTTTTTGGATGCACAGTTCAAGCCCAAAGCTCCGGGGTTGCAACTGCGCCAACTGGAACCCGACGTTCTGCTGAACTTTGTTCTTCAACAAGGCAAGCACTACCCACCCGGACAGTTGCAGTCTTTAGCGTCGGCGCTGCGGTCGTTCTGCCGATTTCTCTGTGTGACGGGACGTCATCCCCGGGATCTGAGCGTGGCATTGCCGTCCATCTCGGGGCACCACCGGGAAGACCTGCCGATTTATTTGAGCCGCACACAACTCAAACAGTTGCTGGAAGCTTTTGACCGCCGAACCAGCCCAACCCTTCCGCAGCGCTTCCATTGACCACATCCAGTGCGGCAAGATCGATTGTCACACGGTAAGGACGTCCCGATTGCGAATCGGGACGTCCCTGATCTCCACTGATTTCCCCAGCGCAAACCTTGGCCTCTACTCAGTCACCTTTCTCAACGATCTGCAGCAGGACCGCCAAACTCTCCTCGCCTTCAAAGAATTCCGCGAAGAAGCCGAGCGCAAAAACTTCCGATACTTTCTCGAGGTCTTCGATCCGAACGTCCCTCGGGGCATCGCGCCTGAGAAGCTCGGCGAGTTCATCAACGACAACATCATCCGCAGCCTGGCTGCTGTGCCCGAAGCTGGCCGCCCGCTCTTTTTGAAAATCGTTTATCACGGCCCGCGCGCCATGGAGGAGCTCGCCCAGTATGACCCCAACCTCGTGGTCGGCATCCTCGGCGGTGGCGCTGGCACGACCTACGACGCTTTCAAACTGATCCACGACGCCCAAAAATACGGCGCGCGCGTCGCCCTCTTCGGTCGGAAGATCAACCACGCGGAGCACCAGCTTGCGTTCATCGAGATGCTCCGCTTGATCACAGATGGAAAACTTTCGCCCGAAGAAGCCGTGCTGGCTTATCATGGCGTGCTCCAGGCTAAAAACATTAAACCCAAGTTGCCGCTCGAGAAGGACCTCGAATTGACTGATCCGACGATGCGTTACGATGGCAACTCGCAACCGCGGGGCCGGGCACTTCTGACCAGCAACTCTGCGCCAGGAGCAAGGCTGGCGCCTGCAAGCGAGAATCAGCATCCCGATCAACCCGCAGCAGCGCCTGCCGCCGGATGGCCGAAGCGCAGCGACGGCTTTCCCGATTTTGGGAAAATGAACTCGGTCCAACGGCGCGCTTACGACCGCGATCGCCTCGCCCGAAAACTCGGCTGACGCTGGCCCGCTCCAGTTACCCATTCTGGCCCTCCCATCGTCTTTCTCGGAAATGTTTTGAAATTTCAGCAGAAAGACGGGGCATGTTGAGCCATTGTCGGCCACGCATCGGACCCGTCCGACGTGGTCAAAAAAACGTGCTTTTTCGTTGACGGCGTGTTAACTTATGGTATTAAGGTCTAAGGCGGTTTTGTTCTTTGGCTGCCAGGAAAGTGGGGATCGCTTTCCATAAATGGCGGGGGAGGCAATTTGCGCCTAAACTATGATTTTCATACAACATGCGAGTGTGTCAAAGCCGCTTAAGCGGCAAGCAGATACGCCTTGAAAGACCCATCTGACTTCTGGAATCTGAGTTGCCACTAATGAAAAGAAAACGAACCCCTAAGCAAGGAAGGGATCAACGCGCAGAGCAGGGTTTTACGTTGATCGAATTGCTCGTAGTCATCGCGATCATTGCAGTTCTGGCGGCGATGCTCCTTCCCGTCCTGTCCAAAGCCAAGCTGAAGACTCAGGGCATTCAGTGTATGAACAACCACCGCCAGTTGTGCCTGGCGTGGCGACTGTACGCAGACGACAACCGTGACGCCTTGGTTTATGCGAGTGACGACGGGACGGCCAATCCCTTGAATCAGTACGCTTGGACCCTGTCCCACATGGACTTCAACCCGAACAACCGCGCCAACTGGGATCTCACTGTGGACCTCATGAAACGGCCTTTGTGGCCCTATTCAGGAAAGAGCGCAGGAATCTATAGATGCCCCGCCGATCATTCGTTCGTGACCGTCAACGGGATCCAAAGACCGCGTGTCCGCACCATGTCAATGAATCTGTATGTCGGGGGCTTCGACGGGACCGACGGGAACTGGCCTTTCGCGGATGCGTATTGCATTTACACCAAACTCAACCAGATCAGCGGCGGGTTGCCCAGCCCTGGCGCGGCCAAGACGTGGATTTTCCTCGACATGCGCGAAGACCGCGTAAACTGGGGCAACTTTATGGTGGATATGACCGGCTACCCAGACCAGCCTTCGCAGTTCAACTTCACCACGGATCTCCCGGGTTATTACCATCATTTCGCGTGCGGTTTTTCTTTCGCGGACGGCCATTCCGAGATCCATCGCTGGCGCGACTCGCGCACCACGCCCCCATTGATTCTCGGCTATACCGATCCGCTTGCCGTTTCGTCCACCCCGTCGGCAAATAACCAGGACATTGCCTGGCTCCAGGACCATACGACACGTCGCAAGCAATGACCCTTTGGCCGGAACGACCAACCCCGTGCCGAACCGATCAGTATAACGCAAGTGTATGTCCACCGGGGGAAATGATCTTCCCCACAATGGGCATAGAATAAGCCAAGCCCCGGCTGTCTTGGGGGGGCGCCTTGCGGCTCCGCCCGCGCCGCAGGCATGGCCTCGTGGCTTTGAGTCCAGGACCGAATGCCAACAACCAAACTGCAAATTAATAACATCAGATGTATTATGAAACTCACATCTCCCAAGAGTAGTTCACCTGTGTTCGCAGTAAACATTGCAGCGTTGCTGGCGCTGTGCCTCTGCCTGCCAGCTCGCGCGGATTATTCCTCCACCGTTCTCTCCCAGGGACCCGTCGGCTACTGGCGACTGAACGAAACTATAGCTCCGCCGGTCCCGTCTTTTGCAACCAACATCGGCACGTTGGGCGGGGCCGATGGCTCTTACAACGGTTTCCCGACTAAAGGGGTGCCGGGCGCTTTGGGCGGCGCTGATAAAGCCGTGAGGTTCGATGGCGGCTTCACCCAGTGGGCGACAACCGGTTACCAACCAGATCTCAACCCCACTAACTTTACGATCGAGGCCTGGCTTAATCCCGGCACCGACACCCCAGCGGGTGGTTTGAGATGCGCCCTGGCTTCCATGCATTCCGGCAGCCCTCGGTCAGGATGGCTGATTTACCAAGCCTCTGCGGGGGCCGCGTTCGGGGGCAGCCCTGCAGGGTGGGACTTTAGGACCTACAACCAGCACGCGAGCAGCGTAGCGGTCAACATTGTCGCTCCAGCCGCTAACACACCCGGAACCTGGTACCATGTAGTGGCGACGTGGGACGGTTCGGTGGGGCGCGTTTACGTCAACGGCGCCCTAGGGGCCACGAGCGGTGCAACAAACCTCGTTCAAAACCCAGACGCCGCCTTCTCAGTGGGCGTACGTAGCGACACCGGATTTCCCTGGTCGGGTGCTGCTGATGAAGTCGCCTATTATACCAACGTGCTAACCGCCAATGACGTCAAAGCGCATTACGATGCCGCAAGCACGAACGCGGTGGGCTACGCCGCGCAAATTGCGGCGGCCAATCCGATTCTTTACTGGCGCCTGGATGATCGCGCCGACCCGGTCGCAGCCAATGCGGGCGCCCTCGGCAGCGTGGGCAATGGGTTCTATTCTTACAACGCCGCGCCGGGCCAAGCTGGTCCGGCATCGCCAGTCTATCCAGGATTCGATGCCGCCAACAAAGCCGTAGGCTTTGATGGCGGCAACCTAACCACAGTCAGCGTTCCGGCGCTAAACCTCAATGCAGATACTGTTACGATGACTGGCTGGATTAAGGCCAACGGTGCTCAAAGCGGCGGCGCCAATGCACCCGGTGCCGGCCTGATCGTCTGCGACAGCGCCTCGACATACGCGGGTTTGGTGATCGATCAATCCGGGGGGCTGGGGCTGAGCTATGTCTGGGCAGGCGACGCAGGCACTTTTGGTTGGAGTCCAACGGTCGAGGATGGCTTTCCCACGCTACCGGATGGGGATTGGGCCTTCGTTGCTCTGGTTGTTGACCCGGTTAAGGCCACGCTTTACTTAGCCGACCGCACCAATTATCAAAATTTCGCGAGCGACACGCACTTCCCCACAGCCGGTCATGCTCCTCAAGCCTTCGAGGGTACCACGCTCTTTGGCTACGATTACGACATCCCCAACAATTTTGTTGGCTCCATTGACGAGGTTGCCATATTCGACCGCTCGTTGTCTGCCGGCGAGGTTTATAGCCAATACTCCGCTGCCGTCGGCGGTGTGCCACCGCGGATCTTCGCCGATCCGCAATCGCCGCCTCCGCTCTTCGTCGGCGACCCGCTCAGTCTGTCTGTGGATGCTGGCGGCAGTCCTACATTAACTTACCAGTGGTCTAAAGACGGGGGTCCCATCGCCGGCGCTACCACCAGCACCTACGCCAAGGCTAGCGTGGTGCTTTCCGATGCTGGCAGCTATAGCGTCACGGTCGCCAACGGCATTGGGTCCCCTGCGGTTAGCCAGACCGCCACTGTGACAGTCGGCCCGGATACGGCCCCGGATATTTCCCAAAATCCCTCGAGCCATACTCTCTATGAGGGAGGCACGCTGAACCTGAGCGTGATGGCCTCGGGCGGCCAGCTCAGTTACCAGTGGCAGAGGTCCAACACCAACCTGCCAGGCGCAACGGCACCCGATTATGTCGTTCCCAGCGTCACGACTGACGACGCAGGGTCTTACACTGTCATCGTCACCAACTTCCTGGGCAGAGCAACCAGCGCCCCTCCGGCCATCATCACCGTGCTAACGCCGGCCGCCGGCAGCTATGAAGACGCAGTCCTAAGCGACGCTCCAGAAGCCTGGTGGCGGCTAAATGAAACGTCAGGCGCAACCATGTTTGATTCGATGGGCCGTCACGATGGCATCTACACCAACGTCAGTGGTAATCCCGTCACTCTGGGAGCTGTCGGCGTGATCAAGGGCAGTTCCGACACCGCGGTGTCCTTTGACGGTTCAGCCAGCTTCGGCACGGTTCCTTACTCACCCAGCTTGCAGTCGTCGGCTTTCACCTTGGAATGCTGGGCAAAAACCACTCAGGTAGGCTCGACCATGTGCCCGGCTTCCAGCCGCGCTCCGAGCGGCCAGGGCTGCTGGGTCTTCACCTCAGGCGGACAATGGTTTATGCAAGGCCCAATCGGCTCTGCCACCCCCGGCGACACCGTGCAGCCTGACCAGTGGACTTACGTTGTGATCGTGTCCGACAACTCCGTTGGCCTGCGGCTTTATGTGGATGGACAGTGGGACGGATTCGGTTACGCCCAGTTCGCCCGCAACGGCACTGCCCCATTCCTCATCGGCGCGGTAGGTGGTGTTGCAACTCCTTCAGGCGTGGCTGAAATGTTCAACGGCACAGTTGATGAAGTCGCCGTTTATAACACCGCGCTTCCACAAGCCCGGATTCAAGCCCATTACCAGGCGGCGCTCTTCGGGAGCAATACCAAGCCGATCTTCAGGACCCAACCGCAGTCTCAGCTCGTCGTGGCCGGGAGTGCGGTCAAGCTGAACTTCAGTTCCTTCGTCGAAGGCAGCGTGCCGATTTCTTTCCGGTGGTTCAAGGACGGCGCGCCAATTCCCGGTGCAACCAGCAATTCGCTCACGGTCGCCTTAAGCAACGCGCAATACTCCGATAGCGCCTCTTATCAACTCTGGGCGACCAACGCGGCGGGCTTCAGCAACAGTCTGCCGGCCACTGTCACGGTGCTGGCTCCGGCGTCATGGGCCAACGTCACCAATGGACTGGCCCTTCACCTGAAGTTCGACGGAGACTATAACGACTCCTCGGGTCGAGGCAACAACGGGACGCCAACGGGCCTAAACGACGTGCCTGCCATCATACCAGGCAAGATCGGCAGCGGCGCCTTGCACTTCAGCACCACGACGATCAGTAACGCCTCTTCCAGTAACGTGCTCAGCTCCAGTTATGTCACGCTGGGCAAGCCCGCCGACCTGCAGTTTGGCACGAGCACCAGCTTTTCTCTGTCCTACTGGATTCGGCTGACTAACGGCGCACTCCCGGGTGACCTGCCGGTCCTGTGTAGTGCGACCAACTCTGCCAATAACTTTGGCTTCACGTTCGCGCCGGGGTACAAGACCGGCGGTTGGCAGTGGAGTTTGAACGACACCAACGCAAATTTTGACGTAAGCGGCGCCAGCTTCAGCATCAACAACGGCGCCTGGCACCACATACTCCATACCTTCGACCGCTCCGCTTCCCTCGGCACGACTTACCTTGACGGCCTGTTGGTGGACCAAACCTCTATTGCTGGCCTCGGCAATATTGATTCCGGGAAGACCAACAACATTGGCCAGGATCCTACGGGCCTGTACCCGGAGCCAGGCGGGTACGACGTTGATGACCTCGGGGTATGGCGGCGCGCCCTGACGCACTTGGAAGCCTTTTCGATCTATGCCGCCGGGCTCAACGGCGCGAGCTTCGACAGCTTCGACACCAATTGTACGGTGAGACTGGCAGTGGCCAAATCGGGCGGTAACCTGCTGCTCATCTGGGAGGCTGGGACGTTGCAAGAGGCTGACGAAGTTACTGGACCATGGACCCCAGTTGCTGGCGCGATCGCTCCGCGTTTTGCAGTAGAGCCACCCGGCGCGATCAGAAAATTCTATCGAGTGCATCCTTGATGCACGCCTCCTGAGGTTCCTGGAAAACACAGGCGACCGGGCCGATTGGCTTGGTCGCCTTTTAGTTATAATTTGATGGCAGACGGATTAGTGGCAAAGGATACTGAGTTTTTGGGGACAAGGGTGCCGATTCTGCCTTTTCCTGATTTCCTGACCCAAAAAAGGATTGTTCCGGCGCAATGATTCTGCCTTTCTGTTTGCATGGGAAACACCTTCGGCCATCTCTTCCGCATTACGACTTGGGGCGAATCCCACGGCGGCGGAGTCGGCGTGGTGGTGGATGGCTGTCCACCGCGGGTTGAGTTGCGCGAGACCGACATCCAGCCCGACCTGGACCGCCGCCGGCCTGGCCAATCCAGAATTGTCTCGCCGCGAAAGGAACCCGACAAAGTCCAAATCCTGTCCGGCACCTTTGAAGGCCGGACCCTCGGCACGCCGATTAGTCTGTGGGTAAGAAACGAAGATGCCCGCCCGGAGGCCTACACGGAAATGGCCACCAAATTCCGACCCTCTCACGCGGATTTCACTTACCAGGCCAAGTTCGGCATCCGGAGTTGGCCCGGCGGCGGGCGCACCAGCGCGCGCGAGACCATCGGACGCGGGGTTGAAATCCTCGCTTACGTCAAACAAGTCCAACGGATCGCCGCCGTCATTGACCCGGAAAGGGTGAAGGCCAAGGACATCGAATCGAACATCATCCGCTGTCCCGATTCGCATACCGCCGCGAAAATGATTCGGCTCATCGAAAAAGTGCGCAAGGCCGGGGACACCGTCGGCGGCATTGTCGAAGGCGTTGCGCGCGGTGTTCCGCCCGGCTGGGGCGAACCGGTTTTCGACCGGCTCGAAGCCGATTTGGGCAAGGCCATGTTGAGTTTACCCGCCTCAAAGGGGTTCGATATCGGCTCCGGTTTCGGTGGCATTCTGCTCACCGGCACGCAGCACAACGACCCCTTCCGCGCCAGGCGTGGAAAAGTTTATACGACCTCAAATCGTTCGGGCGGAATCCAGGGCGGCATCTCCAACGGCCAAACGATTTATTTCCGGGTCGCGTTCAAGCCGGTGGCGACAGTCATGCACGAGCAGGACACTGTTAATGTCCAACACCAGAACACAACCATTAGAGCCCGTGGCCGCCACGATCCCTGCGTGCTTCCTCGCGCCGTTCCGATGGTCGAAGCGATGACCGCGCTGGTGCTGCTGGACCACGCGCTGAGACATAAAGCTCAGTGTGGAGAGTAGTTGATGCTTGAAAGCCGAGAATTCAGAGACGGCAAAGCGGAAGCACCAAGCTCCAAACCCCAAGCCTCAGGGAAACTCCGGGGAAAGAAGCTTCAAACTCCAAACTCCAAGCTTCAGGGAAACTCCAAACCCCAAGCTTCGAGGGGCATTTGGGCTTGTGGGTGTTAGCTTCCCTGGTGCTTGGTGCTTGGAGTTTATTCATTCCCTGGAGCTTGGAGTTTGGCTCTTGGGGCTTCGTTCCGCCCTCGACCGCTTTAGCCAGTCAGTCAATCCGGTTCAAGAGCCAAGCCACCATTCTACCAGGCGTTTGCCTGCGAAAATCCAGAGGGCTGCTGCCAGCGCGATGTACGGCCCATACGGCAGGCGCGACGACCAGGCCTGTTTGTGCAGCGCTATGAGCGTGATCCCCACCATCGAGCCGATGACCGAACTCATCATCAGCGAAAAAACCACTGCTTTCCAGCCCAGAAACGCCCCGATCGCGCCCATGAATTTCACGTCCCCCAACCCCATGGCTTCGCGCGGCAGCACAATTTCCGCGCTCACCGCTTCCATGTGCGGCACCTCTTCCGGGTTCAACTTTTCATCGCCGATTTGCAGCAGCACCGGAGTCAGCCGGACCAGCACATCCTGGTAGCAGCGGTCCACCAACTCCACCGTTCGGGCGTGCAGCGCGATCACGTCCGATTGCCGGTAAAACAAATCTTCGTACGGTATCTCCTTGTCAGGCAGGTGCACCGCCGTTTCCGTGAACAGGATCTTCGTCTCGGCGGGCAACGCCAACTTTTGGCGTCCGAACAAAAATTTTCCCATTCGCAGAATGGCATAAATCAGCCCCGCGCCGACCGCCAGGCCAACCAGGCTCTTTCTCAGCCCGCCCGTCAATGAGCTCTCGCCGTGCAATGCCGGGACCAGAAACGAGCAAAGAAAGCCCGCCGCCATGCCCCCGATGGTGATCTCATCCGGAATGATAAAGTGCTCAAAGTCAATGAACGTCGCTGCAATCAAGCCCGCCAGGAAAAATGCATAAATGAGCGCCAGCACTGCCGATTGCCGCCCAAACGCCAGCCAGCAACTCAGGAACGTCCCGGCCGTCAGCAACTCCACAAGAAAGTAACGCACCGAAATCGGCGCGCCGCAGTTCCTGCATCTGCCGCGCAGATACAGCCACGTCAGCAGCGGAATATTCAGATACCACGGGATCGAATATTTGCAGTGGGGACAATGGGAGGGCGGCGACACGACGCTTTGCCCTAGCGGCATCCGATGGATGCACACGTTGAGAAAGCTGCCGATGATGGAACCGAACACGAAGAACACCAGCGACCAGAAATGGAATGGCACGGCGGCCCACACCGCGGGATCGAAGATCGGATTACGCATGCTCAAGATTGAGTTTCCCCATAAACATTGCTTTCCAGCGCGCGCCGCATCACCTCGATGGGGGCAGCCTGGCCGCTCCACAACTCCAGGGCGCTGGCGCCCTGGTAGAGCAACATCCCCAGACCATTGGCCGTGCGGCACCCAGCGGCTTTGGCCGCTTTCAGCAAAGAGGTTTCCGCGGGCCGATAAATCATATCATAAACTGCGCCTGCGCGGCCAAGCGAGAATTGCTTCTCATCAAGCGGCAAGGGATCGTCCGCCTTTAAGCCGAGCGATGTCGCGTTTAGGATCAACTCGACCGGCTGGGCGGGATAACCAATCGTCACCTTCACATGAGGATGGCGGTCGCCTATTTCCTTCGCGACCGCCTCCGCTTTACTCCGTGTCCGATTCATCAGAAACAGTTCCGACACCTTTTCGCCGGCCAGCTTCAGCGCCGCCGTCCGCCCCGCTCCGCCCGCTCCGAGCAGCAGGATCCTGGCGCCCGCCAAATTGAGGCCCAAATCTTCACGCAACGCGCGCGGAATTGCATCGGCATCGGTGTTGAATCCGTGGGAAAGAACCTCCCGTGGCGCATCCGCCAACCGCTCAACTGCGCCCGTCTTCCCCACCACCCGACGTGAGCGGTTCTCCTTTCGCAGCCCGCCTGGCAGGGGTGTCAGAGGTGAGGGATTTTTCGAGAGCGACGTGAGGGCTGGAGTGAGGAAACTTGTTTGCAAACCTCGGCCCCGTTGCCTGTCGGGCCAGCCCGAGCCGCCCGTGTCGAACCGGTGCAATGGCCACCATTGACCCTGCTCATCCAGGCCTTCAAAGCGAATAGTGTTCACTGCCCCACAAAGCTGAGCGTTTTTATCCGCCAGGTTCACGAAACTCATGGCCGGCACCTTGTGCGGCACGGTGAGGTTGATACCGATGAATCTCAGCGCCTTTGCGCCCTGAATAGCCGCACACAAGTCATCCGGGTGGACCTCAAACGCCAGATAGCGCCAGTTCAATCCCAATGCAGCGATGCCAGCGTTTTGCATCGCCGGCGACGCCGAATGCTTGACCGGGTGCCCAAAGACCGCGCAATAGCGAGTGCGGGCGTTAATCGGTTCTGTGAACGGGCCGGACACGCGCTGGTTATAGGCCAGGCTGCTGCAAAGTTCAAAGGCTAAAGCGATTTCGGCAGTCTTTAGGGGGGGAGGCCGGAGGCTGGAGACGGTCACCGCTTGCGTAAGGACCGCAACAAGCCGTTAAGGACTTTGGAGGTTTCCACGCTCAAGGCCGACAGTGCTCGATGGGAAGGCTCGGAGAGGAACCCTAGGCGGAAAGCCAAACCCACCTGGTATTCGACCTCGCGAGCCGAACCGTAGGCGGTATCCAGGAAGCGCACGTATTCCGCCTCAGAGAAGCGGGCGGACCCTTCGACGATGTTCGAGGCGATTGAAACTGCCACGCGCCGAAGTTGGGAGGTCAGTCCAAATATTTCTTCACGAGGGAAGGAACGGGTTTCCTTGTAGGTGGCCACGGCCAACTGATCGGCCAGATCGAATGCACGCAGTTTTGTGTGATCTCTCATAGCCGGCCAGCCTACCGCCTCCGGTCTTCAACCTCCAGTCTCTCGTAGCCGTGGTACACAACCGCGACCAGCACCCGATCCTCGTCAGCGATATCGCAGCCCAGCACGAGCGCCGGTCTGACCTTGGCGGTCATCCCAAAATCAATCTGCCAGACCTCACCGCGCCTTACGTTTAGCATGGGCTTCTTCCCGCCGGTCCAAAGCCCGTGCGCCTTCGGTTGCGATTGCCATCATTTCCTGGTCGGTGAATCGGTCTGCCACCTGCCTTTGGAACCAACGGGCGAGCGCTAGTTTCTTGCGCGCCGGCAGCTTGCTCACCGCCTGCTTGATCTCGGTTACGGTGCTCACAGCGGGAAAATAATCTGGTTCCTCCCTGGCAGCAACCGGAAAATCTTCCGAATGTCGTTTTCTTCCGAAAGTGTTAAAGCGAGAGAGCGAGACGGCGCGGACTTGCGTCCGCGCCGTCATTCCGCTTACCCCCGAGCGTCCTCTACTACACGTCATAGTAGAGGAAAAACTCATACGGATGCGGCCGCAGCCGCAACGCATCGTGTTCCTTGCGTTTGGCCGCTATCCACATGTCCAGAAAATCCTGGGTGAACACGTCGCCCTTGAGCAAAAAGTCGTGATCGCTTTCCAGGGCGCCGATGGCCTCGTCCAGGCTGCCCAGGATCTGCGGCACTTTGGCCATCTCTTCCGGAGGCAACTCATAGAGGTTCTTGTCCATCGGTTCGCCCGGGTCGATCTTGTTCTGAACGCCATCCAGCCCCGCCATCATCATCGCCGCAAACGCCAGATACGGATTGGCCGCAGGGTCCGGTGGACGATATTCGATTCGCTTGGTCTTGGGATTTTCGCTGTAGGTCGGTATGCGAATCGCCGCGCTGCGGTTGCGGGAGCTATAAGCCAGGTTCACGGGCGCTTCATAACCGGGTACCAGTCGTTTGTAGCTGTTGGTCGTGGGGCTGCAAAAGGCGCACAGCGAGTGGGCGTGCTTCAGAAGCCCGCCGATGTAATTGAGGGCGGTCTTGCTCAGCCCCGCATACTCGTTGCCAGCGAATAACGGTTTTCCCTTCTTCCACAAGCTTTGATGGGTATGCATGCCGCTGCCATTGTCACCAAATAGCGGCTTAGGCATGAATGTGGCCGTCTTGCCATGCTTCTTGGCCACATTTTTGACCACGTAACGATAAACCATCATCGCGTCG
>WNGJ01003570.1_pt1 | contig 13832 bp, 10 predicted proteins | sample 5400611 | NCBI WGS metagenome assembly WNGJ01 (sample SAMN13153375, study PRJNA577476) | soil metagenome | isolation source: 40 cm soil or saprolite under Garry oak tree replicate 1 | place: USA:California | collected 2016-06-15 | reverse complement strand
CAGTACATCGCCGAGGCGCGGGAGCTCGGCCTGGAAGTGCTGCCGCCCGACGTGAACGAGTCGGGGTTCAAGTTCACCGTGGTCGGCGACGCCCGAGTCCGGTTCGGGCTCGGCGCGATCAAGAACGTCGGGGGAAGCGCGATCGAGTCGATCATCGCGGGGCGGACTGGCGGGGGGCCGTACCGCTCGCTCGTCGACCTGTGCGACCGCGTCGATCTGCGGCTGTGCAACAAGCGCGTGATCGAGGCACTGGTCGACGCGGGCGCCTGCGACTCGCTCGGCGGCCACCGCGCCCAGCTCATCGCCGCCCTCGACGCGGCATTCGCCGAAGCGCAGGCCCGCCAGGCGGAACGCATCAGCGGTCAGCATGCGCTGTTCGGGGAAGTGACGTCCACTCCCCAGCGGCCGGCCCCGCTCCCCGACGTTTTTCCCTGGACCGAGCACGACCGCCTCGCGCGCGAGAAGGCCGTGCTAGGCTTCTTCATCTCCGGGCACCCCCTCGCCAAGTACCGTGCCGAGGTGGAGCTTTTCGGTACCCGGACCACCGCCACGCTCGGCCGGTGGAGCGACCAGAAGGTGCGGGTTGCGGCGGTGGTCACGGTCGTGAAACGTCACATCTCGAAGAAGTCGGGCGCAGAGTACGCGCGCCTCGTGCTCGAGGATTTCCACGGCACGGCCGAAGCCCTGGTGTTCCCGGAGGCGTGGGCCAAGCTCAACGACGTGATCCGGCCCGACGGGGCGCTGCTCCTCAGCGGAGGCCACAGCGCGCGCGACCGGGACGAAGAGCAGGCGCCGTTCATCGTGGAGGGGGCGCAGCCGCTGGACGAGCTCCGGGCGAAGGGCGCGATCGGCGTGGCGCTGGTGTGGTCGCGGACCGCCCCCCCGCCGCCCGACGCCGCCCGGGCTGTGGCCGCCCTGTGCGCTGCGCATCCGGGACCGTGCCCGGTGCTAGTGGAGTGGGCAGAAGGGGACGAGAACGGAGCTAGCCCCGGGCGTGACCCGGGGGCTGAGCCGGGCCGTGAGCCTGTGGCAAGCCCCGGGTGCGAGCCCGAGGGCGCGCGACTGCGCAGTCGCTCGCTGCGCGTCGAAGTCGCCGACGACCTGCTGGCGGCGCTGCGCGGGCTGCTGGGGCCCGACCACGTGCACCTGGTGAGGACGAGCTGACCGATGGCGACCCATACGCTGGACTTCGAGCGCCCGCTGCTGGAGCTGGAGCGCCAGATCGAGGAGATGAAGCGCGTCACCGGCGACACGGCGGTGGACGTGTCGAAGGAGCTCGCGGCGCTGGAGCGGAAGTTGGCGGAGCTGCGCGGCGAGATCTACAAGAACCTGACGCCGATGCAGCGCGTCCAGGTCGCGCGCCACCCGAAGCGCCCCTACACGCTCGACTACGTCAACACGGTCTTCACGGACTTCGTCGAGCTGCACGGCGACCGGCTGTTCCGCGACGACCCGGCGATCGTGGGCGGGTGGGCGCGGCTCGACGGCATGAGCGTGATGGTGATCGGGCACCAGAAGGGCCGCGACACGAAGGAGAACCTGCACCGCAACTTCGGCATGGCCCACCCTGAAGGCTACCGCAAGGCGCTGCGACTGATGGGGCTGGCGGAGAAGTTCGGCGCCCCGGTGATCACGCTGGTGGACACGCCGGGCGCCTACCCCGGGCTCGGCGCGGAAGAGCGCGGGCAGGCCGAGGCGATCGCCCGCAACCTGGTGGAGATGGCGACGCTACGCTCGCCGATCATCACCGCCGTCATCGGCGAAGGGGGCTCCGGCGGCGCGCTCGCGGTGGGGCTCGCGGACCGCGTGCTGATGCTCGAGAACTCGGTGTACTCGGTGATCTCTCCCGAGGGCTGCGCGGCGATTCTGTGGAAGGACGCGACCCAGCGCGAGCGCGCGGCCGAGGCCCTGAAGATCACGGCGGAGGACCTGCTCGAGCTCGGCGTTATCGACGAGATCATTCCCGAGCCACCGGGGGGCGCCCACGCCGACCCCGAGGCGGCCGCCCAGGCCCTGGGCGAAGCGCTGCGGCGCCAGGTGCGCGTGCTCCGGAAGACCAAGATCGAAAAGCTGCTCAAACGCCGGGAAGAGAAGTACCTTTCGTTGGGTGCCCTGAGCGAGAAGTGAGTTGACTCCAGTCGTCGAAGTCCGGTTCAAGGGGAACCGGAAGGAATACTTCACCTGGCCGTCCGAGGAGCCGCTCGCGCTGCACGATCCCGTGATCGTGGAGGTCGAGCGGGGCCATGATCTCGGGCGCGTGTCTGCCCTCGGGCCCGTCGCGGCGCGCAAGTGCGGCGCGGCGTGCAGCGGATGCAGCCTAGCCGAGGCCGCCGCGGCCCCACCCGCGCCGGAGCGGCGCATCGTGCGCCGCGCCAGCCCCGACGACGCCGCACTCGCCGACCGGCTGCACCAGGATGAAGCCGAGGTGCGTCGCAAGGTGATGGAGCGGGTGAAGCAGCACACCCTCCCGATGAAGGTGTCCGACGCCGAGTGGCAGTGGGACAAGAAGAAGCTGACGGTCTACTTCACGGCCGAGCAGCGCGTGGACTTTCGCGCGCTGGTGCGCGACCTCGCCAGCCTGTTTCACACGCGGATCGAGCTGCGCCAGATCGGCGCGCGCGACGAGGCCAAGCGGCTGGACGGCGTGGGCCGGTGCGGCCGCCAGTTCTGCTGCTCGAGCTGGCTCCCCGAGCTCCGGCCGGTGAGCCTGTCGCTCGCCAAAGACCAGCATTTGTCCCTCAACCCGTCGCAGATCTCGGGCGGCTGCGGGCGGCTGCTGTGCTGCCTGCGCTACGAGCACGATTTCTACGTGCAGACCCGCAAGCGCTTCCCCAAGGAGGGGAAAGTGTTGCGCACGGCCGTGGGCTCCGAGCGGGTACTGGCCGTGGACATCTTCCGCGAGACCGTGACGCTGCGCGCCGAGGACGGGGGGGGCGACACGCGCGTGGTGTCGCTCGAGAAGCTCAAAGAGGAAGTCGCGCGCGATGGCTAAATTCTACGTCACGACCGCGATCGACTACTCGAACGGCGAGCCGCACCTGGGCCACGCGCTCGAGAAGATCGGCGCGGACTGCATCGCGCGGTACCGGCGACTCGCGGGTGACGACGTCCACTTCCTGATGGGGATGGACGAGCACAGCCAATCCGTGATCCAGGCCGCCGCAAGCGCGCAGCTATCGCCGCAGGCGTGGGCCGACCGCATGGCCGCCACGTTCGCCGACTACTGGCGCCGCCTCGGCTGCAGTCACGACGATTGGATCCGCACCACGGAGCCGCGGCACGCCCGCGCCGTCACCGCCCTGCTCGAGCGCATTCGCGAGCGCCACCCCGACCACCTGTACGAGGCGGAGTACGCCGGACTGTACTGCACCGGCTGCGAGGAGTTCAAGACCGGCGCGCAGATCGTCGACGGCCACTGCATCGAGCACCCCACGCTCGAGCTGATTCCGACGAAGGAGCGCAACCACTTCTTTCGGCTGAGCGCCTACCGCGATGCGGTGCTCGAGCGCATCCGGTCGGGCAGCTTCGCGGTCGAGCCCGAGATCCGTCGCAACGAGGTGGTGCGCCTGCTCGAGGCCGGCCTCCAGGACATCTCGATCTCGCGGCAGCGGCAGCCGTGGGGCATTCCCTTCCCCGGCGACGCGCAACAGACCGTGTACGTCTGGTTCGACGCCTTGATCAACTACCTGTCGGCGACGGGCTTCCCCGATCCGGGCTACGAGCGGCTCTGGCCGGCGGACCTGCACGTCATCGGGAAGGGCATCACGCGCTTCCATTGTGTGATCTGGCCGGCGATGCTGCTCGCGGCGGAGCTGGCGCTGCCCCGCCGGGTCTGGGCGCACGGCTACGTGCAGTGGTCGGGTGCCAAGATGAGCAAGACCGCGGGCACGGCAGTGAGCCTGGGCGAGGCGATCGACTACCACGGCGCCGACGCGCTGCGCTACTACCTGCTGCGCGATGTCGGGTTCGCGAACGACGGTGATTTCACCTGGGAGCGGTTCGACGCGCGCTACACTGCCGACCTCGCCGACACGCTGGGGAACCTGGTGAAGCGCTCCCTCGACATGATCCACCGCTACCGCAGGGGCGTGGTGCCGCGCGTCTCGCCGGCGGCAGCGCTCGACGCTGCAGCGGGGGAACGGATCACCAGGTACCAGCGCGCACTGGATGGTTACCGTCTCGAAGAAGGAGCGGCGCAGTGGATGGAGCTCGCCGCGCGGGCCAACGGCTACATCCAGGAGACGGTCCCGTGGGAGCTCGCGAAGACAGGCAAGGACGCCGAGCTCGATCAAGTGCTCGCGAGCCTCGCCCGGACAGTCGCCCAGCTCGCCGTCCTCGGCCAGCCGTTCGTGCCGACCACCGCCGAGACCGTGTGGTCGCTGTTCGCGCCCTCACCGGCCCCCGGGCCGCTGGTTCAGGTGCAGCTCGCAGACGTCTCCGGCCTCGATGTGGCCGGCCGGCAGGTCGCGAAGCCGCCGATTCTTTTTCCCAAGCCTCGCCTGACGCCGGCGTGACGCCCAAAGGCCCCAAAAGCCCGTGATATGGCTCACTTCTGACAAATACTTACTGGTTGACGCTTTGCGAGTCGACCCGTAATTTTGAACTCCCACCGGGAACCCGGCCCAACGCCCTGTCCGGATTCTCCCTTCGGTCGTACATGCAGTACCGGCGCCCCCGGCGCCGGGCCACACGCGTTGACGCGAGGTCGCTGAGGGAGATGCGCAAGAAGGCGGAGCGACGCTGGACGGTCATGGTAGTGCCTCACGGCTCGGGAGCCTCCCGCGCCGTGGAGGTGTCACAGACCGTGGTGAAGGCATTGGCCGGGATCGGCAGCGTGGTGGCGCTGGCGTTCCTGGTGCTGGGCGTCGCCGCCATCTCCCGCGGCGTCAACATCACGCGCAGCCGGGCGCTCGAGAATGAAAACCGCGTGCTCGCGGACGAGGTCCAGCGGATGCGCGAGCGGCTCGTGGGTCTCACCGACACCCTCAACAAGTTCAGCGAGCGGGAGGAGGAGCTGCGGCTCCTCGCCGGGCTCACGCCGACAGATACGGGCGTGCAGCGGGCGGGGATCGGCGGGCCGGCCGGGACCTGGTCGGAGCGCGACAGCCTCGCCGCGCTGGGCCCGAAGGGCCAGGAGGCCATCGCCGCGCGGGTCGACGTGGACGCGCTCAGCCGGCGCGCCGACATTCTGGTGCGCTCGTTGAACGAAGCGTACGGCTCGCTCGCCAAGCAGCGGGAGCGGCTCGCAGCGACGCCGTCCATCATGCCGACGGCGGGGTGGATTTCGAGCGCGTTCGCCCGCGAGCGTTTCCATCCGATCCTGCACCTGGCGCGGCCGCACGAGGGCATCGACGTGACCGCGAAGATGGGCGCCGCGATCGAGGCGCCGGCTGCCGGCGTCGTCACCGACGTGAAATGGGAAGAGGGCTACGGCAACATGCTGACCATCGACCACGGCGGTGGTCTCGTGACGCGCTACGCCCACTGCTCGCAGATCCTAGTCTCGCGCGGCAAGCGCGTGAAGCGTGGAGACGTGATCGCGAAGGTCGGCTCGACCGGCCTCTCCACCGGGCCGCACCTGCATTATGAAGTCTGGGTGAACGGCCACGCCGTGGACCCGGTCAAGTACGTGCTGCCGGACGCGATCGTGGACTGAAACGACCGCGGTTTGGTGTCAGAACAGCAAAGGGGCACCGCTGAGCGTGCCCCTTGGTTTTTTTAGTTCGCCCGCCCGCAGCTTGACGCCCTTCCCGCGTCGCACGACAATGGAGACGGTCCTCGCCCGGGAGGCGCGTTGCGTGTTTTCGTCGACATAGCCATTGCCGTCATTGTCGCAACGCTGCTGGGCGCCGCATGTCACAAAGACACTCCTACCGGGCCCGGCGCCGGCCCCGGCCAATTCGCCTTTGTGAGCGACGCTCGCCTCGGTCAGTACGACATCTGCCTGATCAATACCGATGGGAGCGGCTTCGTTCAGCTCACCACCAGCCTCGCAGATGATTCCTGGCCGACCTGGAACCCTGCCGGCACGAAGATCGCCTTTCAATCCAACCGCAATCTCACGCCCGGAGGCAACGCGTCGCAGCTCGACATTTATGTGATCAACGCCGACGGGACCGGCGAGACGCGCCTCACCACGGATACGACGAACGAGGCGCAGCCGGCGTGGTCACCTGACGGTACGAAGATCGCCTTCGTCTCCGACCGCGATGACAACAACGAGGTCTACGTGATGAACGCGGACGGGACGGGCGTCGCCCGGCTCACGACGAACCTCACTGCCGACGAGCAGCCGGCCTGGTCGCCCGACGGCACCAAGATCGCGTTCGTGTCCGACCGCACCGGCAACCCGGACATCTACGTCATGAACGCGGACGGCACCAACCCCGTGAGTGTCACGAACAATGCCGCGACGGACGTCGGCCCGGCATGGTCGCCGGACGGCACGAAGATCGCCTTCCATTCGGATCGGTCGGGGGATTTCGCCATCTTCGTGATGAACGCGGACGGCAGCGGCGTGCGCCAGCTCACCAATCCCAGCGTGCCGGACGAGCTGCCGGCCTGGTCGCCGGAGGGGAACCGGCTGGCGTTCGACAGCGACGGCGAGGTATGGGTGATTCAGGCCGACGGCTCGGGCCTCACGCAGGTGACCCATTCCCAGTTCACGCTCGACTTCATGCCGCGCTGGCGTCCCTGAACGCGCTGCGGGCGCGGCGCGCTGCGCCCTCCCGCCGCCTCAGGGCGTTGTGTCGGGGGGACGTCGATCCACCAAGTACAGGGCCGTCGGCGTCGTGAAGGTCGGCGGCGCCGGGCTGCCGGCCACGGACGGCGGCACCATCAAGGCCGTCAGAACGCTTCCTGGAATCGCTGCGCCCGCGATCGGATTCACCAGCGCAGTGCCGGGAACTCCGAGCGGTGCCGACGCAGTGAAGAGCGCCGGCGTCTTTGTCCCGACGGCGGTAACGACGACGCGGAGCGTGTCGTAATAGACGACGTTGCCGCTCGCCTGAACTTGGAACGAGTCCGCCTTCATCGTTACGTAGGTGCCGACCGTGCCGTAGGCGACGTTCGCGATGAGGGGCGTGTCCGGGAGTGTATCTGAGCCATGACGAATCAGGTTCACGTCTACGGGACCCAGCCCCGCTCCCGCGTGAATGAAACGGACGCCGACCTGACCGACACCTGGAGTCGTGGTGTTGTCCTGCACGATCCACACGGCACGGCGTGGCGTTTGGCCGGAACGCGAGAACCCGGCGTGAATGAAGGTGTACTCTTGGCCTTCCGTGAAGCTGTAGGAGGTGTCGAAGAGCACCGTCGACGTGACGGCCGGGTCGGTGCTGCTCAAGAAGATCTTGAAGTGCCGTGTTCCGGCCTCGATGTCCTTATAGAACATATCGTAAGTCCGGAAGTTGGCGTCGAACAGCCCCGAGTTCGACACGATGTCCATAATACGCACGTCCTGCTGCATCGTGTCCGGCACGGCATTCACGTAGTGAATCCCGGCCTTGTGAATCGCCGGGGGATTCGTCACGGCGTCTCCGTGACAGCCCAGCGCCGCCAATGTGAGCACGATTACCACGCAAGACCGAAGACGATTCATCGTGCACTCGACTTGAGGATGGTTGTTCATTGGTTATTGGGGGGCCCGCCACCGCCCGGCTCCAGCTGCGGGCCGCCGAGGCCGAACAGGTCACGCTTCGCGATGAAGACACCGAGCGCCACGGCGACGCCGGAGACCAGCAGAATCGTTCGCTTCCTGGAGAACCGCCGCTCGTACGGGACGGCGACATAGTCCTTACGCAGGCCCACGGTCTCGCCCGACCACTTCGTGATGCTGCCCCTGATGCTCTGCACGCCGGAGATCGCCACGACGTACGCGGTGTCCGTGGCACGGACGACCGTGCCCTGGACGCGTAGGATGCCGGGACCGATGCTGTCAGCCACGGCGGCCTGGCCGTGATCGTTGAGAACCAGCGAGACCGGTGTCCCGGCCGCGGGCACGGAGGCGGTCAAGGGCCGGTAGCTGTAGCACCCCGCGGCTACGACTGCCGCGAGGCCGCCTGCGAGGGCGCGGGCCGCAGCCCGTGTAGGCTCGCTACCACCCATAAACGCCGCCGTCGAACAGGCCATAGTTGCCCCGGGCCGCGCTGCCCGGCTGACCCAAGCCGCCGCGCCCGTAGATGGCTTCCTGGCGCAAGAACAGCTCCTGCCACGGCACCGGCCAGTTGAACGCCGTGCCTTCGGGGATGTCGCCCCAACCGCGGCCGGCGAAGTACCACATACCGTAGCCGGTGTACATCGTCTCGATCCGGTACTCCCACTTCAGGGCGTCCCAGATGTTGCCGCACTTACTCTTCCTGAAGTTCTGCGCCGCATCGGGCACGCGCGGCACGCACGCGGTCCCCCCCGGGACCGCCGTCAGTGTGTCCGCCAACCCTGCGAGCGCCGGAAGATTCCCGCGCAAGGAGTCAGCGCGCGTCAGGTTGATGCGCTGCATCACCGCGGCAAAGTTGCCCAGCCGCAGGTACCCTTCAGCGGCCAGCAGCCGAATCTCCGCCGCCGTCATGACCGGATACAACCCGATGCGAGCCGCCGAAAAGAAGCTGCGGCTGCGATAGAAGTCGTACATCGAGATGCCGAACGGATCGCCCGGCTGGTCCAGTCCGGCCGGCCGGTTCCGCACGAACGGCCGTCCGGGATTGGCGCTGGCTCCCACGTAGAAGCTCCGGAACCCTGGCCGCAGGGTGTCCCCGACCTGCGCCGCGCGCGTCGCTCCCTGGGGGAGCCGGCGGTCTGGGGAAACGACGAGGAAGGGTGTGCGGCTGAACCTCGTGGTGCTCAACCAGGTGTCATAACCGCCCGACGTATCGGCCATCCCGAGAATGAACTGGGACATCTGGTGCCAATTCGCCGAGCCGGTGGCATAATGCTGCGCCACCCACGCCATGTCCCACCCCGCCGAGGGGTCCATGGCGATTATCAGATCGGAGGTCAACCCACTGTCGGCGGCGTCGAGGATCACCTGGTTCCAGTCCACGATCCCGCCAGCGCCGACGTCCGCCCGTTCGGCGGGCGTGCGCGCTACCCCGGCCCGGAACCGCGCCTTGTACGAGCGGATCAAGCGGATGAATTGGTCCGAGGTGAGAGCGTTTCCCTTGACCCATATATCAGGCAGGTTCGGGAACGCTGACGTGCGCCGCACAATGGCGATGGCGGAGTCGAGGTGCGCCAGGGCCGCCTTATTCACGTCTTTGTAGCCTGACAGCGGGATCGTCGCGTTGAAGTCGTCGTTCTCGGTGACGATGGACCCAGAGTCGTACGCCAGGGAGAGATTGCCCAGCGCTACGCCCAGGGTGAAATGCGCGAACGCCGCCGCGCGGGCGTTCCTGGGATCCGAGGGGCCGTTCCCGATCACGACCGTCTTCAGCTTGGCCAAGCCCAGCGTCGCCATGCGGGCGGCCCGGTGCTCGAAGTTGAAGTCGCGCAGGTTCCCGGGGTCCCCCGCGGCGTTCGGCGTGTTGTCGATCGGCGTGCGCGGGATGGCGCCACGCGGGCCCATCCCGAAGTTGGCGAGGGCGGAGACGTTCTCGAACGCCATGACCATGAGCTGGGTCTGCAGCCCGTCGTTCCCGCCGAGCGTTCCCTGGTGTGCCACCGCGTAGGTCGAGCCGATGAAGGTCTCGAGGTCGGCGGCCGTCGCGAGCGTACGGTCCTTGTCCGCCTGATTCTGGTTATCGACCACGAGCGGCTCTTGGCACGCCGCGAGACCGGCGGCCACCACGCCGCATACTAGAAGACGAAGCTTGCGCATCGTATCCCTCCCCCAGAGCGACCGCCTGACGCCGCGCGGACTCACCGCACAGCGCCGGGCGGGTCTCCCAGTTATTTGAAGCTCGTGGATACCGCGAGCGAAAACGTTCGCAGGTTCGGGAACGTGAACGCGTCAACCGCGTTGAGCGCCGCCGACCCCAAGCCCCCACCGGTGTATGCGATCCCCACTTCCGGGTCGAACCCCCGGTAACCGGTGATCGTGAACAGGTTGCGGCCGATCAGGCTGACCTGCCAGTCTCCGACGCCGCCCACGGGCCCGAGACGGTAAGAGACGGTCATCTCGCGCAGCTTGGCGTAGCTCGCGTCCTCGACCGTGTAGTTGTTCGGCAGCAGCTGATCGTAGAACCCACCGAGCCCGGTGAAGCCGTCGGCGGGCGAGGTGCGCCAGTAGTAGCCGATCGGTTTCGCCGTCTCGACCGTCTTCCCGACCTGGTCGACGTCCTTGGAGAGGAAGTCGAGATGGGCCCAGTGGAAGCCCTGGTTCCACACATCTTGCCCGATCGAAGCATCCACCAGTGCGTACACGCTCAGCCGTCGCCAGCTGAAGTCCTGCGATACCGCGAAGTGGAAGTCCGGGAGCGCGTTCCCCAGCGCGGCGAGGGCCGGGCTCTTGCCGTCCGATCCCGAGCCGCGCAGCAGGATGGGCATACCCCAATTGAGCGTCACGCCCCACGGACCGCTCGCGAGCTGGGTCTCCCACAGGTTCTTCGTGATGCCATCGCGCCAGCTGTTGCCGGCCCCGACCCACACCAACCAGCCCTCGTCGTTCCGCTGGAACGAAGCGCCCGTCCCGCCGCAGTCCGCGTTGAACGGTGCGGGGAGGTCGCTGCAACTGGTGAGGAACTTGTGACCGTAGAACGTCCCCAGCCGCTCGCCAGCCGCAATCTTGAACATCGTTCCCGTTCCCTGCAGATTCGTACCGTCGAAGTACTCCGGGATGTCGAGCCGGGTGATCCTGGAGCGCGTGCGGTCGTAGATGAATCGCACCGACCAAGACAGGTCGCGCCGCTGGATCAGCGGCAGGTTAAGCGAGGCCTCCCAGGTGGTGTTGCGCAGCGCGCCTGCGTTGCGCCACTGGTCGGTGAATCCCGTCGAGGCGGAGACCGGCGCCCGCAAGATCTGCCGGTCGATATTGGCGCGCGCGTAGCTGACGTTCACCCCATAGCGGTTCAGGATCTCGATGTCGGCCCCGAGCTCGAGCTCCTTGCTGAGTTCGGGCTGCAGATCCTTGTTGCCGAGAGTTCCGGGCTGCAGGATGTTGCCGGCACCGAAGGTGAAGGTCTCGTATTGTGCCGAGAAGTTCGGCGTCCGGCCCGCCGTGCCGTACGTGGCCCGCAGCTTGAGTTCGTCGATCTGCGGGACGAACCACCACGGCTCCCGCGCGACCCGCCACGCTCCCGACACGCGGCCGAAGGTGGCCCAGCGCTTGCCCGCCCCGAACAGCGAGCTGCCGTCCCTCCGAACGAGGGCTTCCGCGCTATAGCGGTCCTTGTAGTCAACCGCAACGCCCCCGGACACGCCGATCGTCCTGATGTTTTCGAGCGCCGAGACGGTGGTGCGGCCGGCGGACTGGGTATTGTTGAGCGAGGTCACCCCTTTGACGGTCAAGAAGTTGCCGGAGGCGCTCGCGGTGTCTGCCTTGCGCTGCTCATATGCCCCCGTGACTCGCACCCGCGTGACCAGGTCGCGGCTGAATTCGTGCCGGACCACCGCGTTCAGGCCCGCGTTCATGGACTCGCGTCCGAACGCGTCGCGACGGATGGTCCCGTTGTTCACCCCGTCGTTCTGGGTCGTGGTCCGGTACCCCTTGTCTTGAAACTGCGCTACCGCCTGGCGCCGGACGTCGTAGCTGAAGTTCCCGTCAACGCTCAACCACTGGGCGGCGGGTGGGGTGAACTGGACCGTCAGGCCGCCCAGGAAGCGGTTGGTCAAGTCGCTCCGCTGGATGTTCTCCAGCTGATAGAGCGGGTTTGCATTTTGAGAGCCGCCACCCTGAAGGTTGGGCCGGATGAACAGCCGGCCCAGCGTGTCGCGTTGCAGCACGTTCACGATGGCGGGCACGCGAGTCAGGGTGAAGAACGCGTTGCCGCCGCCCTCCTGGTTCAGGCCGTCCTGCGTGCTGCGCGAGTACTGCGAGCGGAATGCGATGTTCCACGCCTGGCCGATGAGCTGATCGACGTTGAGCCGGAAGGTGTTCCGTTGGAGCCCTTGCAGAAAGCGTATCGCCCCTTGCTGGGTCAGGTTCGACCCGCTGGCGTAGAACTGCGTGCCACCGAGCCGGCCCTGCATGTCGAGGCTGTTGTCGTCATACAGCTGTGGAGTCACCAGCTGGCGCACGGCGTTGTACATCTGGCCGGGCCACGGCGTGATCTGGAACCGCTGGCGGAGCACGTTCCCCGAGATGGTCGCGCCCGGATCGATCGGGAAGGCGGGCGGATCCTGGGCAAAGGGGCCGGGCGCGTTGTTGATGCGGGACTGCTCGAAGAAGTAGTCGAACGTGCGCGCGCACAGCGGCTGCCCGCTCACGGCGGCGCAGAACTGGCGATTGGTCTCGTCCATCACTAGGGCGGTGTACTTGGCCAGCCCGAAGTCGCGCTCGACGTCGCTGGCTCCGGCCTCGTTGCGGAAGTGGAACGTCACGCCCTCGAGGGAATGCCGAGCGGACTTCGTCGTGATGTTGATCACGCCGTTGCCGGCTCGAGAGCCGTACAGCGAGGCGGCCGCGGCGCCTTTCACCACCTCGACATTGTCGACGTCTTCGGGATTGATGTCCGGCAACCCCCCGTTGATGATCACGCCGTCCACGATGTAGAGCGGGTCTTGACCCCGCCCCTGGCCGTTGATGGACGTGGGGCCGCGCAACAACACCGCCGGCTGCGCGCCCGGCCGGCCGCTGTTCGACACGATCTCGGCCCCGGGAACTTTCCCCTGAAGTTGGGTCAGCGGGTTCGCCGCCGGCACCGGCATCTGCGAGACGTCGATCCGGCTCACCGCGAACGGTACCTTCCCCGCTTCGGTGGCCTGCTGGACGCCGGTCACCACCACGGCCTCGAGCAGGTTCACATCCGTGGCGAGTGTAAAGTCCTGAGTCTGCTCGCCGGCGTGCAGGACGATCTGACGTGCCGACGGCTTATGACCGATCGTCCGAACACGCAGCGTCACCGTCTGTCCGGTGACGCGAGCCGCCGGGATCTGGAGCAGGTACATGCCTTCACTGTTCGTGAAGACGCCGACGTTCAGCTCCTGGATCTGCGCGGTCGCAACCGGCAGGGCCTCGCCGCGGTCGTTGATCACTCGGCCGCGAATCACCGCGTCTTGCGCCCGCACCGGTCTCGCCACAGCGAGCAACCCGGACGCGAGCAGCGCCACACCAAGCCAATGCCCACGACGTGGTAGGGTCATAAGCGCAATCCTCTTGTGAGCGGTGAGATGCTGTGGGACGACACACGACCGCGGCCGCGCCCAAGTGGGCCCGGTCGCGAGGTAGGATGAGCGGTCTTCCGGCTTCCGGAGACGGCAAACGCGAGCGTGACGGTCATGAGCGCTCGGACGGTTGAGTGCAGACCACCCTTGCACGTAATACGCCACGTCGATGCGGTGGTCAAGAGCTTCCCGGAGGGGCGGTTAACGGGCTGTCCTCCCGGGTGGACGGGGGAGTGACGGCAACCTGTGACACATCCGTTCCAGCCCTGCGACAACGGCGCCGCGCGCGAGCTTTCCAAGCTCGCCGCCAGCCCGTAGTATCCAAATGACAGTTCCAGCGGATCGGCTCGCCATGGCACGTCGCATGGGCTCCGTAGGCGCCGTTCAGGTTCTTGCCCTCGGCATGGCGCTCGGTGTGTGGTGTGCCCGGCCTGCCCCTGCAGCGGTGCAGCACCGCACCGGGGCCATCATCGGCCGGCTCGTCGACCGCCAATCTCACGGCCCCGTGCGCGGCGCCCGCAGCGCGCTGCTCTGCACGCCCGTCGGTTTCGCTTCCGATAGCGAGGGCCGTTTCGCCC
>WNGJ01007663.1_pt1 | contig 13833 bp, 13 predicted proteins | sample 5400611 | NCBI WGS metagenome assembly WNGJ01 (sample SAMN13153375, study PRJNA577476) | soil metagenome | isolation source: 40 cm soil or saprolite under Garry oak tree replicate 1 | place: USA:California | collected 2016-06-15 | reverse complement strand
GCCTCGCCGGAGACGATCGCCGCGAGATGGAAAATCACGTCGGGCCGATCGGCGACCAGCTTTTCGGCGAAGCCAGCGACTGCGAAATCACCGGTCACGGTATCGACTGGAAATCCCGTTTTGGCTGGTGCGGGCGCAACGACGTCCTGCAGCGTCATCCGCGTGATGTCGCTTTTGCCGAGACGCCCGTCACGCAAGAGCCGCTCGGTCAATTTGCGGCCGACCATGCCGGCGGCGCCCAGAACCAGAATGTGCAAGACCCAACTCCTTTTTTGTTTTTGTTCTATAGCGTTTTCGAGCGAACTGGAAACCGGTTCGCGTCAAAAAAACGACTAGACGCAGGTCTGCTGGCTCACTCTTTCACCGCTCCCGTCATCGCCGACACATAGTGCTCGACAAAGAACGCGTAAAGGATGACCAGCGGCAGCGAGCCCGCCAGTGCGCCCGCCATCAGCGAGCCCCAGCGATAGATGTCGCCGTCGACGAACTCGTTGACGATCGCCACCGGCACCGTCTTGTTCTGGGTCGATTGCAGGAAGGTCAGTGCGTAGATGAACTCGTTCCAGCACAGCGTGAAGCAGAAGATGAAGGCCGAGATCAATCCGGGTATGGCGAGCGGCAGCACGATCTTGATCAGGATCTGCCAGCGGCTGGCGCCGTCGATCAGCGCGCATTCCTCGAGCTCGAACGGAATGGTCTTGAAATAGCCCATCAACAGCCAGGTCGAGAATGGAATCAGGATGGTCGGATAGGTCAGGATCAGCGCCACCGGCGAGTCGAACAGGCCGTACTGGAACACGACGGTCGCGAGCGGAATGAACAGGATCGACGGGGGCACCAGGTAGGAAAGGAAAATCAGTCCGCCGACCCAGTGCGCGCCGCGGTAGCGCAAACGCACGATGGCATAGGCCGCCAACACGCTCGCGATGATGGAGAGCACCGTGGCGCAGACCGCGACATACATCGTGTTCCACAGCCAGTGCGGATAATAGCTTTCGAACAAGAGCTTATGGATGTGCTTGAATGTCGGATTCCAGGTCCAGAACGGGTTGTACTTGTCGAGATCGAGCAGCTGCTCGTCCGGTTTGATCGCCGTCAGCCCCATCCAGTAGAACGGGAACAACAGGATGAACACGATGATGGCCAGCGGCAGGTACAGCGTCACGATGCGGCGCGGCACCGACTCCAGGTAGCTCATGCCCTCGCTGTGATCGTCCATCGCGACCGTCGGCGACGAACCATGCAGCACGGCCTTGAGATCGATCCGCGAGGTCGGAAGATCAGTCATTGCTTTCTCCCTGCTGCCATTTGCGGCAGCGCGCGCGGGGCTTGCCCCGTTCGCGCCAAAAAAATTAACGCAGCGTCGTGGGGCTCAGTCATTCGCCTCTCCCTGCTGCCACTTGCGGCAGCGCGCGCGGGGCTTGCCCCGTTCGCGCCAAAAAATTTAACGCAGCGTCGTGGGGCTCAGTCATTCGCCTCGCCCTGCTGCCACTTGCGGCGCTGTAGTCCGAACCAGGAGACCATGATCGCGGCGAGCAGGAACGGGATCATGGCGCTGGAGATCGCGGCCCCCTCGCCGAGTTGGCCTGCGATGATGGCGCGCTGATACGACAAGGTCGCCATCAGATGGGTGGCGTTGACCGGCCCGCCGCGCGTCATCGCCCAGATCAGCTGGAAATCGGTGAAGGTGAACAGCACCGAGAAGGTCATGACGACGGCGATAATCGGGGTCAACAAGGGATAGGTAATGAAGCGGAACATCTCCCATTTCGAGGCGCCGTCGAGCGTCGCGGCCTCGTAGAGCGAGGGCTGCACCGTCTGCAAACCCGCCAGCAGCGTGATCGCCACGAAGGGAACGCCGCGCCAGATATTGGCGAAGATCACGCAGATCCGCGCCCAGGTGGTGTCGCCAAGGAAGTTGATGTTCTGGGTGATGATGCCGAGATGCTTGAGCGACCATGAGATGATCGAGAATTGCGAATCGAAGATCCACCAGAACGCCAGCGCCGACAGCACCGTCGGCACGATGAAGGGGATCAGCACCAGCGCCCGCAGCATCGCCTTGAAAGGCATGTTCTCGTTCAACAATAGCGCCAGATAAAGCCCGATCGCGAATTTGATCGCGCTCGCGATCGTCGTGTAGAACAGCGTGTTGAATACCGAGAGCCAGAAGATGGAATCGCCGGTCAGCCACTCATAGTTTTCCACCCCGATGAATTCGCCCGGCCTTCCGATCTTTGCATCGGTGAACGAGATCCAGATACCGAGGCCCAGCGGATAGGCCAGAAAGAATATCAGGAACGCCATCGCCGGCAGCATGAACCAGAAGCCGAGCCAGTTCCTGTTGGTCCTGAGCTGGTCCCACGCGGTGGCCTCGCGGATCTGCGGCTTGGCTACCCGGGGTTGGAGTGCGACGTCAGCCATTGGCGAAATCCAAATATTACCGAAGACGTTGCCGTCTTGCCCACGTTACAGAATGTACGTTGATGGAGCGGGCGGCGAAGGCTCGCCGCCCGTTCCATGATTGTCAGCGATAGATCCGCTTCAACTGCCGTTCGCAATCCGAGATCGCGCTCTTGGCATCTTTGGTGCCGGTGCAGTAGTTGGCAAACATGTCGACCACCAGGAAGTCGGCGATCGCGGTTGCCGCCTTCTCGCCGGGCGTGCCGATGCCGGATGCCGGAAGCGCGCGCTTGCTGGCCTGGGCGAACACGGCATTCTTCGGGTCCGCCGTCCACACCGGCGCGGCATCGTAGGCATTCAGCGTGTGGGTCAGATAACCCCGCGCGCCGGACAGCCATTTATCGTAGTTCTCCTTCTCCAGCATGAAGGCCGTGAAGGCCTTCGCGGCGTTCGGATATTTGGTGAAGTTGAACGCCAGGATCGGAACCGCGAGCTGCAATTCGGTCGGCTTGCCGATCGGGCCGACCGGATACAGCGCATGATAGGTATCCTCGGCAAGATCCTTCTTGGTCGGATCGTCCTTGGCGGCAACGTAAATCGAGATACCGTTCGCCGTGCAGTAGAGTTCGCCCGAAAGGAACGCCTTGTTGTTGGACGAGTCGTTCCAGGAGGCGACGCCCGGGATGAAGGTGTCGGAAAGCGCCTTGCAATATTCCAGCGCTTTCACGGTTTCCGGCGAATTGATGATGACTTTGTCGTCCTTGTCGACGGTATAGGCGCCGTGACCCCACAGGACCCAGTGCAGCCAGCCGTTGGCGTCGCCGGTGGCGTGCCCGAGCGCGAAGCCGGCCGGGGTGTTATTCTTCTTGAGGGCCTTGCACATCTCCAGGAAGCCGGGGAAGTCCTTCGGGAACTCGCTGAAGCCGGCCTTGTCCGTTGCCGATTTGCGGTAGGTCATGTAACCGCCGACGGTTGCGACGGGAATGCCGAGCCAGTCGTCGCCGAGCTTGCAGGTCTTCGCCGCGGCATCGGTCCAGCCGCCATACTTCTTGCCGAGGTAATCGGCGACGTCGTTCATCTTCAGGACCTTGGTCGGGAACAGCTGCGGCAGCGTGTGCAGACCCCAGGCCATATCGAGGCCCGAGCCGGTGTTGGCCGCGACCGAGGCCTTGGGCTGCACGTCCTCGAAGGACTCGCTGAACACATTCATCTCGGTGCCGGTCGCCGACTTGAAGGCCGCGACCATCGCATTGAACGCGTCGTCTTCGGCGGGCACGAAGCGCTTCCAGCGCATCACCGTGAGCTTCGCGCCCGGCTCCGCCTTCCACGGCGCCGATTGCGCCCAGGTCTTGGCGAATTCGAACAGCGCCGGCCCCGTCAGCGCGCCGGTCGCAGCCAGCGCGGTGCCGCCCTGAAGAAGAGTGCGGCGGGTAAAGTCATGCATAGTCGATCCTCCCATAAAAAATTTGTTTTTTGACGTTTTAGTTTTTAGGCATTCAGTCGTTTCCCGGTGGTCTCGTCGAACAGATGTACGAGCCCGGGATCCGGCTTCAACCGGATCTTGTCACCCGGGTTGAATTGATGGCGCTCGCGGAACACGGCCACCACCTGCTCGCCGCCGAGCTTGGCGAAAACCTGGGTTTCCGAGCCGGTCGGCTCGACGACCACGATCTCAGCCTCGGCGCCGTCATCCGCGATGGTAAAATGCTCCGGCCGGACGCCGTAGACCGCGGGTCGCCCTTCCGAATTGGCCGGCGCCGAGGCCAGCGGCAGCTTTACGCCGTTCGGGCCTTCGAAGCTGGCACTGCCATTCGATTTGAGCTGGCCTTTGAGGAAATTCATCGCCGGCGAGCCGATGAAGCCTGCGACGAACTGGTTGTCCGGCTTGTCGTAAAGCTCGAGCGGGCTGCCGATCTGCTCGACGATGCCGTCATGCATGACCACGATCTTGTCGGCCATGGTCATGGCCTCGATCTGGTCGTGGGTGACGTAGACCGTGGTGGTCTTAAGCCGCTGATGCAGCTCCTTGATTTCGGTTCGCATCGCCACCCGCAGCTTGGCGTCGAGGTTGGACAAGGGCTCGTCGAACAGAAACACCTGCGGGTCGCGCACGATGGCGCGTCCCATCGCGACACGCTGGCGCTGGCCGCCGGACAATTGCCGGGGATAACGATCCAATAGTGGCGTCAAGGCGAGGATTTCGGCGGCGCGCTTGACGCCCTTCGAGATTTCGTCCGCGCTGGCGCCCCGCAGCTTGAGCGAAAATCCCATATTGTCGGCGACCGTCATATGCGGATAGAGCGCATAGTTCTGGAACACCATCGCGATGTCGCGCTCTTTGGGCTGGACATTGTTGACGACGCGGTCGCCGATCGAAATCGTGCCGGAGGTGATGTTTTCGAGCCCCGCGAGCATCCGCAGCAAGGTCGATTTGCCGCAGCCGGAGGGGCCAACCAGCACGACGAACGCACCATCCTCGATCGGGACACTTACGCCATGCAGGACTTCAAAGCCGCCAAACGATTTCCGAACGTCCCTGATCTGGACCGAAGCCATTCATTCCCTCCAAATATACCTGCAGCATGACGGGGTTGGCCCGTATCCGCTCTTTTCGTTGGGAGGCGTCTTAGCAGAATTTTTTGCTGATGTCCTTGGATCAAAGTCGTAGGATGGTTACCGCTGCCCCGGCGTTGCGGAGGGGGCATTGACATGCAAACATCCAGCGCCAAAACCAAAACTCCGCACAAAAATAGGGCGTGTGCGCTGCGGGAGAAACAATGAACAAGCCGCTTACCGGCGTCACCAGGCGCAAACTCCGTTCCAGCGAGTGGTTTAACAACCCGCATAATCCGGGGATGACCGCGCTCTACCTTGAGCGCTATCTCAACTACGGCCTGACCCGTCATGAGCTGCAGTCCGGCAAGCCGATCATCGGCATCGCCCAGACCGGCAACGACCTTTCGCCATGCAATCGCCACCACCTGGAGCTCGCTCACCGGGTCCGGGAGGGCATCCGCGCCGCCGGCGGCATTGCCATGGAATTTCCGATGCACCCGATCCAAGAGACCGGCAAACGTCCGACCGCGGCGCTCGACCGCAACCTCGCCTATCTCGGACTGGTTGAAATCCTGTTCGGGTACCCCCTGGATGGCGTGGTCCTGACTACCGGCTGCGACAAGACCACCCCCGCCTGCCTGATGGCGGCGGCGACCGTCAACCTGCCGGCGATCGTGCTGTCGGGCGGGCCGATGCTGAACGGCTGGCACAATGGCGAGCGCACCGGCTCCGGCACCGTGGTCTGGAAAGCGCGCGAACAGATGGCCGCGGGCGAGATCGACTATGAGGAGTTCATGAATATCGTGGCCTCCTCGGCACCGTCTGTCGGCCACTGCAACACCATGGGCACCGCCTCCACCATGAATTCGCTGGCCGAGGCGCTCGGCATGTCGCTGCCGGGCTGCGCCGCGATCCCGGCCCCCTACCGCGAGCGCGGCCAGATCGCCTATGAGACCGGCACGCGCATTGTCGGGATGGTCTGGGAAGACTTGAAGCCGTCCGACATCCTGACGCGCAAAGCGTTCGAAAACTGCATCGTCGTCAATTCGGCGATCGGCGGCTCGACCAATGCGCCGATCCATATCAACGCGCTGGCCCGCCATATCGGCGTGGAGCTGTCGATCGAGGACTGGCAGAAGGTCGGCCACAATATTCCGCTGTTGGTGAACATGCAGCCGGCCGGCTTCTACCTCGGCGAGGAATATCATCGCGCCGGCGGCGTGCCTTCGGTAGTGCGCGAATTGATGGCACATAAGCGCATCCATGAAGACGCCATGACCGTCAACGGCCACACCATGGGCGACAACTGCCGCGAAGCTCCAAAGCCCGATGGCGACGTGATCTGGAGCTATGACAAGCCGCTGGTGAAGGACGCCGGCTTTCTCGTCTTGCGCGGCAACCTCTTTGATTCCGCGATCATGAAGACCAGCGTGATCTCAAAGGAATTCCGCGACCGTTATCTGATCAATCCCAAAGACCCGAACGCCTTCGAGGGCCGCGCCATCGTGTTCGAGGGGCCGGAGGATTATCATCACCGGATCGACGATCCCGCGCTCAATATCGATGAGCACTGCATCCTGTTCGTGCGCGGCACCGGTCCGATCGGCTATCCCGGCGGCGCTGAGGTCGTCAACATGCAGCCGCCCGCCGCGCTGATCAAACGCGGCATCCTGTCGCTGCCCTGCATCGGCGATGGCCGCCAGTCCGGCACCTCAGGCTCGCCATCGATCCTCAACGCCACGCCGGAAGCAGCCGCCAACGGCGGGCTTGCGATCCTCAAGACCGGCGACATGGTTCGCATCGACCTCAACAAGGGCAGCGCCAACATCCTGATATCGGATGAAGAGCTCAAGAAACGCCGCACTGAGCTAACGGCAAAGGGTGGCTTCCCCTACCCCGCCAACCAGACACCGTGGCAGGAGCTCTATCGTTCCACCGTCGGCCAGCAAGCCACCGGCGCCTGCATGGAGCTCGCGACCCGCTATCACAACGTCGCGGGAAGCGTCGGCGTGGCGCGGGACAATCATTAGGCAATGGCTGTCATTCCGGGATGCGCCACTGGCGCAGGCCCGGAATCCATACTCCCCGATCGTGGTTATGGATTCCGGGTTCGCGACTTCGTCGCGCCCCGGAATGACGAAAGAAAAGTGAAGGAGAAGACATGTCTGACCGCCTGAAGGGCAAGCGTGCGTTCGTCACCGCGGGCGCAGTGGGGATCGGCCGCGCCTGCGCCGTCGCCTTTGCGCGCGAAGGTGCGACGGTGTTTGCGACCGACATCGACGAGAAGGGTCTCGCGCTGCTTGCCAAGGACGGCGTCACGGAAGTGGCACGGCTCGATGTGCGCGACAGTTCAGCCGTCGCCGCGATGGCCAAGCGCGTCGGCAAGGTCGACATCCTGCTCAACGCGGCGGGCTTCGTGCATCACGGCACCGTGCTCGAATGCTCCGACGACGACTGGGATTTTTCGTTCGACCTCAACGTCAAGTCGATGCACCGGACGATCCGGGCATTTTTGCCGGACATGCTGGCATCCGGCCACGGCTCGATTGTCAACATCGCCTCCGCCGCCGGCGTGTTCAAGGCCGCGCCTAACCGCTACGTCTACGGCGCGACCAAGGCCGCGGTGGCGGCGCTGACCCGCGCGGTCGCCGCCGATTTCATCACCAGGGGCATCCGATGTAATTGCATCTGCCCCGGGACCATCGAGACGCCCTCGATGCTGAATCGCGCCGAGGCCGCTGGCCCCGGGGGCCGCGAAATGTTCGTGAGCCGGCAGCCGATGGGACGGCTCGGCACCGCCGATGAAATCGCCTCGCTCGCGGTCTACCTCGCCAGCGACGAGAGCGCATTCACGACCGGCGTCGCCCACATCATCGACGGCGGCTGGACGCTTTAGCGCAAGGAATATCACCATGAACAAGATCGATCTGAACGGCCGCTGCGCCGTCGTCACCGGCGGCGCGCAGGGATTTGGGCGCGCCATCACCGAACGTTTTGTCAGTTCCGGCGCCAGGGTCGCCATCTGGGATCACGACCAGCCGTTCGCGGAAAAGACGGCAAAAGAAATTGGCTCAGGCGTGACGGCAATCAAGGTCGACGTGTCGGATCTGGCGGCGGTCGAAAAGGCCCGCGACGCCACCCTCAAGGCGTTCGGCAAGATCGACATCCTCGTCAACAATGCCGGCATCGCCGGGGTGAACAAGACAGTGTGGGAAACCGACCTCGACGAATGGCGCAAGGTATTGCGCATCAATCTCGACGGACCCTTCATCTGCTGCAAGGCGATCGTGCCGGAGATGGTGAAACAGAATTATGGCCGCATCGTCAACATCGCCTCGATCGCCGGCAAGGAAGGCAACCCCAACGCGGCGCATTACTCGGCGTCCAAGGCCGGTCTGATCGCACTGACAAAATCGCTGGGCAAGGAACTCGCCGGTTACGAGATCGCCGTCAATGCGGTGACGCCGGCCGCCGCCAAGACCGCGATCTTCGACCAGTTGACGCAACAGCATATCGATTTCATGCTTTCCAAGATTCCGAAGGGGCGTTTCGTCCTGGTGGAGGAACTGGCGGCCATGGTGGCGTGGCTGGCGTCGGAAGACTGCGCATTCTCGACCGGCGCGGTGTTCGATATTTCCGGAGGCCGCGCGACTTATTAGTGTCATTCTAACACTGGCCCCTTCCCGTCATTGCGAGCGCAGCGAAGCAATCCATCTCGCCGCGCAAAGAAAGAATGGATTGCTTCGCTGCGCTCGCAATGACGGTCTCAAAACCTTGTTACGAAGGCGAATCGCTCAGCCATGCCGTGATAGCGTCGGCCTATTGAACCGGTCAGGACATCCAATTGAACATCTCATTTTACGACGTTTCGGTATGGATATTGCCGCTCGTGATCGCCATTACCTTTCACGAGGCGGCCCACGGTTTTGTCGCACGCCACTTCGGTGACAACACGGCCGCCGAACAGGGCCGCGTCAGCTTCAATCCGCTCCGGCATATCGATCCGTTCGGCACGCTGGTGCTGCCGGGAATGCTGCTGCTGTCGCACTCCCCTTTCCTGTTCGGCTATGCGAGGCCGGTGCCGGTCAACTTCCGCGCCCTGCGCCATCCGCAGCTCGACATGGTGTGGGTGGCACTGGCGGGTCCGGCCACCAACATCGCGCTTGCGTTGCTGGCGGCGTCAGCGTTTCATGTGTTGACGTTCGTGCCTGCGAATGCCGCGCAATGGGTTGCCGATAATCTTAAAAATGCGTTCGTGATCAATGTTGTTCTTGCGGTCTTCAATATGTTGCCGATCCCGCCGCTGGACGGTGGGCGGGTAGCGGTCGGATTGCTGCCCAAGGTGCTCGCGTTCCCACTTTCGCGGCTGGAACCCTACGGAATGTTGATCCTGATCGGATTTCTGATCATTGTTCCCTTGGTGGGTGCCAAGTTCGGTCTAAATCTTGATGTTATTTCCGCGATACTGCGGACCTCGACCAATTTTGTAATGCGTTTACTTCTAGCGTTGACCTGGAACGCGTAAATCGAATTCCAGAGATTGCCGAAAAGGCCCGAGGCGATTTTGATCAAAGCTGCTGACATGATGATTGCGCGGCGTGCCGACACCAGGGCGCGTGCGGATTTTGCGACCTGGAAAATGATGGCCAAGCTGAACGGCGCCTCCGCCCTGCCCGAGGGAGCCCAGGGCTTCCTTGCCAGCTACAAGACGCTGCTCGCGCAGATGCCGGAGAGTGAAGCGACTGACGCCATCATCAATATCATCTACAAAAGTTATTACGCGGAAATGGGCGGCATCGGCGTCCCGCCCGATGTCAAAGCGCATTCAAACGAACCCATGAGAGATAACGTGACCGCCTTCAGGCGGCCGTCCGCTACACGGCAGAAATCGGCGAGCTCGGGACCGGACACGAAGCCCCGGCTTCCGGTTGCCCTGATATTCGCCAGCCTCGTCGTGGTGTATGTCGGGGTGCGATACTTCCTGCGCTGACACCAGGGCCGCAAGCGATCAGATTCTCCGTAAGACGAAATATGCCGTGTTGGCGCCATTTCGGCGCAACGGCTAGGCGGGGCGCGCAATGCGGGGCATAATGGCGGCTCGGTGAATTTATTCCGGATTTTGTTCAAGACCGTATTTTGGAGGGCAAATGAAACGTTCGATTGCAGCAGCCTTTTCGATTGGTGCCTTTTCGATTAGTGCGCTGGCACTGACCACTTGCCTGGTATTTTCAGGCGGCGCGCTGGCGCAAGAAAAGCTCGACAAGATTATCAGGGTTGGAAGTCTTGGCGACCAGTCCGGCCTCTATGCCGACATCGGCGGTCCCGGCTCCGTGGCGGCTGCGCAGATGGCGATCGAGGATTCCGGACTTCTTGCAAAGGGCTGGAAGATCGATCTGATCTCGGCTGATCACCAGAACAAGCCGGATGTCGGCGTCAATGTCGGCAAGCAATGGATCGACGTCGAGAAGGTCGATGTGTTTGTCGATCTCGCCAGTTCGGGTGTCGGCCTCGCGATTGCCAATCTCGCGAAGGAGAAGAACGTCGTCAACCTGAACTCCGGTTCGGCGTCGTCCGATCTTACCGGCGCGCAATGCTCGCCGAATACGGTGCATTGGGTCTACGACACCTACATGCTCGCCAACGGCACCGGCAAGGCGCTGGTCAAATCCGGCGGCGACACCTGGTTCTTCCTGACCGCGGACTACGCGTTCGGTCAGGCGCTTGAGCGCGATACCGCCGCGGTCGTCACCGCCAATGGCGGCAAGGTGCTCGGCGGCGTCAAGCATCCCCTCAACAATGCCGACTTCTCCTCGTTCCTGCTGCAGGCGCAAAGCTCAAAGGCAAAGATCATCGGACTTGCCAATGCCGGCGGCGACACCACCAATTCGATCAAGCAGGCGGCGGAATTCGGCATCGTCTCCGGCGGGCAGAAACTCGCGGGCATGTTGCTGTTCATTACCGATGTCCACGCACTCGGGCTCAACGTCGCGCAGGGCCTGAACTTCACCGAGACGTTCTACTGGGACACGAACGAACAGACCCGTGCCTTCACCAAACGCTTCAACGAGAAATACAAAAAGAGCCCGCCGACCATGGTGCAGGCCGGCGTCTATTCGTCGCTGATCCATTACTTCAAGGCGCTCGAGGCGCTCGGCGGCAATCCTCACGATGGCGCCAAGGTCGTCGCCAAGATGAAGGAAATGCCGACCGACGATCCGCTGTTCGGCAAGGGCGCGATCCGCGCCGACGGCCGCAAGATCCACCCGGCCTTTGTTCGAGGTGAAGAAGCCTTCAGAGTCGAAATACCCGTGGGACTACTACAAGCTGGTCGCCACCATTCCGGCGGATGAGGCGTTCATCCCGCTTGAGAAGAGCGTTTGCCCGATGGTCAAGAAAAGCTGACCCGGGACCATTTCACGAAAAGCCTGTCATCACCAAAAGGTCCCTCGTCGGCGATGAGCGGCGGGGGCTGCGGCACGGGATCGGATTTTCGCACCATTGCCAGCGCCGCCTCGTCGAAGGCGGCGTCGCCCGATCCCCTGACGATGCTGGCCGAGAGAACATGACCCATCCGGTCGAGCGCGAAGCTGACGACGATCTCGGCGCTCTTCTGCGAGCGCGCCGCCGGATAGCGCTTGTGCTTGTCGAGATGGGCGACCAGTTCCTTCTGCCAGGTCGCACGCACGCGCCGCGCCGTCTCGCCGGTGCCCTGCGCGGGGGAAATCGACCGTGGTCCCTCCGGAATCGCATCAGAGCTTGGCGTTGCGGTCGCTTCCGCGGCGACCGACTCTGTCGAAGCGGAGGTCTGCACCGCCGCGATCTTGGGATCGTCGTCTTTCGGCTTCTTGGACTCGTTTGGCGCGACCACCCGGTCCGGATCGTCGGTTTCGGTCGGCACGTCCTTTGGCAGCTCGGTCTCCTTGACCTCGGCCTTCTGCTCGGAAAGCGCGGGCGAAGCCACGGAGGCATCAGCGTCCGGACCGGGCGGCAGATCGGTGGCTTCACGATGCAGCGACGCCAATTCAAGCCCGACCTCGATCGCCGCGGCGCCGAGTGAGTCATCAGCTTCCTCGGTTTGCAGATGCGCAACCGCCAGCGCGCCGCAGCCGATGTGAAGCGCGAGCGCGCCGACCGCTGCCAAGATCCACAGCCGCCGGGATGGCTTTTGTTCGGTCTCAAGGTTGGACATGTCTATCGCCCGCTCAGGGCTTCGTGTTTTCAGATGCTGAAGGCGGCAACGCGTTCTCCGGAACGCCTTCCAGCGCCACCAGCTTGATCTTCGAATAGCCTCCCGCGCGCAGGATCTCCAGCACGTCCATCATCTCGCCATAGGGCACCGCACGGTCGGCGCGCAGGAAAATAAAGCGATCCTTATTGGCGTCAGCCATGGCGTCCAGCGAGCGAACCAGATCGACCCGCTTGACCGGGGTTTCTCCGATCGCCACCGCGAGATCGGGCTTGATGCTGACATAGGTCGGCTTGTCCGGCTTCTTCTGCGGGGTCGCGGTCGACGACGGCAAATCGATCGGAAGATCGACCGTCGACAGTGGCGCCGCCACCATGAAGATGATCAAGAGAACCAGGATGACGTCGATGAACGGCGTGACGTTGATTTCGTGGGTTTCCCCGAAATCATCATCGTCGTCGAGATTGCCTTCCGCGATCGAAGCGCCCATCGCCTACTCCGCTGCGCGTGAATGCGCGCCCCCAAGAGAACTGACATGGGTGCGATCGAGATCGCGCGACAATAGTCGCCCGGCCGCCCCCGACGCCCGGCCGACCAGTTCGAGGTAGCCTTTGGTGACGCGGGCGAAATGATTATAGAAGATGACGGCCGGGATCGCCGCGACCAGGCCGATCGCGGTCGCGAGCAGCGCTTCGGCGATACCGGGTGCTACCACGGCCAGATTGGTGGTCTGCGATTTCGAGATGCCGATAAAGCTGTTCATGATGCCCCAAACGGTGCCGAACAGCCCGACGAATGGCGACGTCGCGCCGATGGTCGCCAATAGCCCCATGCCGAGCCGCACCCGGCGGGCCTCGGCGCGCACGATCTCGGCAAAGCTCGATGCCGCCCGCTCCTTGATGCCGCTGTCGCTGGAAATTCCGGCCGACAGCCGCGCCTCGCGCATCGCGGCAGCCAACAATGCCGACAGCACGCTGTCCTTGGCGCCCAGCGCGAATTGCGCTTCCGCCAGCGACCGCGCATCGCCGATCTTGCGAAGCGCTCCGCGCAGCTTGCGCTGGATCACCGACAGCTCGATCATCTTTGCGATAAAGATGGTCCATGTCACCAGCGATGCGAACGCCAGCCCGACCATCACAGCCTTGACCAGAATATCGGCCGAAAGGAACATCGACCAGGGCGACAATTCGCGCAGCGTCACCGACGTCGATTTCAACGACCTGCCGGCATCGGCGGGGGTTGCCGATGCGTCGGAGCCCGTGAGCGCTGCAGCGGATTGAGCGGCCGCCGGCGGCGCGGGAGCAGGCGCTGCCTGCGCCGGAACAACAGGCGGCTGAGATGACGCAGGACCTTGCTGTGATGCCGGAGCGGCTTGCTGTTGCGCCAATGACGGCGACGCCAGCGACAGCATCGCCAGCGTGGCGATTACAGCACGTGTCGTTCGAAAAGCTGACATGTTCATACTTTGGCCCAGTAGCAGATCAGATTGTGATCGTCGGTCAGTTACAGGTCTTGCGGGATGCCGAGATAGAAGCAACGACGCGGGCCGGATTGGGACACGCATCACGCGGCGATCTCAGACAATCGATGTCAGGAGATGGGTGGCGCGCGAGGCTGAAAAGCGACGCGAGCGGAGTTCAGATGGACGAACTCGGCGTCGGCGGTCAAATACAACAATGCAGCAGCTT
>WNGJ01005060.1_pt1 | contig 13835 bp, 14 predicted proteins | sample 5400611 | NCBI WGS metagenome assembly WNGJ01 (sample SAMN13153375, study PRJNA577476) | soil metagenome | isolation source: 40 cm soil or saprolite under Garry oak tree replicate 1 | place: USA:California | collected 2016-06-15 | reverse complement strand
ATTGCGCAATTGCAGCGACCGCCGTTCCATCCAAAGTGGAAAGAGGTGGCGATGAAGGCGCCGGTCGCCGGCTGGACCCGCTTTCAGGCGGCGCAGGAATGGCTCGACCGCAACTATCCTCCTGCGGCCTCTACTGCTGCGGCGTCTGCCGCAGCAGAGGTGCCGCGCGCCGGCGGGCCGCCGAATCGCGACGATCCGCTGTATCGTGAATTCCTCGAGTGGCGCGCCAACCGCACGAATGCCAATCGCGCAAACGCCAATCGTTAGCGCGGTATGCGTCGCACCTGATCTGGTTATAGCCAGGCACGAAGGCACCACCTGCATCAGTGCGCCGCAGGCATTGGGGGAGTTCGCGACGAACTGATGTGATGGTGACGCTGGAGCCAGGTGCGGCGTCAAGGCGATCCGGCTCTCGACCTCAACGCCGAAGCCGCTCCTGTTCATTGCGCGGGCTCGGGCTCGCTCACCGGCAACGCAAGTCCGCACGCCAGCGCTAGCGAGCGGTGTTCCCGTGCTAAAAGTTGCAAGAATCGATCACGCCTCAACGCTGGCCCTTCCAGCTGGCAAACTGAGCTTTCCAGTAGGCCAGAATTTGGTTCACGAGGTCAGGCGGCAAGGGCATGTAATCCAGTGACTCGGCCTGTGCTTGGCCGCGCTCCAGCGCCCATTTTAGGAAATCCAGGGCGACGGCCGCACCCTCGGGCGACTTCGGTTGTTTGCGCATCAACACGAACACCGTCGCGGTGATGGGGTAGGCCTGCTCGCCGGGAGCATTCGTCATGATCAGGAAGAAGTCCTTGGCATTGATCCAATCAGCGTTTGAAGCTGCGGCCTTGAAGCTTTCCACGCACGGATTGACGAATTTGCCGGCCTTGTTCTGTACAAGGCCGTAGGCAATCGTGCCCTTCTTTTGCATAACATAGCTATATTCAAGATATCCAATCGATCCCGGCGTCAGGTCAACAAGCGAGGCCATACCGCCATTTCCCCTGCCGCCCAACCCGACAGGCCATTCGACTGCAGGGCCTTCTCCCACGCTCGCCTTCCATTCGGAACTCGCCTTCGAGAGATAGTTGGTCCAGTTGAAAGTCGTTCCGGAGCCATCGACACGATGAATGACCGTGATCGGCATGTCGGGCAGTTTCAATTCAGCATTGATCTGCTGGATCGCCGGATCGTTCCAGTTCCTGATCTTGCCAAGAAAAATGTCGGCAAGCAGCGGCCCGGTAAAGCGCATCGCGCCCGGCAGGATACCTTCGATATGTACCACCGGAACGACGCCGCCGATGACGAGCGGGAACTGGCTCATGCCGAGCTTGTACAGTTCTTCCGGCTTGAGCGGCATGTCGCTCGCACCGAAATCGACCAGACCCCGTTTGGCCTCGCTAATGCCGAGATGGGATCCGATCGATTGATAGATCACCTGGTTGCCAGTCTTTGCCTGATAGTCGGCGACCCATTTGGCCATGATGGGGTAGACGAAGGTTGAACCGGCACCCGATATCTGTGCCGCAAGCGCAGGCCCGGTGGGAGCCATGGCAGCGAAGACGAGTGCAATCAAATAGCTTTTCAAAATGATCTCCTGCTAATCAGACCGATGTAATCAACTTGACGGAGGCCAAGGTAGCGGAATGCTATTCAGCCCGCGTCAGGCGATCGGCGGACGATTGCGGCCTCGCGGCGCGGCATGATTCGTCATTTCCAGGGTCTCCGCGTTGTCGATCGCGTAGGGCGAGGTAGGGCTCGCGTTTGCAATTTCGCACCGGCTGGCTTTATGTTCCCTCCGGAACCTGGCCGCGATCTTCCGTGGCGCGAAGGGAGCATCGGTGGTGGCAATTCGAATACGGATCGGCACGCGCAAGAGCGTTATGGCGCTGGCGCAGACCGAGGAAATTGCCCGGCGGCTGATCGCAGCCGCTGCCGATATCGCTGTCGAGATCGTCAAGTTCGAAACAACGGGGGATTCCGATCAGATCGGCAAGTTGTTGCCGCATGGCGGCAAGGGCGGCGCATTCGTTGCCGAAATCCGGAAAGCCCTCATTTCGGGCCAACTGCAAGCCGCGATGCACTCGCTCAAGGACATGCCGGGCAATGAAGACACGCCGGGCCTCGTGATTGGGGCTACGCTGACGCGCGATCCGCCCGGTGATGCGCTGGTGTTGCGAGCAGGCGTTTCGATCGACGATCTCAGGCGCGCGCGCGGCAAGGGCTTCAAGATCGGCACCAATGCGGTGCGGCGCGCGGCCTATGCGCGGCGGCTGTTTCCGGAAATCGAGGTGATTCACTATCGCGGCGCCGCCGACAGCCGCGTCCGCAAGCTCGATCAAAAGGAAATGCAGCGGCTGCCGGATGGCGGCGCGGTCGGTCCGGCGGACGCGCTGATCATGGCGCGCGCCGGACTCGAACGCGTCGGCCTGGCCGACCGGATCGCCTATGAATTCTCGATTCAGGAGATGCTGCCCGCGGTCGGGCAGGGCATCGTCGCGGTCGAGTGTGCGGCCAACGACTGGCAGACCCGGCGCATGCTATCGCTGATCGATGATCCCGCCGCCCACAGATGCGCAGATGCCGAGCGCGAGGTGTTGTGGGTCCTCAACGGCCATTGCAACTCGCCGATTTCGGGCTTTTCCACCATCGACGGCGCGCAGATGTCGCTAACGGCTGCGGTGCTGGATGAAACCGGTGGCCTGTTCATCGAGGCGTCGCGCTCCGGCCCCGCCGATCGCCCGCGCGAACTCGGTCGCGCGGTCGCACTCGAATTGCTCGGCAAGGGCGCAGCCGAGATCATCGAGCGCAGCCGGCCTGAGTGATTGATCGACGCGGTCCTGCCCGCCAACGGGTCGGCGCCGCGCGCCCGATGACAGGCTCGGGCGGATATCCAGCAATCGCCGACCTGGGATTCGAAACGCCGCGGCGTACTGAATCATCCGCTGTTCGCGGATGATGACGACGATGTCTGCGGAGGCTGCCATTACCCCTTATACGCCCGCACCCGCTTCAGCATCTGCTCGACATGCGCGATCGGGGTTTCCGGCTGGATGCCGTGACCGAGGTTGAAGATCAGCCTGCCGCCGGCGTAGTTCGCCAGCACATCGTCGATGGCGCGATCCAGCGCGTGACCGCCGGCGATCAGCGCCAACGGATCGAGATTGCCCTGAATGGCGACGCGGTTTTGCACGCGCTCGCGGATCAGCGACGGCTCGGCCGCCCAGTCGATGCTGACGGCGTCGACACCGGTAGCGCCGACGTAAGCCGGCAGCAGCGCGCCGGCGCCCCTGGGAAAGCCGATGATTTTCGCGGCCGGCGCTTTTGCGCGCACGCCCTCGACGATGCGTCGCGTCGGCTCGATCGACCAGCGCTCGAACTCGCGCGGCGGCAGCACGCCGGCCCAGGTGTCGAAGATCTGCAACACGTCGGCGCCGGCCTTGAGCTGCCCAAGCAGGTAGTGGATCGAATTTTCCACCAGCACGTCGATGATGTCAGCAAACGCATCCGGGTGGCGATAGGCCATCATCCGCGCCGGCGCCTGGTCCGGCGTGCCTTGCCCGGCCACCATATAGGTCGCGACCGTCCACGGCGCGCCGCAGAATCCGATCAGTGCGGTCTTCGGATCGAGTTCGCGGCGCACGCGGCGCAGCGCCTCAAAGACCGGTTCGAGCTTTGTCATGTCGGCCTTCGGCGAAAGCGTCCCGACCTGGTCCGGCGTATCGAGCGGATCGAGCCGCGGACCTTCGCCGACCTCGAACCTGACGGAACGCCCCAGGGCGTAAGGAATGACGAGAATGTCGGAGAAGATGATCGCGGCATCGAAGTGGAAGCGCCGGATCGGTTGCAGCGTGACTTCGGCGGCGTATTCCGGCGTGAAGCACAGGTCGAGAAAACCGCCGGCTCGGGCGCGCAATTGGCGATATTCCGGCAGATAACGGCCGGCCTGCCGCATCATCCAGATCGGCGGTGTCGGCTGCCTGCGGCCGGAAAGCACCTCAACGAACGGCTTAACGGGGCGAATTTGGGTCAAGCGCTGGTTCCGCAGGGATCAGGGGCCACACAGGCATTCCTGATACACTGCGGATACCAGCTTGGCCAAGAGACGATCGCCCGTCTGAGGTAAGGGTTGTCGTCTCGGCGGCTGCCACCGGAACGATGGCAGCGATGGCAGGACTTCAGGCCGTTCCGGTTGATCAAGACCTCACCGCACAGTCCTCCGGCCTGGCGATCGGGTCGAGCGACGGCCGCAAATGGCAAATTCCAACGGGCTGGGGTCGGAACTTGTCATCCCGGAGGCGTCGCGAAACTAGCTTTGCAATGAGGGTGCAATCTCATCGCCCGCGTAGACGACGTCAAGTTGTAGCGTTTGTCTGTGCAATATCGGTCATACGGACAAAAAATCCCCAGCCCTATATGCCTGTTGACGGGCACTGGAAGCGATGAAGCGCGGTGCCGACAGGACGTTAACCGACCAGTGTGATGACATTGGCTCCAGCGCTTGGGAACATCCGGATTGCCGACACGTTATCATTGTGATGGAGGCTCAACATGAGTGGCAAATTCGACCCGGCGGCTCACGACAAGCACGCTGTCGACCCCCGCGCTGCCGCCCAGGCTGACCGGGACATGCACGCGAAACTCGAAGCCGGCTTGATCGACACTTTCCCGGCATCCGATCCTGTCAGTGCAGCACAACCGGCACCGTCGAAGGCGGACGCCGGCCGGCAAAGGCCCTCGCGGCGTTCCGGTAGTTCGCGCAACTTCAAACGGAAGCAATCGACGGCGGCGCATTTGAGGGGTGCCTGAGGCCGCAGTTTTTTCTTGCAGGCGATTTTGCCTGTAGCCGATCAGTAATGCGGCGGCGGTTCATTGGTGGCGCCAGGTGCGTTGGCTTCGGCCTCCTGCAGGCGTTCGTTCAGATGTGCAACCTGGCGCGTCAGCGCGTCGATCTTGAGCCACTGCTCGGTGATGGTCTCATTCAGCGTTTGGATGGTTGCGTCCTGAAACGTCAGCCGCGTTTCCAGCACGTCGATGCGGTCGCTGAGTGTCTTCAGGTCACTCATCGGAATTCCGTCCGTTCGGCCGCTCGCGCAACCCGTGGCCAAGCGCGAGGCGGTCATCGAACACAAAGCATTGGCCGCGCCAGCGGCTCTCGGCTTCCGGCACGTCTTCCAGATATTTCAGAATTCCACCCCTGAGGTGGTAGACCTCCGGAAAGCCGCGCGAGAGCAGATAGGCGCTGGCCTTTTCGCAGCGGATGCCGCCGGTGCAAAACATCGCGACCCGCCGATGTTTCACCGGATCGAGTTGACGCGCGGCAAAATCCTTGAATTGCCCAAAGCTCCGGATGCCGGGATCGACGGCGCCGGGGAAGGTGCCCATCGCCACCTCGAATGCATTGCGGGTGTCGATGACAAGCGTGTCCGAAGCCGTGATCAGCGCATTCCAGTCGGCGGCGTCGACATAGATGCCGACTTGCCGCGTCGGATCGGCATTGCCGTCGCCGAGGGTAACGATCTCCTTTTTCAACCGGATCTTCAGGCGTTGAAACGGCATCGCCAACGCAGCTGAGAATTTCAGTTCGAGGTTATCGAGCCGGCCGCCGAACAGGGCGCCGTGCTCCAGCTCCTCAACCAGTGCGGCAATTGCTTCTTCGCTGCCCGCAAGCGTGCCGTTGACGCCTTCATGGGCCAGCAGCACGCTACCCTTTAGCTCAAGGCGTGTGCAAATCGCGCGCAACGGCTCGCGCAGCTCCCGGAAATCCGGCAGGGCGGCGAACTGATAGAAGGCGGCGACCTTGTACGGCATCGCGGTGGTTTATCAGGGAGTTTAGAAAGGGAAAACCCCCTCAACGTAGCGAGAGGGATGTGTCCCGAAGGATTGCCCAACGCCGGATGAATGTGCCATGTAACTTCGCGCCGGCATCGGTGAAGATTGAGCAAAAGCGAGCATTTGGCATGAGGAATTTCCATCTCGCCGGCCGGTCGACGGTCCACGCCCAGAACGCGATGGTGGCGACGTCGCATCCGCTGGCCGCGTTGACGGCGATCGAGGTGCTGCGTTCGGGCGGCACCGCCGCGGACGCCGCGGTAGCGGCGTGTGCCCTGCTCGGCGTGATCGAGCCGCAATCCACCGGCATCGGCGGCGATTGCTTCGCGCTGCTGCAACCCAGAGGCGAGGGCAAGATCGTCGCCTATAACGGCTCGGGCCGTGCGCCGAAGGCTGCGGAAGCCTCATGGTATCTCGAGCGGAACATCAAGGCGATCCCGCTGACGTCGGCACACGCGGTCAGCATTCCCGGCGCGGTCGACGCCTGGGCCACCATTTTGCGCGATCATGGCAGGCTCGGGCTTGATAGCTTGCTGCAACCTGCGATCAAGGCCGCGGAAGAAGGCTATGTGGTCACGCCGCGCACCGCGTTCGACTGGAGGAACCAGTTCGACAAGCTGAGGAAGGGCACCAATACCGAGCGTTATCTGCTGCCGCACGGCAAGCCCGCGGTTGCGGGCGATGTGATCAGGCAGCCCGAACTCGGGCAGACGCTGCGGGCGATCGCGAAAGACGGCCGCGACGCCTTCTACACAGGCGCGATTGCCGACGACATGGTCGAGACCTTGCGTGGCATCGGCGGCCTGCATGCGCTGGAGGATTTTTCATCCCACACCACCGAGACCACCGCGCCGATCGGCACCATCTACAAGGGCCATGACGTCTGGCAGTGCCCGCCGAACGGCCCGGGCATCACCATGCTGGTGATGCTGAACATTCTCTCGCGCTTTGATCTCACGAAATTCGCGGCGCTGAGCGTCGAGCGGTTTCATCTCGAGGCCGAAGCGGCGAGGATTGCCTATATGATGCGTGAGCAGTACATCGGCGATCCCGCCCAGGTCGATGTCGATGTCGTCAGGATATTGGCGAAGGAGTTCGCCAACGAATATGTCGGCAAGATCAGAATGGACCGGCCGCTCGATCTCCCCAACGTGACGCCGCCGATGAATCCGTCGACGGTCTATATCACCGTGGTGGACAACGACCGTAACGTCTGCTCGTTCATCAATTCGATCGCGCACTCGTTCGGTTCGGCGATCGTTTCGAACAAGACCGGCATCCTCCTGCAAAACCGCGCCGGCGGTTTCCGGATTCAGCCCGGCCATCCCAACTGCATCGCCCCTCGCAAGCGGCCGCTGCACACGATCATTCCCTCGCTCGTCACCAAGGCCGGCCGTGCCATCATGCCGTTCGGCGTGATGGGCGGGCAGTATCAGCCGGTCGGGCAGACCCATGTTCTGACCAACATGCTCGACTACGGCTGCGACGTGCAGGAGGCGATCGATATGCCGCGCGGCCTGCATTACGAAGGCGTCTACCAGCTTGAGGATGGCGTGCCCGCCGATGTCGTCGACGGCCTGAAGAAGCTTGGGCACCAGACCACGGGCGTGGTCGGGCCGCTTGGCGGCGGGCAGGCGATCTGGATCGACTGGGACAGGGGAACGCTGACCGGCGGTTCCGATCCACGCAAGGATGGCTGCGCACTGGGGTATTGAGGCGTCGCGGGAACGGGAACCAGCGCGCGGTCGATGGTCGCAGGCCTCGTCGTGCGAACAACATTCCGGAACAGGCTTCAAGGGTTGGTGCTTGCTCCCTCGGTGCGGCCTTGATCGCGTTCCATCAGCGAAAGTTTACGCAAACCTTGGGCGGCCGTCATGTCGCGGGTGCGACCGGTTCGGAACCAGACTTCGTTGCTCTGGTTGAAGAGACAAGGCGCGCAGGCGTGCGCGGCTTGTCTTTTCAGCGGCGGAGGCCGTCATGCCCGACGATATCGATTCCATCACCCTATCCGGCTTCAGCAGGCGAAAATTTATCGCTGGCGCGGCGGGAACCGCTGTCGCTCCGCTGGCGGCCAAAGCCGCCGTGGCGGCTGTTAGCCCCACCGTTACGCCGGATGCTTCGCTTCCGGTTGACGTCACTCTGCAGGTCAACGGCGCAAAGAAGTCACTCAACATCGATGCGCGCACCACCGTGCTTGATGCGCTGCGCGAACATATTGGTCTTACCGGAAGCAAGAAGGGCTGCGATCACGGCCAATGCGGCGCCTGCACCGTCCTGATCGAAGGACGGCGCGTGTTGTCGTGCCTGACGCTGGCGCTCGCCGCCCAGGACCAGCAGATCACCACCATCGAGGGTCTTGCCAGGGGCAACGAGCTGCACCCAATGCAGCAGGCGTTTATCGATCAGGATGCGTTCCAGTGCGGCTATTGCACACCGGGACAAATCATGTCGGCGGTTGCTTGCGTGAAAGAGGGGCATGCCGGCACCGATAATGACATCCGCGAATATATGAGCGGCAACATCTGCCGCTGCGCCGCCTATCCAAATATCGTCGCGGCAGTGAAGCAGGCCGCTCCCGCGATCTCCTCCGAGCGGAAAGGCTAGGAAGCATGCGACCTTTTGCATATCAAAGGGCAACGGATCCGTCAGCCGCCGTGCAGGCGCTGGCAGCCGCGGCGAACAACAGCAACCCGGTGACAGAGGCCACGATCCAACCGCTCGCCGGCGGCACCACCCTGATCGACCTGATGAAGCTGAACGTGATGCGGCCGGGCGCTGTGGTCGACATCAATCCGCTTAGCCCCGTCTGGTCGACCATCGATCTTGATGGTGGGAATCTTCGCCTCGGCGCGTTGGCGCGAATGTCCGATGTCGCGGCCAACGCAGAAATCCAGCGCAACTATCCCGTGGTCGCCGATGCACTCAAGCTCGCCGCAAGCCCGCAGCTCAGGAACATGGCGACACTCGGCGGCAACGTACTGCAACGCACGCGATGCACTTATTTCCGTGACGTCAGCTACGACAATTGCAACAAGCGAAATCCGGGGTCAGGCTGCGCCGCACTGGAAGGCTTCAACCGTACCCATGCGGTGCTCGGGACGTCGGAGCGATGCATCGCAACCTACCCCGGCGATTTCGCGCAAGCCATGATTGCGCTGGACGCCACGGTCGAGATTACCGGCAAATCCGGTGTCCGAACTGTTCCATTCGCCCAGTTGCACAAGCCGCCGGCAGATTCCCCGCAAATAGAGACCACGCTGGCCGCGGGCGAATTGATCTCCGGCTTCACCATTCCCGGACGCTGGCCGCGCTCGATCTACCTCAAGGCCCGCGACCGGCAATCCTACGAATTCGCGCTTGCCTCGGCCGCGATCGCGCTCGACGTCGGGGATGGCATCGTGCGCGACGCGCGCGTGGCGCTGGGCGGCGTCGCGACCATCCCCTGGCGCGCACGTGAGGCGGAAGCGCTGATCAAGGGACAGAAATTCGACGACGCGCTCGCGCAGCGCGCGGCCGAGGCGGCTTTTGCCGGCGCCACGGCCAGGAAGCACAATGCGTTCAAGATTGCGCTCGGCAAGCGCGTCGTCGCGCGCGCGTTGCATCAGGCCGCAACGATGGAGATTTGACCATGACGATTGCCGCGCCCGAGCCGAAAGCCAATATGGGCCAGCCTATTCCGCGTTACGACGCCGTCGCCAAGGTGACCGGCAAGGCCGCTTATACCGCTGATGTCGCATTGCACAGCCCTGCCTATGCCTATCTTGTCACCAGTTCGATCGCCAAGGGCCGCATCGACGGCTTTGACCTTGCCGCCGCAAAGCAGGTGCGTGGCGTCATCGATATCGTGACGCACGAGAATGCCGAAAAGCTCAAGGAAGCAAAACTCTTCAGTAACGGTGGCCATGCCTCCACGACGATCCAGCCGCTGAAGTCGGCCGAGATTGCGCAGGAGGGCCAGATCGTTGCGGTCGTCCTGGCGGAAACGTTTGAAGCCGCGCGCGAAGCCGCCCATGCGGTCAAGGTCAACTACGCGGCCGCAACGCCGACCACGACATTCGATTCGCCGGGGACAACCTCCGCACCCGCCAAAGGACAGCTTGCGCGATTCAAGGAGGATCCCAGGGTCGGCGACTTCGCCGCCGCATTCGGCAACGCCGAGGTCAAAGTTAGCGCCGCATATGAAACCCCGACCCAGCATCATAATCCGATGGAGCTGTTCGCCACCAGCTGCGTCTGGAATGGCGATCGCCTGACGATCTATGAGCCGAGCCAATATGTTCACGGCCTCAAAAACGGCGTTGCGGAGCAACTCGGTATCGACCCTGACGATGTCCGAGTCATCAGTTCTTACGTCGGTGGCGCCTTCGGCTCCAAGGGCTCGATGACGCCGCGGACAGCCATCATCGCCAGCATCTCTCGGCGGTTGGGCCGTCCGGTCAAATTGGTCGCGACCCGCGATCAGGGCTTTACCCTCTCGACCCATCGCGCCGAAACGCGGCATCGAATCCAGATTGGCGCCAACCGCGACGGCAGGTTAACGGCGCTGCGGCATGAGGGCTGGGAGGTCTCCTCGCGCCCTGACGCCTACGTCGTCGGGGGCACCAAGACCACGACGCGGCTCTATGCCTGCCCGAACGTCGACAGCCTGGTCTCGATTGTGCGCGCCGACCGCGACACGCCAGGCTTCATGCGTTCGCCGCCGGAAGTTCCTTACATCTTCGCGCTCGAGAGCGCGATGGACGAACTCGCCGTCGAGCTGAAGATGGATCCGATCGAGCTGCGCCGCATTAACGACACTGCCAAGGAGCCAATCGGCGGCAAGCCTTACACCTCCCGGTCGCTGATGGCCTGCTTCGACGAGGGTGCAAAGGCCTTCGGTTGGGCGCAACGCAGCGCCCAACCGAAATCGATGTCGGACGGCGACTGGCTGATCGGATATGGCTGCGCCACCACCTGCTATCCCTCGCAAATGGCGCCCGCCGCGGCGCGCGTGCGCCTGCAGCGGGATGGCCGCACCCGTGTCGAAATCGCCGGTCACGAGATCGGCAATGGCGCCTACACCGTCATCGCTCAGGCCGCAGCCGAAAGGCTCGACGTTCCCGTCCAGAAGGTGTCGGTCTTCATCGGCGACAGCGATCTGCCGCCGGCGCCGGTGGCCGGCGGATCGAATTCCACGGCGAGCACCTGCTCCGCCGTCATGATGGTCTGCGATCAGATCAGGCAGCGGTTGTTCAAGGCCGTGATGCCCAACGAGAGCATGATCGACAAGACCAAGGAGACCGTCGGCCTCGGGCAGACGCCGGTCACGCAGGCCGCGAAGAGCGACCGTTCCATCGACATGGAGCGCGCCTTCGACGCACTGGGGGTGAGCGTGGTCGAGGAATATGGCGAGTGGAAGCCCGACGGCGCGCCGATGGATTCCTTCCGCGCGATGCATGATGGCCAGATGCGCATGGTCGGCGGCACCGAGATGAAGGACAATATCGCTTACGCCTTTGGCGCCGAATTTGTCGAGGTTCGGATCAGCAGATGGACCCACGAAATCCGGGTGCCGCGAATGGTCGGCGCGTTCGCCGCCGGTCATATCATGAACCCGCGGACCGCGCGCAGCCAGCTGATGGGCGGCCTGATCTGGGGAATGTCCTCGGCGCTGCATGAGGCCACCGAACTCGACGAGCGTTACGCGCGCTACGTCAACGACAATCTGGCCGACTATCTGGTGCCGGTGAACGCGGACGTCCCCAGCGTCGAGGTAATCATGCTCCCCGAGCAGGACGATCACATCAATCCTGCCGGCGTCAAAGGCATCGGCGAATTGGGCAATGTCGGGACCAATGCGGCGATCTGCAATGCGATCTACCACGCTACCGGCCAGCGCATTCGGAAGCTCCCGGTGCGGCTGGAGAAACTCGAGATTTGAGGCTTCGGTAGTTTCGATCTTCCTCTGACCGGCCGCCTTGCCTGGTTGCGCGCGGGCCACTAGTCATTAGTCGAGCATCGTTACCGCATGACCGAACACGGTCATGAAGAAATCACTATGGAAATATGCTTCGTTGGGCTAGAGACGTGCATCTTTCGAGAAAGGTTTCAAAAGATGTCATGCCTCTGGCGCATCAAAGTTACAACAACGTTGGCCGCCATGGCGACAGCGATCGCTATCCTCTCAAACGTTCCCGAAATAGCAGCCGCGCAAACCGCAGGAAAAACCATGACCACAGCTTCAGGGTTGCAGATCACCGACAGCAAGGTCGGCACCGGCGCGTCGCCAAAGCCCGGCCAGATCTGCGTCATGCATTACACCGGCTGGCTTTACGAGAATGGCCAGAAGGGCAAGAAATTCGACAGCTCGGTGGATCGCAATGAGCCGTTCGAATTCCCGATCGGGCAGCGCAAGGTGATCGCCGGCTGGGACGAAGGCGTTGCCACCATGAAGGTCGGCGGCAAGCGCACGCTGATTATTCCGCCCGCGTCGGGCTACGGCGCCCGCGGCGCCGGCGGCGTCATCCCTCCGAACGCGACGCTGATGTTCGACGTCGAATTGCTGGCGGTGAAATAAGCGACGAGGCTTCGCGCGGCCGGAAGGAAAGCGTATCGTGAAGATCTCCATTCTCGACGATTATTTCGATACGCTGCGCACCCTCGACTGCTTCGGCAAGCTTTCAGGACATGACGTCACGATCTGGAACGACCACGTCCAGGACGTCGAGACGCTGGCGGAGCGGCTGCGCGACACCGACGCGCTGGTGTTGATCCGGGAGCGAACGCAAATTCGCGCCCCGCTGCTGGAACGATTGCCGCAATTGAAGTTGATAAGCCAGCGCAGCGTCTATCCGCACATCGATATCGACGCCTGCACCCGGCTCGGCATCATTGTGTCGTCGAGCCAGCACGCCGATACGCCGTCCTATGCGACCGCCGAATTCACGTGGGGCCTGGTGCTCGCGGCGGCGCGCGCGATCCCGCAGCAGATGGCGGCGTTGAAGGCGGGCAAGTGGCAGATCGGTGTCGGCCGCACACTGCGCGGCAAGACGCTCGGCATCTACGGCTATGGCCGCATCGGCGCGGTCGTCGCCGGCTACGGGCGCGCGTTCGGCATGAAGGTAAGGGTGTGGGCGCGCGAACCTGCAATGGCGCGGGCGCGCGCCGACGGCTACGAAACCGCTGACAGCAAGGCTGCATTCTTCGAGCAATGCGACGTGCTCTCGCTGCACATGCGCCTCGTCGATGCCACCCGCGGCATCGTGACCTCAGGCGATCTGGCGCGGATGAAGCCGACGGCGATCCTGGTCAACACCAGCCGCGCCCCGCTGGTCGAACCGAATGCGCTGGTCAATGCGTTGCGCGCCGGACGGCCCGGCATGGCGGCGGTGGATGTTTACGAGCAGGAGCCGCTGCGCGACACTGGCGATCCCTTGCTGACCATGGACAATGTCGTCTGTACGCCGCATCTCGGCTACGTCTCGCACGACGAATACGAAATCCAGTTCACCGATATTTTCGACCAGATCGTGGCCTATGCCGCGGCTGCGCCAACCAACGTCGTCAACCCCGGTGTGATTGGGAGAGAAAGGCCGAGGTATTAGACTCCCTCGCCCCGCTTGCGGGGTCGAGACGAGCGTAGCTCGCTCTTGGAGGGCTGGGGTGAGGGGGACTCTCCACGGATTCTGACTCGCCGATAGTCCCCCTCACCCGGATTGCACTGCGTGCAATCCGACCTCTCCTCGAAAACGGGGCGAGGTCAAAAAGAAAAAGACCTGCCCAAGGGACCGTCTTTGCCCTTCAGAGTCGACCAGCGTCGATCAAAAGATTCTTGTTCGCGGCTGCTGGTTTGCGATCACGATTTTATGTACCGTTCGCGGCAACGATTTAGCGGAAAGAAGTTCGATGACTCACGATCACACCCACCCCGGTCACTCCCACGATCACGCGCACGATGACACGCTTCGCTGGAAGCATGACGGCGTCCGCGTCATTCCCGGCGATCAGCTCGATCCCAACGTGCCGTCGACCGCCGGCAT
>WNGJ01014795.1_pt1 | contig 13837 bp, 10 predicted proteins | sample 5400611 | NCBI WGS metagenome assembly WNGJ01 (sample SAMN13153375, study PRJNA577476) | soil metagenome | isolation source: 40 cm soil or saprolite under Garry oak tree replicate 1 | place: USA:California | collected 2016-06-15 | reverse complement strand
CATTCCCTGAGAAAGCCGCGTTCGAGGTTGCACGTGACTTTAATCTCCCCGTAACGACCCACGCCGGTGTGTGGGGCGCTACCAACGATGATGGCATTCGTTTGATGCACCAACATGGATTCATGACCCCCTCCACTATCTATGTGCATGTGGCAACACTTTCCCATGACTCCTACCACCGCATAGCAGCTACGGGTGGCCATACATCGGTGTCTGCTGAGAGCGAGCATAACGCCGGTCAAGGTTATCCTCCCACGTGGCTGCTCCGTCGGCATAACATCCCGGTTTCCCTATCGATGGATACCAGCGTGTGGTGGAGCGCAGATTTGTTCTCCGCAATGCGAGCAACACTCAGCGCGGACCGATCCCGCGAGCATATGGAAGCGCACAAGCGCAACGAAACCGTCATGCTCAGTCATTTGCGAGCCGAACAGGTTGTGAATTGGGCGACGCTTGGTGGCGCTCAAGCATTAGGGATGGACAACATCATCGGTAGCATCACTCCTGGCAAAAAGGCCGATCTCGTCTTGATTAAGAATGACCAATCGCCGGTGATGTTCCCACTGCTTCACCCCTACGGGCACATTGTGTTTCAAGCCGGGCGTGGAGATGTGCATACGGTCATGGTGGATGGCAAGGTCGTCAAGTACGACCATCGTCTATTGGATGTTGATCTCGCCAGGGCCAAACAGGCTGTTATGAAGACGGTTGAGTACGCACATTCCCAAATGGGCGAGCAAGCATGGGACCAGGCGATGAACCCCGAGAAGGCCGTGGTTGAGTTGATCGACAATCCGTACACATACACCGAACGCGAACGTGACAAGGCGGCACAGAAGCAGGTAGGCCAGGAATCGTAAGCAATGCTTGTGTATATCCCTCACTGGCTGACAATTATACAGTGCAATTCTGACAACTAAGGGGGGACGCTATGACGAGCCCTGAGATGCCAGCGGCGGTGATTCACAGGCACGCTGCTCCACCCGAGTATGTTTTATGGCCTATGCCTCGCCGCGGACCTGGACAAGCGCTGGTACTGGTCACGGCGGCACCTATTAGCCCGTTGGATTTGCTGTGCGCATCTGGCACATCTTACTTCGGAGCACCACGTCTTCCCTACATTCCAGGCGTGCAGGGCATCGGCATCGTATTGGAGGCAGATATACTGGGGCCTGGACAACGGATATGGTTCTCCTGTGACGCCGGCATGAAGCCTGGGGATGGCAGCATGGCGCTGTACTGTGTTATTGATGAGTCGTCAGCGCTCGTGCTCCCTGATCAGATCGACGATGATCTAGCCGCTGCACTCGGACTGTCCGCGATTGCCGCGTGGATGGCGCTCACATGGCGTGGTCATCTCAAGCCCGGTGAGCAGGTGCTTGTTCTCGGAGCCAGTGGTGCGGTCGGCCAGGTGGCAGCACAAGCTGCTAAGCTGCTCGGAGCTGGCCGTGTGATTGCAGCTTCACGGGATGAGGCTGCGCGCGCCCGTGCGCTTACGCTCGGTGCAGATGCTATCGTCGACCTCTCAGGCAACGATGTGGATGAGATCAGCAAGCGCATCTTAGCAGCCTGTGAGGGTCCCTTGCACCTTGTCATCGACCCCGTATGGGGCCTGTCTGCAGAAGCCGCCGTTCGAGTGCTGGCTACCGAGGGGAGGCTGGTTAACATAGGATCTGCAGCCGGTCCCACTGCGCGCTTTGAGTCAGCTATCCTCCGTAGCAAGCTGCATGCCATCCTTGGTTATACCAACAATGCATTGACCCACGAGCAAAAGGCGGAAGCCCTTACAGAAATCCTCACGCACGCCGCTGCTGGTCGCTGCACGGTCGAGAGAGAAACAGTGTCGCTTGCACGAGCCGCCGAGGCCTGGGAACGTCAGGCCTCGGTGGCTCGTCGCAAGCTTATCCTTATTCCTTGATTTAGAGATGCATTACATCTCTAAATCTTGAAGAACAGGTGGCGGATCTGGTCGATTACTTTGGGGTCTCCACTCGTCTCACCACCAGGAAAGCGTTGATAGGTGGTGAGGACAAAATCTGAAGCATCTTTAAAGTGGAATGTAGCTTGCACGCCATCAAGACTCTCGGCTGGAACACATGTGAACTGACCGTCTTTAACTGTAGCGCGCCACTGACCACCCCATTCGCCATCGACGATGATGCCGAATACAGCATCTACGCCTTTGGCCGATTCCTCCTCTACCGTGTACTGCATGACGATAAACATGTACGGCATAAGGATACCGGCAGTGCGCTCATCGAGCTTTCCAGTTTTATCTCCAAGGCCCCACTTCATGTCCCAGGTGTGAATACCATAGTCGATGATTTGGAAGGAGGGATAGAAGCAAGTTGGTAAAGGACCCATGTAGGGATGGGGGACGGTGGAGCCCATCCACTCTTCGGGAGTGAGGGCATCGAAAATAGCGAACGCCTGATCTGAGTCTTTTTTGAGCCGTGAGATGGCTTCTTCACGTGAGAAACTGCGGAACGCCAGGGCATGTTCATTGAGCCGGTCGCTCATTACCGGCAGGCCAAGTGCATTGCCGGTTTCACCTTTGCGAGCCATGTCCCAGGCTGTCAGGTAGCCTTCGGTGACGTCGATCATGTGGCCGACCATGTCGCGCACTTCCCATTCGCTGCAGCGCGTCTGGACGTACCAGTTATTTGGATCGTCAATAATGTTGTAGAACTTAGCGCGCTCGGTGCGCGCTACGTCGAGTACGGTATCTCTACCGCTGTTGTAATCCATTGGGTTGGCTGGCATTGTTGCCTCCTTTTGATGTAAGAAATAGCATTTTGTAAACGAAAGAGGAAGTTTTGAAATGCCTCCTTTCTGTCATCCATTCGCTTGCGGTAATTCTTCAATTCACGAAGCGTCAAAGGATTTTTAAAATGTACGTTTATAGCGCAAGGAATGTGCTTCGGATCCTCGATGTACTTATCATTAAGAAGACCAATAAAAACTGCTGTTATAGTATCATTTTGGTCAATAGAACTGGAAGAGTTTGAGGATTCAAAAATAAGGTAACATTGTCAGCTATACAAAAAAGATATCCATAATAATGGCTACAAAGCTTCCTATAGCCGTGGCTATGCAATTCACTACATCATTGTTCATCCATTGGATACCACGCAAGAATTGTGTACGCGTACCACAGTGATGGATATGTTGTTCGGTCTCGGTCTTACAAGTGGGACAGAAGTACATAGCCTGAGAAGTGGCTCCCAGAAAACTATCGAAACAACTGCCTGCTATGCCACTGATAAATGCGAGAAACGGAGCGATCGAACGCGACTTGCATAGGCCATTGACTAGCCAAAAGAAGTATCCCAGGGAACATGCTCCCAGGGCTGAGGCAGTCATACCCAATGGCGTAATACCGCCTGAAGTACCAGGAGCAATAGATTTGCCATTCGTAATTAAACGTGGAGGTGTCTTGCTGAGTGTACCCAGTTCAGTAGCCCAGGTGTCAGCTGTAGCTGTAGCGAGCGCGCCTATGAAGCCTGATTGGGCTAGTCGACGCATGCCGGGTGATCGTGAGAAGCCGTAGCATAGTGCAAAGAACGTGGCAAGACCACCGTTGGCCGCAACCTGCAAAAGGTCACGTCGCGAACCCTTGCTGAATTTATCGGTGGCAACAACAGCTTTCTCTCGTGATCGAAAGGAAGAAAGTAGACTCGACGAGACAAAAAAATAGACCAGCGAGAGTCCCCATGACCAGCCGCCCATGCCCACTATGCTTGTTCCGCAGACAATTGCACCCAGCACTCCACTTTTATCGAGTGATTTACGGCGGTATGCAACTAATCCGATACAACTGCTGAAGAGCAAACCAGATCTGATGCGTAAACCTGTACGTTGGGAATTGCCTGGATCTACAAAATGAGGTTTTGACATGACATTTGACCCTTTGAGATGTGAAGATGGAGCAAGATAGATTTCAGAGCAAAGATATTTTCGACTTTATTTTACTGAAAGGTATTGCAGTTAGCAAGCTTTGTTGCTAAAAGTGTATGAACTCTTTTCTGTGTCCATCAATTATGGTATTCTGTGTGGCAAAATGGAGGGTAAAAGTAATGAGCGAATACCAGCGTTACGAGTTCATGACAATTGATCGACCACTAACACGAACACAACTTGATGAGGTCAATGAACTTTCGAGTCATATCGAAGCATCTCCTACGCATGCTCTCATAGAATATAATTGGGGCGATTTCAAACATGATCCTATCAAAGTCTTACGCGAGTTCTTCGACGGTTTCCTCTATTGGGCTAACTGGGGATCTCCTGAACTCGCTTTTCGCTTCCCTCATGGCGTTCTGCCAGCTAATCTCATCGAGGATTATGATTTTGATGATTTCGTCACGTTTACCAGGCAAAACGATTATGATATCCTCGATATGCATTTTGGAGAGATGGAGGGGCCAGATGAATGGATTGACTATGAACTGGGAACCCTCATCCCTATTCGTGATGAATTGATGGAGGGGGATCTGCGGGCACTCTATATAGCCTGGTTGGCGAGCCAGTGTATAATGGTTGGTTTTGAAGAAGACCAGGAAGAAGAGGACTACGAAATCATTGTGCCGCCAGTTCCTCCAGCTTTTAATAAGCTGACAGTGGCTCAACAGGCGCTTGCAGAATTGTTGCAAGTACCTGAAGAATTACTGCTGGCTGCGTCTCAACATAGCATTGGAACTATACCATATACCCAAAAAGATAATTTCGATATGTGGGTTACATTGTTGCCAGAGGTACGTAAGAATGAGTACCTTTTATGGTTAGCTCATAACGAGCCAGGATTGAGTCGCCAATTCGTAAGAGAGTTGCGTGAATTGAATCGAGATAAAGATAGCGTGAGACCGCCAACCGGTGAGCGTGTCACTTATGCAACTCTGAACTCTGAAAGCAAAAATATTAAAGCTCGAAGAGAACGTGAGAAACATGAACGCGAGCGAGCAGAGCGCCTACAACGCCTGCAATATATTCACGATCACCAGGAGCAATACTGGTTTCAGATCAATCAAGCAGTGGAACATACTGTGGGAGCCAGATATGACGATGCGGTTCGTGATCTGGTTGATTTGCGTGAAGCGGCCAATCAATTCAACGAAACGCAGGAGTTTCAAGAACGATTCCGCGCCTGGGTTCAGTCTTACAGGCGTCGCCCTGGGTTAATCGACCGTTTGCGGCGGAACCAATTCGTTTTGCCGTAAGAAGAAGTCAAGATCCATCTGTAAGCATTGCGGGATTTCCTGTTGATAAAAGCGTGAGTACACACAGCACCACTTCCACTTATCCTCCTGGAAGAAGTTCCGATGGTGTTTGTTTATCTGGCGAAAATCCTTACATACATGAACAATTTAGGAGAAATAGAATTGCAGCAGCTAATAACCGATCTAGCACAAGAACTTTCGCAACTAGCCAACAGTGAGGAAAGTGGTAGGACTTGGTTATGTAGGGCTGCCACTTGCCATCGGGTGGGCATGCGCGGGATTTTTGGTGACAGGTATTGATATTGATCCTCTACGTGTAGATATGTGCCTGCAGAGCAAATCCTGGATTGCTGATGTTCCATCGGAAGACCTTGGTGCTTTGGTGCGTGAGGGACAATTGACAGCCACCACGGATACATCTGTATTCACGGAGCTAGACGTCATCACTATTTGCGTTCCAACTCCTTTAAATGAGGCAAAACAACCCGATATTGGAGCTATCCTCAAAGTTGTAGATGCCATTGCTGCCTCCTTTCATCCTGGTCAACTTATTGTGCTGGAGAGCACTACCTATCCCGGTACAACAGATGAGTGCATCTTGCCACGCCTCCAGCAAAGCGGCTTGAAGGTTGGGGAGGAATTCTTTCTCGGTTATTCTCCAGAGCGTATCGATCCGGGTAATACGCATTACGGTCTGCGTAATACGCCAAAAGTCATCGCAGGCGTCACTTCTTGTTGCACACAGTTGACCAAAGTACTCTATGAAACAATTGTAGATACGGTTATTCCGGTCAGCTCTACTCGTACGGCAGAACTTGTGAAACTTTTCGAGAATACCTTCCGCTCTGTAAATATAGGCCTGGTCAATGAATTGGCCATGATGGCAAACCTTCTCAGTGTAGATGTGTGGGAAGTTATTTCTGCTGCCGGAACAAAACCCTATGGTTTCACGACTTTTTATCCAGGACCAGGTATTGGAGGTCACTGTATCCCTATTGACCCTCACTATCTTGCATGGAAGCTGCGTACTCTCAACTACAGATCCCGCCTTATTGAGGCAGCATGTGAGATCAATGAACAGATGCCGCATTACGTCGTTGAGCGTATTGGCAGAGTTTTGAATGATACTGGTAAATGTTTCGATGCATCTCGCGTTCTGGTTTTGGGTGTCGCTTATAAACGAGATGTTGGTGATCTGCGCGAGTCTCCCGCGATTGAAATCATTGACTTGCTTCGCGAACATAAGGCAGAGGTTGACTATGTTGATCCTTACATTCCAGTCATTACTCTCAAACAAGAAGTGTTAACTGCTGTGCAGCTTGACGGGGATCAAGTGCGTAACGCTGACTGTGTTCTTATTCTCACAGATCACAGCGTCTTTGATTATGCTTCTATTGTCAGGATGGCATCTCTAGTCGTTGACACTCGGAATGCTACAGCAGGTCTAGTGGAAACCAATATTATGCGACTCTAATCATAGAGACGGCTTTTTATGCGATAGTGGAGCGCCTGACTTTGCTTTTGCATGTTGTACAGGTATACAGGTATAATTTGGAAAAAGCTCAGATATTTGGGAATGAATAATGATTAAGGAACGTCACATTCGTTGCATTCTTTTCGATCTAGGTAGCACGCTATGGACCGCCGTAGATAAATCTGCCTGGCTGAATTTAGAGGAGACTTCCAATCTGATTGCAGTGGAAACTCTTCTTCGCTTTACGAACGATAAAGAGTTTTCCTCAATGGATTCCCATACACTTGGTACTCTTCTTCGAAGAGCAGTCGAAAAGCGGATACGTTTTGAGGCGCGACAGAATCCTGGATACGAACCAGATTTTGTACTTGCGACAATGGAAGCTCTACAAAAACTGGGCATATCGAAAGCTAACCGTACGCTTGGTGAAGACATATATGAAGCATTACGCATTCGTATTCCCAATTCGCGAGTGCTCTTTGATGACACGCTTTCTACATTAGCAGTATTGAAACAGCGTGGTTATATTCTAAGTGTGGTAACGAATCGCCACTATGGAGGGGTGCCTTTCCATGAAGACCTCCAGATTGTGGGTTTGCTGGACTACTTTGAGTATGAACATATGGCCATTTCCGCGGATTTAGGCATTCGCAAACCGAATCCCGATATTTTCATGTATGCCTTGAACAAGTTGAACGTTGAACCAGAAGAAGCTGCTATGGTAGGTGATTCACTGAAAGCTGATATCCTAGGAGCAAGAACGCTGAACATTTTGTCTATTTGGAAGCCTAAAGCTTCATTGCGTGAGGAAGCAAAAGTGGCATGGATGTCGTCATATATAGCATCTCGGGAACAACAAACCCATAGCAGCGTTGCCCAAATTAGAGAAGAGATGTCCGATGCTGAAATTCCAGAAGCATCTGAGAATGAGGGCAAAGCTGGCTTCACAGATGACTACTTGTTGGCGTATGTGCACAATCGTGATGGTCTGAAACTTCAGCAGATTCAAATCGGTATAAAGCCAGATATTATCATTGAAAATCTCAAGGATTTACTTGAAATTTTCTAAATTCAGTGGCCCTCAGAAAATCAAAATGAATCTGAAAATGACTGACTCTAAAATTACTCCTTATCTGCTTTTGTGCTCGATCGCTTACGTTTTGCCTCCAAGAGTTTTTCTGTCATCGAAACTTCCTGCTGCTTCTTTGACTCTAGAGTTGTGGACTTTATTGCTGGTTTTGCTGCAGTAGTGACAACTTTGGGTTTGCGACTTGAAGCACGGCTTCTACGCTCCACGCGGTGGGAACGTATAGTATCAAGGACGAGATTGTCTGGGTTATCCTTCGCTGGTGTAACTTTGCTCAATCCGAGATGGGAGAGTAGCCGGTGGTAGCCAACGACGAGGAATTCCAGGCTTGAAAGACGGCGTAAGGCGATATCAACAGGCAGTAGAAGTGCGGCTATTGCAAAGAGCCAGAAAACGATGGAGAGCGATGCATACACCGGTGGCAGGTTTGTGGAAAATGCAGAGGCCGTATCGTTTGGGTTAAGAACGCTTCCATCACCCGCATGAGCTAATTGATTAAGAAAGTGAGTATCTGTGCCGGAACTAGAAAATTCAGGCGAATAGGGTACTACCAGCCCTGTGGTTGTAGTCAATTGGCCCGGTGAGCCGGTATTAGCGCTACTTCGTGCCTGCCATGTTACTCTCAATAAGTATGCACCTACCTGTGTAGTCGGAAAAGTGCCCTCCCAACGCTCAGGCGCGCTGGGTTGCAACGTAACGGTTTGTTGGGATAGATCGGGAGCTATGATCTTGACCTGGACTTGTTGCTGATTTACTTTCCCCGATATGGCTGAGGTTTCGTGAGGGGTATCGACAATAATGTGTCCATTCCCTCCGACTATTTCACTGTTCACGATGAGTTGGTTATTGGATGTTGATATGGTCCAGGTAACAAGGTTGGCCCACCAACGGGCGGCATCACTCCATCGTAGCCAATTTGCAGTCCAGAGTCCGAGAGCATCACTTGTCCAGGCAACAACGCGGCCGAGGCCATACTGCCAGACAGCAAGCACGGGATCATCCAGATGGCTGGCGAGAACTATTTGAGCCGCTGCTTTAGGTGTGGTTGCGACGTAGCCTGTTAATTGAGGAAAGGAACTTAAGCCAGTTAAAATAGGGTGGGGTGTGATGATGGCTGGAACAAAAGGTTCTTCGATGAACGCTCTTCTGGCAGCCTGTTTTGTCTCATTGAGCAAAATCTGTGGGATGGCGTTTGGGTTATCGGCCTGATAAAAGCGTCCCTTTCCCCATGCAGCCATCTGTTTCATCAACGTCAAATCGTCGTATGACCCTATATTTGTACCCACTACTGATACAGAGATGTGTTCGCTGGCCATTTTGATTACTTGCCTTGCATAACTATCAGTAGCATCACCATCGCCTATTAGAATCACATGTTTGATTTTTGCGTCGGAATGGATTAATGCTGTTTCCGCAGCAATCAAATCTGGCATATAACTTGGAGGATCATTTGGATTCATTTTGTCGACAGTCTGATTGATTGCTGTTTTGTTTGTGACATGCTGTAAAGGAATCACAAGGTTACCGTAAGCTGCGGAAACCCCGACGTAGTCACGTGGAGTTAAGAGATTGATGACGCCTTTGGCAGCCTCCTTAGAGATATTTACGGCGGTATTTATCTCTAAACTTTCTACAATAAGAACAACGGCGATAGAAGGAGTATCTTTGTGTTGTGGAATATCCATTCTCAGCGGTAACGTTTCTTCCAGGGGGGTATTAGCATAGCCTCCGACACCATAACTATTCTCACCACCGCTTACAACAAGTCCGCGACCAAGATCACGCACATATGACTGTAATACCTGCATACGCGTAGTACCCAGGTCAACCGCGGGGACATCTGCCAACACGACGGCATCGTAGTTAACTAACCCTTCGAGAGTCGTCGGCACATCAACCGGAACACCAACGCTGACGTCAATGTGCGTGGCTTGCAGTGCGCTGGTGATGTTGTGACCTGCTCCGGGACTGCCCTCGATGACAAGCACATGTGGTGGCCCTTGCACATTAACGAAGACCGCTGCTTCATTATTCTGGCTAATTGTATCTTGAGGAGCATCCATAGTGATACGGTATGTGTGAAAGCCTGTTGGAGGCGCGTTTAATGCGAGCGTAATCTCTTGTTCTCCACTGTTTAGTTGAAGTGATTGCTGTAATAATAATGTCTGGTCAAGATACAAATGAAGCGTAACACGCTGAGCTACGGAACTAAAGAAGCGAATATGTAAAAGAAAACGCTCATTGGTATGCAAAATGGATGGAGCGTTGAGATCGTCGATACGTGCCTCGGGGCCATTAAATGTAGGGAGAGGAACAACGTCGAGTCTGATGCCTTCCTGTTGCAAAAGTTGCGCTTCCTGTAACGCATCTTCAAGATTCTGCTGACCATCACTCAAGAGTACAATGCGCCTCTCGCTATCCTGCGGAAGTATCGCTGCTGCGAGTCTTAGTCCCGCAGCAAGATCAGTATAGTTTGTGTCAGGTGTGGATTCAAACTGAGAAAAGTCAATCTGTGTCCTTACGGATTGCTCAACCAGTGCATTTCGCCCAACGGCCACAATGCCTACCTGGTCTTCTGGTCTTTTGTGATGAATGGCATCATTGATCCATTGTTCTATAAAAGCTCGTTGAGGTGTGGTGCTGGCAGAGATATCACCCACAAAAACAACGGACTGTCGTGAGATAGGAACTGACACTGTTGCGCCAGCCAGAGCTGTGACGATCAAGATGAACAGTGCCAGCCGAGATGCTAGTATCAAGTAGCGTTGTGACCCGGGAAATGGCAGAGACATACGTTGCCAGGTGAAAAGCACCAGAATACTAATCGGGATTAAGAGCAATAACAGTAGTGGTTGCTCAAAGCTTAACATTGCTTCTCCCTTTCGACTGTTGCTTATTCTTAAAGCGTTTTCTTACCCTGTTTATGCGTTTCCGTACAGTTCTAAATTGAGTTTCTACCTGATTTTGTAGAGTAGCAAACACAGCAGATTGAGGTGGACGATTACCAGGACGTGATTGCTGTAGAGGATTTGGGCGTTTCAAACCTGAAACGCTGCGTATCGTATAACTGTGGCTGAATAGCCACCATTCAGCGCAAAGAACCAGTAGTAGAAAGGCTGCGATCCATGGCCAAATCTCTCGCAACACATGTGGTATAGTTGGGCTTCCAGAATCAAAGGGTATGCTTTGAGCTATTGGTAGACGGGCCGAAGGTGTCAGGTGAGATTGCAATGGGTCGAACAGGTTGACAGCAAAAGAGCCGTGTAGTTCCTGATTCTGCGTAAATTGCGTCACAGAATAGATGCCGATTTTATCAGTATTATGAAAGGCTGTCACAGGGAATGGAGGAGCGACGGTAACGGGTTGCTGATCTGGTACGGTAATCGTTATACGTTCCGCGCCTGGCCATGCTTGAATTGTGACAGATGTATCGGGTGCAACTTGAGCATTGCCAGCAACCGGAAGAGGCAGAAACCAGTTGACAAGGTTATAGATAAGAATTGGAAATGTTGGTTGCAATGGTAGATCAGAATTATGCAGATCGAAACTAAATACACCTATGCGCCTGTTATTTTGCTCCCCGGCAATCAACAATGGAGTTTCAGGTGTCACAATGATTGGTTGCATCCATGGTGCTGGAGTAAGTTGATGACTCTTGCGTACTACATGAATGCTATTGAGATCGACCTGGTTCAGCAGATTTTGATTATCGCTGCCAGCACTGATATGACTGATACTTATCTCAGCACCCGACTTGCCGAATATGTTCGAATCCGTTGGTGGATCGACGAAGAATAGAGCTCCGGATGGGAGACTCGAGGGTATGAAACCGTCGAACACTGTTAAGTCAAAGTTGCCAGCGTTCACATATTTATCAGGAGTCGTCTCGAAGAGGTCGATATTCGGCTGTAGACGTAACGATGCTTCGAGAAAACTATTGCCTTTCGTTACTAAAAGCACTCGGCCATGCATTGATCCTCCAGCAATGGCCCATGCTTCGTGGTCAATTGTCATGGCATCTTGTGAGATGATGCGTGCATGCAAGAAGCGAGTTGCAGGTGGTAGTGGACCCCATTGGAGCGCTCCAATGGCTCCAGCCGCTAAAATCGCGGTTTGTACGCCCACTAAGTTACTATCAGCATATAACTCAACCGGTATTGATCGCTGCTGGTGACTATAATTCGCAATTTGAGCCAGTGCGACAAGTTTACCTTGAATTGTTTGTGAGGCAAGAGCCAGTAAAGCGGCGTTAGGAGCATCAGTGCCAATTTGCAGGTAATGCACCGGGAAAGGGGCTACAAGTGTTTGATCTGGTGGGAGTACATGCCCGTCGCCAATGACTAAAACCTGTGCGTCTGTGTGGCCAGCGGCCAGCGAAATTGCAAGCGAGAGAGCCTGCTCAAGATCAGCATCCTGGTTTGTGACTTTCGCTCGTTGGAGCGCTGAAGTAAGCTGGCTTTTATCCGAGGAAAACGCAATCAATACTTGTGGCGTTTTTGCCATAGTAATAAGTGAAAGCTGGTCACTGGGTCCGAGTCCGTCAATCAAATTAGTGAGGTTGCTTCTAGCAACCTCAAATCGGTTCGGAGAAACATCAGTAGCCTGCATACTGGCTGATGCCTGCAATATTATAATAGTGTTGCCACCAATAGGACTGCTTATGAAGGTGGCTGGTCGGGCGAGCACAAGTACGATCACAATTGCCGCAAGTATTTGAAGGAGAAGCAGCGCTGTGATGCGCAGCCGCTGCCAGGGACGGCTTGCTTGTAGATCTTGTGACGCTTGCTGCCAGAGTAGTGTGCTACTGACTACTCGCTCTTGCCGTTTAGGGCGCATGAAATAGAGTAAGAGGATGACCGGTATAATGATGCCAAAAGCAAGTGCTGCAGGAATAAGTAAACTCACATCACACCTCCTGACTCGCGGGGTAGATACGCAATATCGTTGGAGATGTGGGTATGAATGTTCTCATTTGACTATCTCTACCTGTCTTAGCAGTCTTTGTACAACTTCAATAAGAGCTGTATCGCTGGGGATCATAGCATATGTCATTGCTTGAGTGTGAGCAAATGATGCCAATTCCTGCGTAAACATAAGAAGTCGTTGCTGGTATGCTTGTAGTACAGCAGGTGTGCCACTTATCTCAACGTTGCCAGAACCCTCACTATCACGCAAGCTCCAGTCGCCTTGTAAATCTGGCTCAATCTCATCTGGGGCGAGAATTTGCAACAACGCAACTTCTTGACGTAACTGGCGTACGGAGCGTAGCCCGATCTGATAACCCCTTTGTGTCAGAAAGTCTGAGATCACGATAGTGAGTCCTGGGCTTTTCACTACTCTACCAAGATCATAGAGCGCGCGATTTAAGTCGGTTGGGCCGGAATCTGGTAGGTGACTTAGAAAATCACCGATTGTCCATATAGCATGTTTACCGCTACCAACGCGACGGTACGCTGCTAGTCGATCGGTGAGCGCTCCGACTATGACCCCATCTTCACATTTTAGTGCAACATATGATAATGCAGCAGCTATAGAAGAAGCTAGCGAAGCTTTTGAAGGCTTGCCGTGCTGCATCGAGTTGGAGCAGTCCAACAATATTGTTACCGTCAGGTTTTCCTCGGCTTCAAAGACACGCAGGAAAATCCTTTCCAACCGCGCATATGCTTTCCAATCGATACGGCGAAAGTCATCGCCTGGAGTGTAACGACGATAGTCTGCAAACTCCATTGATGTGCCAGCCAGAGGTGATCGCCGCCGACCTGGTCGCCCGGTTGCCATTGATTTGCGCGTGATAAGTGCCAGTGTATCCAGCCGTTGTAAGGTACTGGCGTCAAGAGGAAAACGTGCTAAACTACTTCCGTTAGCCATCCAAGTCTCCTCACTTCGCTCGCCCCTCGATAAATCGAGGGTTTACATTTACTTCCGTTATGATGTTGAGGTTTCTTCAACAATTGTTTCGATCAAATCCTCCGCTATTACCCCATCGGCTAAGCCATCGAAGTTGAGGATAATACGGTGACGAAGCGAGGGAAAAGCAACGTTTTGCAGATCTTCCAGCGA
>WNGJ01005059.1_pt1 | contig 13839 bp, 11 predicted proteins | sample 5400611 | NCBI WGS metagenome assembly WNGJ01 (sample SAMN13153375, study PRJNA577476) | soil metagenome | isolation source: 40 cm soil or saprolite under Garry oak tree replicate 1 | place: USA:California | collected 2016-06-15 | reverse complement strand
ACCGCCCTGGTCAGCGGGTCGGCGCAGACGGTGACGCTGAGCGCAAGCGGGTTGCCGGCCGGCGCAGCGGCCTCGTTCAATCCGAGCTCGGTCAACGCGGGGAGCAGCTCGACCCTGACGATCAGCACGACATCATCAACGCCGGCGGGGAATTACACCGTGGCGGTGACCGGGACCGGTACGTCGGCGACCCACTCCACCTCGATCTCCCTGACCGTCAACGCGCCCGTAACCGATGACTTCTCGATCAGCGCCAGCCCCAGCAGCATGAGCCTGGTCCAGGGCACCAGCGGAACGAGCACGATCGGTACCGCCCTGGTCAGCGGGTCGGCGCAGACCGTGATGCTGAGCGCGAGCGGGCTGCCGGCTGGCGCAGCGGCCTCGTTCAATCCGAGCTCGATCCCGTCGGGGGGTAATTCGACGTTGACGGTCAGCAGCACGTCGTCGACACCTGCCGGGAGCTACTCCGTGACGGTGACTGGGACGGGCGCATCCGCAACGCACACCACCTCGATCTCACTGACCGTCAACGCGCCCGTAACCGATGACTTCTCGATCAGCGCCAGCCCGGGCAGCTTGACCCTGGTTCAGGGCAACAGCGGAACCAGCACGATCGGTACCGCGGTCGTCAGCGGTTCGCCCCAGACAGTGGCAATGAGCGCAAGCGGGCTGCCAGCCGGCGCGACGGCTTCATTCAGCCCGGGTGCGGTCGCGGCGGGCGCAAGCTCGACGTTGACCATCAGCACCAGCGCTTCAACTCCGGGGGGCGCCTACTCCCTGACCGTGACCGGGACGGGCAGCTCTGCCGCCCACGGCACCGTCGTCAGCTTGACCGTGAACACGCCGGCATCGGGCCCGCGCCTCGTCCAGGCAGCGGCCGCCGGCGAATCGGTCAGCTCGACCACGCTCACCGCCACCTTCCCGTCACCCACCGTCGCGGGCCACCTGCTCGTGCTGGCAAGCAGCGTCTACACCGGCGCGACGAACCAGATCAGCAGGGTCACCGATCCAGCGGGGAACGCATGGACGAGGATCGGCGCGTTCTGCACAGCGGGCCACTACTCGGATGGTGAGATCTGGTACGCGGCCAACGCCGGCAGCGTGACCAGCGTGACTGTCACTATGGCCACGGCCACCGTGGTGGCCATGCAGGTCCAGGAGTTTTCCGGGGTGGCTGCCACCAACCCTCTGGACGTCTCCCGAGGCGCATCGAACACCGGTACCGCGGCGGATTCGGGTTCGGTCACCCCAACCCAGCCGGGCGAGCTTGCGGTCGGCTTCCTCGCCGGCCACGGCTCGGTGCAGGCGATGACGATCAGCGCTGCCGGCTACACGGCGCAACCTCAGCAAACAAGTAGCAACGGCGCCTCGACGCCGGTCAGCGTGGTGATCGGCTACCGCGTGGTCAACTCGATCGATCCCCAGGATCTAACCGGCACATTCGCGGCATCGATGTACTGGGCTGCCGGAATCGCCATTTTCAAATCGGGCTGACCGTTCGCTCCCGGCGGTGTAAGCGCACCGAGTCGCGCGAGTGTTACGTCAGCAGGTGGCGCCGGTCGTTGAGCTGCCGGCGCACCTCGGCTCTCCGCTCGACGAATCGACGGCCTTCGACTCGTCGCTCAGGATCGAACACCACGGCGACGACTCGGCGCTCGTTCGTTGTCCTGCGCTCCGCAGTCCGGCGATCGGATTCGCCACGCCTCGCCCGCGACCGCCTTTCCACCGATGACGAGCTATTGCGCCGCGTGAACCGATTCGTAAAACAGCGATTGCATCTCGGTCGGCATCTCGAGACCGAGATCGTCCAGCCGGTCGAGGACGCGTGGGCGGACGCCGGAGGCGGTGAACCTACCGACGACTCGTCCCTGGCCGTCCAGACCGCTGCGGACGAACCGGAAGACGTCCTGCATCGTGATCACGTCTTCTTCCATCCCGGTGACCTCGCTGATCTGCATGACTTTCCGGGTTCCGTCCCGCAGCCGCTCGAGGTGGACGATGACGTCGATCGCGCTCGCGATTTGCGACCGAATCGCTCGCGCCGGCAGGTCGAAGCCCGCCATCAGGACCAGAGTCTCGATTCGCGCTAGCACGTCCCGCGGTCTGTTGGCGTGAAGAGTCGTCATCGACCCGTCGTGACCGGTATTCATCGCCTGCAGCATGTCGAGGGCTTCTGGGCCGCGGACCTCGCCGACGACCAACCGGTCTGGCCTCATGCGCAGCGACGAGATGACCAGGTCGCGGATGCTGATCTCTTTGCCGTTAGATCCAGCCGGACGAGCCTCGAGGCGAGCCACGTGGCGCTGGCGCAGCTGCAGCTCAGCCGCATCCTCAATGGTGACGATGCGTTCATCGTCAGGCAGGTCGCCCGAAAGCACGTTGAGCAGCGTGGTCTTGCCGCTGCCCGTGCCTCCACTGACGACTACGTTGGCCCGCGCGAGCACGCACGCTTTCAAGAAACCGAAAGCCGTCTCGCTGCAGCTGCCGAGGCGAACCAGGTCGGCCATGTCGAGGGGGCCCCTGACGAACTTACGGATGTTGAGCAGCGGCCCATCGACTGCTACCGGCCGAATTGCGACATGGACGCGCGATCCGTCGGCCAGGCGCGCATCGCTCAGTGGCGATTCGGCGTCGATTTGCCGGCCGACCGACTCCACGATGTGCCGGATCACCGCCATGAGCTCGTCTTCGGTGGAGAAGTTGATTGGCGTCAGAACGACCTTGCCGTCGACCTCGATGTAGATGTCATGCACGCCCATGACCATGATTTCACTGACACGCGGATTTGCCATCAGCGGACCGATTGGCCCAAGGCGCGAGTAATCGGCTGGTCCGGGGGCGGGCGGTGACGGCGGTTGAGTCTTCATTGGGTCAACCGAACCGCAGACGGCCATGTGCGAAGCGTTGGATCAGCCAAGATCGATACTCCTCCATTTCCTTTCACAGTCGCGGTCCACGCGATCACCCCGCCTGCGATGGTGGCGAGGTAGTTGCTGCTGCCAATCACGGTTATGGACGCGGCCGGTACGTAGAAGATGCCGATCAGGCTCGTGATGCCGTGACCGGCGACGTTGTTCAGGCAGGTGTTGGCCGGTGCCGGCTGCTCCGGTCCAGGCTCAAACAGGACCACGCGCTGGTACTGGTAGCCGCTGTAGACGAAGATGTCGCCACCACCCTGGAGGTTCAAGCAAGTCGAGGTGTTTCCGCCACCAGGAATGAAGAACTCCACCGCGCCCGCGGTCCAGCCGGACGGGCACGCCACGTTGCCGCCGGTGGCAGGGTTGACGCAATGCCCCGCATTCGCGAGGTCACCGCTAGGCGGAGTGGCGGGGGCGGCGTCCCTGTTCGGCAGAGTGGGCCCGAGCGGCATGCCCTCCGGATCCGGCGGCGGGGGTTCACCGGTGGGGCAATTGCTGATCGTAACGTTTGCGTTCCCGTTCCCGGTATCGGTGCAGTACGTCAGCCCGGTGCAGCTGCCGTTCGGTGCGAGGTAGATGTAAAAATCCTGCGCCCCCGGATCATTGGTCACATCCACCTTGACATTGCCGCTGTTGGCGACGGTCAGCGTCTTGCACATCGAGGGCGCGCTCTCTCGCAAGTAGCAAGTGGGCGAGATGGGTCCGCTACAGCTAGCGACGCCATTGGCAGACCACCGCACCGCAGTAACCTCCACCGAGTAAGTGCCGGCGGAAAGACTCCCGGATCCCGGTGAGCTCAGCGTGAAGGTGCTGCTGCAGCCGACCCCGTTCGAGTCCCAGAACTGCGGGAAGGCCCTCACCGTAAGCACCGTTCCAGATGGGATCGTTCCGCTCACGTCTTGCCTGTTGATGCCGATGGTCTGATCGGCAGCGTTTGCGAGCGTGGACGTCGTAAACGTCTGGCCTCCAACAAAGACAGTCGACCCGGCCGGAATCGATCCAGCCAACGCATTCACCAGAATCGACGTTTGTCGGGTCCCGGTGAGATTAGCCCTCAGCGTGGTCATGTTCGGTTGGCCGGCCGATGCCATGTTCGGTTCGTCTGGCGGTCGAAGGACATTGCTCACAAATCCGCCGTTCTGAGTGAAGCCCGCCGAAAAGGTATAGATCCCGCCACTCAGGAAGTAGCAGCCCGCACCTCCGGCGAGCCCTGGATCCGTGGCGTAGGTTCCCGGCAGCTCGGTGCTGCCGCTCGCCATATTCCATGTGCGCGAAACGAGGTTCAGGCCGGGTTGCGGAAATCCGGGATCGGGGTTGTTGAAGCCGTTTGACTGCGCACCGGTCACTGTGAAGTTGGGGATGGGGGATGGCGGCATCCCAGGGCAGATGTCGATGACGTTTCCGTCGACCGTGCCGATCGAGTTGTTATCCGCCGTGATGTCTCCGTTGGACCAGATGTCGCCGACCACGTTCGTGGTCGAGCCGCCTTTGAAGCTCAACGAATGCGCGGAACCGTTGCAGCTGCCAGGGCTCAAGGTCTGGATCGCCGCGCCGTTCTGGCCCTTGGGCCGCGCCACCGCCGTGGCGGTCGCTCCGATCCGCATCGTCTGGCCCGCGCCGAGAACCTGCATGAACGTGATGCTGACCTGATGGACGGCGGTGACCCTGAAGCTCACGCCGGCGATCGAGTGGTCGACCGCCGTCAGGGTCAGCGTCTGGTTCGTGGGGTCGGTGAAGCTGCACGACACAGAGAGGCCGCCGTACCCGCTGCAAGTCGGTGTTGCGTACAGCCGCTCGTTGTTGGCGAACTGGCTCACCGCCGCGATTTCTGCTAGCGAGTAGTTGGTGTTGTTCATGTAATCAAAAGCGGCGGCAAGGGCTGCCGCGTCAACGGACGCCTGGACGTGCCGCCGGTCCAGGTAGCCGCGGCCGCCATCGATGGCCAGGCCGAGGAATCCGAAAAGCACGGTGAGGACCACGGCGACCAGCACGATGGCCTGGCCTGCTTGCGGGCGACGTCTTGACCACATCTCAGTACTCCGTCTGGTAGGTCGCGGCCGCGCTGATGACGATGTGGTTGGCGGTCAGCTGCTGGATGAGAGGCGTGAACGGAACGAAGTTGTAGCGAATGGTCACTTGCAGCGGCGCATGGTCATGTGCCGAGTTGGTCGCGCTGCACGTCCCGGTCGAGTTCGCCCACATCTGGCCACCGGGCGCATTGGAGAGGTCCGGGGACAGCGACTCGGGGGATGACGGTGGGTCGGGCTCGGTGATGTAGATCCATCCCTGGTTCGCCGGCGGGACGGCCGACGTGATGGGACCGTTGGGGCACGGATTCGCCAGCGAGACGTCAACGGCGTGCTGGCGCACCGACGTCTGGACGTCGGCGTTCGTCGGCAGCAAGGGCGAATCCCGGACGGCCGTCCGGGCACCCTCGTTCGCGGCCTGGTTGAGAGTGGCGTACACGTAGATGAGGCGACCGAAATCCACGATCCCGAAAAGCAGGACGATGAGGATCGGTGCGATCAACGAGAACTCGACGATCCCCTGCGATCGCTGCGGTTCAGCACGCCACGCCGCGAAGAGCTCGCGCAAGTCAGTACCCACCCACCGTCATGTGCGTGTTCGCGACGATGTGGATCGAGTTGCCGAACACGCCTGACAGGAGGCCGGAGGCAAATCCGAAGCTCATGACGAGAATCACGTTCACGTCCGTGCCCTTCAAGCTGTTATCTGTCGGCGCCGAGGCCAGGTCGAGCCCGGGCGTGTTGCCGTAGCAGATGTAGAGAGCCGGAGCGTTGACGCCCGCCGGATAAGCGGAGTCGGCGTATGGCGGGTTGAAGGCCGAATTGCCGTCGGTTGGGCTCGGACAGGTCGCGCCCGGGTTCTGGAGCACCGAGGGTGGCAGGCCTGACTTCGTGAGGATCGCGTCGACCGAGCTCTTGATCGCGGCGTCGCTCAGAGTCGGGTTGGTGTTCGTGTCCGGGTCGAACCAGCTGGCCTGTCGTGCGCCTTCGCGCACAGCTCCCTGCAGACCGACGTCGAAATAGAAGACCCGGCCCAGGTCGATAAGGCCGAACAGGAGCAGCACGAGCACGAGCGCCGACGCGCCAAATTCGACTATGGACTGGCCGCGCTGCTCACGTCTGAGCGCAGGCATCCCTAGGTACCACCACGCAGGAAATGAAGCGCGAGCAAGGCGGCGGGGCCGAGGAGGATCACCCACAGTGTCGGAAAGATGCATCCGAGCATCGGGAGCAGCATCTTGAGCGACGCCTTCGCGCCGCGCTCCTGCGCGGTGACGAGTCGCCGCATCCGCACCTCATCGGACTGGATTCGCAGAATGCGGGCGACACCTGACCCAAGCTGCTCGGACTGGACGATCGCCTGCACGAAGTTGTTCAGATCGTCGACTCCCGAACGGCGCCCCAGATCTTCGAGCGCTTCGAGGCGTGGGCGGCCCAACCGAATCTCCTGCATCGCCCGGCCGAACTCGTTCGCCAGCGCGTGGTCGTACTTCTCGACCACCTTCTCGATGGCCGCTTCGAAGGTCAGTCCGGCTTCGACGCAAACCACCAGCACGTCGATCACATCAGGCAGGTCGATCTGGATCTCGGCGCGTCGCTGGTCGCGTCTCCAGCGCAGCCAGAACACCGGCGCGTAGAGACCGACGATCGCGCCCACGGCGGCGCCGGTCGCAAGCACGATCCGGTTCTGGGTCATTCCGCCCGCCAGGATCCCGACAGTGCAGAGGACACCGGTCAACACGTAGCGGATGGCGATGAAGTCACCCGCCCTCATGCCGCCGGGGCGTCCCGCGACCTGCAGGTTGGCGTGAATCTGCTTGCGCGCGTTGTCGGGCATGGCCCGCTCGATGAGCTCGCCCAGCCGCTTGATGGCTGGCCGGAGCACGCGATCCTTGAATGGCTGGCGCAACTCGATGTCCGCCAGCGTGAGCGGCAGCCCGGTCTCATAGACGTGCAGGCGGCCCTCCACAACGTCGGCGTTGGTGGGTCGCCGCGGCATCAGGCTCCAGACGCTGATGAACGCACCGGCTGCCGCCACGACTCCCAGCAGGATCGCTAGGTAGACGATCTCCACCGGCTAAACCCGGATGTTCGTGATGCGGCGAACCATGAAGTTGCCGAGCACGATGGATATTCCGGCGAAGATCAGGAGGGCGCGACCGGCCGGTTCGGTCAGCATCACGCGAAAGTAGCTCGGGGTGATGACGTTGAGGATCGCCGCGACGATAAACGGGAGCAGCGTGATGATCCAGCCTGATGCCCGCATCTGAGCTGTCATGGCGCCGATCTGCGACTTGATCTGAACCCGCTGCCGGATGGTGTGCGAGATCCCCTCCAGCACCCGCGCCAGGTTGCCGCCGACTGACGACTGGATCGCGATCGCGGTCACGATGAGATCCAGGTCTTCGCTGCCGACCCGGCGCACCATGTTTGCCAGCGCGGCCGCTGTCGAGGTGCCAAGCTTGGTCTCTCGGATGACTCTCGTCAGCTCGTCGCCGATCGGCGGCGAGGCGGATTGCGCAACCGAGTCGATGGCCTGTGGCAGCGACAGCCCGGCTTTCATGGCGTTCGACAGCAGGCTCAGCGTGTCGGGAAGACGGGTGTTGAAGGCCTTCAGGCGGCGGCGCTGCCGCCACTTCACATAGCGCATCGGTATCAGGTAGGCGACGACGCCCGCCACCACGAACTGCGGTGCGAAGCCAAAGCGCCACAGGGAGATCAAGGCAGCCGCCACCAGGAGTCCCACCTGGACCATCACGAACTCCGACGTGCGCAGCTTCAGATCTGCGCGGGCCAGGTGTTCGGCCAGAGTCAGCCCGCCGTTGAGTCGATGCTGCCGATTGGATCGATCGGCAATCGCCTGGAATGGGCGATTGATCCTGTCGCGGAGAGACGCCTCTTGAGGGCTGATCGCGCTCTCCCAGCGGGGAGCGCCGTCCTTTGCGCTCCGGGCGGAGGGCATGGCGAGGGCGAAGCCGGCGAGCAGCACGCCGACCCCGGCGATCAGCGAGATGAGGAAGATTCCGCTCATCTCACTGACTCATACCCGCGGCGGGTTCAAAAGCTGTGGGCGGTAGCGCTTCACCGCGCTGGGCGAAATGCTCGAGATGCACGGACTGGCTCCCGGTCGCGGTGTGATACCCGGTCGCGTTCCCCTCATGGTCGAGCCCGGTCTGCCGGAAGTGGAACAGCTCCTGGAACTGCGTCTCGCCGTTGACCAGGCCGGTGACTTCCGCGATGCTCACGATCTTGCGCGCGCCGCCGCGCACACGCTCCGCCTGGACGACGATGTCGATCGCCGAGGCGATCTGCTTCTGGATCGCCCGCGCCGGCAGGTCGGCGCCGGCCATCAGCACCATGGTCTCCAGGCGCCCGAAAGCGTCGTAGGGAGTGTTGGCGTGAACCGTGCTCATCGAGCCTTCATGTCCGGTGTTCATGGCTTGCAGCATGTCGAGCGCCTCGCCGCCGCGACACTCGCCGACGATGATCCGGTCAGGTCTCATCCGCAGCGCGTTGCGCACGAGGTCGCGAATCTCGATCGCACCTTTGCCCTCGACGTTGGGAGGCCGCGACTCCAGCCTTATCACGTGTTCCTGACGGAGCTGAAGCTCAGCCGAGTCCTCGACGGTGACGATTCGCTCGTCCGGCGGGATGAAGCTGGAAAGGATGTTGAGCAGGGTCGTCTTGCCCGAGGAGGTGCCGCCCGAGACCAGGATGCTCAGCCGGCTTCGCACCGCCGCCCGCAGGAAATCGATCATCTGCGGACTCGAGCTTCCGATCGATAGGAGGTCGTCCGGTCGGAGCTTGTCACGGGAGAACTTGCGGATCGTCATGCATGGCCCGTCGATCGCAAGAGGGGGTAGCACCACGTTGACCCGAGACCCGTCGCGCAGCCTTGCGTCGCACATCGGCGAGCTTTCGTCAACGCGACGTCCGACGGTGCTGACGATGCGGTCGATCACCTGCCTGAGCTGGCTCGAGCTCTCAAAAACCACCGGACTGAGGCTCACGCGTCCCGCGCGCTCGACAAAAATCTGATGCGGGTGGTTGATCATGATCTCGGTCGTGGCAGGGTCTTCGAGAAGCGCCTGCAGCGGGCCCAGGCCGAGTACCTCGTCGAGGAGCGCATCCACCAGGTGCCCGTAGTCGAGACGGTTGAGCGTGATCGAGGCTGTCCTCGCATACTCTTCGGCCAGGCTCGCGATCCGCGACTTCACGCCAGCGCGGTCGGTGATGTCGATCTCGTCGGCGTGCCTCTCGACGAGCATCTCGTGTATCGCACCCTTCACGGCGGCGAAGGCAAGCGGGGTCCGGGTCGACTTCTGAGCCTGATCGTCAAGCGCGCCGGGTTGCTGGGGCGCGACTGGTGGCGCGCCGCGCATGCCTTCAAGGACCGTGAGCTGGCCCTCGCCTCCCGCTCCATCGGAGCCTTGCCGCCTCGCCTCGAGCCTGTCCTTGAGAGCCATCAGCGAACGCCTCCTTGGAGGCTCACTTCGCCTCGATCTGGCGCAGAGCTTGCCTTGCGGCGGCGCGCACGCGCGGGTTGCGGTCGGCGAGCAAATAGCGGATCTCGTGCCTCGAGTCGCGCGCCCGCAGCGCCCCGAGCGCCTTGGCGGCCGACACCCTCAACTTCCACTCGCGGTCGTTCAGAGCCTCGGTGATCACTGGGATCGCGGTCGTGGCTCCGATCCAACCAAGAGCGCGGCAGCTGATCACCCGTTCGCGGCGGCTGCCGCAGCGCACCAGGGCGGTGAGCTGGCTGGTCGCTGTGCGCCGCCGCCGCAGCCCGGCGGCAAGGGCAAGGGCCGGCCGCGAGCCCGGCTTCTGCGGCTGCGCCAGCGCAACCTCGATGAACAGGTCGGGGGCGCCTCGCGCCAGCTCCGCGACAAGCCTGCGGCTGATGCCTCGACGCTGGAGCGCGAACAGCAGTGCGCCCGCGCTGTGCGCCCCGCCGATCCTGCCGAGCGCCCTGGCGGCGGCGTCCGAGACCGGACGTTCCCGCGATTCGAGCAGCGGAGCCACGCTGGGAACTGCTTCGTAGATGAGCAGCGCGCCGATCGCCCGAGCGCCGGCGGCACGATGCTGGGCACTCTTCGCCTCGAGCCCTTCGACCATCCGGTCGACGGCGCCGGAGTTAGTGAGCGCCACGACCAGACGCTCCAGCGGAAGGCTGTCCGGCTTTAGTCTGAGCGTGAGCTCTTCGATGACGCCCGCCACATCGACGCCAGGCTCGTCGAACGTACTGGAGGCGGTATCGGCTTTGCCCGACGCGACAGCCTCCAGGCGCCTGCGCACCGCGGCGCGGCGGACGCCGTCTCGGGCTCGCTGGATCGCCGCCACGGGAGCGAGCGCTGCGCGTATCAAGACGGCTGCACCGCATGCTCGGCGCCGCCGGGAACAGAGGCTGAGTCGGCCGCGACGCGCGGTCGAGCGTGCTTTCCGTCGAGCAGCGCAGCCAGCGCTTCGGCGCCCTGAGCAATCGCGCTCTTGGGGTTGGTGATGCTCAAGATGGCGCCGTCGACGGCGGCCTGTTCCGGTCGGGTGCCGTCGAACTCGATCTCGAGGTCGACGTCGCGCTTGAGCGCCCGTTCCACGGCCGACTTGCTCACCGCGGGTTTCTCGGAGCGGTGGTTGAGCACGACGGTAAGGCGATCGTGCGGAGTCCCAAGCTGACGCAGGATGTCGACCGCGTCCGCCGCACTCTTGACCGCCGACAGCTCAGGGGCCGCGATGAGCACGACATGCTGGGTCAGATCGAAGAGCGCAAGCGTCGAGTCGGTGATGGTGACGCCGAGGTCGACGACGATGTACCGGAAAGTCTTCCGAAGCGCCGCGATCGCCTTGTTCACCAGCTCGGGGGTGACCTCATCGGCCTCTTCCGGTCGTAGAGCGCCCGGCAGGATCATCGGGCCGCCTGAGTCGTACAGGACCGTGCTGAGAAGTACGTCTTCGAACGACTCCTGAGGCACGGAGGACGTGCGGGCCAGGCAGCTGGTGGGCACCAGGCCGGCGAGCAGCGCCGAATGCGAGTAGGGAAAGTCAAGGTCGAGGAGCAAGACCTCACCCGGGTAGCGACGGGAGAGCGCGCCAACAAGGTTGAGCGAGATGCACGTCCCGCCGGAGCCGCCTTTTGGTGAGTACACGCCGATGACCGTGGCCTCCTGCAGCAGCTGGCCCCACGTGGCCTGCACGCTGATGTCAGCAAAGAGACTGAAACGCTGTTCTGCAAGCCGTCGCAGGTCATCCATCCCGTCGCTCTCGCGACCGGCCATCACGGCGTGCAGGCTCTGCCTGTCGATGGCGAGGAGGTAGCACTCGGTCTGGGCGTAGACAGAGGCCTGCTGCGACCTGCCCAGGACGCACGCCGCCTCGCCGAAGAAGTCGCCCTCCGCCAGGACCGCGACGGTCACGATGCTCGGCGGCTTTTCGATCACCAGCCGGCAGCGGCCGCGCTCGATGAAGAAGATGGTGTCTCCGACCTCCCCCTGGCAGATGACCATCTCGCCGGCCGGGATCCTCACCCGGCGCACCCGCCTGGCGATTGCGCGCAGCGCGTCCTCTGGAAAGGTGAAGAAGACCGGTGCACGCTCGATCGCGCTCAGGCGCGACGTCATATCGTGAAAGGACGGCCGGGGAATCTCGACGGGCCGCTTCTGGACCGCCGGTTCCGCACGCAGCCCCTCGGTTGCCACAAGCGCAGGTCGGCGCGGGCCCGGGTGCCTTTGAATGATGTCTAGCCCTCCGTGAAGTGCCATCGCGCCTCGACCTGGGCCGGGCCGACGATGATCGGCGCCGAGGTGGATGGGCACGAGGAATCCGGCGTCGGGGGCGCTGTGTTGTAGTCGTGGAAGGCCAGCAGGGTGTACTTGAGCGTCGCGTTGATCAGCAGCCAGTCCATGTAGTTCCAGTCGCACTGGGTCATGACCAGGGTGATGCTGCTGGCGAGGCCCTGCACCTGCCCCTGGCTTTGCACGAGCGACTGCGGACCGACCCTGATGACATGGATGCTGGAGAACACCGCCCGGGCCACCGAGCGCGAATTTTTCTGCGTGAACAGGGCGGTGTTCACGGCCGCGATGACGTTGATGTAGTCGCCCTGGTGGATGTACCCGGCGACGCCTTGCTGCTCACTGGTTGGCAGGGTCGCGGCCACGTACCCGTCGGGGATCGGCAGGTATGCCGAGGCCCCCGCAGCTGCCAGATCGTCTGGGTTGGCCGCGACGAGGTTGGTCGAGATCGCCTGCCCTTTGTAGATCTGCACGAGGGCAAAGCCGCTGACCTGCGAGATGTGAAGGACCGCGTTGGGCGGCACCGCGCTGGCCGGGAGCGAGACCATGGTGAGGTCATCCGCCGTGATCGGCGCCCTGGCGTCGATGTTGTTCTTGGCGACCACGACCGGAACCGTGCCCGTGGGCTGCGTGCGGCTCACGAAGACGATCCCGAACGCGAACATGACTAAAAAGGCGACGAGGGCGAGGGCGATCCCAAAGATGAAAATCGGCGTCCGCATGTTGGCCGTGCCCAGTGGCTTGCTCTGTCCAATCGATGCCATGTCTATGACTTCTCCAGTGGCGGCGCTGAGGCCACCCAATGCGCGCCGTCCCAGTGCTCGCCTGGCTCGGAGGGAGCTTCGGGTCCGATCACGAGGTAACGAACTTCTCGCAGCACGAGCGTCCCCGCGAGCAGGTCATGCAGCGCCTGCTTGCGCGGCGTGAAGGCGGCCATCAGCCAGCCCACGAAAACGAACAGCGTCGACAGGATCTTGAACAGGTGGCGGAAGGTCGCCCGCCGGAAGGTGATCGGGTCCCCGTGACCGTCGGTGACGCGGAGGCTGAGCGAGATCTTGCCCAGCGTGCCTTGCGCGGGGGAGCTCTCCATCACGGCGAAATAGGCCCACCAGAGGGCGGCCGAAACCGGGGCCACGTTCGCAAGAGCCTGAAAGTCGTTTGGTGTGAGAACGGCGATGGATCTCGCCATCGCGAGCTCGACTCCGGCGAGCAACGTGGCGTCGATGACGGACGCAAGAACTCGCCGCCAGAACCCGGCGTAGGCGATCTCCGTTCTCATTGCCTGCCGGGGCACGATCGCCGAAGACTGACCGATCAATATCGTCGCGACCTCACTCAGGAATCCAATCCGCGAGTGGGCGAGAGGCGCCGATAGCAAGGCACGCTGACGATGCGGCTGCAGACGCGACAGCACCTGCCGGCGTGCGATCACCTCCCACCCACCCAACTGCGGGTTACGTGGACACGTTAGTAACCACAGGCGAGGACAACAAGGGGACATTTGACCCATCCGGAAGTCATGGGCCGGGATGGGACAGAAGGCCTATTGAGCGCGGCGGTTTTGCGAGTTACGTTCCGAGACCGACATTGGCGGCACGTCGGGCTGCGGTCGGCCGAAATCGTTCGGCCCTGGGAGGGGGGTTCGCCTTGCCGGAGGGGGGCCCCTCCCTTCCTTGTTTCCTCGGATAACTCTTCCCCACTGATGGGGCCAGTGGATTGGGCTTTGGGTCCCTACAGGTCCAGGCGAATCAGCGGCGAAGGATGAACAGGCCCCAGACCGCGATGCCGATCACCAGCACGATGAGCGCGAAGACCAGGATCCGTTGAATCCATGCCCCGAGGTCGTCGGGATTCGATGCCGCCTGAGCTGCGAGAGGCTGGGGGGTCGGTGACGGGGACGTTGCCGTGGGCGAGCTGTCCGGGCTGGGGCTCGGCGACGGGGACTCGGTCGGCACGCCGATTGGCGTTGGCGAGGCTAGGCCGCCCGGGGCCGCAGTCGGGCTCGGAGATGGAGATGGGCTACGTGAGGCAGTGGGCGAGGGCGAAGGGCTGGGCGAAGGCGAAGGGCTGGGCGCGGGCGATGCGCTGGGCGAAGGCGAAGGGCTG
>WNGJ01005543.1_pt1 | contig 13842 bp, 8 predicted proteins | sample 5400611 | NCBI WGS metagenome assembly WNGJ01 (sample SAMN13153375, study PRJNA577476) | soil metagenome | isolation source: 40 cm soil or saprolite under Garry oak tree replicate 1 | place: USA:California | collected 2016-06-15 | reverse complement strand
TTTCACTGCAATATTCGAACGACCGGATCTACGAGACGAGCTATGTGACCTCGGTCGAGCTGAGTGCGGGTTCGGAGTTCGATCTGCATGGGCGGCATTGGCTGGTGGTCGGGTTGGCGAAGCAGCAAACGCGGCGCGATCCCAACACTCCGCCGCGGACGTTGTGTGTGTCGACTGGCGCCCGGTCGTCGCCGACACCATAGGTCTCGACTCGCTCGAGAGCTGACCGGACGCTGCCCAGGCGTCATCGCTCCATCGTGGTCCACTCGTGGCGTTGGCGTCGCAGTTTGCGGGAACCGCGACAGCGTTCGCCCCAGCGTGGATTCAGCTGCCAGGCCGGCTGAGCCGATAACCGGGGCCTTGCCGGCGCGCTCGAACGCCGCCACGGCCCGCTGAGGTTCTTCCTCGAGGAGCCGCCCGGCGGTAAGAGCCTTCGACCTCCTCGGCCTGAGGGCTGTCGGATCGTCCACTACAACACGGCCGACGAGGTCGACCGGCTGCTCGAGGAACGGACTGGCGGCGCTCTAACCGGGTAGCTTCGGCGCGACCGCCGCGAGACCCGCGTGACGGACAAGAGGGCCCGGCGCAGTGCCGGGCCCTCCGAGGTTCGGCGGAATTCGTCCGCTAGGGCTGGACGGTGGTCGTCGCGCTCGCCGTGTTGTTCGCCGTGTTCGGATCGGGCGGCGATGCCGACGAGACCGAGACCGTATTCGTGATCTGACCCTTTCTCGTCGGCTTGACGTTGATCGTGATCGTGACCGTTCCACCGCTCGCGATCGTCCCGAGGCTGCACGAAACCATCGCCTTCTCGGGCTTCAGCGAGCAGCCCCCCTGGGTCGTCGAGGTCGAGCCGAAGCCGGCATTCTTCGGCAACAGGTCGGTGGCCGTGACGCCGGTCGCAGCATCGGGACCACTGTTCTTGACCGTGATGGTGTAGGTCAGGTTCTGACCGATGTGCACCGGGTCGGGCGAGTCGGTCTTCGTCACCGAGAGATCGGCGGCCGGCGGGGCGCAGCCGGTCGTGTACTGGGTCCCGCCACGGGTGATGTCACGCTTGCCGTTCACCTGTGACGTGAAGCTCTGCCCTCGTAGCCCGACGAGGACCGAGCCGGGACCGATCGCCGACCCGTGCGTGACAAACGGGTTGAGGCTCGCCAGCGGCACCTTCATCGTGATCGTGCTGGTCGCTGAATCGAACGACCCGCTCGCCGTGCCCTGTCGGGTGTAGGAAAGCGTGCCGTCCGAGTTTCGGACAGCCGTCCCGTACGCGAACTGGGGTTGGGTCGGGTCGGTCGATGCGCGTAGGTAGAACTGGTCGCCGCGGTCGGAGAGTCCGAAGCTGTAGTCGCCCGTCGGGCTCAGCACCGAGTTCGGTGCGTTGGCGGCGAAGCTCTCCCGCCAGTTGAGCCCGGACGGAAGACCCGTCAGGGAGCCCGAAACCTTCATGCTGGTCACGAGCTGGGTGCTCGGACCGCTTCCTTCGCACGAGTACTTCGTGGACAGGACGTCGAGCGGGTCGTCGGTGGGCGTGACGACCAAGAGCCCGTCGGCGACGTCGTGCCGGAAGTCGGTCACTTGCGCGCCCGCCTCCCCGCCGACGTCCGCGGCGCTCGGGTACGGGCCCGTCTGCGGCGCCGGCGCAGGTCCGGGCGACGGGACGGCTGACTTCGACGCATTCAAGCCCGGCCCGCCGATCTGGTGGGTCACGTAGGTATGGCCGTCGTAGTCGTTGTGATCGTCGGTGTAAGCGATGACGGCCGCGCCGTTCGGGTCGAACGAGACCTGGAAGTAGTCGAGCAGGTTTCGGTTCGCGGTCCCGAGCGTCCCGCCGGTCGAGATGTTGCTGGCGTGGATGAAGTGGTCGCTCGCACTGACCTGACGGAAGGTCGGATTCGCCGAGGTCGCGTCATAGCTCTGCGCATAGAATGCCTTCCAGTCGGCCCCGTCCACGTTCGACGCGCTCGAGCTCCCGTACCACACGACACCGACCGAGCCCGGCGTCGGGCCGGTCTCGAGCCACGGGAAGAGACTCGTCCTCGAGTCCGTGCCGTGACTCACCTTCACGGGCTGGCTCCAAGTCGTGCCCTTGTCGACGGAGTCTGCGAGGAAGATGTCGTGTCCGTCCGAGTAGGCGACGTAGACCGTGCCGTTCGGCGTGCCGTCGTCGGCGACCTTCACGACGAAGAAGATGTTCGCCACGCTGCCCGTAGCCGCCTGGTGGCAGGCGTAGTCGAGCGTGGTCGGGGCGACGGTCGGCGCGGGCGGCGTGCCGGTGCAGACCTGACCGCTCGACCCGCTGACATAGACGGTGCCGGTTGACTGATGCACGTCGATCTCGCCGACCTGTCCGATTGCGCCTGCAGTCGCGGCAGGCCCGTACGTGAGCCCCCCGTCGTCCGACCGCTGGATCTGCGTCACCGCCGGAGCGACCGTTCGGTAGAGCAGATAGACGCTCGACTGTCCGTAGAACTCCTGCCACTGGCGGTCGTCGATCGGCGCGCCTCCGGGAACGTTCCCGAGCGGATTCCGTGTGAAGGTGACGCCCTTGTCGGTCGACTTGCCGACCGAGATGTTCGAGAGGACGAGGCTGGAGAAGGCGAGCGTGGGTGGATTGGTCGTCGCGCCTGTCCCCGGATCGGGCCGCCCCAGGGCGAGATCGACGTCGCCGCCGCCGTCGGCCCCCACCTCCGTCTGCTGGTCGCCCGTGAAGGAGTCAGGCTGGCCGCGGTAGACCCAGTTCCGCACGTACGGGTCGCTATTCAGGTCGTCGTACCAGAGGTCGACGCCCGCCGGAACGCCGCGAATTCCGGTGACGTAGAAGTTGCCCGACGTATCGGTCCGGCTGCTCGGCTCGCCGTCGCGTGAGGCAACCGGCGCCTTCGTCGTCACGTTCGGGCTGAACGTTATACCGCCGTCGACATAGGTCGCCGTCCGGGCGGTCGGCTTGTTCTGCGCCTTCGCCGTCCCGTGGTACTGCTCGCCGGCGACCGAGAAGTAGACGACATGAACCGTGTACGTACCGGTGCCTTCGACCGAGGGGTCGAACGACGCCTCCTCGTCCGTGTCAGGCGCGCCGCTGCCGGAGTCGGCAACGATCGGGCCGGCGTTCGAGCCCTTGTGGATGTAGAGGTCGAAGTCGTTCGCAGGCACCAGCCAGGAGATCCGCACGTCCACGACCTTGCCGGCCCAGTCGGCGGCGGTCCCGGAGACGGTGAGCGTGTAGGTGTCGCAATTGACGCCTTCGACGCACGCCGACTCACCGGCCGAAGAGCCGCCCAAAGCGGTGCCGTCCCAGGCGACGCCCGGGCCAGTCGTGTTGACCGTTCCCGAGGACGGATTGGCGGCGTCAGCGCCTCGCTGGGCCGACGGGAGAAGAAACACGCCCACGAGTGCGATCGCGAGCAAGAGCAGCAAGCGGAAAGGTTTCACCGCAGTCCCCCTGTTCAAGCGGATGAGGTCACCCTGAGGTCTTCCTCAAGCAAACGACTTGCAAACGTGCGCCGATGTCGGCTCGTTCGCCATGCGGTTTGCGGGCGACCGGCCGCGGACATACAGCGAACTGTTGAAGCACGGCGGCCGCGGTCGTCGTCCGAAACTCGGGAGGCAACGTGTTGAAGCGCCGGCTGTTCACCCTGCTGGTTCTGCCAGCTGTCTCGCTGTTCGCGTCGCCTGCGTCGCAGGTCCTGGCGACCCCGGCCACCCCGGGGTTCCACGCCGCCGTCGCGATGCCGAACAGCTCGAACGGCTCAGAGCCCTCGCTTGCGATCTCGAACGACGGGATCCGCTACGTATCCTGGCAGTCTCCCGGCAAGTTCGCCGGCTCCGCGGACGGCGTGAACTTCTCGGCTCTGGCCACCCCGGACACGGGCGCTTCTGGCGACGTGACGAACGCGGTCAGCTACTCGGGGGCGCTCTACAACGGTCAGATCTGCGGCGGCGGAACCATCCTGCATAGCTGCATCTATCGCAGCCTCGACGGCGGGAATCACTGGACGACGCAAAACACTCTCGCCGACATGCATCCCGGCGCCTCCGACCGGCCCTGGATCGACGTCTATCCGAGAAAGAACGCGACTCCAACCGCGTCGAATCCCGACAAGGACACGGTGTACCTCGAGTACCACACGTTCTCCCCGGACGACTTCGTCTACGTCACGGTCTCAAACGACGGCGGGAAAACCTTCTCGCCGCCCCACGTCATCGAGAGCGACACCAGCGCGACCGGGTCGTCCACGTGCAACACGATCCCCGGTGGGATCACGGTCGACCAGGACACCGGCACCGTTTATGCGCTCTGGCTCTCCGGCAACGACGTCGAGTCGAACGTCCAGACCGGCTGCAACTACTCCCAGATCGGCCCCTTCAACAAGGCCTGGGTGTCCAGGTCGACCGACGGCGGAGCGACCTGGACGTCCCATCTCGCGTGGCAGGGCGCCTTCGACGCCACCACGAAGATCGGCGACAACGCCGACAAGATCTTCTCCACGGTCACCGTCGACTCCAGCCATCAAGTGCACATCGCACTGTCCGTTCGGCACAACGACGATCCGGTGGGCTTCGTCGCGCAGTGCACGGTCAACAACGGGAACTGTGCGGAGAAGCCGCAGCCGACCGACCTGTACCTGGTGACTTCCCCGGACAACGGCGTCCACTGGACGCTGCCGTTCCAGGTCAACAAGACGACCGGGTCGTTCTTCTTCCCCTGGCTCTCTGCGGGGTCGGCCGGGATCGTCGACGCCTCCTACTACAGCTCGACGACCCTGCAGCCCAACAATCCGAGCAGCGTGTGGTACGTCGGCACCTCCCAGGTCACCGGGGGTGTGGCAACCTACACGAGCGGCGACCACGCGACGTACACCTCCACTCCGGCGGCCACCGACGAGATCCTGCTCGACCCGAACCCGATTCACGGCAACGGCTCGAGCGGGGGCGGCATCTGCACCTTCGGAATCTTCTGCTCCGCCGTTCCGGGCGCGAACCGCGGGCTAGCAGACGTTTTCGAGGTTCACGTCGATCCCGCGGGCGGCGCGAATGTAGCCTGGACGAAGGATCTGGGAGCGAAGAAGATCTACTTCGCGTGCCAGAGCTCGGGGGCGAGCGCCCTTGCCGGCGCGCCCGACCTCAACGGCTGCTACGGCCCGGCGGACATGTCGATCACGAAGTCCGACGCGCCCGATCCCGTGGGGCCGGGGCAAAGGCTCACCTATCACTTGACTGTGACGAACAACGGAGTGTCGTCCGGGCCATCAACGACGAGCGGGGTCACGGTCACGGATACGTTGCCGGCAGGCGTCACGCTCGTTTCGGCGACCCCGAGCACCGGATCCTGCTCGGGGACGACCACTGTTACCTGTGCGCTCGGGATCTTTCCCGGAGGAGCGGGCGCGACGATCGACATCGTGGTTGCCGTCTCGCCTTCGGCGAGCGGCACCCTCACGAACATGGCCACGGTCTCGGACGTGACCGCTGACCCCAACGCGGCCAACAACACGGCCACGGCGACCACGACCGTCGTCAACGGGGCCGACCTCTCGATCGCGAAGACCGGCTCGCCCAATCCCGTCCATACGCAGGAAAACCTCACCTACACGATCACTGTCCACAACAGCGGGCCGTTGGATGCGGCCGGCGCCTCGGTCACCGACCAGCTGCCGAAGAACACGGCGTTCGGCTCGGCGACGGCGAGTCAGGGAGGGTGCAGCTTCAGCCAACCGACGAAGCGAATCGTGACCTGCGACCTCGGAACGATTGCGAACGGCACGACCGTGACCGTCACGATCGTCGTCAAGCCTCCGTCAAAAAAGACGACGATCACGAACACGGCCTCGGTGTCCGCGACGACGAGCGATCCAAACACGGCCAACAATTCGGCCAGCGCCACGACGACCGTGGTGCCCTGATGGGAATCGAATCGACTGAGATCAACGCGGCGTGCAGAAGCGGGACGGGATCGTCCACCACCAACAAACCGGCGAGGTTTTGATCGGGTGCTAGCCGAGCTCGAGAGGGTCTAGCGGTCTAGCCCTCTTGAGGCGCCGGCCGCGCGCTCCAGCGCGTCGCGGCGCTCGCGCGCGCGAAACTCCGGGCGGCCTGCTCGTCGACCGTCAGCACGACCGGTCCGTGCACGATCAGCCCTCGTCCGCCCGCTCCTTCAGGAGGTCCGAGAGGAAGCCGTGGACGAGCCACTCGCGGCCCGCGACGACGGAGGCACGCAGCCTGATCCGGACAAGCCGTTGGCGCGGCTGCCGCTGGACCCGGCGCGCCAAGAGCGAAGACGCCGCGAGGAGAGAGCCGCCCGAATTTGGGCGATTGGGTTGGCTCGGGAGCTCGAGGCCAGTATGTGTGCGAGTCGAGTGAATGCTCGAGTAGCCTATTCGACAGTCCGTTTGACCGAAACGAGCTAGATGCCGGGAGCCCGCAGACGTCGCACTTTCCGCATTTCGCGACACGCTAAGAAACAGCGCGGCCAGGTGAAGTGATCTTCGGCCTACAGCAGCCACGGCTTCGGTCGGACGCGGCCTTAGGGCTCTCGCGTAATCGAGTCGATGGTCATCTGCTTCCCGGTGTCGTCTGCGCTGCCCAGCTCGCGCCGGCGTCGTTCGCGCGCGCGCCGCGCGGCGCTGCTTCTCCTCGCCGGCGTCGTTCTGGTTGCCGCGTCGCCGGCGCGCGCAGGCGGCGATTTCGTCGACATTGCCGTCGGCGGTGGCCGCGTCTGGTTCGTGGGCGGGCCGGGCGTACGCTCACTCGACGCACGCACCGGCCGGACGCTGACGACGCCGCGGCTGCTCGGAGCCGCCTACCCGCTGAGCGTGACCTTGGCAGGTGAGGCCGCCTGGGTCGCGAGCGTCGAGGGCGGTTACGTCTGGGGCACGCTCAGCCGCATCGATGAGCGGACCGGCAAGGTTCGAGTCGTCTGGCGCAAGTACGGCAGCTCGGTCCAGTACGTCGCGACGGGCGCCGGCAGCGTTTGGGCGTTGATCGGCTCACGGAGCGGTGCTCGGGTCGCGCGCTTCACGCTTGCCGGCCGCCTCCTCCGCGTCTGGCGGATCGCGGGCGCAGGGCGGATTGCGGCCGACCGCCGAGGCTGCTGGGTCTCCACGAACCGGTCGCTGCTACGGATCGGCCCTGACGGGGGAGTGCGCCGCGTCGTCCGCGCCTCGCTCGGCGATCTGGCGACCGGTTCCGGCGCTGTCTGGCTGCCACAACCGACCTCGGTCTTGCGGATCGACGAGCGCACCGGCCGCGTCCGAAGACTGGCCACCGGTCGGCTCGGACTAGGCGGCTTCCAGCATGACCTCGCGGTCGGCGGCAACGCCCTGTGGGCGCTGCGGTCGACAAGCCGCAGTCGCTCCAAGCTCCTGCGGCTCGACCTTCGCACAGGCCGCGCGACAGGCAGCACCAACGTGCCCGGTATCGCCGACGCGGTCGTCTTCGAGTCACAAGCTCTGTGGATCGCGACCGTCAACGGCTACGCCCTCATCCGCATCGACCTTGGCACGCTTCGCCGCACGCTGCTCGTCCATATCACCTGACGTCGGTGCGAGCGGCCCCTCGCGCACGCGTACCAAAACAGAAGAGCGGTCAGTCCGGCGACAGCACGCTCGCGCAGGCGAGTCGACCGCCTGTTGGCGGTTCCGACCGCGGTCGCTCGGAGCAGTGAGAGCCTTTGTCGCCCGGCGAACCGGTTGCCTGCCCGCCCCGTGACTTAGAGTCGACCCATCGCGTATTCGGGAGGTGGTGGGTTGTCAGCCGAGGAGAACAAAGCTGTCGTTCTGCGCTTCATCGATGAGGTGTTCGTCCAGCACGATTCGTCCCACATCGAAGAACTAGTAGCGAATGAGAGCCTGAGACAGATCGCTCCCGGCACCGTCCAGGCATTTCCGGACCTCGAAATGACCGTGGAGCATGTGATTGCCGAGGGCGATCTTGTCGCCGTTCGAGTGAGCGCGGCCGCGACGCACAAGGGCGACTTTCGCGGGATCGCTCCAACTGGCAAACGGTGGGAGGCGACCGCCAGTGCGTGGTACGAGGTGCAAGACGGGAAGATCAGCGACTTCTGGGTGAACTGGGACTGGCTCGCGATCATGGAAGCAATCGGCGCGGTTGAGCGAGTAGAGCCTTCCCACTGAGCGCCGCAGCGGGAGGACCGATCCTCCATTGCGCCCGGTTCCAGTTCTTCGAGGGACATTCCCGAACACTCGCACAGGCGAGACCCAGGTACCTCAGCAGCGACGGCCGACGCCGAAGCGGACGGTCCTTCTGCGAGCGCCGACCTGGAACAGGATCGGTACGCACGCAGCTCGGGCACGCAAATAAAACCCGCCCGCGTAGGAATGGCCGACCGTCGCGGAGCCGCCGCATCTGGCGATCGTCAGCGAACTCACCGGGCCGCCCCGGTTGCCCCACGTAATTGCCGCGCGACGGCGCCACGCTCGCGGAACGGTGACGGTCACCGCGCCGGCACCAGCACGACCAACAAGACCCGCCTTGCGCCAGTAGGCCCAGGGTCGGTTTTGGGTCGGAACCACCTGTCTGAGGTAGGCCGGGGGGACGGAGACGGAGCCGAGCACCAGCCGGTAGCCCCCGGTTCGGTAAGGGAACTTCGTGTAGTGAATGATGTCCGCGCAGGGCACCGAGGAACCGCTTCCCCGGTGCGACCGTGTGGCCGGCGTTGCCCAGGCGAGGCACAAGCTAGCGGCGATGAACGTAATCCCGACGAACCCGCGAAGCACCTCCCAAAAAGGATACGCCGCCGAACTCTAGGAGGGTCCGTCGAGGGACATTGCCGAACACTGGCCCAGACGACAGATGCCCGGTCTGCGCTCTCTCGTTTGCAGACCCCGCAAACGCGCAAACCCGCAAAGCAGAGAGCCTGAGGCCACACCAGCTGTGGGTTTGAGAGCCCCTGAGTGAGTGCACAGAGAGCGCAAACCGGCGCGGTCAACTCCGCGGCGGCGTCCGCGACGCCCACCATTGGCTCGCGCACTGCTTGCATTCTCTGACAGGTGGGCGTGCTCGCTGCCGAATCCGCGCACGCGCCTTGTCGCGGAATGCGGGAAGTGCGACGCGTGCGGTAGCCGGGCAGCAAAAGCTCATTCAGGCCAAAACGGACCGGCGGAACTGGCTACTTAGGCATGCGCCTAACCCGCACCGCGACTGGTCTCGAAGTGCCCAAACGGCCAAATACCCCATCCTGAAACGGTCAACGCGAACGCACTTCTGCTCCTGCTGGAGAAGCTTGAGCTGGGGTTACGCGCGCCTGGTCGCGTTGGTCCAGCACGAACAAGGATCTCAAGGTCGCCACGCCCTCGTTGACCCGGATCTCAGCCGGTCGTTTAGCTGCAGTTCGAGCGCGGCGCGTTCGCCTCCGAGATGAGCCGCGCGAGCAGGCTCGGGTTGCTTGGCAGCGAGAAGTGGTCGACGCCCGGGTTGTCGGTGAGGCCGAAGTGCCAGCAGCGCATCGCGCTCCACGCCGAGACGGCGTCGTTGGTGATGTCTTCTTGGTTGATGTCGCCGTCGCGGGTGAAGAATGGCGTTGACGCGTCCAGCAGTTGGCCGGGCGAGAGGTCGTGTAGCCCGATTCCGACGACGGTATCGATGCCGGACCCCTTCTCCGCGTACACGTCGACGTTCGGAAAGGCCGCCGGGTCGATGAACTGCACGAAGCCGATGTAGTGCTCCGCGAGCTGGAGCGCCTTCGGCAGGCCGGCATCCGTGAACAGCGCATGAAAGTCCGAGGGCGTGTACGTCTTTCCGGTCGAGAGATCCTCGACGACCGTCTCGCGGCCGTCGAAGACGCGCGGGTCGCCCATGCTCATGTAGCTCGACGGCGCGCTCAGCAGCATCAGCGAGCTCGAGCGCGCGTTCTCCTGCGTCGTCGGGAACGAGAAGTCCTGCACGTTCAGGCCGGTGAACACGAGTGGGTAGACCGAGCCCTGGCCGGGCAGGTTGCCGGCGATCGGCGTGAAGCCGTGGATGTACTTGTCCTTCCACGCCTGGCTCGTGTGCGTGAGCAGGTACTGCGCATAGAGCGGCCCGTTCGAATGCCCGACTAGGTGCACCGGCCGGTCGCCGTTGTCGCGGAAGGTGTCCTCGATCAGGCGTTTCGTTCGCTCAAGGAAGCCTCCGAGATCGGGCGTGAGCCGTGCGTCGTAGCCGGCAACGCGGACGTTCCTGTCGAGCGTGTAGCCGGCCGCCCGGAGCGCGTCGAACATCGGCTGGTAGAACGGCGCGCTCGCGACTTTGCCGTAGTCCTCGATCCCGACGTCGACCCCCTTCGCCTCGCCGAAGCGCGTCTCCCAGGCGCCGCGCGGCCGATATGAAAGCGTCATCAGCTCATCGCGGCAGACCTGCGAAAAGGTCGTACTCGGACTCGGGTTCGGGAAGAAGTCCTCGAACGAGCCCGAGCGCGGGCAAGCTAGATCGATGCGCTGGTCGTGCACCGTGACGACCAGCCGAGTGAAATGGTACGCAGGAAAAACGACGATCGGCGTCAGCCCTCCCTCCTGGCGCGGTTTCGAGGCGCTCGCGCCCGCGCTCAGGACGAGTCCTGCGAGAGCGACCGCGGCGGCGACGACGCCTAATACCCTCCATCCGCGCATCTCAGTGAGGCAAGCCGATGATGGCCATCACCCTAACTTGGCCGCACCCGCGGTTCCAGTGGGCTGCGTCGAGTGGCGGCGCTGCTCCTATGTCGATCTCCACGCCGGCCATGAGCGCTTGGTCTGCCTCGAACCGCTGTTCGAATCTCAACGACAGCGAGGCCGGGCGGCCAGCACGACCGCCCGGCCTCGAGGGAGAGAGATTTAGCAGCTCGTGATCTCGAAGCTGTGCGGAGGCGCGAGCGGCGCGGCCCGCGGTCGTGTTCGCGTGCGAGACGTCGAGGACCCTCAGTGTGTGTTCCCGTTCGCGTCTGTGCCCGAGAAGTGGAAGGTGCTGTAAGACCGTGTTGCTGCGGTTGAAGCTGCCCTCCAAACCACTCCGTCAATTGACCGGTGATGGGCAGGACGTTCGAGTCAGAGATCGTCAGGTCGGGGTCGAGGTAGGGCGTGATCGTCGCCGTGCCGGTGCCGGTGAAGGTGCTGGTGAACCAGCCGTCGCCGGCGTTGTAGATGATCGACTGCTCGATCCCATTGCCCTTCGCGACCAGGCTCGCGAAGTCAGTTGTGACGAAGGCCGAGCAATTCGTCGCTCCGGACGGCGTCAGCGGCGTCAGTTGCTCGCTGACGCTCGAGAAGTGTGCCGTCTGATTGCAGGGCGCGCCACCGCCCAGAACGAAGGAGATTTGCATTGGAGAGGAAACTCGGGGTCATATGTCGGCTGTGAAGTCGCTTGTCACAGCATTGGTTGCGCTTACGATCGCGGCCCCCGCGCTGGCCGCGCCGCCTCCGAACGACAACAGGGCCGACGCCCAGCTCCTCCCGACGTTCCCGGCCGTCACCCACGGCACGACCGTCGACGCGACCGTTGAGCGGCTCGACCCTCAGGTGTCGAAATGTGGCCGGGTCGATGCCACCGTCTGGTATCGGATCGAGTCAGCACCCGACGGAACGATCGTCGCAAGCGTCCAGGCGTCGGGTGCGCTCGCGCCGGTCGTCCACATCTATCGCCGCAATCCGTCGAACATCGCCGAAGTGGCTTGCGGGACGGCCAAGGCCGGTGGCAAGGCCGTAGTGTCCGTGGCTGCGGTCCGCGGCGCCGGCTATCTGATCCTCGTCGGACATAAACCGGGCGCGCCGAACGGGGATTTCGACCTTCGCGCCGATCTCGTCTTGCCGCCGGATAACGACGAGCGAAGCCAGGCGTCGCCGATCGGGCGCCTCCCGGCCACGAAGCGGGGAACGACCCTGGGCGCCACGAGCGACGACTACAGCAACTGCAGGATGGCCGGAGGTGGCGTCTGGTACCGGTTCCGAGGGCCGGCGACCGGACGCGCGATCGTCCAGCTCGCAGTCGGAGAGCGCGACGGAGTGGTCGCGGCCTTCCACCGCATCCGCGGCGACGTGCGGGAGATCGGCTGTCAGGAAACAGATCGTCACGGACGCGCAGTGTTCGGCTTCGCAACCGAGCGCGGCGACGAGTACCTACTGCTCGTCGGCGACAGAGCCGGCTCGAGTCCCGGCGAGTTCACGCTCACGATCCGGCCAGGCGAGGCGCCCGAGCGGCTTCCCGGACGCGCGCTTCCGCGCGGGGGGGTGCGCGGTTCCGTCGACGGTCTGACTGACGTGAACGACATCTGGTCGGTGCGACTCACTCAGGGAAGGACGTATCGAATCTCGTTCAGCTCCGCGCCGTGCGCACAGGCGCGCCTCAGGCGAGGGAGGAGCGTCCTCAGAAGCTTCAGTTGCCGGGGCTACACGACCTTCACTCCCGGCGCGACCGGGGGTGGGCGATACGCCGTTGAGGTGGAGGCGCCGCCGGGCACACGCAGGCAGACCTACCGCCTGCAGGTCGTGGCGGCCCAAGCCGACGACCTCGGCGTGGGTGTCGAGATCGTGCCGGGCTCGGCCCGTCGAGGAAGCCTCTCCCCGAGCAGCGTGGACGTCGTCGACCTCTACCATTTCGCCGTAGTTAGGCCAAGTGAAGCGCGTCTGCGCCTCGCTCGCGGCGCCGGCCGCTCCTTCGAGCTGCTTCTGCTGACGGACTCCGGGAAGCGACTTGCAAGCGGGCAGACCACTTTGCGACGTCGGCTTGCTCGCGGCCGCTACGTCATCGCGGTGCAGGCTCCGCCCGGCACGAGCGCGGGCAGCTACCGCCTCAGCCTGCGTCTACGCAGCCTCACCTCGACGAGCGTGCTCGTTTCCGGCAAGAGCTCCGCCGAGGTGACGCCGGGAACCACCGTGTCAATCTCGTGCACCACATCGCCTGCACCGTCGGGAGGTCGAATCGAGCTTCGGATCGACCGCTTCGATGCGCTGACCGGCTGGTCGTTCTATCGCATGATGAGAGTCCCCGTCGGCGCGACCATCTCGTGGCGACCGCCTGCGGCCGGACGCTGGCGGGTCAGAGCCCGCTTCCTGGGCACGCAAGACTCGGCTCCGAGCAGTAGTGGCTTTGCCTATGTGCTGGTCGCCAAGTCCCTCGGATAGCGCGGAGCTACGTCCCGAATAAAGGTGCTCTCCGCACCCTTGCCTCTGGTCAGGCGAAACTTTTTGCGGAAACTTTTGCGGCGACTCGAATCGGCGACGTGGTCAAGTTTTGGTCAAGTAGCCGCGACAAAGAACGGCGAGAGGCGACAAAGCACCCAAGCCGAGCAACCGCGAAACAGCTTCACATGGCGAAGGATGGCGACGGCTGACGACGCCTTTCGAGTGAATCGCACCTGGCCCCAAAGGCACATCCCAGGAGGCCGGCAGGAAGAATCGCACCTCCGTCAAGCGGTCGAGGTCCTCGCCGGCTCGAGCGCGCGGCTCGAGCACGCAAAGGCGCTCGTCGATCTCGGCGCGATGCTGCGGCGCACCAACCGCCGCAAAGAGGCGCGCGACCCGCTGCAACAAGGACTCGAGTTCGCACGCAAAGGCGGCGCCAAGCCGCTCGCCGAACGCGCCCACACCGAACTCATCGCGACCGGCGCGCGGCCTCGGCGCCTCGTCTTCTCCGGCATGGAGGCTCTCACCCCAAGCGAGCGGCGCGTCGCCGACATGGCCGCCGAGGGCATGACCAATCGCGAGATCGCCCAGGCGCTGTTCGTCACACCCGGAACGGTGGAGGTCCACCTCTCGAGCAGCTACCGCAAGCTCGAGATCAGCTCCCGCTCGCAGCTTCCACAGGCGCTCGCCGAGCCGGCAGACGCTGAAACCGAAACAGAGACGGCGACGCTGACTACCCCCTGATTGCCGTCCT
>WNGJ01005054.1_pt1 | contig 13842 bp, 9 predicted proteins | sample 5400611 | NCBI WGS metagenome assembly WNGJ01 (sample SAMN13153375, study PRJNA577476) | soil metagenome | isolation source: 40 cm soil or saprolite under Garry oak tree replicate 1 | place: USA:California | collected 2016-06-15 | reverse complement strand
CGGCCACCTGGGTGTCTGTCAATCCCATCGCTAGCATGCGCAGCACCTCGACCTCGCGCACTGTCAGTTTTGCAGAAAGCGGGGAGATAGGGGTTGCTGCAGTGCCTGCCTTTTCTGCTCGTTGGGTAGGTTCTGTAGGGGGTTTCACTGGCCCCTGTGCGGCAAGAACCTGCACAGGCGTCATCATTCGTCCCTCCTTCCGAGCTGCCATAAATGCAGTTTTGCCAAGTCGAGTATGTAGACTATTCACTATCTGCTCATATCTGGCACGTTCCACGAATGGAATAGGCACGCCGAGAGATTCACGGATTCCCTCTGCAGTTCCCCACAGTCGCGCAGCCCATGCAGGTTGCCCCCGCGCTAGGGCTACACCTATTAATCCTTGCAGACAGGTAGCAATGAGCCATTTGTCGTCTAGTCCCTCAGCTATCGCCAAGCTCTCTCTATAAAGGAATTGTGCCTGTGTGTAGTCACCCTGATAAGAGGTCACTTCCGCTAGATGGAAGAGCGAGTCAGCAATGCCCGGACGATCCTCCAGCTCCCTGCGTATTGCCAGGCTTTCCTCTATCAGCAAACGAGCCCCGGCTCCGTCACCCTGATAGAGTATGACTCGCCCCAGGAAACTGAGCGCCGAGGCAATGCCTCCTTTGTAACCCAGTTCTCTGGATATCACCAGGCATTCATCGAGCGGGGAACGTGCCATTGCAGAATCGCCTGCAAAGAAGGTTGCACGAGCCAGGTTGATAAGAGTGTAGGCCATACCCCATTTGTCACCTGAGGCTCTGAAGAGTGTGAGGCTCTCTTCGATCAGAGTCCGCGCCCCGGCATACTCACCTTGATTGATCAATACATCGGCCAGCAGAAGGAGCGAATCGGCAATACCGTCTTTGCGGTTCAACTTTCTGGCTATTTCCAGCGCTTGTTCTGCCAGTGAACGAGCTGCTGTATAGTTCCCCCTTGACCAGGCCACCGATCCCAGTTTATACAGACAACTCGCGATACCGCGCCTATCTCCAAGTTTCTGGTAGAGAGCCAGGCTCTCTGCGAAGAGAGCTTGCGCCTTCGTACAGTCATCGTAGGCATATGCGAGGACACCATTACCATAGAACGCCTTTGCCCGCACGGCATCTGAAACTTCTTTACCCGCGATGAGCATGCTCTCCAACCATCCGCACCCCTCACTCAGATGACCATGCACCGACCAGAACCACCAGAGCGCGCCTCCCAACCGCAGAGCCTGTTCAGATTCTCCTGAACCTCCCAACCAGCTCAAAGTCGCCCGCAGGTTAGCATGCTCACGTTCCAGCCGCTCCAACCACAGGGCCTGGTGCGCCCCTGCCGTCTGTAGCTCCGCTTCCTCCGCCAGTGCCAGGTAATAAGCAGCGTGAGCATGGCGAGTGATCTCCGCTTCCCCACAGGCATCCAGGCACTCCAACCCATATTCGCGGATCGTTTCCAACATGTGAAAGCGTGGCACATTGCCTACTTGCTCGCCCTGGTACAGCAGGTTCTTGTCGATTAACAATCCTACATCGTCAAGCACATGTATCGTCACATCGCCAAGCAGTGCGTAGAGCGCCTCTACTGCATCCAGGGTGCAGCCACCAACAAAGACAGAAAGGCGCCTGAAAAGCTGTTGCTCCCCTGCGTTTAATAAATCGTAGCTCCACTTGATGGTATTCCTTAACGTTTGTTGTCGTACCGGTAGATCACGTTCTCCACTGGATAACACCTGCAAACGACGCCCCAGCCGTGCCAGCAATGCCTCTGGAGGCAGTAGTTTGATGCGAGCTGCCGCTAATTCAATAGCCAATGGTAATCCATCAAGGCGGATGCATATTTCTGCAATAGCACGGGCACTCGCTTGCGTCAGAGCAAAGTCAGGCTTGATGGCGAGCGCAAGCTGCGTGAAGAGAGCTATAGAAGCGTAGTGTGCAAGTGTCTCGATGTCCGGTAGATGCTTGAGATCAGGGAGCGCCAGCGGTGGTACAGGAAACTCATATGCACCACGAATGCGCAAGGCCTCACGACTGGTGACAAGCACTTTGAGATAAGGACAGGTTTGTAGGAGTTCTGCCAGGAGCGGTGCTGCTGTGATAACTTGCTCGAAGTTGTCGAGCAAGAGCAGGAGGTGCCTGTCTTGCAGATAGTCTTTCAGGCGTTCTATCACAGGCAGGTCCGCGCTCTCTCCAAGTCCCAGCACCCGGGCAATGGTAGGAAGAACCAGGTCGGCATTGCTGATCGGAGCAAGTGGAACAACGTGGACACCATCAGGAAAGGCGTCCACTAGGTCTGTTGCTATTTGCAGACTTAAGCGCGTTTTGCCAACTCCTCCTGGGCCGGTCAGAACGAGTAGGCGCACGTCTGGGCGGGCTAAGAGTGCGCAAACAACCGCTACTTCCCGTTCGCGCCCCATCAATGGAGTGAGCTGTGGAAATAGAGAAGCGGAACGTTTTCCCAGGCTGCTCGTAACCCACCGGGGTTCGCCCGGTCGTTCCGAGGGAGGCAAGAATGCACCGTCTTGCATAGCCGCCCCTTATAGACACCAAGAATAAAGCTCTCCTAAGAAATGTAGTTTTCAAGGGTATCCTGCGTTTCCTAAACGCGATACACACAGTATACCACTGCTTCTCTTTGCGTATTATACTCTTGTCGATGCCCGGTGTCATGCAGTAATAATACCTACTATACTGTGGCTACCGGTACTTTGTTGATAAGGGAAATCGCGCCTGATTTCGAGCATCTATACTAAGCAATTTGAGCTCAGATGAGCACTAGTTGATGGGTTTAAAGAGAGACAAAATCCCGAGTCCACAAACTACCGCTAGCTTATCACAAAAACGCGAAACACAAGGTCCTGTTGAGGTGTTTGCGCACAGAAGAGCTGAAAAGGAATTGCTGGTAGGGATGGGGTATAATAGGAACATGGCAGGCGTCCGACCGTATCTCATATCGTGGCTCACCAAGCGCGTCGAGACACATTGTAAACCTCCCAAAATTGACAGTAAATTGACAGCAAAGAACGTGAAAACAGGTGAAAAATCAGAAACATCTGAGAACAACAAAAAACGGCCCAAAGAAACGGAGAAGCGTAAAAAGAGACATACAGGAGCCTGTAGAGCATACCCAAAAAGGGGGAAATGAGGCATGCGTGAAATAGGTCGGATCAAACTGGTTCAGGTACAACGATCACCTCTCAAGATCGGTAGGAGTCCGAATGCTTATTACGATCCCTCGCCGCTGATCGTCGTTAATATCTTACTCTTGACCCCTCATGGATCAATTGGTGTAAGCGCTGAGGGAGAGCACATTATCGATATACACCACGCGCACCACCCGGCCACCCGCAACAGACACGGGAAAAATGATCTATCGATTGACTTCACCAGTCACTATGCAGCTATGCGAGCCAGGTTTGGCCAGCACCTGGTTGATGGCTGTGCGGGAGAAAACATCCTGGTGGATACGGACCGCACTTTCACGCTTGCCGATGTAGCAGGAGGATTAGCAATCCAAAACCCAGACACAGGCCAAATCGTGTATCTTACCCAGTTGAAGATCGATGCGCCATGTGTAGAGTTCAGCCAGTATGCTGCCAGTTATGGGATGCCGCTGCCTCCTCAAGAACTCCAGGCAGCACTTCAATTCTTGCATAACGGCCGACGCGGTTTCTATGGGAGGCTGGCTGAGCATCAAAATTCAGGCAGTATGCGAGCCAATGACAGGGTATTTATTACCGGCATGTCGCAAGAAGCTTCTGAGTGAGGATGCAAACTCACTCAAAAAGAGGGCAGGAGTCGCGGAACTGCTGCTCTAGCTTCTCTACCTCGAACATGGGCATGTGCATACTCGGAGGTGTCATCAGGTTAAAATTGAGGATCTTACGGTTCAGCTCGCGCAACAGTTGATCGTAGTCCGCAACAGCCTTCTCTACAGCGATATTAAAAGCGCGTTTCTCGCTATCGAAAGGAGGGACGCGACGTGTACGCAGGCTGTTTGCTTTTAGACGTAATTTTGCAAGCTTCGCTTCAGCTTTCTCAGACTCGGAGCGAATTTCTTTTGCGAGTTCGATCTCCGGTGGTGCATATCCATTTTGTTTGAGCATGCTATACGCCAGGGCGTTGTCGCCGGCATACAGATTTTTGTCGAGGTTCAGGGGTTTTCCGAACCCTGACAGATTATCGAATTCGCCGCGCTCCTGGGCCCCCCGGATCTGCTCTTCAACGTAGTCGAAGTATTGCTTACCTCTATATTTTCCGGTGGTTCGAGCCCGTGGCTCGTCAGGTATGTTTTCAGGCGATTTGCGCCAATCCTTGAAATCCATAGACTTATAGTTCTGGTGACCAGGGCAGGATGTCGTGAGTTAAATGTGCCCTGTCGTACCGCTTATCTTGGCTCTTAGGTATTTTCCAACACTTCTCTCTATTTATTATACCGCACCAGAAGACCCCCGCGTTACGCATGGGGTGCTTCGCTATGTTATAGTGCTCATGTAACTATCCAGATACCGGACTCATTTTGCCAGGGCTGTTGAACAGGAGGGCCTGGTTGGGAAGACGAAGCTGTGCTGAAATTGTATTCACTTTCATGAATACTCCTTTCGTTGATCATACTGTCTGAAGGAGATGGGTTGCCCGCAATGTCATTGCACCGGCTTGCCGTTGATCGTTACGTGAGTGTAGTTGACCTTCGTCACGTTCGAAATGGTGCTCGTCGGATTCGCGATGTGCGTGAAGGTGCAGTTGGACAAATTGAAGGTCCCCGCCTTATCGTCGGACAGTCCATGCAGGTTCAGCGCAATCGGAGCCGTGTCGACGACGAAATCGGTAATGTTGAAGGGACCGCTGAAGTCCGGCAGGAAGTTGCCTGTCTGGCCAGAGTAGCTCATGGTGGCGAGGACGGCTGCGCCGTGGAAGCCGGAACCGTGAAACCTGTCGACGTGCACATTCCTGGCGAATCCGCCGCGCCTGGTGTTCGACTTCACGTAGAGGGCGTACCTGGTACCACTCCCGATCGTCGAGTTATTGTAGGCGTAGACGTTGCTGATGCCACCAGTCAGCTCGCTGCCCAGTGAAATCGCGCCCCAGGGGCCCTCGAACTGGTTGTTCCAGATGACGACGTTCCGGGTAGGCACGTTGATCCGGCGGCCATCGGCATCCCGGCCCGACTTGAGCGCGATGTTGTCGTCGCCGGCCAGGAGCGTACTGTTCTTGATCACCACGTGGTCGCAGCACTCGGGATCGCAGCCGTCGGTGTTCGAACCTGAATGGTGGGTCGTCACGCCGTCGATGGTCACATTTCTGCACAGGGTCGGATGCAGCTGCCAGAAGCGGGAGTTGCGCAGGGTCACGCCCTGGATGAGCACGGTATCGCAGCTATACGGCTGGACGAACGACGAGCGGAGCCTATCGGCGACGTAGCGCTGCTGGGGCAGCAGGCCGCCGGCCACCAGTGGTTCCAGGACCCTCGCCCGGTCGCTGCCATGGTTCCAGGAGGCGGTGCCGGAAGCATCCAGGGTACCACTGCCTGTGAGCGCGATGTTCTTCTCGCTGTAGGCGTAGATCATCGGCGAGTGGTTCATGCACTCGATGCCTTCATAGCGGGTGAGCACGAGCGGGTACTTGAAGGCGTCACCGCTGAACATCAGCGTGGCGCCTGGATCGAGGTGCAGGTCCACGTTGCTCTTGAGGTAGATAGCGCCGGTCACGTACGTCCCGGCCGGCACCACGACGTGACCGCCGCCTGAAGCGCTGCAGGCCGAGATCGCCTTCTGGAAAGCGGCCGTGTTGTCGCTATGACCGTCTCCCCTGGCCCCGTAGGCCGGATGCGTGACGACGAAATTCGTATTCGGAAAGCTCGGCAGCGCAATGCTGGCCAGGATGCCGTTGGCCTCTGACCAGGGCAGGGGTCCGGCAATCGCTGTCTGTGACGCGGAGTAGGTCAGCAACTGTATTCCCTTGAAGGCCAGCGGTGCGACTGCGGCCCCACCCACAATAATTGCTCCCAATTTTAGAGCCTGCCGGCGAGAAATCCTGTGTGTCATAGGTTTTCTCTCTTTCTTCATCCTGCTCCTACGGTACTCATCGTAATAGGGTAGACTCGATCACATGCTGTGCGATCTGATATACTTCTGTGAGCGGGAGGTTGTGCTCGAGGGCCAGGCGCTGACACGCTTCATATTCGGGAGCGGCGCTTATGACGTGCGCACCCAGGCGTTTGACTTTGACCGGCATTGGACCGATTGGCGTCTCGATATGCTCGATTGTGCGCTGCGCTTTGAGTCGCTGTACCTGCGAGATGCGCACACCCAGCGTGCTGGATTCGCTGAGCAGCACCTGGGCCAGGGCATCTCCTTCTTCCACCGGGCAAATGATTGTTACCATGACAGCCGGGCGATTTTTTTTCATCTGAATGGGCGTATAGCTGACATCTAAGGCGCCAGCAGCTATCAGGCGATCCATCAGCCCACCTAAGAGTTCACCCGTCATATTGTCTATATTGCTTTCAATGATGGTCACCCAATCGGTGTCCGGAACCCCGGTGATTGTATTCGCTTGATCAGCAGATTGCAGCGGGTGTCTTGCTCGTCCGAGACAGAGGCGCAGGCAGTTGGGCCAGGGAAACTGTTTTTGTCCAAAGCCATAGCCTACATGCTCGATACTGATGGCTGGAGTTTGAAATCGGGCCAACGTTGCCAGAATTGCGGCTCCTGTGGGAGTCACCAATTCGCCTTCGGCGGTTGATGGTTTCCACGGGGCAGCAACACGCCGCAGGATCTCTAACGCGGCAGGCGCAGGGACGGGAAACAATCCATGGGCAGTCTTCACATAACCGCTGGTTAGGGGCAGCGGAGAAGCATAGAGTTGGGTTATGCCCAGGGTTTCAATGGCGATTGCTGCCCCTACGATATCTATTATCGAGTCAATAGCCCCCACTTCATGAAAATGTACCTCCTCGATAGTTGTGCCGTGGACGGCCGCTTCTGCCTCTGCAAGACACTGAAAGATGGCAAGCGCGGTCTCACGCACACGCGGGGAGAGCGTTGAGGTATTCAATAACGTGACGATATCCGAGAGGTGGCGCGTTTGCTGCAGGGTTGCATCTTGTTCAGATAGTACTACGTCAAAGCGCAAGCCCCGAATGCCTTTGTCATGAAATGGCTCAAGTTTCAATTGATAGCCATGCAGCGGTAAGGCGGATAGCGCGCTTTTGAGCGAGTCCAGTGAGAAACTCGCATTGAGATCGAGCATCGCGCCCAGAAACATATCGCCACTGATGCCTGAATTGCAATCAAGATATGCAATCAACTGCGACATATGCGAATCTTTCTACGATTTCCGGTTTTATGGATGAGAGAAAGAATTCTCGAGTATTCCTCCCCCCACGGGGCGCTGTCGGGTACAGTCCTTCTCCCCACCCTGGGGCTGTTCCCCGACAGCGTCCTCCCCTAATGTCTATTGATACAATTATAATCCTTCTTTTGTGAGTATACGGCGCCATGCATCTTTCTGCTCGTTGGACAACTGCAAACTCTGCTCAATTGCTTCTCGAAAGCTTTCGATGTGAGTGCCGGGCTGCCTTTCCACACGATAAGGAGGTGGAGCTTCTGCTATCCCAGGGGCCATTGGCTTACGTGTGGAAAGCCCCAGGTATGTCTCTATCACGCTGAGAGATCGGTGTAAGGCGTTTGCTAAGCGTTTACATAGTTCCTCGGGCATGGAGGCAGCGTTAATGATATGCCGGTCCAGCTTATCAAGGATATCTATGCTTAAACCTAGCTCCATGACTAACTGGGGTAACGATTTATCCTGATTGTTTGCTGCCACTTGCAATGTCGCTGTGAGTGAATCGTTAGTTGCTCTCACAGGGAGCAACTCCTGATTCCACGCACGGTCCAGAACCGCACGAGAAGCCTCTGAAAGAGGTGGCATACTCTCTGCTTCTTCAGGCATACTCTTTTCAATTGTGTGATAATAGGTTACGAAATCGGTGATTGCGCCGGCATAGCGTGGATAACGGGACAGGTAATCGCTCAAGCGCGGATGACGACCTGCACGCAACTCTGCAATATAACGAGCGGTGATACGCTGAACAGCCTCTTCCTGTTCTCTATCCATAGATAGTTTCCCCCTCCGATTCAAGCAATTCGTGCAGCGACTTCAAGGCTTCACGTAGTCGATTACGCACTGTACGATCAGTTATTCCCAATACCAGGGCTACCTCCTTCTCTGTCCTGTCCTCCCAGAAGATAAGCCAGATTACCGATTTAAGCTTCTCCGGCAAGCGCAGTATGAGGAGTGCGAGATTGCTCTGCTCCACGGAAAGTAATGCTTGCTGCGCTCGTTCATCTTCGATATCTAGCTCCCACAACTCTCCGTTTGTGTGCAGTAGAGGTTGCTCTAAGCTCACGATACGCTTACGTGGAATACGGTGAGTAAGCGCACCTGCTTCACGCTGGGTATTCCATCTCCCCTCACGTGTCATAAAGGCCTGGTAAACATGTTGCCGTTCAAACTGCAAGCAATGCTGAAAATTCTCTTCCCAGAACAAGCGTTTGGTATCTATCAGCGCGCGTATGAGACGCTCACACAGGTCGGCATACAGATCATGCACAAGCATACTGCGTTCACCTGGCTGCAAACGAGCAGTATTGAGAACATACGAAGCCCAATATTCATTGGGGGATTGGGTGCGCCTGATAATTATTTCAAGAATCCTCCTCCACCCGGTATCATCGCGATATGCGATGGCGAGGCGGGAACATTTTACTAAGATTTCCAATGGTAAAGCTACTTTACAATCAGGCTCCTCAATGATACGCCAGAAGGAGTCGGACCCATACTCCGGGAGAGTTTTGTACAAATTTGCCAGATCAACACGGCGTTTGCTCAGATCATTATCACTATCCTCTTCAGCTTGAGAACGTTCTAACTCCACGATGCCCTATACCTCCCTGAGACAAAATAGTAGGCCCTGCTTAGTATAGGCATCTTTGCGCCCATCGTCAATTTTATGGTGTATTGGGCTATCGCTCCTTTCATTCTATACAGGGAGGACCAGGAAAAGCGGAAAAGGATTATGAGAGATTTCCGCTTTTCACGTTGCGGCGTGTATTTGGAGAGTGAAAGCAAAAAACTACGTTCGGAGGTATAAGAATTTGGAAGATCTATCAACTAAACGAGACACAAAGCTCAGGCCGGAACCACTGGTTATCAGCGAATTGAGTTTAAACACAAGGGTATATGGCTGGTTATTCGTTGCGGAAGTGCTCATGCGCAAGACAAACTCAGGAAAACCTTATGTTGATCTCAAATTGCGTGACCCGCGCGGTAATGAAATTATTGGTCGTTACTTTGATCCTCCCGGCATAGAAGCACAAATGCAGCAGGAGGGCAAGGTCGTTGAATTAGAGGGTATGGTCGAAAAATACTTGAACCAGACTTATATCAGGGTGCTTCACGCCAGAGTAGACGAAGCTGTTCCTGTTGACTTTTTCCAGGTGGGAACACGTCACTCGATATCCCAACTTCAGGAGACCTTGCGACAATTCATGAATAAGGTTTATCATCCAGGATTACATGCATTGCTCCTTCGATGCTTCTCAACCGACGAACTGGCACGTTTTTATCGCTGGCCGGCGGCAGTACGACATCATGGTGCTATCAGGGGTGGTTTGCTCGAACACACAGTAAACGTCACCCTGATAGCTGATAGGCTGACTCAAATCTATGTTTGCGATCAAAATCTCGTGCTTGCAGGAGCACTCTTACACGACATTGGCAAATTGGAAGAGCTAGAAGAGCAAATTGGAGTTGGGTTTACGGCTGCCGGTCGCATGTTCGGTCATATTGTATTAGGCGCGTTATATATCCAGGCACAGGCAAGGCAGGTAGCCGAGCTTGACGAAGCGACACGCCAGGACTTGCTACATATTATCCTGGCGCATCATGGAACGAAAGAGTTCGGTTCACCTGTTTGCCCGGTAACCATCGAGGCGTTAATAGTCCACCAGGCAGATACAGCAGAAGCGAAAATCACAGGATTTCTAGACCATTGTGAACGGACCGCTACACCAGACGGCTGGTCGTCTTACAGCCAGGCGTTTGGGGGACAATTACGCGTGCCGTAAATTCCCGAGACGAACTGTGATTTGACTCATTTCTTGGTTTTTCTGCGAGCCTGATACGATTGGCGAATCCTCGCGACCTGCGGTCGCTCCGCGAGGTTGTGCGTGCGCGGTGTGGCGGAGCCACACCGCGCACGCACAACCTCGATTTGGTTTCAGTTATGATTGCCTGTACTCAGGCTACTGGACAGGATTCAGCAGCGCAACACGCGAAGCGAGAGGCTGAGGAAGAGCGAGATGGACAAAAGCTGGAGACGCGAGCACCCGATTAAGCACTACAGCAAGCAGCGCTCCGCCTCCAATAAGAGCCCAACCCAATGGGCCCGGCATGACAAGGTTGAGAAAAGTGCGCAGAGGCGGCACCCCGAGAGTAGCAATAAGCATACCTGTGGAGCCAGCCACGGCGCCAAAGACGGACCGAGTGAGACGTCCTTCAGCTCGCCCAGCATCTAACGTCTGGGCCAACTGAGTCGCGATAATGCTGGCATAGGCAACAGAGCGTGCTTCTGGCAGCGTACTGGCACCCAGCATAAGCAGGTAGGAGACAAGTGCTGGCCCAGCGCTTATAATGGCACGGCGGAAGATTTCGTTGCGTAAGGGTGTACCCAGAGCCGCTGCGCCTTCGCGATCGAGTCCCGCAAGACTGTGGTGCTCTGGTTGCTGAAGAGCGACCGCTGTAGCAGGTAAGAGATCGGTGATCACGTTCATCGAAAGAATCTGGCGTGCGGTCAGTGGAAAGTTGAGTCCCAGCAGACTTGCTCCTACTACCAATCCCAGTTCACCCAGGTTTCCGCCTAGCAGTAATCCAAGGGCACGGCGAATGTTGCGCCAATAACTGCGTCCTTCGATAAGCGCTTCCACCAGCGTGGAGAAATCGTCGTCGACAAGCACAACATCAGCTACCTGGCGAGCAACCTCGGTACCGCCACGACCCATCGCAACTCCCACATCCGCAAGTCGTAAGGCCGGCGCATCATTCACGCCGTCTCCTGTCATAGCAACAGTGTGGCCGCGACGTTGCAGGCTCTCGATAATACGCAGCTTGTCCAGGGGAGTTGTACGCGCAATGACCACCGCATGCTCCAAGCGCTCATCAAGCTCGCTGTTCTGGAGTTCAAGGACCTCGGCTCCAGTGAGCACCTCGCCGTCTTTGTCGAGTAGACCAGCTTCCTGGGCAATGGTGCGAGCGGTAGCCGGGTGATCACCCGTAATCATAATCACACGAACTCCCGCTTCGCGGCATCGATGCACTGCCGCTTGCACATCAGGCCGCAATGGATCACTAATCCCCACGAAGCCAAGGGCAGTCAATCCACGCGGATTGTCGAGCGGCGTATCGGGTGGCCCTTCAGCGACCATGAGTACACGCAAACCACGCTCAGCAAGACGCCTGGAGAGATCAAGCCACTCATGTTGACCATGCTCGTCCAGGGGACGTTTCTCACCATGCTCAAACATCCAGCTGCACCGGGGAATAAGCGCTTCTGGTGCGCCCTTGACGCAGAGATACTCCTGGGCAACAGTGGCGTGAAAGGATCGTACGGGATCAAACGGTAATTCAGCCACGTGCTTTACATGCAACTGCTCGCCCAGGCCAGCATCTACAGCGCCCTGGATGATAGCCACATCGGTGGGATGCGCTTTCGCGTCTTGAGCAGACGGGTGCGGACTGGCAAGAGCGGCAGTTACCAGCACACGACGCAAATCGGTCGATAATTCACCTGGTACCTTTGCTTCCTGATCGTAGTCAGCCACCATGCTGAGGGCGAGCTGCCCCTTAGTCAACGTTCCCGTTTTATCGGCACAGGCGACGTCAACGCGTCCAAGTGCCTCGACGGCTGACAGGCGACGCACCACGGCGTCCTGGTCAGACAGGCGACGAGCAACCCCGGCTTCGCCTACACTGGCGAGCAGTGGTAAGCCTTCAGGGATGGCTGCCAGTATCGTTGTCATGCCAATCGCTAGCAGGGAAGCCAGAGGAATTCTCCGTAGGAACCCAGAAGCGAGGACGATGCCCCCTCCTCCAATAGAGAGAGGCAAGAGCACTCGGAGCATCCGGTTCAGGCGCACTCCAAGGGGACTTTGCTCCAACTCATCTGCAGACAAGGCAGCAGCGGTTGCACCCATGCGAGTCTGCCGACCAACCGCCACCACGACAGCATGCCCGGTACCGGTGGTGACATCGCTGCCCTCCATGACAATGCGACTTGCATCGGTTCCTCCAGCCGGCGCTTTAGAAACCGGCACTGATTCCCCGGTCAGCGCTGCCTCATCCACCTCCAGGCCATGCGAACTCAACAAGCGAGCGTCGGCAGCAATGCGATCTCCCGGCGCTAGCAGCAGCACGTCTCCCGGCACCACTTCATTAGCTGGTATCGTTACACTCTGACCATCGCGCAAGACACGCGCAGTTGAGGTTGACAAAGTTGCCAGCGCCGCCGCCACCCGATTAGCCTTGTGCTCTTGCCAGACACCCACGGTAACGTTGGCCAGGATCGTTGCACCGATGATCACAAAATCTCCCACTGCTCCTGTGAAGAGCGAGAGACCGGCCCCAGCAGCGTAAATGGCGATGAGTGGAGAATAGATCTGTTCAAGGAAAGCTGTCAGCAGTGAATTGCGACGAGCTTCTGGCGGTGCCTTGTGCAGGCGCTCGGCAGCCTGGGCACTCGAGAGGCCCTCTGGCGAGGAATTCAAGGCATGCAGTACTTGCTCCACGCTCTGCCGCCCCCAACGCTCTGGATGTGGGTCGAAAAGATGGAAGATAGTCGACCTTTGTCGTTCTCCACCCATCAGCCTGAGCCATCCATCCGCTATGGCGATAAGAGAGGTGATGGTGACGGCACGGGCGGCATGCATCAGCCCTGGCCTTCCCCGAAAACCCCATGCGGCACCGATGATATTGGACACCCCTGCCAGTCCAACGGAATCACGTACCGTTGCATCCCGGCGTACACACGCTTCAAGAATAGCAGCCACCGCCGTGAGATCGGGGGCGAGCAGGTCAGCCTGGGCAGGCAAGCGACTATTGCCGTCCGTAACGCCGATTGCCAGGTCACAAGCTGCGAATCCTGGCGCCGCGCCTGCATTATCCGAGACAAAGGCAACGAGCGCTCCCTCTTTTTGCTTCGCTCGAATGGCCTCCACTGCATCATTGCTCTCGAGGAGCGACACGTGCGCTCGCCCAGCGAGCGCATGCACTGCGATCTGATCGCCACTGGAGATCACCCCAAGTTCTACTCCATAGCGTTGACAAGCCTCGACCAGATCCGAAACTCCTGATGCGAGCTTAGGCCTTAGCGCAAAGACTCCGAGGGGATGTTCCTCACGATCGCTGCGCAGCACCAGTACATAGTTGCCACGTTGCCGCAGACGCGCAGCCTCTGGGATCGCACTCCAGTCCTCAACAGGGCCGAGTGAATACTGTACTGCATCAGCAGAGGCAGTGGCAACCTTGCCATCGAAGGTCCCGTTACTCATTGTCACACCGTTTGCTGCTCTGAAGGCTCCTCCCCACGGTGAACCCGCTGCGGCAGCCACGCCCGCAGCAAGCGCAAGAATTTCGGCAGTATCATAGTCATTGGTCATAGGCCAGGCACCGCTGAGTTCGAGTCCGTCGGTGAGCAGGCGTACCCCGTCCAAAAAAACCGCATCAGGTCGGCGATAGTTGCGGTGCGTACGTGTACCGACCACGGTGGCCCCGGCCCGTATCATGC
>WNGJ01012158.1_pt1 | contig 13843 bp, 11 predicted proteins | sample 5400611 | NCBI WGS metagenome assembly WNGJ01 (sample SAMN13153375, study PRJNA577476) | soil metagenome | isolation source: 40 cm soil or saprolite under Garry oak tree replicate 1 | place: USA:California | collected 2016-06-15 | reverse complement strand
CAGTCTTGCCGTCCTTCGAAAGGTCGAAAAGCTCGAGGTCAGGAATCCCGATGACACGTTCAACATAAATCAACCTCGGTGAGACGAGAACAGGCTCTGTCATAACAAGGCCAGAAACGGCCCAGATGTTGTATTTATCCAGTGCTGACACGCGTGAGACGCAAAAACATGGCTCATCGACGGCGACCCCTACTGCACCCGTACGGTCCCAAACACCAAGGTTGGTTTGACTGGGAGAACTCTTCGGGAGGGCGCTCAGAGGCCTTATTCTTCCTGGTCGTGCAACCGCGACTGTTTTCCTTTCATCACTTGTGAGGGATGTTGTAAAGGTGATGTGTCAAGCATTTCCTGCAATGAATCCATGCCCCACACTTCCAGCATTTCACCCACTGAGATTTGCCTTCTTGTGGTAATGGTTCTGAAGGGTGTCTCTCAGATCGTCCGGGCATCGAATCCATACTCCTTTACTGCAAGGCTATTTTCGATTTGCTTTCGACTTGGCAAGGAAGTTCGCACGGAAGATCCTCGCAGCACAGATCATCCTCGCAAACGAACATCGTCCATTGCCGGAGTGCGCTATGCTAAGCAACCGCTTAGCCAAGCTGTCCACAGCCCTGCCCAACCCCTGCTGCAGAACGCCGTTGAAACTTCGGTCGCGAAAATGTCCCCGCAAAGTAGTCTTCCTCAGAAACGCACTCGCCCCTAGGTCTCGATAATCTAACGGCCGATTGCAATATGGTATGAAGAGGAGACTGAATGCTGCTGTGGGAACACTAAACGACGGAGGACATGTACACGAATATTGGAGCAACGTTGGAATTCATGTTCTCCCTTGCCCATGTTAGAGGCAGCCCCTCTCTACATGGCAATAGTTGGCCATGATCGTCGCCTATGCTCTCGCCCTTCCTTTACTGATCTCTGTAGGTCATTCTTCGTAGGCAATTGACGGAGAGCTCTCTGCGGGGAGCTTCTCGCTAGCTGTGAATTCGCAGAATCAGAGAGTCTTCAACAAACTTGCTGAGACGTACGCACACACAGCTCCACAAGGGGACCTAACGGCAATTTCGGTTTCTAACACTTTAGGGTATTTCTAGGGCGTGAGGACAAACAGGTGACCACTCCCATAAATACGCCACCAATCGTTCCGACAGATCGAATATGCCGTTCAAAGTAGAATCGTTTGAACTGTATCACATAGGAATCAAACTGAGCCCCGCAGTAAGCTTGGATGTCTTGGCCAGCCGGCTGAGAGAAATCCTTGGAAAGGAAGGATACAATCTTCCTAAGGACGTAATCGCAGAATCAAGAGTCCGGGTCATTCCCCCTCTCGAACTAATTGCGTCACGGAACGACGTCCGCGTAGAACTGAACTATGTCGTGGGGGCTCTGAATACCGTTGGAACTTCACCCTTTGACGTTTCGGGCTCGTTCGCCGGTTTGCCACATTACCTAGTTGCTTTAGGCTATGAATTGAGTGCCGTCGTCCAATATTACGAAATCATCGTGAGTGCAATAGTCGAGTCCCACCAGAAACCAATGGAGATGCTGACCAATTCGGTGGGAAGGAAAGTTCAAGGGTTCGAAGATATAGGCCCCCTCAAGGTTACCGCGTTACGGTTTTCCCTGGAAGACCCTCAACGAGAGCACTTCAACATCATCGTTGAACCCAGTTCGACTAGTCCGAGCATGAGGCTGTCATTCAAATTACAGTACCGGTCGAATGACAAGGACGCAACGGCTAAATTCCATGAAAGTATTAATGCTAGAATAGATCAATTCTTTTCCTCCCTCAAGTGATTGGCAATGGAAACACTTGGCTTTCAGGCTCAGCCGTCGACTCAATACCCCATTCTGGAATCTACTCCCTCTCTTGAACGAATCTCGGACAAACCTGAAGTTCGGCTCTGGTCGGGAACCGGAGCCGAGCTTTCGGCCATACGAGAACGTTTCAATCTTCTCGTTGAGGCGTTTATCGACTGTCAATTGAACTCGGTCTCTGAACACTGGCTGGGGGGTCTGGTTCAGTTATCATGGCACTCGAGAGACCTATCTGAGGTACTTTCGCCCGATCAATTAGTATGCTTCAATACATTGGGACTGAGCTCTCGCCTATTTGACAGTCTCCACATCGGTCTACGGACCGATTTGAGTCCAAAGAATCAAGAAAGATCTCTATTACAACCAACTCAGAGTAGTGCGGAACAGGACTTTGAATGGCTCATGAGTAATCAGAGCAGCCTTATCGACTACAGGGGAGGATTTGTGGCAGTCCTTGACAAGAAAGTAGTTGGATACGGCCACACGATGAAACAGGCATATGACCGTGCGGCTGAGAAGCAGCTCTCGAGACGACCGTTACTAGCCTTTGTTCCCGAAGAAGCTGCCCAGGCATACTGAACGATTGACAGCGTGAAGGCCTCCTGAGCATCGAATTTCCATACAGCGAGGAAGGAATAAACAAGAATTCACGCTACCCAGAGGGTAGAATTAATCGTCCTAATGCTCTGCTGAAGTTCAAGACAAAGGATGGAGACCTGCAGCCAATAGGCGGCGTAGTTGATAGTGGGGCAGATTTCACGCTCATTCCACTATCCACTGGAATACTCCTAGGCTTGGATGTTATGAAAGGCGAACCGTTTCAACTGAGGGGCATTGGCAGGGGGGCGCTCGATTCTTACCTTCACAAGGTTGACGTAAAGATCGGTGGCCAGACTATCAAAATGACCGTCGCCGTAGCATCTGTAGATGACATTGAAGGGCGTTCACTTCCAGTTCTTCTAGGAAGAACCGATTTGTTTGATAGTTTCGACATAGCTTTCAAACAAAAGGCCCAGCTGACGAGCTTTGTGGCCGTCTCAAGTACTTAGTTACCAAGTACAGCAGCTCGCAAAGGCACGCTGGCCGAGACTTTCGCTCTCGTGTCCGAACAATAACCCACAGGATGACGCAAACTGACAGATGTCGAGTCGGTGGAGCGATTAGTCCAAACGATTGCACGCCAGGTCTCTCAAATGTGGCGCGAACTAGCATTCGGTTTACGCGATCAAGGGATCTGAAGCTTTAACTGACGGATTGTTTGGGACCAGCAAGCGGGGCTGGAACTGAGGAGGAGGGCGTGGACGTAGTTGGCGCACGCCTTTGGGTTGGCTGGATTGTGCCTGGATCGCTTGTCGCTCGACGTGAGTCGCCCTGTCAAGCGTGACCTGATGCCTGTTTTGATAGGGTCGATCATAGAGAACTCCAGTGAGCGAATAGCTCCTTCCCTGGTCAAGATAGAAAGGCAGCCATGATGTGAAAGAAAAACGGCCGGTCGGTGTTGTCAAGAGGCCGCATTGGCGAATACGCGCCTTTGCCTGTCGATCAGTGAGGCGGTAGACTTGCTCAACGAAGAATGCATCATTGAAACGAACACCCGGACGAAGCGACGCGTGGCTAGAGGCCTGCGATGGCAGGGAGGTCCCTTCAATCTCTGCAATGTAGGGTGAGGGGTGACCCTGTCGCGAGATCAAGTGGATCCGCTTCCTTGCCCTGGTAACTGCAACGTAGAACAGTCGTCGTTCCTCAGCCTGGCTGTTTCCAGCATTCATCCGCACTGGTTCAAGAACATCCGAGTTCTCCATCTTCGAAGGAAAGCCGAACAGGTGGTCGCTAGCGTTTGCAATGACAACCACATTTGCTTCAAGCCCCTTGGCTTTGTGTGCGGATAGTATGCGGACCCCTGACGTGTCGCGATACTGATCGGCCACGGGAATTCCAGATCGCCGGCAACCTTTGCTTATTCCATCGATGAGGTGGTTCGTCCGGCTGAGAACCAAGATCTCGTCGGGATCAACTCGCTTACGTTCCTCGTTGATTAGCTGAATCGCCTTGTTTATGATCGCTAAGTCGTCATCAGGGACTTCGTGAATGAGAGCGTCGCCAGGTTCAGGGCTAGAGATGATAACCTGTTTTGGTATTTGGCCGGGGTTGTGAGCAATTAGCGCTGCACCAGCTTCAACAATAATAGCCGGCGACCTGTAGTTTGTGTCGAGCATCGTTCGTGAGGCGGGTCCGAAGTGAGATTCGAAGTTCACAACATGGTCTACATCTCCGCCCGCGAAGCCGTAGATGGCTTGCCAGTCATCACCCACGGCGAAGAGATGAGCATGGTTTGCTCGAACAAGTGCATTCACAAGGCGGGCCATGGCCGTCGAGGTGTCCTGGAACTCGTCAACGAGGACATGAGCAAACTTTGGGAGCGAGCTTGAACCTTTCTCTACGATGTCAGCGGCTCGGTGAAGCATGTCTGAGAAATCGATTCTCCCTTCCGAGCCCAATTCTCTCTCGTATCTCCGCAAAACGGCAAGACCAAGGTTCCCGAAATGATGAACACGTGGCGTAGCCGATTGTAGACGCTGGAGAATCTGCTCAGTCGACATTCGGAACGAACGAGCATTTTCAATGAATCCTGCCAATTGTCTCTCGATCACGCTGCCGATGTACTTCGTATCCCCGAGGATCTTTTCTAACCCGGCTAGTGTCACGGGTCGTAATTGTACGCCGGCGCCGGCCAAGCGTGTTTCGAGCAGTGCCTCCAGGGTTCCTTCTCTGCGCTCGTAATCGTAGAATTCGATGAGCTTCTTGTCGGTGCGGCTGGTTCCTTCTCTGCGCTCGTAATCGTAGAATTCGATGAGCTTCTTGTCGGTGCGGCTGAACTCTTTTCTTTTCCAATCCATTCTCTTGCCATAATCGGCGGAGGAAGTTGACCAATTCCCAGGAACGTTGCCTGCACGGTCTATGCCCCAATATTCGATGCAGGCGCCGGAGTCAAGCAGTGTGAAATCGGGGTGGTAGGCGGAGCGACCTGCGCCGACTTGGGCCCACGAGGCTGTGGCTTCGTACTTGTAAGGAACCTGGTGGGTGAGCAGAAAGTCCGCGATGATTCGCTCGCCGATTGACCGAACTTGCTCTCCATGACGAGTTCTGTAGGTAAGATCCGCACCGAGAGCTGGGGTCCGCTCGTCTAGATCACGATGGAAGTTCAGGATCGCATTGACGTACAAATTCGAAAGCTGCTGGTCTCGACCTTCCCTGGCATCGCGCAACGCGCTAGCGACAAGTGAGTTTGTCCAATGTTCGTCAGCGATACTAAGCGGTCCTGGCGTGGCGGCTTGGACTATGCGCTTGCCGAGAGCATGAAGTGTCGAGACAGTCACACCATCGCTTCCCTGATCCGTGACGGGTACACTCATCTGCTTGAGGCGGTCTTCCATCTCCTCAGTTGCCTTGTTTGTGAAAGTTATGGCGAGAATGTTGGTTGGACTCACGCGACGTTCCAAGAGGTAACGGACCCTGGCGATTAAGGTGCGAGTCTTACCTGACCCGGCCGCCGCGACAACAAGGTTGCGCTCATCATCTCGAACGGTCGCCTCTCGCTGAGCAGCGTCGAGCTTCAGCTCTTCGACAAGCAGCTTCGAATGATCATTGATTGCTCGCTGGACATACTGGTAGTTGTGTCCCACAAGCTTCTGACGCAACTGATTTGCAGCAGTCGTCATCGACTCGAAATCCTTTCTCATTGCACCATCATGGGTTCGTCGGACGCTCTTCCGTAGAGACGGCAACGTCAACTCAACGAGCGTCTGGATCTCTGACCTCAGAGGTCTACCCACGCGCTCGGGAAGGTACTCCTTCGAGGACAAGTAGGGCTGTAGGGAATTGTCGATTCTTGTGATAATTGAAGGGACCTCTTTCAACGAGGCTCTCGCTAACTCGATGCTGTGCTTCCGATACCATTGAAGAGGAACCAGAACCACGATAGCTAGGATCGCTGCGAGAACCAGTCCGAGGACCAGCCAAAGAAGGTCCATTTGTGTACTCCCGACCTAGCGTTTGAGACTAGATCACACAGATTGAGTTAACTCTTCTAGCAGTTTCGCTCTCGTGTCTGAGAAATAGCCGAACGGCAGCTCAACCCTACAGATGTCGAGTCAGCGGAGCGACAGGCGCCAGCGACTGAACGCAAACCCCTCACGAATGGAACAGGAACTAGCAAATAAACTACAAGACAACCAAACAAGATACCTGACGCAAGTCGAAATACCAGTAACGGCAGTTCTGCGTCCCGAGACTAGAACGCATACCTAATTTTTTCTAGACGCTCTACCGCAAGCCGGATCTTAACGGGGATGCATCAACAATCCCTTTCACACTATTCCGACGTGAACCAGATTCTTGTCATGAGCATAGGCCCCTCAGGCGTTTTCCAAGCGATTTCCCTAGCACTCTCAGGGGACCAGCTAGCTCTAGCGCCTATAGGTGTTCCATGCGGAAGGTTGTTCCAGAACTGACTTTTGGTCAGAACCGGTGCTAAACTCGACACACTTTCCGAGTTGGCTCCTCCCTGTACTTATCAGAAGTTTGCCAAATTGATCACTCTTGTCGCATCAGACTACTTCTCTCTACCTTTGGGGGAGGGTCTGTCCGTACATTTCATAAGTAAGACCTCAGAAAACCACGCGAGCATCATGCGGGCACCAGAGGACAAAGTTGTTGGAATTCCCCGTTTCACTCTTACCACTAATCTCGAGACCGGAGGAGAGTTCCTAGCGGAAATTCTGAGGCTTTCCAGAGAAAACACTACTCCTCTCGATATTCAGATAAGGTACGGAAGTGTGGAGATCACCGTGTTGTTGAGTGGCGGCGCGGCTCTCCTCTCAATTCTCAAGACAGTATGGGGCGTTCGTGAATGGCTCAGCAATAAAAGGGAGACGAAGAACGAGGTTAGAGCGGATAAGAATCGTGAATGGGCGAGAGAACAGGGCAAGGCTTGGGCTGTGTTGCACGCCGGTGCCGTTCTCGAGGGAATGATAGAAGAGGAGGCGATCTCGACAAGAGATGGCTGGGAGTTTGTATTCAAGGATAAGACCGGCCGAAAATTCCGTTGCTCCCTCACGAAAGATTGTCGCGAGCGATTCAAGGAGGATCGTAGCGGGAAATTCAGCCCGCCCGCTCCTCCATTGAGCCTCACGCCTGTCATAATGCCAAGTGAAACTATTACAGCCTCAGCTAGTTGAGGGCAAACTTGTCGTTAGGTATGTGACGGTGTGAGCGCGCTATTGCGGGGTTCGGAGGTCATTTATGCCACCTGACGTATTGGGCAATCTGGCAACCCTGGACAAGTACTACCAACCCCAACAGTCCGCAAGAACGTCACCTGGGTCCAACCAGAACCAACAACCTCAGACACTACACGACCTCAACAACTGAGCCCAGACACAACATGGGCTGAGCCCAGTACTGCCAAATCTAAGCTAGCAAAAGGGTCCCCGGGTCTCCCGACCACTCGGGACCAGACAAAAGAGTAGGCGCAGACCGATGGTCCGGTTGAAGTATGTCTACTGGTGCATAAGGAATCAGCAATACGTCGAGCCCAGCGTCCGTCGAAAGTTACGGGAGCAGTTCCACTGCAAGATCGTGAGACTAAACCTGATCTTCCTTCGACAAGTTGACTTGCGCACGTTCTCGACATGGATTAATTCTAAGCATTCGTCCCGGAACCGCGCTATCAGGAGTGTAATTGCAAACGCCCAATAACCCTTACAGGAAAAGAGCCGTCTCTTTCGAACTCAAATCAGTGCTCTGTCTTAGGCCTGCGTTGCAAGTGATCTATCAGTCGTTCATCATCTTCCGTCAGCGGAATAAGGGTCATGCCGAACAGACCAAAACGGTTTCTGATTCTTGATATCCTCCCCACAAAGGAAGCAAACGGAATCGGACGTTTCAAGTCCTTTACCGGACCGAGCTTTATCCGGAAAGGATAGAACCTATCACTCCAAGGCGCTTTCGTGTTCTCTACAAAAACAGCGGATTCGGCGATTGATGTAGCTGATATCGCTTTTGTGGGATGTATGACGTAAAAATACAGGGCGTCTCCTGGTTTGATCAGCTTCACGCGTCCTCGCGCCTTGGGACTGTCAGGCACTCCCCAAACTCTTTCTCTCTTCGCAAGAGCCAAATTCTCCGCTGGTATTAGACAAAACCAGGCTCTAGATCCCGCATTATCAGTCATAGTATTAGTTCCTGCTATCCGCGCCGCTTACTTAAGCGGTTTCCAGAGTCAAGGAGATCGATTGGATTCTAGACCAGAGTTGAGACGTGAGAAGCTGTCAGACTCAAGCCTAATACGAAACATTTCTTGGAACTTGCGATCATGAAAAAGGCAGAGCAGTCGGGCCACCTCACCCAACAGCAAATTCTCATCGTTGGAGATAGAATAAAATCACTAGAAGCAAACCGAAAGGCCCTCGAAATTCTTCCTGGGGGTGTTAAGATCTTGTGCCGATGGCGAGGTCCGCTAGCTATTGACTAAGATGTATCGACAGAGTAAGAGAGAAGCAATTTCTCAACGCATTGCTGGAACGATCACTACGCTGGCATGGTATCTTTGAATTCGTCATATGAGCGTACCTCCCGATAATCGATCCCGCCTAACTCTTCAAAGTGTCTCTTCGCACAATCGATTTTTCCCTGCTCACCTGTTGGTATCGACATCGTGGTTCCGCCAACATCAGAATAACCAAACTTCGTCTCGCGCACCAGGTAAAGCTTAGTTTCAATCGCGCCGCCTATACGATGCCGCTGGTACACGATCGCCCAATCCGGACGGTAATTGCCCAAAGGAGAAGAGATATAGTATTGTTGAGGCAGTTTGCAGAACACATCAACCTGATCGTCGAGAGACAGCCTCTCAGCAAAATTTTTCTCAGAAGCCGTGTCGCATAAGACTTTGTCGTAAAGCGAGCGATCCGACTCAATTACATCTCTCCTGTACGATGGGACGGTAGGCTCGAAAATGTCATTAGGATACGTCGAGCCTGTTTTTTCATATTTCGCAGATTTCACTTCCATCTTGATTTTCTGTTCCCGGATGATTATGGATGCCCGTGACACAAATTCCTCTGGATTGTTGAATATTTCTTCAAGTCTGCTTGTGCTCGTCAATATCCGAGCGATGGTGTTGCGTGTGAGACCGGTATCGTTGGCGATTCTGGAAAGCACATCCGGAATGACATATCGCACGTCTATTTCCTTGATTGGCTCACTTTCCTTTTCCCTGACCTCAATTCCTTCCCTCTTGAACTCCAAACCGGCACGTCTTACGTCAATAATCGGCTTTCTGACGAAGAGATTTTCGTCCAATGCGTTCCTACAATCGTCCACCAGCCCCGTAGTGTTGATTTCGGTATGCAAACGGGTTTGTTGTCTCAGTTTACTCCAAATTTCATTGAATTTGGTTGCAAAGCGATCCTGTCTGAGCGTGGAGATTACTGCGTCGGGTCTTTTCTCGAGGGGTGGAGGCTGCAGGATTCCGTCTTTTGCATAATCGTCCTGAAGCGTCTTGGCAAAGTCCTCATAACTTTCATTCGCAACAACCGTCAATGCGTTTTCGGCGTTATTCTCAAACCTAGTTCCGTCTTGTGTGACCGGGATTCTAAGACCACGCCCGATGGTCTGCCGTTTTGTAATCTCGGAATGGACCGTGCGAAGAGTACAGATATTGAAGACGTTGGGATTGTCCCATCCTTCTCCTAGGGCGGAATGTGTGAATATGAATGATGTGGGTGATTCAAAGGACAACAACCTCTCCTTAGCGCGGAGAATTTCTTCGATCTTCGCCTTGTCTCTCTCGATACTCTTGAAGGTCCGACGTGAAGAAAAGTATGCTCCGCGGACATCCTCAGTTGCTTGTTATTCCAGTCAGGGAGACTTGTTTTCAGTTTCTCGAAGAGCTGATCAAAAGTCCTACGCACGAAAAGATATTTTTCGGAATCTATGCTTGAAACTTCGTCAATTCCGCCTTCCTTGGTCGTGTCTATTTCTTGGTAGTCTGTAACTTCGTCTAGAAAGAATAAAGACAGTACTTTCACGCCGTGTTTCTTGAGTCTTTCTTGCTTCTGAAAGTGCGTTTTGATTGTGTTCTCTATCTGTTCTTTGGCAACCTGGATGTAGGTATCGTTCAAGGATTCATTGAGTCTGACTCTAACCCCTCCGGACAGCTCCATAAATTCAGAATCTTTGGCCCCGTTTATGTTTGTGACCAATACATCTCGGTAAGCCGCATTCTTAGTTCTCTCTCGTAAGCTGTCCCCTTTGGATAGGAGTAGAATCTTATCGACCCCACCCTTCGTTGTCCTTACCTTGAGGAGAGCCTTAGCCTTGATTTTGGGCTTGACTATTATGTCTAGAAGCCTGATAGACGGTAGACTTGATTCGTGTTTGACCCTTGCACCAATGACATCGATCTTCTTCACTAGTCCTAGATCATGAGCTTCAGCGGGACCCAACGAATAAACAAGATTAGTCCGTTCCAAGTCTCGATGCGTTGCGGAGTAGCGCAGGATGAAGATCGGATTGAGATTATTGAGAGCACTGGTGGATAATTCCGAACCCATTCTATGAGGCTCGTCAAGGATTAGCACAGGATTGGTCTGTGCAAGCATGTCGATTCCGCTCTCTGCTATCAGAACATCGTCTCTTCCTTTTTCGTACAACGTGTTTATCTCTGATTTGTTGAATGATTGTATCGTGATTACCATTATTTCCAGACCACTACTTCGGCAGAACGCACTTAGTTCCGTAATGCGTTCGGAAGAGAAGACCCGAAAGTCGTATGGCACCCGGTCGTATATTTCACGAAAATGAGACCTAGTTAACCTCAGATTCGCGAGAGTGCCTTCTCGAATCGCGACAGAAGGTACAACAATCATGAATTTTTTCAGGTTGTATCTTAGGTTCAGTTCTAAAATCGTTCGCAAGAAAATGTAGGTTTTTCCCGTCCCTGTCTCCATCTCAATGCTAAAGTTGGGTCGGTTGTAGACATCCGATCCGTCAAGGCTGCGGACTTCAGAAGTCTGAAGCTTGTTCTCTACTTGGACCCGTTTGAGGTTCCTGTTGATAGTTTCTAAGGACACAATCTTGGGATTCGAGACAATTCCGAATTCAGGCTGATTTTTGGGTTGAGCAAACGTTCCCTCGAAAAGGTCGACTACCGAACTTATTGCTCGAAGTTGGAAACCTAGATCTGAAATGAACTTAATGCTGACGGACATTGGGCAAACGTCAAACTGTTTCTATTCTAGTAGTCCTTGCCAAGTTAACCTTTTGACTATCCTGAAGAGAGGAATCAAAGACAATAAGCTTGACATTCTTCCCTATTTCCATTTTTCGCACTGCCTCGTCATCAATTTCCGGGTCGAAACACATCCACAAAACTCCTCTAGCATCTGACACTTTGACGAAGGTGTTTTTCAGTTCAGTTACGTATCGAACCTCAGAGTCGAGTTCATACCCTTCACGGAGCATTAGCTCGAAAATCAGGGCTTCTTTGTCTGCAGAACTCGCGCCATGTGCCGCCTCGGTAATATGTGCTTTCAAGGATTCCAGGTTGGCGGCCTCTTTTTCATCCCACACGAACGAGTTTGATTTTCCGAGCGCGAAGACCTTGAAGCCCAGATCTCCTTCATCTGCCCTTTGCTCTTTCGCTGCAGAGCTCCGAAGTTTGGAAATAGCCCTTCGAATGCGTTCCTTCGCTATTTGTGAAATCGTATCGTAGCCAGCCTTTTTGGCGTTGGAGCTATCTGGGCTGCGTTCTGGCCATTGAACCAAGATGAATTTGCGATGCTCATTACGCTCATGATTGAGTTCCAAAACGGCCTGAGCGGTAGTCCCAGATCCCGCGAAGAAATCCAGGACAATGCCATTCGAACCTGCACCGATAGTAATCAGGTCTTTGAGTAATCCAACCGCTTTTGGATTATCGTACACCCGTCCTGGAATGAGATCCTCAAGGTCTTTCATCCCACTTGTACTACTGTATTCCGGCTTATACAGAATGGACTTCGGTTTGTAGGATCCGAGAACGTCGTCTCTGCTCAATCGCTGCTTCTTATAAATTTCTACCTTGCTTCCTTTGATATCTGCATATAGCTCGCTTGCGTCCCTTGCGACTCTCGGGCTCTCCCACCTCCACGACATCTCGCGTCGGTCTTTGCCATTGACAAGTGGCCACACTTCAAAATCATGCGGGTCCATCCGATCAATTGAAATTCGATCGCCTGATTTGCTGACAAAGATGGGGTACCAAAGATTCGGACGCTTCTGCCGTGGACCATTTTTGCCAGTTGCGCGCAGGTTAGCACCTTGTTTGTAGGGTCCGACGCTATCCTGCATATCGAACCTTTCAAACTCATCTTCTTCAATGGGAAGCTCATTGAGCTTCGCAGACTTCACAGATTTTGCGTATACTACGACATACTCATGAGTCCCGGCGAATCCAAATTGGTCATTATTTCCCTTTAGATTGCTAATCAAAGGCAACTCCGCAACAAAATTCTCAGGTCCAAATATCTCGTTCATCAAGATTCGGAGATGATAGACTTCATGATCGTCTATGTTCACGAAAATGACCCCGTCATCGTCTAACAATTGCCGACTGAAGTATAATCGAGGCCACATCATCGAAAGCCACGCAGAATGATACCGGCCGCCTGTCTCGGGGTTTGTCGTAAGAACGGTTCCATCAGAGCCTTTTTGCCCCGTTATGGTCAGGTAGTGCGCCAGAGGATCTGTGTAATTGTCTGAATAGATGAAATCGTTTCCTGTGTTATACGGCGGATCTATGTAAATCATTTTTATTCTTCCCTCGTAGGATTTTCTAATGATTTTGAGGACTTCGAGGTTGTCACCTTCGATGAAGACATTCTTTGAAATATCAAAGTAGACGGATTCTTTCTTTGAAGGAACAAGAGTGCCGTAAGATGGCTTATCTCGAATCAGGATGGACCTAGCTCTGCCTGCCCAAGTGAGCATGTAACGCTCGCCTTGCGACTCAATCGCTCCGCCCAACGCTTCTCGGAACTTTGTCAGATCAACGTTGCCCTCAGTGAAAATCTCTGGCATCAATCGCTGAAGCTCTTTCTTTCGCTCGGAGGCTAATCCACCAGGGCCACCACCCATGCTGGTGCTCTTCAATCCAGCATCCTCTGTCATCTTGAACAATTCATGGAATCAGTATCATAATAACGATTTCCAGAGGAGTTGCTTTGCAGTAATGAAAGAACTCAGCGCAGATGGCTATATGTCAGGGACATCGTGCACCTGATTCTGTTTCTCCCGTCCGAGGCAGGCGAGTATGGTCTCGTATAGCTGGTCTCTTTTCTTGTCCGAATAACTCTCGTACTGTAACTCTAGGATTCTGTATCCTCTCTTCTGTAGGAGGGTTCGCAGTTCTTCGTCCTTCATCATCTGGCTTGTTTTGAGGTGGACCCGCCCATCGACGAAGACGATCAAAGGTCGACCTTCTAGTGGGAAGTAGAAGTCGGCTGTTGTTATGGGGATCTCAACTTGTGTTAGGTAGCGTATTCGATCATGTTCTAGGTTGATTGCTAGTTCTTGTTCCATTCGTGAAGGGTTGGCGTGCAGCCGTTCGCGCCAGTCGCTCCGCTGACCCGACATCTGCTAGGTTGAGCCTTCTCTCGCCTATTGCTCAGACACGAGAACGAAACTGTTAGCATTAGGCATAGGCTAGGATAGAGACCTAGCCTACCCACAGGCATTATCCTCACTTGGGTTCGTACGCCGAGAACGGTTTCCTGGGGTAGAGATCGTTGTAAAGGTGGGTCAAGTGCTCGTCGCTGCAATAGGTTCGAGTTTGAACGTGAGGCAGAACACTCCTTGCGCTACTGCGTTTCCATACATCCCCTTGTCACGGGTAACGAGTATCGCGTCCTGTTTTTTGGCGGCTTGAATGATCATCTGATCATGGTTTTCCAATTTACCATTTGAATCGTCAAGTCGTCTGAGA
>WNGJ01005053.1_pt1 | contig 13843 bp, 16 predicted proteins | sample 5400611 | NCBI WGS metagenome assembly WNGJ01 (sample SAMN13153375, study PRJNA577476) | soil metagenome | isolation source: 40 cm soil or saprolite under Garry oak tree replicate 1 | place: USA:California | collected 2016-06-15 | reverse complement strand
GAACGGCTCGCTCGGCATGGACACAGGCGGCACGACGAAGACCCACAGCACGACGGCGAGCGCGATCGGGGCAACCCAGAGAGCGACCGTACGCGGCTGGTGGCCGGCTATACGGCGGGATGCGGCCGAAGACCACCACCGCGTCATAGGCGTCCCATCTGCCGCTCGCTGCGTCCCCCGCCCGACACCCCGGCCGACGGCCGGTGCACGGATCCGCACGACGATATCGTGCAGGAGGTCGTCGCGGGAGCGGGACGGGCGAGATCAGAACGGCCAGAAGACGCCAGACCTGGCCATTCCCGGCGGTGCTGGGCTCAGGTCAGAGGGTGCGAGCCCAGCCCGCACCCCGGTCCACCCGGGCCCAGCCCGCGCCGTCGGTCGCCTTCGCCCAGCCCGCGCCCCGGTCGGCGCGAGCCCAGCCGGCGCCGTCGTGGGTAAGAGCAGAGCGGCGGAATCGGCTCATGACGGCAGCCGCGGACCGAGGGGTGGAGTGGATCGCCTCAGTGATCATTGTGATCTCCCTGGAGAGCAGGCGACGGCTGGTTTCTCTCGACCCGCCGTCGGTCCCAACCGAGTAGATATGCAGAGAGTAGCCGCCAACCACGCAGGAAGGGAATTACAGGACCAGTTCGGACACGCTGTGCAACGAAACCGGCTGTCGCTGTGAAGGAAGTGCTGGGCCGGGTCGACGGGCCAGCACCTTCACAGAACGCCCATTCCGTTCAGCACGACGGTTGGGCGACTGGGTATGAGGACGGGAGACTAGGGCATGGACGTCGACGACGCGTACTCGCCTCGCAGAGGGCAGGGCCGGACGCCCCGGCCAGATCCCGGCGAGGATCCGCGCGAGCATCAGCCGGGCGCCCTCCACGACGACTCGGACGGTGGCATGGATCCAGCCGCCGTCGAAGCTCCCGTCCTGACGGCGGACCTCCGTCCGGACAGCGCCGATCCTCCCGGCGCGACGACGGCCGCGGAAGCCCATCCGGACAGCTCCGCCGCTCCCGCAACGATGGGGGCAACGGACGTCCGTCCCGACAACGCTGACCCGCCCGGCGCGCGGACAACGACGGGCGTCGATCGGGGCGGTGCTGACGCTGCCGGCACGATGACGGTGACGGTCGCCGGCGAGACCCGCGAGCTGCCGGCCGAGAAGGACTACACCGGGGACGGCCAGCCGGACGCCGCGGCCGAGACCTCCGACGGAAGGGTGATCGTCTTCTCCGACACCGAGGACAACGAGACCGGCGCGCCGGGGCCCGACGGCAGGGCCGACGAGGCCTGGGTCGTGGACAAGCACACCGGCCGCGTCGTCGGCGCGGCGCACGTCGACCCGGACACCGGCGAGTGGGTGGACGGCCCACTGACCGAGCCCTCGCCCGGTTCCACCTCGACCGGGAGCGAGACGCGGCCGACCGAGCCCCCGCCCGGCTCCACCTCGACCAGGAGCGAGACAGGGCTGAACCACCCCTCGCCCGGCTCCGCCTCGACCGGGAGCGAGGTGGGCAGCTGACCAGGACCGATCCGCCGGACCAGCCCGTCGACGAGGCGGCCGACGAGCTCTACGGGTTGCCGCCCGACCGCTTCACGCCGGCCCGCGACGAGCGGGTGCGGGCGGCGCGGGCCAGCGGCGACCGGCCGCTCGCCGCCGCGCTCGGCCGGCTGCGCAAGCCGACCGTCAGCGCCTGGGTGCTGAACCTGCTCGTCCGCGACCAGCCCGAGGTCGCCGATCAGCTCGTCTCGCTGGGCGCCGAGCTGCGGCGGGCGCAGGCGGAGCTCAGCGGTCCGGCGCTGCGGGAGCTGTCGGCGCAGCGGCAACGACTGGTCTCGGCGCTGGTCCGCTCGGCCCGGCGGATCGCGGCCCGGGAGGGCCACCCGGTCACCCCGGCCACCGCGCTCGAGCTCGAGCAGACCCTGCATGCGGCACTCGCCGACCCGGCCGTCGCCGCGGAGGTCGCCTCCGGCCGGCTGGCCCGGCCGTCGTCCCGCACCGGGTTCGACAGCGAGGCGCCCCCGGCCGCACCGGAACGCCCGCCCCGGCGGCTGCGCGCGGTCCGGGACGACGAGCTGCCCGCGGAGGACCCGGCGGCCCAGCGGGAGCGGCGCCGCCGGGAGCAGGAGCGGGAGCGGCTGCGCGGCGAGCATGACGCTGCCCTGCTGGCCAGGGGCGACGCGGAGCAGGCGTACCAGGAGGCGGACCGGAGGCTGCATGAGGCCGAGCGGAGCCGGTCCTCCGCCGCGGACGTCGTCGCGGACCTCAGCCGCCGGCTCGCCGACGCCGAGGACACGCAGCGGGACGCCGTCCGCGAAGAGCGGGACGCGCAGCGGGCGCGCGACTCGGCCGAGCGGCGGCGGGACGCGGCGAGCCGGCGGGTGGTCGATCTTGCCGCCCGCCTCGCCGAGGCGGACGGTTGACCGGCGCGGAGTCGAACGGCGCTTACAGGCCGTACTCCTCCAGCAGGCGGAGCCAGACCTCGCTGACCGTGGGGAACGACGGCACGGCGTGCCAGAGCCGGTCCAGCGGTACCTCGCCGACGACGGCGACAGTCGCGGAGTGCACCAGCTCGGCCAGGTCGGGGCCGACGAAGGTGGCGCCGAGCACGACCCGGCGGTCGGTGTCGACCACCAGCTTGGCCCGCCCGCGGTAGTCCTCGCTGTGCAGGGCCGCGCCGGAGACGTTGGCGACGTCGTACTCGACCGCCCGGACCGGGAGTCCCCGGCCGCGCGCCTGCTCCTCGGTGAGACCGACCGAGCCGACCTGCGGGTCGGTGAACACGACCTGCGGCACCCAGGCGGCGTCGGCGAGCGCGCGGTGCGCCGGCAGGTCGTCCGGCTTGCCGGCCGCCCGGGCGGCGATCACGTCGCCGGCGACCCGCGCCTGGTACTTCCCCATGTGGGTGAGCAGGTTGCGCCCGGTCACGTCGCCGCACGCGTACAGCCAGCCGCCGAGCGCGTGCATCGAGTCGTCCACCTCGACGTACTTGCCCGGCTGGAGACCGACGGTGTGCAGGCCGAGATCGGCGGTGGCCGGCGTCCGGCCCGCCGCGACCAGCAGCTCGTCGCCGACCAGCTCGCGGCCGTCCTCGAGCACCATCCTGACCTCGCCGCCGGGCCGGTCGCGGCGTACCTCCGTGGCGGACGCGCCGGCGAGCACCCGGATGCCGACCTCGGCGAAGGAGTCGGCGAGCATCCGTGCGGCGACGGGCTCGTGCCTCGGCAGCAGCCGCGGTCCGCGCTGGACGACCGTCACCTGCTCGCTGCCCAGACCGCGCATCGCCTGCGACATCTCGCAGCCCACCACCCCGCCGCCGAGCACCAGGAGGCGACGCGGCGCGGCCTCGGCGTTGGTCGCCTCCCGGCTGGTCCACGGCCGAGCCTCGCGCAGGCCCGGCAGGGTCGGCACGGTGGCCGTGGTCCCGGTGGCGAGCACGACCGCGTGGCGGGCGACGAGGATCCGGCGGTCACCGTCCGGGGTGAACACCTCGACCCGCTTCTCGCCGGCCAGCCGGGCGTGCCCGCGGACGAAGCCGATCCCGGTCTTGTCAAGCCACTGCAGCTGGCTGGAGTCGTCGTGGCCGTACGGCCGGTCCGGGTCCTTGCCGACGAAGTAGTTGCGGCGGCCGAAGACCGCCCGGGTCTGCATGCCGCCGGTCACCGCCTCGGCGACGCCGGGGGTCCGGCGGACATCCGCCATCAGCTCGACCGGCCGGAGCAGGGCCTTGCTGGGGATGCACGCCCAGTACGAGCACTCGCCGCCGACCAGCTCGTGCTCGACCAGGACCGCGGACAGGCCGCCGCGGTGGGCCCGGGCGGCGGCGTTCTCCCCCGGCGGGCCGCCGCCGACCACCACGACGTCGTACGCGTCCTCCGGCACGGTCCCCCCTCAGCGGGCCGGCTCGACGCCGAGTTCGGCGGCGAGCGTGGCCGGGTCGGTGAACGGCAGCCGCCCAGAAACGCTCGGCGGCCGGCGGGTCGTCCGGGTCGACGCCCGCCGTCGCGGCCAGCGCCCGCCGGTCCGCCTCCGGCTGTGCCGTGCACAAGACTGCGCCGTAGTCGAAGAGCACCCACTGACCCACGCCCGCATCCTCTCAGCCGCCCGAGCCACTCCCGGTCCCGGTCACCCACCGCCGACGTTACGGTCCACTGCCGCCGCACCGCGCGGCGGCCACTAGCGTGGAGGGCGTGCGGCTCGCGACGTGGAACGTGAACTCGGCCAAGGTGCGGCTGCCACGCCTGCTGGGCTGGCTGGACCAGCGGCATCCGGATGTGGTCTGCCTCCAGGAGACCAAGCTGTCCGACGCCGAGTTCGACGAGGCCTTCGGCGCGGAGCTCGCCGGGCGCGGGTACGAGTACGCCCACCACGGCGAGGGCCGCTGGAACGGGGTGGCGATCCTGTCCCGCGTCGGCCTCGACGCGGTCACCCGCGGCTTTCCCGGCCAGCCGGGCTTCCCCGACCCGGCGGCCTCCCCCGAGGCCCGCGCGGTGGCCGCCACCAGCGCGGGCGTCCGGGTCTGGTCGGTCTACGTGCCGAACGGGCGCACCCCGGACGACCCGCATTTCGCGTACAAGCTCGCCTGGCTGGACGCGTTGCGGACCGCGGTCGCGGCCGAACCGGTCGCCGGCACGGTGGTCTGCGGCGACATGAACATCGCGCCGGCCGACGGGGACGTCTGGGACCCGGCCAGGTTCGTCGGGTCGACGCACGTGACGCCGGACGAGCGCAAGGCCCTGGCCGGCCTCGAGGCCACCGGGCTCGCCGACGTGCTGCGCCGGCGGTGGCCGAAGGAGCGGATCTTCACCTACTGGGACTACCGGGCGGGCGCGTTCCACCAGGACCTCGGCATGCGGATCGACCTGGTGCTGGCCGGCGACGCGGTCGCCGACCGGGTGCGGGCCGCGTGGGTCGACCGGCAGGCGCGCAAGGGCAGCGGGCCGAGCGACCACGCGCCCGTGATGGTGGACCTGGACGAGGCCCCGGACGGGGACATCGGGCCGGTCGTCCCCCCTCCGTCGGCGCCACGCAGATAGGTAGCGTTGACGCGTGCGCCGGCTGCTCACCCCCAGATGGCTGGCCTGGCATGCGCTCGTGCTGGCGGTCGCGGTCCTGTTCGTCCGGCTCGGGCTCTGGCAATGGCACCGGGCGGCGGTCACCCACTCCCCGCAGAACCTGGGGTACGCCCTGCAATGGCCGGCGTTCGCGGTCTTCGCGGTCGTCCTGTGGCTGCGTACGGTGCGGGACGCGGTCCGGCCGCCGGCCGCCGGGACCCGACGGAACCCGCCGAGCCGGACCGCGCGGCGTCCCACGTCGCAGGTCCCGGTCCCGGCCCCGGTCACGGACGAGGAGGACCCGGAGTTGGCGGCATACAACCGCTACCTGGCCCGGCTGAACCAGGCGCCCAGGACGAGGGGGCACGGCCGGTGAAGGGGGCGCTGCTCCGCTACCGGGTGATGGCGTACGTCGTCGGCGTGTGGCTGATCCTGCTCGTGCTCGTCGCGGTGCCGCTGAAGTACCTCGCGCACTCGCCGACGCTGGTCCGGGTGGTCGGCCCGATCCACGGCTTCCTGTACATGGTGTACCTGGTGACCGCGGTGGACCTGGCCTTCCGGGCCCGCTGGTCGCCGGTCAAGACCGTGCTGGTGATGCTGGCCGGGACGGTGCCGTTCCTCTCCTTCGTGGCCGAGCGCAAGGTCAACCGGGAGCTCGCACCGCTGGTCCGGTGACCGGCGGGTCAGGTGACCAGCACGCCGACCAGCCAGGTCCCGATCATCAGCACGCCGGCGGCCAGCTCGATCAGGATCCCGATGCCGATGCCGGCCAGCGCCGCCTTGGTCGAGACCAGCGCCCGCCTGCCGTCCTGCAGCCGGGCGAGCTCGGCCAGGTAGATCCCGGCGATACCGCCGATCAGCAGGCCGATCACCGGGATCACGAAGAAGCCGACGACCGCGCCGAGCGCGCCGGCCAGCAGGGTGGTCGCCGGTGCGCCGCGGGCTGCGGCCGAGCGGGCCGGCAGCAGGTACTTCGCCACCGTGCCGAGGACGAACAGCGCGCTCATCAGACCGAAGACGGTCCACCGCGCCGGCCCGCCGCCGTCCGCGATCGCCCACGCCAGGCCGGCCAGCCAGATCAGCAGGACTCCTGGCACGACCGGCACGAGCACGCCGATCAGGCCGACCACCATCGCCAGCCCGACGGCCAGTTGCCCCCCGCCCGTCACGATCCGCTCTCCCCTCGAAGGTCAGCCCGTACGCCCGGGTCCCGACCCGGGAACGGCGGGGTCAGCGCCGGACGCGGGCGCGGTAGCGGGTGCCGACGCCGGCGAGGTGCAGCGAGAGCAGCAGCAGGCCGAGCATCAGCAGCGTCTGCCAGGTGAACGCGTCACCCAGGTTCGCGTTGGCCCAGTCCAGGATCAGCGCGAACGCGAACACGATTGCCGCGGCGAAGGCGAGCATGTCAAACCCTTCGAGAGCAGGACCCCGTCTGACGCCGGAGTACTACCACCACCCGATGATCTTGAAACCCGGCACGTCGCCGGCCCCCGGTCGCAGCGTGGAGTGACCGGGGCCGGCGTCCGGAAGGCTACTGCGAGGTCGCCTGGATGACCTGACCGACCAGCTTGAAGGTCTCCCCGGAGAACTGGCTGACCTGCATGGCCTCGATCGGGTAGGGGTCGTCCTTGCCGTTGGTGGTCACCGTGATGCCGGGCAGCAGCAGGCCCGGGGACAGGTCGAGGCTGCGGGCGGCGGCCATCAGCGCGTCCCGGGTCGGCGAGGCCATCTTCTTCAGCGTCTCGACCATGGTCTCCCCGACCGCCCAGCCGTAGACGCTGTACGGGTCCTCCGGGTCGGCGTCCGGGGCGTACTTCTTCAGGTCGGTGAGGAAGCCCTGCATCGCCGGGTCGTTCTTCCACTGCGGGTCGTCGGCCGCCTTGGTGTACGCGGCGGACACGATGCCCTGCGCGTACTTGTACCCGACCGGCTTGAGCACCTGCGTCTTGGAGGCGGCCACCGAGTTGAGGATGTGCAGCGGCTTCCACGGGGTCTGCGCGACCGTGGCGATCGCCTGCGCGCCCGCCTTGGGCGTGGTGATGTCGAGGAAGACGTCCGCACCGGAGCCGGCCAGCTTCTTCACCTGCGGGGCCACCGTGGGGTCGGTCGGCTCGTAGCTCTGCTGCGCGACGAGCGTGATCTGGCTGCCCTTGATGCCGGTGGTGAAGCCGGAGAGCAGGTCCTTGCCGAAGCCGTCGTTCTGGAACAGCACCGCGACCTTCGCGGTCGGCTTGGCGGTCTTCAGGTACTGCGCGTACACCTTCGCCTCGGTCTGGTAGTTCGGCTGCCAGCCGATCGTGTACGGGTGCTTGTCGATGTCCGCCCCCCAGGCCGAGGACCCGGTGGCGACGAACAGTTGGGGCACCTTCTTCTGGTTCAGGTAGTCCCACATCGCCAGGTTGTTCGCGGTGCCCAGCGGGTTGAACAGCGCGAAGACCTTGTCCTGCTCGACCAGCTTGCGGGCGTTGGTCAGCGCCCGCTGCGGCTCATAGCCGTCGTCGTACGTGACGAACTCGATCTTGCGGCCGTTCACCCCGCCGGCCTCGTTGACCTTCTTGAAGTAGCCGTTGATCGCCTTGGGGATGACGCTGTACGCCGACGCGGGCCCGCTGAACGGGTAGCTGCTGCCGAGCTTCACCGTCGTGTCGGTGATGCCCGGCTCGCCGGCCCCCCCGCCGCCACCCCCACCACCCCCGTCACGGCCGCAGGCCGCCGCCAGGGCCAGCAGCCAGAGGGCCAGCAGGGGCAGGATCACTCGTCGGGACCGCATCGGGGCCTCCTTGCCGGGGATCGGGCGCTGTGCGAGCGGGGGGTTCCAGCACGTCGACGACCAGCCGGCGCAGCCTGCGCAGCAGGCCGGCGGCGCCGCCGGGCAGCAGGTAGACGACGGCGATGAGGGTGCCGCCGTAGATCACGCCGGTGAGCGCCTGGCTGACGTCGCTGGCGTACTGCGGCACGAAGACGACGAACAGCGCGCCGAGCACGGCGCCGGCCACGGTGCCGAGCCCGCCGACGACGATCGCGCCGAGGAAGGTGAACGACAGCAGCAGCGTGAACGACTCCGGGGCCACGAACCCCAGCGCGTACGCGTACAGCGCCCCACCGACTCCGGCGAACGCGGCGCTGCAGGCGAACAGCCGCGCCTTGACCCTGGCCGCGTCGACGCCGAACGTCGTCGCCGCCCGCTCACCGTCCCGGATGGACACCAGGGTGCGGCCGAGGCTGCCGCGGGTGAGGTTCGCCGCGATCAGCAGCATCACCGCGGTGATGGCGAGCACCAGCAGGTAGAGCCACTGGTCCGGGTCGACCGCGAGCCAGGACGGTGTCTTCGGCTGCGGCACGGCCAGCCCGGACACCCCGCCGGTGAGCGGCTCGGCCCGCTTGATCACCGGGCCGGCCGCGACCGCCAGCGCGAGCGTGACCAGCGCCAGGTAGAGGCCACGCAGCCGCAGTGCCGGGACCCCGAAGGCGTAGCCGAGGGCGAAGGTGACCGCAGCCGCGGCCGGGATGGCGAGCAGGTATGGCGCACCGGTCTTCGCCAGCAGCGAGGCGGCGGTGTAGGCGCCGACGGCGAAGAAGGCACCGTGGCCCAGCGAGATCTGCCCGCCGTAGCCGACCAGCAGGTTGAGCCCCATGGCGGCCACCGCGTAGACCATGACCAGGGTCAGCTCGCCGTTGAGCACGGTGCTGCTGTTGAGCGGGATCGCGAGAGCCACCAGGACCCCGGCGGCGATCCCGCCCGCCCGCAGCAGGCGGTGCGCACGGGTGCCGGCGGTGACCGTCAGGAGGCTCATGTCAAGCCCTCGCGCGAGCTCATGCCCGGGTCACCTCCGGCGAGCCGAACAGCCCGGCCGGGCGTACCAGCAGCACGACGAAGATGATCGTCAGCGGCACCAGCACCTTGAGGTCGGAGCCGATGACGCCGATGTAGCTGCCGGCCAGGCCCTCGGTGACGCCGATGATCCAGCTGCCGACGACGGCGCCGAGAGGCGAGTCGAAACCGCCGAGCGCGGCGCCCGCGAAGGAATAGACAAGCACGCCGGACATCAGGTTGGTGTCCAGGAACAGCCGCGGCGCCACCAGCACGCCGGCCACGGCGCCGAGCAGCGCCGCCAGTCCCCAGCCGAGCATGAGCATCCGGCCGACCGGGACGCCGACCAGCCGGGCCGAGGCCGGGTTCTGCGCGGCGGCGCGCATGCTGAGCCCGACCGAGGTGCGCCCGAACAGCAGCCACAGCAGGGCGACCACGACCAGCAGCACCGCGATGATGCCGAGCGACTCGACGGACAGCGAGATGCCCCCGACGGTCGCGGTCCCGCCCGGGAAGATCCGCGGGAAGTCGCGCAGGGTGAAGCCCCAGATCCAGCCGGCCACCGCGTTGACCACGATGAACAGGCCCAGCGTGACGATCACCAGGGACAGCGGGTTGCCCCCTTCCACCGGGCGGATCAGCACCCGCTCGACCAGCATGCCGCCGACGAACGACACCGCGAACGCGGCGAGCAGCGCCAGCCACAGCGGCGTGCCGCCGTTCGCCAGACCCCAGGCGATGAACGTGGAGAACATCGCCATCTCGCCCTGCGCGAAGTTGACCACGCCGGTGGAGCGGAAGATCAGCACCAGCGCCAGCGCCAGCGTGGCGTAGATCGAGCCGTCCGCGATGCCGTCGACCACGACCTGCAGGAACCGCTCCACCGCCGTTCCTCCTCAGTAGCCCTCAGTAGCCCTCAGTAGCCGAGGTACGCGCGGCGGACGGACTCGTCGGCGCGGATCTCGCCGGCCGGCCCGGACAGCACGGTCCAGCCGGCCTCCAGCACGTACGCGGTGTCGGCCAGCTCCAGGGCCAGCGTCGCGTTCTGCTCGACCAGCAGCATGCTGGTGCCGTGCTCGGCCTTGACCCGGCCCAGCACCGCGAACAGCTCCCGGGTCACCCGCGGCGCCAGCCCGAGCGACGGCTCGTCCAGCAGCAGCAGCTTCGGCCGGGACAGCAGCGCGCGGGCGATGGCGAGCATCTGCTGCTCGCCGCCGGACAGGCTGCCGGCGGCCTGCGAGCGGCGCTCGGCCAGCCGGGGAAAGGCGCCGTACCAGCGGTCGAGGTCGTCCTTCACACCGGCGGCGTCGCGCCGGCCGTACGCGCCGAGGCGGAGGTTCTCCGCGACGGTGAGCGCGGCGAAAGTGCCGCGGCCCTCGGGAACGTGCCCGACCCCGAGCCGGGCCACCTTCTCGGTGGCCAGCCCGGTCAGGTCCCGGCCGCCGAGCCGGATCGTGCCGGCGGTGCGGACCATGCCGCAGACCGCGCGCAAGGTGGTGGTCTTGCCGGCGCCGTTCGGGCCGAGCAGGGCGACCACCTCGCCGACCGGCACCGTCAGGTCCACGCCGTGCAGCGCGCGCACCGGGCCGTACGAGGCGGTCAGGCCAGCGATCTCCAGCAGCGCGGTCATGCCGGCTTCCCCAGGTAGGCCTCCAGGACCGCGGGGTCCTCCCGGACCTCGGCCGGGGTGCCGGCGGCGATCGTGCGCCCGAAGTCGAGCACGACGACGGTGTCGGACAGTCGCATCACCAGGCCCATGTGGTGCTCGACGAGCAGGATGGTCAGGTCGTGGTCGCGGCGGAGGTCCTCGATCAGCTCGGCCAGCTCGTCCACCTCGCCGTGGGACAGGCCGCTGGCCGGCTCGTCCAGCATGAGCAGCGCCGGCCGGGCGGCCAGGGCGCGGGCCAGCTCGACCCGCTTGAGCGTCCCGTAGGGCAGTCCGGCGGCGGGGCGGGTCGCGATCGCGGCCAGCCCCAGCCGGTCGAGCACCTCGTCCGCGCGCCGGCGCAGGACCCGCTCCTCGATGCGCACCAGCGGCAGCCGCAGCGCCGACGCGGCGAACCCGGCGCGGGAGCCGTGCTGCGCGCCGAGCATCACGTTGTCCCGGACGCTCAGCGACGCGACCAGGCCGAGGTGCTGGAACGTCCGCGCGACGCCGAGCGCGGCGACCTGGTGCGGGTGCAGCGCGAGCAGGTCCCGGTCGGCGAGCTCGATCCGTCCGGATCGCGGCCTGGTGAGCCGGCTGACGCAGTCGAACAGGGTGGTCTTGCCCGCGCCGTTGGGCCCGATCAGCCCGCACACCTGGGCGGGCTCGACCGCGAAGGACACCCCGTCCAGCGCGGTGACCCCGCCGAAGCGCACCGTCAGGTCCTCGACCCGCAAGAGCGCCGCCGGCGGGCCGGCGGAGGCGGGGACTGGGCCGACGGACGTCATGGGAACAAAAGTAGGGGCCGGGCAGGTCGCGCAGCTAGCCGGCGGACCGGTGACCGGTACGGCCAGAGCGCCGAACGGTCCGTGAGCTCGCCGAGACTGACCGTGGCCGGCCCGGGAGCTGGCCGGCTCGCTCAGGCGAAGGCGCTGACGCCGGTCAGGGCGCGGCCGATGATCAGCTTCTGGATCTGGCTGGTGCCCTCGTACAGGGTCATGACCCGCGCGTCGCGCAGGTACTTGCCCACCGGGTAGTCGTCGACGTAGCCGTAGCCGCCGAAGACCTGCAGGCAGTTGTTGGCCGCGCGCACGGCCGCCTCGCTGGCGAACAGCTTGGCCTTGCTGGCGGCGAGGCTGACCGGCTGCCCGCGGTCGAGCAGGTCGGCGGCCAGCCAGCCCAGCATCCGGGCCGCGTCCACGTCCACCGCGGTGTCGGCCAGCAGCTCCTGCACCAGCTGGTGACCGGCGATCGGCTTGCCGAACTGGACCCGCTGCCGCGCGTACGCCGTCGCCGCCTCCAGGCAGCCCCGGGCGATGCCGGTGCAGCCGGCCGCGATGCTCATCCGGCCCTTGTCCAGTGCGGACATGGCCAGCCGGAAGCCGCCGCCGAGCTCCCCCACCCGCAGCCGGTCCGGAACCCGCACGCCGTCGAGCCGCAGCGACGCGGTGGCCTGGCCGCGCAGGCCGAGCTTGCCCTTGATCTCGGTGGCGGTGAAGCCGGGCGCGTCGGTCGGCACCAGGAACGCGGTCACCCCCTTCGGACCCGGGCCGCCGGTGCGCGCGAAGACCAGCGCGACGTCCGCCCACGTGCCGTTGGTGATGAAGACCTTCTCGCCGGACAGCAGCCAGTCGCCGCCGTCCCGCTCCGCCCTGGTGGCGAGGTTGCCGGCGTCGGAGCCGGTGTCCGGCTCGGTCAGCCCGAAGCAGGCCAGGGTCGAGCCGGCGGCGATGCCGGGCAGCCACTGCTTGCGCAGCTCGTCCGAGCCGTACGCGTCGATCGTCTTGCCGACCAGTCCGAGGCTGACGCTGACGATCCCGCGCACGGCCGAGTCGCCGCGGCCGAGCTCCTCCATCATCAGGCAGTACGAGCGGTGGTCGACCGGGGTGCCGCCGAACTCCTCGTCCAGCGTCAACCCGAGGAAGCCGAGCTCGCCGAGCCGGGCCACGATCCCCCGGTCCACCAGCTCGTCCCGGTCCCACCTCGCGCGGTGCGGCACCACCTCGCGGTCGACGAAGTCGGCGGCCGTGGACCGGAGCAGCTCCTGCTCCTCGGTGAGCGCGAGGGTCATGCCCGCAGGGTAGGGCGTGTCCCGCGGACCTCCGGCGGCGCGCGGAGGCCTGCTCCGGACGGAGGCCTACTCCTGGCCGGTCTCGCCGCGGACGCCGGCGTGCGCGGCCGGGACGGTGCCGAGCCGCCCGGCCTGGTAGTCCTCGAACGCCTTGACCAGCTCCGCGCGGGTGTTCATGACGAACGGCCCGTACGCGGCCACCGGCTCGCCGATGGGGCGGCCGCCCAGGACGAGCACGTCCAGGGCCGGTGTCCTGCTCTTCGGGGTGGGCGACCCGCCGACGGTGATCGTGTCGCCGGCACCGAGCACGGCCAGCTGGCCGCTGCGCAGCGGGCGTCGCTCGGAGCCCACCGTCCCGTCGCCGGACAACGCGTAGACGAGCGCGTTGAAGTCCGGCCGCCACGGCAGCGTCAGCGTCGCGCCCGGGGAGACCGTCGCGTGCGCGAGCGTGATGGGTGTGTAGGTGACGCCGGGACCGGCGTGCCCGCCGACCTCGCCGGCGATCACCCGCACCAGCGCGCCGCCGTCCGCCGAGGACAGCAGCGACACCCTGCCGGCGCGGATGTCCTGGTAGCGCGGCGGCGACCACTTGTCCTTCGCGGGCAGGTTGACCCACAGCTGGATGCCGTGGAACAGGCCACCGGACATCACCAGCTTCTCCGGCGGGGTCTCGATGTGCAGCAGGCCGGACCCGGCCGTCATCCACTGCGTGTCCCCATTGGTGATCACGCCGCCGCCGCCGTTCGAGTCCTGGTGCTCGAAGGTGCCGTCGATCATGTAGGTGACGGTCTCGAAGCCGCGGTGCGGGTGCCACGGGGTGCCCTTCGGCTCGCCCGGGGCATAGTCCACCTCGCCCATCTGGTCCATGTGGATGAACGGGTCGAGGGTGCGCAGGTCGACGCCGGCGAACGCGCGGCGGACCGGGAAGCCCTCGCCTTCGAGTCCGCTCGGCGCGCTCGTCACCGAGGTGACCGGCCGAGGACGGCTGGTGGCCGCGTCCGGGGTCGCGAGTCGAGGCAGGGTCAGGATGTCGTCAACCGTCACCGCGGGCATTCTCGCCATCTCCTCAGATCGGCGTGAGTCGAGTATCCACCCTTTCCGACAACAGTTGCGTGCGCAACATTCCGGCCGCGCTCCAGCCGCGGTGCCGGTGGGGGTCCAGCGGGGGTGCCGGCGGGATTCAGCGGGGTGAGGGTGGGTCAGCGGCGGGGGGTTCGGCGGGGGTGCCGGTGGGGGTCCAGCGGCGGTGCCGGTGGGATTCAGCGGGGTG
>WNGJ01005048.1_pt1 | contig 13846 bp, 6 predicted proteins | sample 5400611 | NCBI WGS metagenome assembly WNGJ01 (sample SAMN13153375, study PRJNA577476) | soil metagenome | isolation source: 40 cm soil or saprolite under Garry oak tree replicate 1 | place: USA:California | collected 2016-06-15 | reverse complement strand
TCTCCACGCCCAGCTCACCGGCCTGCGGCTCGCCGGGCTCGCGGCCGTGGCGAGCGGAGCGCTCGTCCTGTGGGGAGCCGGCAGCCACCGTCTGGCCCGCAACACCCTGCTCGCGGTCGCGCTCTACCTCGGCGTGTCGCTGCTCGGTGTGGCTCTCTACCCGGCGATGGTTCAGAAACTGATCGTGGCGCCGAACGAGTTGGTGAAGGAGACGCCGCAGCTCGCCTCCCACATCGCGGCGACGCGGCGGGCCTGGGGGCTGGACAGCGTCGTGACGCGCGACCTCACGGGCGAGGCCCGGCTCACCGAGCGGGATATCCGGGCCAACCGGCCGACCATCGACAACGTCCGACTGTGGGACCGCGACCCGCTGCTCCAGACGTTCGGGCAGCTGCAGGAGATCCGGACCTACTACGACTTCGTCTCGGTGGACGACGACCGCTACTGGATCGACGGGCAGTACCGTCAGGTGCTCCTCTCGCCGCGCGAGCTGAACTCGGCTTCGCTCCCCACGCGGACCTTCATCAACGAGCGGCTCACCTTCACGCACGGGATGGGGCTCACCCTCGGGCCGGTGAACCAGGTGACGGAGGAAGGACTGCCGGTCCTGTTCATCAAGGACCTGCCGCCCGCGTCCAGCGTGTCGCTGCGGGTGACGCGCCCGGAGCTCTATTTCGGCGAGCTCACTGATTCGTGGGTGTTCGCCCGGACCGCGCAGCGGGAGTTCGATTACCCCTCCGGCGACGAGAACATCTTCACGTCCTACGCAGGAACCGGGGGTGTCGGGGTCGGCTCGTTCCTGCGTCGCCTGGTGCTCGCGACCTACCTCCGCTCCCTGAAGGTGCTGCTGTCGAGCGACATCACGAGCGACAGTCGCGCGATGTACGTCCGCAACATCCGGGTGCGGGCGCGCACGGCGCTGCCGTTCTTATCCTTCGACGGCGACCCCTACCTCATCGTCACCGATTCGGGCCGGCTCCGCTGGATCCTCGACGCCTACACCGCGACGAGCCGCTACCCCTATGCGCAGCCGGTCGCCGACGGTACCAACTACGTCCGCAACAGCGTGAAGGTGGTGATCGACGCCTTCGACGGCACCGTCACGGCCTACCTGGCCGACCCGCGCGACCCGCTGGTGTTGACCCTGGCAAGGGTGTTCCCCGGGATCTTCCAGCCGCTCGACGCGATGCCGGCAGATCTGCGCGCGCATCTGCGCTACCCCGAGGATTTGTTCCGGATGCAGACCGACATGTATGCCACCTACCACATGGCGGAGCCGGCGATCTTCTACCACCGGGAGGACCAGTGGCAGAAGCCGGTGTTGTCGCGGCCGGGCGAGCAGCCGGATCCCTTCCTGCGCCACATGGTGATGCGGCTGCCTGAGGAGCGACAGGCGGAGTTCATCCTGATGGTGCCGTTCACGCCGCGCGGCAAGGACAACCTGGCTTCATGGATGGTGGCGCGAAACGACGGCGAGCACTACGGCCGGCTGGTGCTGTATCGCTTCCCCAAGCAGAGCCTGATCTACGGCCCGGCCCAGATCGTCAACCGGATGAACCAGGACCCCGACATCTCCCGCCAGATCTCGCTATGGGACCAGCACGGGTCTGAAGTGATCCGCGGCAACCTCCTGGTTATCCCGATCGAGGAGTCGCTCATCTACGTGCAGCCGCTCTATCTGCGGGCCGAGGGCGGGGGCATTCCCGAGCTGAAGCGCGTCGTCGTCGCCTACCAGAACCAGGTGGTGATGGAGGAGACGCTCGAGGCCGGGTTGGCGCGGCTGTTCGGCGGCGCGGTTGCGCCCGCCGCGGCTGCCGCCGCGCCGCGCGGCGCCGCCCGTCCCGGCGACGGGCCCGCCGCGGATCTCGCCCGCCGGGCGGCCGAGCTGTACCAGGGCGCCGTCGAGGCGCAGCGCAGCGGCGACTGGGCCCGCTACGGCGAAGCGTTGTCTCGGCTGGGGGAGGTGCTGCGCCAGCTGCAGACCGCCCTCGGAGGCCGCCAGCCCTAGTGCCCCTAGTTCGCCAACGTGGGCCCAGGAGTCTAGTTTCAGCCGCGCCATGCCGGATTCCAGCTTACGTTTTCGCTTGGTGATCGCCCGCGCCGCCGAATCAACTCCGGGTGATGTCAGCGGGATCGTAAGGCGATGGCACACCGACACGGAGTTGTTCTGGTTGCTGAGTGTCGCCCGACCTGTAGCGGCGGCGCCGAAGGTGTGTCATCGGTCGGTTGCCATGTGTCTGGCCCTGCTCATGCTGGATGACCACCTGAGGGTCCTCAGGGTCCTACCTATGGCCTTGGTTCCCCATACACCGGGTACCGGCGTCCTGCGCAGAGACGGGGTCATCCAGACGTACCTAGGTGGCGTACTCCCTCCCCGGGCGCTCGCCGACACGAAGCGCATCGCTGAGTTGCTGATCGATGGCCACTCGTCGTACTTGGACACGCTTTGCCAGGCGCTGAGCGGCGATAAGACGCCTGATGGCTTCGAGGCCGTGCCTGCGGACCATGAGCTGTATGACCCGGAGGCGGAGCAGTACTTCGCGCCCCCGCCGCCGTTTCAGCCCGTGCGGCCCGCGGGACATCTCCCTGCCACGGGCGGGCAATGAGAGTCGCAAGGTCGGGCGTTTACGCCCGCGCCGCCGTTCCCCGCCGGGCCGTCCTCCGCGTGCTCTGCGCCTGCTCACCCACCACGACGCGCACCCGGTGCGTCGCGCCATCGTCCACGAGAGGGATGGCGGCGGAATCCACGGGGTTGCCGTCCAGCTCGGCCTCCGCGATCCCCCGGCAACGGTGCTCCGGGTTGGAAACGGAGATCTCATAGCCGGTGCGGCCGAAGCGCCAGACGATGGAATACTCGGGCCAGGCCGCGGGGATGCAGGGATCCAGCTCGAAGCTCGCGCCGTGGCGCTTGAGGCCGAGGATGCTCTCCAGGCCCGCGCGGTACATCCAGCCCGCGGAGCCCGTGTACCACGTCCAACCGCCGCGCCCGGCGTGGGCCGGGCTAGCGTACACGTCTCCGGCGGTGACGTACGGCTCGGCCTTGTAGCGCTCGACGTCCGCGACGCTCCGCGTATGGTTGATGGGGTTCAGCAAGTGGAACAGCTCCACCGCCTCGTCCCCGTTGCCGAGCCGGGCCGCCGCCATGACCGTCCACACCGCGGCGTGCGTGTACTGGCCGCCGTTCTCCCTCACGCCTGGCGGGTATCCCTTGATGTAACCGGGGTCCTGCGCCGACTGGTCGAAGGGGGGAGTGAGCACCAGCACGACTCGGGCTGCGCGCCGCACCAGCTGGGTGCGGACGGCGTCCATGGCCCGCTCGGCGTGCTTCGCGGGCGCTCCGGACAGGACGGCCCAGGACTGCGTGATCGAGTCGATCTTGCACTCGTCGTTCTGCGCCGAGCCCAACGGCGTGCCGTCGTCGTAGTAACCCCGCCGGTACCACTCCCCATCCCAGGCCCGCTCGAGCATGGCCGCCAGCCGGCTGGTCTCGCTCGTGTAACGCGCCGCCCGCGCGGTGTCCCGGGTCTCACAAAGCGGGATGAACGCCCGCAGCACCGTGTGCAGGAACCACCCGAGCCAGACGCTTTCGCCGCGGCCCTGGAGCCCGACCCGGTTCATTGCGTCGTTCCAATCGCCGCTGCCGATCAGCGGGAGGCCGTGTGCGCCGGCGGTAAGGCCCTTGTCGATGGCGCGCACACAATGGTCGAAGAGGGGAGCCGATTCGGCGGTCACCCGCGGCTGCCCGTAGGCCTCCGTCTCGCCGGCGGCGAGGACCGGAGCCTCCAGGAACGGAACGAGCTCGTCGAGGATGCCGTGGTCCCCGGTCGCGTCCACGTAATGCGCTACGGCGTACGGCAGCCACAGCAGGTCGTCCGAGCAACGGGTGCGGGTGCCGCGGCCGGAGGGCTCGTGCCACCAGTGTTGCACATCCCCTTCGAGGAACTGCCGGCGTGCGGCCCGGACGATGTGCGCCCGGAATAGGTCGGGCCTCGCTAGGGAGAGGGCCATGGCGTCCTGGAGCTGATCGCGAAAGCCGAAAGCGCCCCCCGGCTGATAGAAGCCGCACCGCGCCCAGAGCCGGCAGCTCAGGTCCTGGTACAGGAGCCACCGGTTCATCAGGAGGTCGAAGGAGTCGTCAGGGGTGCGCACCTGGACGGTCTCCAGGGTGTTGGCCCAGAACCGCTGCACCGTTTGCATGGCGATCTCGGCGGCGGCCACGCTGCCGTGGCGGCGCATCAGCTCGCGGGCGTGCTGGTGCTCCCCGCCCTGTCCCAGAATGAAGACGAGGCGGCGGCTCTCTCCCGGCGCCAAGCCGATCTCGACCTGAAGCGCGGCGCAGGGATCGAGCCCCGGCCCGAACTGGCCCGACAGAGCGTGGTGGCTCATGGCGGCTGGCCTCGCTAGCGAGCCGTTCCGTCCCAGGAAGGAGAGGCGGTCTCCCGTCGCCGAGCTCGGCGCCTCGCTGGCGTGCGCGAAGGCGACCCGGCCCGCGAACTCCTGGTTGTAGGGGTTCGTGGCCAGGACGGCTCCCGTCTCCGCGTCGAGCTCCGTCACCACATGCAGGAGTTCCCCAGGCTGCGGCGGCCCCAGGCGCCATTCGTTGTAGCCGAACACGCTCAGTCGCCGCGGGCGGTCGGTCCGGTTGGTGAGGGTCAGGAGTGAGAACTTCACAGGGTCCTTCGCGTCCACGAAGACCGCGAGGTCCTGAAGGATTCCATGGGAGGCATGGGCGAAGCGGGTGACTCCGGCTGCGTGCCGCGTCACGAACCGGCCGCTCTCTCGGGTCCGCCGCATCGGTCCCGGCGTCGGCGACCAGACGTCGCCCCCTTCGTCGTCCCTCAAGAAAAGGGCTTCGGCGGTGGGGTCGGTCACGGGGTCGTTTGCGAAGGGCGTGAGGCGGTTCTCGCGGCTGTTCTCCGCCCACGTATGCGCTGAGCCCGATGCCGAAACGACGGTGCCGAAGCCGGGGTTGGCCATGACGTTGACCCAGGGGAGCGGCGTCTCCTGGTCGCCGTCGAGGACGACCGCGTACTCGCGGCCGCCATCGGCGAAGCCGCCCGTCCCATTGGCGAAGATGAGGGGGGGCGCCTCGACCTCCATGCCGTCCGGGCCGGACGCCGGGCGCGGGGGCGGCGGCGGCTGCAACTGCAACTGCTTCCGCCATTGTGGCTCGGGATAAGGCCAGTCCAACTGGTTCGACAGGTTGCCACGATCCCCGCTGAGGATCGCCCGTGCCACGCTGGCGAGCAAGGTTCGCTCGGCCTCGTTCATACGGTCGCCGCGCAACAGGTACACGCCGCCGGGCCGGTGCTTCCACGCCCCCCAGGGCCCGGTGTCGAGGAGCGCCGCGAGCTGGACGTGCATCTCGTCGAGGTAACTCACGGGATGCTCGTTCAGGATTACGACGTCCGCGCGCAGGCCCTTGAGCCGCCAATACTCCTGGGCCTGGAGCACCTGCCGGACGAGGGGGATGTCGTCTTCATCGACCACGCGCACGAGGAGGATGGGGAGATCGCCGGAGATGCCGTGGGCCCACAGCCCCGGTTGGCCCAGCCGGTTGCGCTCCAGGACGTCCGGCCCCGCCCGGAGCGAGGCGTCGGTGTACAGGACCCGGGAGGCGAGACGCTCGAAGAGCTGGGCCTCGTCGCTCGAGATGCCCAGGTGCCGCAACGTGCTCTGTGCCTGCGTGAAGGCCAGCGCGAAGGTGCGCGCGGCGGCGCTGGGGTCGTGATACTTGTGCGCCATGGCGAGAGCGCCGTCCCGGCTCACGGCCATCCCCGTCGCGAAGGACAGGCGCACGAATCCACCCGGGGCCAAACGGATGCGCTGTCGCAGGCTGACGATCGGATCCAGCACGGCCCCCGTGGTGCCGGAGAGGGCCCGCCCGTCGAGGGCCACCGCATCCTCGGGGCTGCGGCCGCGGCCCAGGAACCGCTCGCGGTCGGTTTCCCATTCCACCGGCCCCTGCATCCTCCCGTCCACGCTCAACACGTGGACCGCCCACACGCGGGCCTCGTCCCGGGCGCGGGGTCGCCGGGTGCAGATCAAGGCGGCGCTCTCGGGCAGGTACTCGGTTTCCACGAAAAGCTTGCTGAAGGCGGGGTGGGTCAGGTCGTCGCCGACGGACGCCAGGGCGATCTCGGCGTAGCTCGTGACCTCGAGCTCGCGAGGCCGGTCGCTCTGGTTGGTCACAGTCAGGCGGCGCACGTCGACGTCATCCTCGGTGGAGACAGCGATGTCGAGCTGCGTCGCGATGTCCTCGTCACGGCGCCGGAAGACGGCCTTCTCGGCCTGAAAGGTGACCAGATACTCCTCGGGCTCCCGGTCCGTGGGATGGTAGGTTGCGGACCAGACGGACCCGTTGCGCACGTCGCGCAGGTAGAGGAAGTGGCTCCCCAGGTCACGGGTCGCGTCCTCGCGGTACCGGGTGACGGCGCGGCCGCGGCAAAAGCTGGCCCCGCCTCCCGCGTTGGTGACGATGGCGACGTAGGTGCCGTTGGACAGGAACTGGGCGTGAGGGTAGCGCGTGTGGGGCGACCGGAAGCGACGGGCCGCCACCGCGGAGACCGGAGCTGTCGGCCGCGTCTCCTCGGCGGGCCGGGGCTGCGTGATCGGAGCGTGGCGCGGCGCGCGCTCCTGCAACAGCAACGCGGTGGCCTGCACCCGGGGATCGGCGTGGAGGCGCTGTACCATCGGATGGCCAAGGACGGCGTTGGCCAGAGCCACCAAGCTCATACCCTGGTGATGCGCCAGGAAGGCCTGGACGACGACCCCGCGGGAGCCATGGGGCCGGGGCTCGCTGACGGCCTCGCCTTCGTCCGCCTTCCGGTGGGTATAGTCGATGGCCTCGTAGAACCCATACGTGCCGTCCAGCCCTTCCCGGGCCAGGCGCCGGAGGTTGTGAGCGGCGCTTTCGGGGTCCACCATGGCGGCCAGCGCGGTGGCGTACGGGGCCACCACCAGTTCGTCGGCGAGGCCTCGCTTCAACCCCAAGCCGGGCACGCCGAACGCTTTGTACTGGTAGTTGCCGTGACGGTCCACCAGGTTGAAGGCGGACTCCGAGATTCCCCAGGGCACCCCCTGCTGCCTCCCGTATTCCATCTGCCGACGTACGGCCATGCGGCACGACTGGTCGAGCAGGGTCCCCGGATAGCTCTGCATCACGAGGAGGGGCATGAGGTATTCGAAAAGGCTGGCGCTCCACGACAAGAGGGTGGGGGCGCCGTCCACGCTGGTCAGCAGCCGCCCCAAGTGGAACCAGTGGCCGTCGGGGACATCGCCTTTGGCGATGGCGATGAAGCTGGCCAGGCGGGCCTCGGAAGCCAGAAGGTCGTAGTAGGAGGGATCGAGACGGCCGGCGCCCTGGGCGTCCGCGAGGCGATAGCCGATGGCGAAGATCTCGCGCTGCCAGTCGTAGAGGAAGTCGAAGCTCATGCCGTCGACGAAAGCGAGGGCGCGCGAGGCGAGCTCCTCGAGGCGCGTCACGAACACACCGGGCTCTGGGGCTGGCGCCGTCAACCCCGCGGCGAGGGACCGCGACCAGTAGGCCGCCTCCCCTTGAGGGCTGGAGGTCGCTCCTTCCGACTCGAACGATTCAATCGCTGCCCTGAGCGCGGGGACCTGTCCGTCGGCGCGCGCCAGCTTCTGGTCCGCTTCCTCGGGACCTTCCAACACGTCCAGTACGGACTTCACCGCAGCGGCCAAGCGGGCCCTCCCGTCCTGGTGCCCGCCTGGCGTGTCCGCCAGACGCGCCAGGTACTGCCCGGCCATCTCCGCGGTGTCCGCCAGGCCGGCGCAGATCTGCGCCGCGGACTGGGGCTCGCGGGCCAGCCGCCGCAGGCCCTCGGCCAGAGCCAGGAGAGCGCCCGCGAGATTGCCGCTGTCCACGGTGGAGACGTAGCGAGGGGGCAGCGGTGCCAGGGTTCTCGTGTCGTACCAGTTGAGCAGATGGCCTTCGAAACGCTCCAGTCCGTCCATGGTGGACAGTGTCGCCTCGAGCCGCTCGACCAGTTCGGGAGTGCGGATAAAGCCGAGGTCGTGGGCGGCCAAGGTCGAGAGGAGCCCCATCCCGATGTTCGTGGGGGACGTCCGGTGGGCGAGCCTCGGCGTGGGCGTTTCCTGGAAGTTGTCCGGAGGCAGGCCGTGGTCCTCCGCGCCCATGAAGGTCTCGAAGTAGCGCCAAGTCTTGCGTGCGACGAGACGGAGGAAGCGTCGGTCCTCGGAGCTAAGCAGCTGACGCTCGGGCGACACGGGCTGGCTGAGCCAGTAGGCCACCAGCGGCGCGGCCACCCACAAGGCCAGGAGGGGACCGGCCACCGCCAGGCTGCTCGGCCGGGCGGCCGCGATCATGACGAGGAGGATCAGGGCGATAACGGGGCTAGCCACCATCTCTGCGAGGAACAGCAACGCGCCGGCGCGGGCGCTGAGGCCGACGGCCCGGGCGGTGGCCGCGGCTGCCGTCTCCCACTGGAGGAGGCGGCGCTGCGTGATTACAAGGCGAACCAGGGTGAGGGCGATGGCGTGGACCATCTCGTAGGCGTGGTAGGCGAGGAACGTGATCTGCAGGAGCGTCTGGGCGCCGACGGTCTTCACGTCCTCGCCCAGAATCCGTAGGAACACCCCGAAGGGTTGTTGGCGAGCGGGGCCGGCGCCGAGCCGGACGGCTAGCGGGTATAGTGGAAAAGCGATCGCGGCGAGAACCCCGACGGTCCAGGCCAAGGGGTCTCCCGGCGACACCAGCCAGGCCAGAGCGAGGAAGGCGACGGTGGCGGGGGCCAGCAGCGTGCGCCTCAGGTTGTCGAAGACCTTCCAGCGGGAAATGACGGGGAGGCGGTTGCGCTCCAGGCCCTTGCGGGTCGGGACCAGGGGGAACAACCAGAAGAGGATCTGCCAGTCGCCGCGCGCCCATCGGTGCTGGCGCCGGGAATGGGCGAGGACGCTCGCGGGGTAATCGTCGACCAACTCCACGTCCGTGACCAGGGCGGCTCGGGCGTGGAGACCCTCGAAGAGGTCGTGGGACAGGAGGGCGTTCTCGGGGATCCGGCCCTCGAGGGCGGCCATGAAGGCGTCCACGTCATACAGGCCCTTGCCCGTGAAGATCCCCTCCTTGAACAGGTCCTGGTAGGTGTCCGAGACCGCCGTGGTGTAGGGATCGACGCCCGTGTGCCCGGCGTACACGCGAGCGAACAGCGACCCGGCGGCGCTGGCCATCGTCACGCTGACCCGGGGCTGCAAGATCCCGTACCCCTCGGTGACGCGGCGCAGGCGAGGATCGAAGGAGGGACGGTTCAGGGGGTGGGCGATGATGCCGATGAGCTTCCGGGCCGCGTGCAGAGGAAGCCGGGTGTCGCTGTCCAGCGTGATGCAGTAGCGGATGCTGGGCAACACCTCCGGGTCGCCCACACGGAGGCGGAAGCTCGTGTCCTTGGCTCCCCGTAGCAGGCGGTTGAACTCCTCGAGCTTCCCGCGCTTGCGCTCCCAGCCCATCCACGAGCCCTCGCCGGGGTTCCACTGACGCGCACGATGGAACAGGTGGAACCGGTCGGTGCGTCCCTGGCCGAGGCGGGCGTTCAAGTCGACGACGCCGGAGCGGGCGGCGTCCAGGATCTCGTCGTCTGCCGGCATCTCGGCCGTAGGCGCGTCCGTGAAGTCGCCGAGTATAGCGAAGTGTATGCGCGGGTCGACGTTTCCCAGGGCCAGGACCTCCACGTGCTCCAGCAGCTCGGCCACCCCGGCCACGCTCGTGAGCAGGGTGGGGACGACCACCATGGTGCGCGCGTCCTCGGGCACGCCGGCCTGGAAGTCGAGGCGTGGGAGGCGCCGTGGCGGTACGAGGTGGGCGGCCAGGCGCTGGACGAGGGCAATGGCGAACTCGCTGGCGGGCAGGAGGAGGAGCACTGCAATCCAGGTCTGCGCCCACGGGGCGCCGCCCTCGGCCTGCACGTACGCGACGGCCAGGGCCAGCAGGGCGGCGGTGATGAGTCCGATCGACCCCAGGTAGAAGCTGGTGGCGTGGGTGAACATGAAGCGCCGTGCGCGGTTCGCGAGGCGCGGACGGTAGGCCACGTCGGTCTCGAGGTCGCGTCGGCCCTTCCCGATCAGGTGGTAGCCCACGTGGGCGGCGCGGTCATCGGCCGACTTCAGCTCGGCGGCCTGGCGGGCGCTTTCCACGGTGCGAAGGGCCACACGGAGCTGGGCCTCCCCGGTGGCCTCGGCCAGTTCCTCCACCGCCTGCCGGTAGCGGTCCCGGCTGAGGAAGTCCATGCTCCCGTAGACGCCGGCCGGGTCGCGTTGCAAGACCTGTTCGATCAAGCTGACGTTCTCGAAATACTGCATCCAGTCCAGAGTGGAGCACAGCCGCAGGCTGGTGATGGCGTTGGCCACGGAGACCTGCCCCGCGGCCTGGCGTTGGTGCTCCTTCCGGATCGAATCCTCGGCCGTCATGCCCTGGGCGGCGAGACGTTCCTCGGCGGCCGCACGCACGGGAGAGACAAGGGGCCCATACTCGCGCATCCGCTGCAGGAGGCGTACGACGTAGGCCGTCTCCAGGACCTCGGGCAGGGACGGCAGGGGCGCCGCATCTGCGGCGCCGCCGATCTGGGCCAGATAGCCGTCGGCCCTGAGACGGGCGTCCCGGCCCTGCAGCATTTCGTCCGCCAGCCGCCTCAGGTTCTCGATGAGGGCGAGCTTGACCATGCTGGGCCAAGCCCACAGCTCGCCGATGGTGAGGGGAGCCACAGTCTGGTAGGCGGCCATGAAGCGCACGAGCTGTTGTCGATCCAGGCGACCGTCGGTGTGGCGGATCAGCTCCACGGCCATGGCGTAGACCCGCGCGATGCCGGCCATCTCCCGCGAGGCCAGCTTGGGCAGGTCCAAGTAGTACGGCCGCGGAAGGTCGTGCCGGATACTCCGGATCTCGGCCTCGATGAGGTGAAAGTTGTCGAGGAGCCATTCCGCCGCCGGCGGGACGAACTCGCCGCGGTGGACGTCGTCGGCGAGGACGCGATAGGCCGCCCGCAGCACGCGGGCGTTGTCCTCCAGACGCGAGAAGAATGGGCGGGCCTTGCGGCGCGGATCCCGGGCCAGGGTGAAGCTGGCGGCGAGGGCCCTGGCCCTCTCCTCCAGGCGCTCGATGCTCAGGAGTTCGGCGCGGAGGGGCTTCTCGGCCTTTGGGCGGTGGCGGTCTCCGAGGAGGCGCAGCAGTGGCTTCAGGGCGTCAACCAAGGCGACTTCCTCCCAGAGTCATAGGGCGCCGTACGCGCCCTCCGGCGACGTCCAGGCGGGCTGCGACTGACGGAAGAGGTCCAGGAGCTGCCGCTCACTGAGCTCGGCGAGGGCCGCGTCGGTACTCTGGGATCCGCGAGGCGAATAGCGGGTGAAGCGGCGCTTGCGGTCGGGGCCGGTCCCGAGCTCGAACGCCAGGCTAAACTCGTCCTTCCCATAGACAGTGAGACGGCCCGCGGGATACGCCTTCCAGATGTTGCCGTCTACCACGATCGTGCGTCGCGCCATCAGGCCGAGCCCGCTCGTCTCGCTCGTCTCATGGTGATTTCTTCGAGGTGGGAAAATGCAGCGGATCCCTGAGGTTCTGTAACTCCCGATAGTAATAGAGGGCCGTGGGCCGCCTGCCGTTGAACCGCAGCCGCTTGAGAAACGCCAGCTCCTCTTCGGTCGCCGTGCCGCTGAGAGACGCATCCTGCAGGAATTTGGTGAGCCCGGACCCTGCACCGCCAGGCGGCTCGGATTCGCATTCGACAAACGCGAACCGCTTCACGTGCCCCGCGGCCACGCGTTCGCTCAAGACGATGTCCAAGCCAAACGTCGCGAGGTCGATGTCCCAGGACTCAATCAGCGGATTCAAGAACGAGACGCAGTTCTCCGCCGACACGTGGAAGAGGTCGGTATCGAGGAACTCGAGCACGACCACGCGCATCTCTTCATAGCTGCGGCCGCCGAGTTGCGCCACCATACGGAGCCAGTACTTGTTGTCCAATTCCTGCCGGGCCACCTCCTTCGCCACGTCCAACAACTTCTGGGTGACCAGACGTTCGAGCTCGCCGAAGGGCTGGGTCTCGAAGATGGCGCGGATGTCCTTTGCCTTGTCGGGTTGGCATTTGCGCAAGACCAAGTCGCGGACTTCCCGAAACAGCGGCGTGGCTTCGTCGCCCAGTTCTCGCCTCAGCTCCTCCTTACGCTGCAGATGCGCCAGCTTCGCCAGCTCCCCGCGCGGCAACCGCAGGAACTTGTCCATGCGGTCATAGATGTCCGTGCGGTTGGGGGCGGGGGGCGCCTTGCGCCGCGACAGCAACTGCGAGATGTACGACTCCGTCACCTGGGCGGCGCGGGCCAGGTCGCGCTGCTCCAACCCCAGCTCTTCCAACCGATGCCGGACCACAAACGGAACATCCACGGGAGCCTCCTACCACCGTTGCGTGCCTTGACAATATTGGTGAAGCTATTATCGCAACAATGTAGCAGACTTGACAAAGATAGTAAAGTCAGCTAGGTTCCCACCCAGCTGAGAACCACCAGCAGTTGCTCAGGTTCACAGGGAGTTGCCAAGGAGTCACGATATGTTCGGTACTACGAGAGACCCAACGCTCGATCTGCTGTATCACCTGCAGCGCCGCACGAGCCAGAACTTCAACGAGCCGTTCCGGACGTTTGACTGGTCCGTACCGGAGGCGACGACGGCCGCCTGGCAGCCCGTCGTGGACATCTTCGAGGAGGCCGATGCGATCCGCCTGGTGGCGGAGGTGCCCGGCGTGAGGCCCGAGGACGTAAAGATCTCGGTGGAGGGGAACCTCCTGACGATCCGGGGCGTGAAGGAGCAGGTGGCGGAAGCGAAGGCCGAGAGGGTCCATCGTTATGAGCGGACCTATGGCGCCTTCGAGCGCACGTTCACGCTGGCCGCCTCGATCGATCCCAGCAAGATCAAAGCGACCTACACCCTCGGCGTGCTGACGATCATGCTCCCGAAGGCGGAGACGGCCAAACCCCATCTGATCAAGGTGGAAGTCGTTGCGTCAGCGAAGGCGTTGCAGGCCTGACGACAGGTCTATTCAAGACCGCCCGGTGATGGCGAGATGGGGCGGGGCCCGAGAGCAGCCTCGGCCGCCCCCTTTTGCCTGCCAGTAACGCCGCATGCCTAGGGAGCACGGCAACAACGAAGCACAGCAATTACAGCAACTCATGCCTCATGCGGTTCTTCTTTCAGGAGGAGGCAGCGCGTCATGGCTACGGCGACGAAAACAAAACTGAAGGTCTTTCCTCTCGCGGATCGCGTGGCGATCCGCCCGATGGAAGATACCGAGGAGATGAAGGGTGGGCTCTACATCCCGGACACGGCCAAGGAGAAGCCGATCCAGGGTGAGGTCATCGCGGTCGGGCCCGGCCGGATGGAAAAGGGCCAGCGGGTCCCCATGGAGCTGAAGGTCGGGGACCGGGTCGTGTATGGGAAATATACCGGCTCGCAGGTCGAGCTGGAGGACGAAGAGATCATCCTGATCAAGGAATCCGACGTCATCGCTAAGCTCAGCTGAGCGGGGGAGGAATAGATGACTGCCAAGTACCTCGAATTCAATACAGAGGCCCGCTCGCGTCTCAAGCGGGGCGTGGATCAACTCGCCGACGCGGTGAAAGTCACCCTCGGTCCCAAGGGTCGCAACGTCGTCATCGACAAGAAGTTTGGGAACCCGACGATCACCAAGGACGGGGTCACCGTCGCCAAGGAGATCGAGCTCGAGGACCCGATCGAGAACATGGGCGCCCAGATGGTGAAGGAAGTGGCGACCAAGACCTCCGATATCGCCGGGGACGGCACGACCACCGCGACGGTGCTGGCGCA
>WNGJ01005046.1_pt1 | contig 13846 bp, 17 predicted proteins | sample 5400611 | NCBI WGS metagenome assembly WNGJ01 (sample SAMN13153375, study PRJNA577476) | soil metagenome | isolation source: 40 cm soil or saprolite under Garry oak tree replicate 1 | place: USA:California | collected 2016-06-15 | reverse complement strand
CAGAGCCAGTAGTCAGTCGCCAATATCCGAACTCCGACCAGCGCTGATGCTCCAAGAGCAGCAGAGAGTACCAGACGGACGACTTTCATTCATCCCGCCTTCACCCAATCACTTGTTGTATCGCTGGACTTACCCCAGACAACAATAGTGTAACTAGCAGTATTGACAATCAATGCAAAATCAAAGATGCGTCAGAGTGAAAAAGACTATTAGCTGAAATGTTCTCGGGACAATTCCTGACCCTAGGTCACGACTATTGTGACCGAGAGGTCAGGCGGAAAAGTAGTGTATCCCTGAAATATCGTGACGGTGCCTGTATAGGATCCCTTGCAGTTTGGAGCGGCGACTAGACAATGAGCGGTGATGGTGACGGTGCTGAATGAGGGGCCGCAGGATGCGAAGTTTGACGGGGTGGTTGTGAGACTGATCTTAGTCGGGTTGCTGACGCTGGTGTGGAGGACGACTGCGCTTGTGACTGGCGGTGCGCATTTGAATGAATCTCCGGCACTTCCTGAGCTACTAGTCCCACCGCTGCCAGAGAATGTTATGCTGAGTGGGTTTGTTGACCAGAGAGCCTTCGGCGCGCTGCTCGTGGCGAAGCCGACTGCGGCGTAGGCTCCGACCATTATGAGGCTTATCGAGAGGCCTACCAGCAAGTGAGGTAGATATCGTCTGATAGGCGACTGCAATGGCAGAACGAGCGTCGAGTCTTAACAATTTAAGATTTATGTGCGGAACGAGCCAAATTCGACTATTCCAGTTAACACAGGATATCCCAGTATCGCCTTTCATTGCGACTATATGCCTGTGTCGCATCTTCCAAGAAGGATCTGCGCAGATTGAGTTCGAACGAGGGAGTTTGGGCGTTTGTTGATTCATCGCAAGGATATGCACATGGTAGACTTTTGATCAAATTCGAACGAGATGTCTGCTATGTCGTGGAACCTGGAAAGAATATCTTTGAGGTCAAGCCGAAGAAACTAGAGCGAACAGATGCAGTAACACTTGTTGCGGAAACCGGCTTTTGGAATTATGGCAGGTTTTCGATGAGGTTCGACTCAGCAGCAGACGCGGACGCTACTGAACAGAGGTTGAGACCACAGGTGCCTAAAAGACATTAAACGAATGACGAATAGGCCAAATGAGTTGCAAGCCTCTTTACCGACCGAGAGTCCTGTCTGGGTGGGATTTCCATAGACTAGTGTAAGACTGGAAACATAATAGTAGTGTAGTCAATCCTCAGACGTTGTCCGATGACGCCCCGTCAGGCGATTTTCACCGGCCTAATCCTACTCATTCTATCCTTCCAAGTTCTAGTTCTGGCAATACTGGTTTTCTTTCCCTATCTTCCAGATCTCGGACTCTCCAAGCTCAACACGGACCTCTACTTCTTCCTGGCTCCGCTCTCGACAATATTCCTGCTGGGGCTCCTCTATGCCTGGTTACTGAGCATCGTAGGGAGGGGGGCATCCCGATACTCTTCCAGTGCTAGATCCATCATTCATTTTTTCTCAGAACCCTTCCAGAGAATACTGTCGTTCGTAAGAACCAGATCTCTGTCAGAATCCGCCCAGATATTCAAAATACTGTCTCAACCCAGACTGCTCCTTACCATTAGCATGGCTGTCAGTGTCCTTCTCGCATTCGTACCATACCGGCCAGACCTGAATCCGAACGGGATTCTTGTTGGAGTCGACAGCCCAACCTACGTCACATGGATCAGCCAGATGCTGACGAGACCCGTTCCGCAGGCGCTCCAGTATTCTTTTGTTGAAGGCTTAGACGGCTCCAGACCACTACTGCTAGTCGTCCTGTATACGGTAGCGTCGCTAGGAGTCTCACCTTCACAAATCATCGAGTATCTACCGATGATACTAACACCACTCCTTGCACTGTCAACATACGCCTTCGTCCGGTACGGTCACGGGAACGCGAACTTCGCGGGACTCACCGCACTCTTCACACCATTCACATTCTATCTTCCGGTCGGACTTTGGGGGGGATACTACGCAAACTTGGCTGCGCTAGTCTTCGTCTACCTCTTCCTGACCCTTCTCTTGCTATTCTCGAAATCGCCTTCCACAACAAAATACGCCGCGATGTTCGCTGTTTCAGTCGCGCTCTTCCTGACACATCCATGGACCTGGGTCCTCATAGCCACCGCGGGGCTAGTCTTCGCATTCTCGCTCTGGAGAGAGACACACCTACTGATCCACCTAAAGTCAATAGCCGGAATCGTAATCGCCGGTGTCGCACTCGACGTCCTGAAGAGCACCCTCTTCGCCACCCGCACCGTCGCAGCAGACCTAGCAACCAAACTGCCGACCAGCGCAGACCCATCCGCGTTCTGGGTGAACCTAGTCGACGGGTTACTCTACACCCACAGTGGACTATTTGCGAGCTGGATTATCATAGGAGTCGGGCTGTTCGCCTGTTTCGCCCTCCGGTTCAAAGACTGGTTTGAACGACTGGTCCTCCTCTGGGTTGGAGTAGCCTCAATCCCGTTCCTATTGCTAGACGGCTATAACCAGACACGGATCGTCTACGATCTTCCCATCCCAGTTCTAATGGCTACTACGTTGTTGTTCTTCCTGCCCATGGTTGGAACTAGGAACATTCGCTGGCCAGGGATAATGATCGTCCTAATACTGGTCCTGTGCGCGAACTACGCTCTGCAGGGAATACTACTCCTCTAAAAGTCGCATATTGATGTCCCTAGGCTTCTACGGAATTCCGGAGAATCCCTCCATAGCAGATAAGAATAAAGCCCGAAGAGAAAACCACTAGCGTTTCAGGTCATCAGGCTATGCGTCTCGCCATCCTCCAGCAATCCTACGGCAGGTTCGGGGGAGCGGAGCGGCTGGCCCTCAGCCACTACATCGAAATGAGAAGGAGGGGACTGGATGTCACGTTCTACTATACAGGGAACATGTCAGGCGGTTGGGAGGATAGGCTTGAGAGGGTGCCTATCAGGAGTATTCCTACAGCGATTCTGAATCGTCCCAGGCGATTCCGGCTAATGAGAAAGTTCTTGGAAGAGCTGAAACAGTATGACAAGATCATTATCCACCATCATATTGAACCGGTTCTCGCCTTCTATCTCTCCAAGGCTCTTGGGCCGAGAATCGTCTGGTACTCAGGGTCCATGTTCGAACTGGCATGGGAAGAAATAATCACAGGGATTGATTATCGGCGCATCAGCCCAACTGTAAGAAGGACGGGGGGCGAGTTCTACGGCGGCCTACTAGCAAAGATGCTGCTGTCAGACCAACTGTACGGACTCACAGCTCGTGTTGCCAAAGCGGTGGATATTGAGACTGTACGAGGATACGGGAAAATCATCGCCAACAGTTTCTTCCTCTCCAAATTCCTGGAACGCATCTATGGTCTCGGGGAGACGCCTTGTGTCGTCTATCCAGCGGCTGACCCACTGCTAGAACAACTCGCATCGAAGAACCACATGCAAGAAGAGGACTACATGCTGATTGTAGGATCACTTATCCCTCTCAAGAACGTTGAGAGCATGATCCGGGCCGCAGCCCATGTTCAATCATCGAAGGTCATGGTTATCGGCGACGGCCAGGAGATGAGTAATCTGAAGGATTTAGGGTCCGAGCTGGACGTTCCGATAGAGTTCAGAGGAACGATGGACCGTGAAGAAGACCTAGCCCAGGCGTATGGAGGATGCAAGTTCCTCGTACACCTATCACTCTACGAGCCGTTCGGCCTCACACCTGTGGAGGCTGGATTATTCTCGAAACCATCGATAGTGACGAATCATGGGGGTCCGCCCGAGGTGGTAGTTGACGGTGTCACAGGATACATCGTGGACCCGCTAGATCACCAGTTCATCGGATCCAAGATGAATACCCTACTGGACAATGACAGCTTGAGACACGAGATGGGCCAGCACGCCAGAGAGAACATAGTCAAGAAATTCACGCTTGAACGATCAGCTTCCAGACTAGTGGAAGAGATAGAAAAATAAGTAACACCGACTAAGTACTCGTTATCCGTGGATTCCTTGGGCATCCCTGTAAATTGCTCCCCTCTCGGTTCTTAGCCAGTGAAATGTCTCATGTTATCAAAAATCTCATCTCGATTTCCACTTGGAACCCTCGGGCTTACTATTTTTCTACTCATTCTAATTGGACTCAGCCTAACCCTGGGGCTTAGAGGAACCGTCAGTCCCACTACAATTAAGATTGTAGGAGGTTCGAACTTACCTGTCAGCATTGATGCGGAGTCGGTCTCCGGAACCACCGGTGGGTATGTTGAGAACTTCAGCAATTGGGTCCTTCAAACAGATCCTTCCATCGCGGTCAACGCATTTGCTCACAACGCTTCACAATTGGACCTAGCTGGCTCGCTCCTTCACGCGTCCATTCCAGTATCCGCACGGCTCTTCAAAAGTATCAACGTAAACATCACATCTCTCCCAATCTTCGACGCTCAAATCAATGTGAGCAAGGGAGTAGGATATGGGATCCGATTCTTCGCCAAGTATCCAAACGGAACAGGATACAATGTCTGGTCGGAAGAATCGGCCCTTGACCATCGACCTGGTGTAGGTTACGAGAATCTAAGAGTCAACATGCAACGCCAAGCATTTCTTACGACCGGGCATCAAGTAACAACGCTGACGAGCATCGAAATCTACGTTGAAGCTCCGCCGGATACTACGACCAATTTTCGCCTTGACCTCCTGAGCCTCGACTTCGCTAACGCTACATTAGCTCCCTTGGGTACTTCATCAGGCCTTTATCGCGCCACTTATCTTGATCTCGGTAGTATTCCCTACACCACTGCAACTTGGACATTAAATCGGATAAATATCGGAGTCAGGATGACCGCAACAGTTGGATCGACTTACACTGTCTACGTGATAGCAGGAGATGCAATCCTCACCTCATCGACGGCACGAGAAATTCCTTATTATGCGTCGGAGTCTTCTAGCGAAATTACCTTCTACCCCAGTCAGAGCATCCCACTCTTTGCCGAACTACTTCCCCCATGGAATGCTTCAATTGTTTTCGTGGCAGAAAACGGTTTTATCCAGACCTTCAGCATGAATTACGTTAATCTAATCTTCCTCCCGCCTCAAGAAGCGACACCGTCTCTCGTTCCCCAGTCACTCGGCTTCTATTATTCATACTTCATCCTCTTCCTCTTTCTGCTTCCAGCAGGTGTCGCTGTTCTCATCTGGCAACAGTCTTTTCGCCTTCAAACCATTTCTAGACTGCAGATAGGTGTCGCGCTTATCATTGGGCTACTATGCCGTTTCGCCCTTGCTGGGGTGACTGCTCACATTTTCGATACCACAAACTATCTTGTCTCAGCAAGGGCTTGGTTTCAGTTTGGAAACCCATCTGGCTCTCTGGGACCGACCCTCCCGGTTACATTCTTTCTTTACTGGATGGGCTATTCGCCATTTGCACTTCTTCAGACTTTAGGATTCCGAGACATCACGTTTCTCGGCCATCAAACCGGCGTCTTTGAGGCGATTTTCATCAAGATGTTCCCAATTCTTTCTGACATGGTTGCCTTTCTGTTTCTTTTACGCTTCAAGAACGACGGTAAGACGTTTGTCTGGTCAGCGTTTTACTTCTTGAATCCACTAGCCATATTCATCTCTGCAGTATGGGGGCAGTACGAGGCCGCCACCGTAGCGCTGGTCGTGTTGGGTACCTATTACCTACGAGATAATAGTAGGACTAAGGCAGCAGTTTCATTTGTTCTCTCTGGCCTTCTCGAACTCTTTGGATTCATTCCGTATGCACTCCTCCTTTTCGCTATGGCCTGGTCGAAGAAATGGCGATCAGCTTGCCTTCTATTAGTGCCCTTGGCATTGGCCTTTGCCTACCCGCCAGAGACAAGCTTGATCTATAGACTTCTTCTCGCATTCTCGTCTCTAGCTCCGACCACAACATTCGGTTCACCGGGAAAATATACACTCATTGGAAGTTTCAATTTGAGCTTCGTCTCCAACTTTCATCCCCTAATTTTTGTCGGGGGCGCGTTACTTGCTGGCGTAATCTATGCCAATTACTTGCACAGGTTCAATCTTAACTCACTTGTTCTATATTCTGGGTTGATGTTGCTGTCCATTTTGATTTTGTCTGGACAGATTGCGTCGTGGTTGTGGCTCTTGCCCCTAGGAACACTTTACGCAATTCTCAAGTCGAGAGACTCGCTGGCCGCATTTATCTTACCATTTGGAACAGCCATCTCGTTCCTAATCGTTACCCACTTAACTGGGTCAGCCTATTTCTTGTTGGGAAACGTTGGCTATCCCATTCTGCCCGTGATTGAGGCAGTAAGAAACGGTCTAGAAATCTACACCGTGATGGTTACGTTTCTAGGCGCCATGTTTCTTTACTATCTCTTACACGACAGCCGGGGCGTCGGCCGTACACTTGTCGTGTCTTCGGCTCTCATTCTTTGCGTTTACTGTCTGACTTACTTCTGGCTTGGTGGGTTCTTCGCATGAAAGTTGCGCATGTATGCAGATCTCTCGTTCGAACTGCAGGTACCGAACGTTTCATTCTGGAAACAAGCCGAGAGATGTCAAGACGGGAAATCGAAACCAGAATTTACACCTCGACTGTGAATAGGGGGCTCATACGTAGTACGCACACTGAAACGGAAGTCCGGCACACGGTTCTTGCAAAGAGTCCCGTGTTTCACTTTTATTCCGATGTATTAATTGCGAAGCAACTCATTGACTCCGCCTCATCTTGGGCGGATGTGATTATTCTCGACCATGGAACTGCGGCTGCTGAATACAGTTGGCGGAGGCATGGCTTGCCGTGCGTTCCATTTTTTCACTACGACAAGTACGATCCATCCCTATTCGGTGCTTTGGGACCAGTGGTTCCGATCTACACTTTTCCTCTCAAAGCGGTAGAGTCGAAGTGTATTCGGACGATACCTCTAGCCTTCGCAAATTCGCCTAGCCTTGCTAAGAGGATGAGACATTATATGAAGGGCGGGCAACTGCTCGCTGTACCTCTTGGAATTGATGTGAAAAAGTTCTGCCCTACAGGGGCTGATGAGGGGTTCGTTCTCATGACAGGCCGGTTTCACCCTGCCAACAATTTCGAACTTGGCTTGCGAGCGGCATCGAACATTTCATCCAAATTGATCATCGCGGGGATTATAGAAGAGAGATTTTCTTGGTATTACCATCGGTTGCAGAACTTAGTGCACGAAACTCCTGAGCTAAGGAGTCGTGTCGATTTCCTGAATCCAAACGATCAAGAACTTCTAGACTTAATTCAAAAATGTTCGGTGTTTCTTTCACCTAGAAAATACGATTACTTGGGCCTAGCAACTTTAGAAGCGATGGCATGCGCCAAGCCAGTGATAGCTTACGATGCTGACGACGGAGGCGAATTGCATTCAGTTGTCAGATGTGGTGATGACCTCTCTCAATGGCGGAAAGCCCTTGGAACTCTGGTTGAAGACTCAAAAATAAGGAAAAGGATAGGGATGCGCTCTCTCGCATTTGTTGAAAGTGAACACACAATTCAGAAGACTGTGGATGTGATGCTCTCAGCGATACAAACCTATACAGGCGTGGTATAGTGCGACTCAAGAATCTGCGAACCACTGTTCGAGTGCAAGAAGACTACGATCGAAACGTCAACAATTACGATAAGGTCAGGTTTGGAACGCCCGGAGGACGATACGTCGATAAGAAGGAACAAGAATTCGTAGCCAGTATAATCACGAACTCCAGAGTACTAGAGGTGGGAACCGCGACTGGAAGGTTTGCAGTTACATTGACCAGACGCGGGGCGGAGTATGTAGGGATTGACCTTTCCCAGAAAATGCTACGAACTACCCTTGACCGCACTAATCTCTGCGCCCACGTAGTTCAAATGGACGGCACCCAGTTGGGTTTCAAAAGCTGGTTTGACTATGTCCTCTGTATACGGACATTCCACTTCCTACAGAAACCTGTCGAAGCCTTGGAAGGAATGTTTAGCGCACTAAAACCTGCTGGCCGATGCCTTGTGACATTTGAGACAGATAACTTTCTGAGGCGATTGCTACTGTTTTTCGGAATAGGAACATCAGAACAATACTACTATACGGTGTCAGACGTGGAAAACATGTTTGTAAAGGCTGGATTTATCGTAACCCAGACTGGGTCGGTAATGCGCATACCTGTAATTGCATACCGACGCTGTCCACGGGTCTTACTTCCACTATTGAAACGGCTAGAGAGGCTCTGGCCTTGGTCGATGCATGAATACGTCCTTGGATCGAAGTAAGTTTTAGCCCAGAACTGAGCTTCATCTTGTTGCTCCGAGTATCTCGGCGTTCAATTGGTTTCGCTTTGCACCGGCCAGTTCTCGCTCTTCAACTTGCCTCGGGACGGGTGAGTTACGAGCATGTGCTTCGATCTCTGGTCGAGGGCGATATCAAAACTTTGAGGTCTCGAGCCGGAAGACATCTACAACCTTCCCGTTTCCTCAAATTATCTGAACGAGAAATGACTGAGACTCTTGCCAAAGTCACGCCTGCGAAGCAGAAGGGAGTTGGAGGATGCTGAACCGTTGGCACAGTTTCCTTTACATCGTAGTTCGAGCGTCCTCCCCTTTGATAGTTGTTGAGACAGGAGTGCTCTACGGCCATTCCAGTGCCGCGATCCTCGCCGCTCTAGAAGACAACGGAAAAGGTCGGTTGATTTCGGTCGATCTTCCCATAGATTTACATCAAAACATCAAGGTAGGTAAACACGATGTTCAGGTAGGGCTCAGCTCGAACCAACTCTCGATAGGTTGCGCAATTCCCATCGATCTTCGTTCGAGATGGGATCTCATTCTCGGGAACTCTTTAGAAGTGCTCCCAAAGATATTGAGTGAAAACGGCTCGATATCCATTTTCATTCACGATAGTCTTCACACATACGATCATATGTTGGCGGAATATCGCCTGGGGTACAGCGCGTTGGAACTAGGAGGGTTGTTGATATCGGACGACATAAGATTCAACTCAGCATGGCACGACTTCTGTGAGTCAAACAGCAGAGAGTTCAACTGTCTCTCGAAGTCATCAATGCCGGAGGACAAATTTGGTTTCCTCACAAAATCATGAATCAATGAACGGTTCCATGAAACCGGCTTACAATGAAACTTTCGCATCAGTCCCTTAGTCTTTTGACTGCAAGTATTCGAGTCTCGTACCTCTCGTTATCCACTGTTGGGCTGAGGGTTGCATGGAAGAAGAATTTCTGACCAGTGGCAAGAACTGTGGGCGCCTTCTTTGCGATCGCCAAATGAAGATCCACTTTTCCGAGCGCCGTTACAAGAGCAGTTTCGCTCTCGTGTCTGAGCAATAGCCAGAATGCTTCTCAACCCTACAGATGTCGAGTCAGCGGAGCAACTGGCGCGAACGACTATTTGTGAATCCCAGCCGCATGGAGCTCGAACTAGCAGCAAAGCTAGAATCCTCCGGAATGCAGTACCAGACGCAAGTGGAAGTCCCTATCACTATTGCCGATTTCTACCTTACGACGGAGCCTCGACCAACCCTCGTTTTCGTTGATGGAAGACCGCATCTCACAACAGCTCAGATGATCAAGGATGAAGAACTACGGACCCTTCTCAGAAAGCGTGGATACATAGTAGTCGAGCTCGTCTACAATAACTACTCCGACAAGAAGCGAGATGACCTCTACCAACAGCTTCTCAATCATCTGGGCAAAGAATGAACGACCGAACCTTGGACCTGCTGGCGTCTGAAAGTTTAACACGTAAAGGCGCGGCGTAGGCAAGCGCTGCAACGCTCTCCGGCCTTCCGAGGGCAGTCTCAAGTTAGGAGGAAAAGGAGTGTACCGCTCCTTCATTTCCAGCCGATCCATTTCAGATCGAGACGACGACCAGCCCCAGGCAAATATCAAATTAGGGATTCTGTACAGAGAGAAAGTCAGTATGGGAGTGGCGCTTTCACGGGCATGCTCACAAGACTTGTCAATGAAGACAGGCGGGTAAAGGAAGAGGATTTGGAAAAACTTCTAGATAGCCAACTCAACGAATCGATTTGGGGTGTCATATTGGGTGCCCTTTTCGGTGGGTTAGTAACGATCCTTGTAGCTAAGGGAGTGGATTATGCCGGGTTCTTCAATTTGTTCACACAAACTGCTGCGCTTGAGACTGCGATTACGATTGTTGGGATTGGACTTGTAGCCGGAGTGCTGTCAGCCTTGATTTCCGCAAATCGGTTTAGCCTCTGGATCAAAGTCCGAATAATGAAGGACTACCTCGAGGCTCAGGAGATTGTTAAGAGAAGGAACCGAGATAGGATGATCGATTTTGAGTGAATCTGATAGAGTTGGGATCGACAAGAAGGAAGTTCAGGGGATACGTGCGCTATTCACGGCGGAAAGCGAACGAAGGATCAGCGAGATGGGAACTCTCATTCGCGATCCCGTAGCTATGAAGAAGGCCTTCGACGAATATCTAGAATTCGACAAGACTCGTCAGCAATTCGAGGATCGCATGGTCCAAAAGTACAGTGTTAACGTTCTAGAGAACTTGGAGAAGGAAGCCCGAATCCTGCGGTATCTCACAATAGTGTTGATATTCCTGACGGGAGTTCTCGCCGTTCTAACTGCTTTGCTCGCGTCGGGAGTTAGAGTCTAGGGATAGCTTTTGAAAAAGTCCAAGGGACGTTGCATGAATAATCGATCCAGGGCGACGACCTCCCCCAATCTACCTGACAACAGTAGCTTACCCTCTCTTTCTCTCCACCATCCATCAACTGAGAATGTTAACTTAAGATAGATGTTCAGATACTCTGGAATCTGTTCGTCAACATATTTCGTATGCATGTACCTACCAAGATTCTCCTTCGCATAAGAAACCATTTCGTCCCAAGTAAACTGTCGCCTCCTCAGAAGGCCCTTTTGCGGAAGCCTTCCATGGGACTCCAGATACCTGAACAGAGCAAGATTCGTCTGCTCTAGATCCATCAGGATGTGCCCTATCCACAGTCTGTCGTGGCTGTAAGATTTACACCTTGCTGTTACGATGGGAAGGGACTATTTGGTGTCCGTTTGATCCCGTTTGTCCTTTCCCTTGGGTCCGACCAATACGGCCCCTTTTGGTCCACCCATTAGAAGGGGTCCATGGGTCACGATGTAAAACGGCATTCCCTCGCCATCGTAAATGCCCTTAACATGGAAAACTGAGCTCACGACGAGCTTAACTTGAATCAAAGCGTCGAGCTGGACTATTCGATAGACGTTCCAAGGCTCGTCCGCGTGAACAATCTCGACTGGTTCCTTTGGCAATCCTTCCCACTGATCTTGAGGAGGAAGCTGTCCTCTGTCTCCTCGTCGGTCAGGGGGAGCCGTCACGTCAAAAAAGGCTTGCATTCCGAAACCGATGGGTCCAATGGGACCATGCTTCGGTCTCATCGCTTTGGTTAAGATAAGTCTCCCCCTAAGCAGCGTGCCGTCTTCAAGCTCGTAGTCGTTCCAAAACTCCCTCAAAATGTCGAGCTTCAAAACCTCGACGTCTTTGGGATGTGGTTGAAGTCCCGGCGACGTGGACATGCTAAGTTTTACTTGATTTCGGCCTGGTTGTTATAACGCTTTGACCCATCGACGTACCACTGACTTCCAAGATTGCTTGCCCAACAAAAACTGGGACAGAGGTCCCAGACTCAGTCATCATGGGTACGACGGCATACGCTCCTTGTGAAGACTTGTGTTTTGCTATTCCAAAAAGCCCAGATCGAACAATTTCCTCGTGCGCTCCCTTAAGCGAGTGCTCTCGGAGAAATTCTTCTCCACAAGAACTGCAACGATAGCCGTCAAAACTTCCCATGGAGAGTCCCCTAATTGCAACCCTCACCTTTGCGGGACTTAGCTTTCCGCCACCGCACATCGGGCAAACATCCCTGAGTTTTTCTTCTGCCATTTTTCTCACCCTGTCAGGGGACCACCATTACCGTTTTGACAATTAGTTTGCAAGGCCGTTCTACCACTTTTACCATACAAGGCCCGCAAGTACCTAGGTATTCGTCTGTATTCTTTCTTTCCTTTGACCCTTTTAAAACCGCCGCAACCATCTCTTCGTAACTGACGCCTCTCTCTTCCATTCTCTCGAATGTATGAACGAGAGGAACGATCTCACAAGCCACCTTTACACCAACACTCGAACCGATGGTTTTTCGTGCGTCAAAGCCCCGTTAAACCCTTTGGTAGTAACCTGGCGCTGGCTTGATAGAACGAAGTTAGATCACTGGTACGAGCTGAGGTGTGAAGGTAGGGTCTAGGATCGCGGTTTTGAGATCGTAAAGTTCTCTGCTAAGGATAGCGTTCTCTCCCATTTGGGACAGAACATTGGTTAGTTTCCATATATCTAGTGGCTGGCTGTTGTGAAGTCGTCGCTCAGCTGGAATTCTGTTAGCATACCTTGCGGGCTGAACCGGTGAATGATCGAAGTGGCGCGAAGAAATGTGTTCGAATAGTTCGAGCTAGATGTCGTAACTTGGATTTGTTGTTCTGGATAGGCGTCTCCTAGGAGAGGCGTTACAGCTGTGCCCCTTAGTATCCCGTTGCGAAGCCGCTTGAGCTCGGCGATTGCATAGTTGTTCAGCGCGGTGTCGTCTTTGCTGACGGGATCGAAGAAGTGGATCTCACGCATGTTCGGGTATCGTGGAGGGATTGCCCGGTTGTCGTATGCCAGAATGTGTCGACCTCCGATGATTCTCCAACCGTTGTGCCAGATAGGGGCGCTCCCACTCGGGTTTCCGCAACCACCACTGTCTTCCCAATAGGCTCCGACGTAGTTGATGTTACTCCACGATGGATTGCCAACGTTTGTGCGCTGATATTGACTCGCACCCGTATAGATTGTCGGTGCCACGGTGTTGGCAACTGGCGTGGAGTTGAACAGGACCCCTCCGTTGGGTCCAATCGGAAGTAGGACATGGTACCAGTAGTTGTCGGTGACGTTGTTGATGCCTTGGACTCCCAGGATTGATTGTAGCGCTGCTGTGTTCCCATCACTTACGAAGTTGTATTCGAACCGGTTGCTTGCGTCCGTTGCGAAGAAGATTGAGGGCGGAGACCCCAGAGCCATGGTCTTACAATTGGCACCCTGAGTTATTCGGAAGTAGAAGTCGAAGAGTGGTGGTGAGTAGACGGACCCTAGGGCGGTGATGTTGAGCCCTAAATTCTTGGTCGCAGGATAGAACATGCCTCCTCCGTAGTGGGCGCTTCCCGAGTTCGTGAGAATGCACTTGATCGAATATTTTCCAGTGGCGACGATCGAGCTATCATCCGAGAAAGTGGCGGTAGTGCCGGAGACCAACCTCTCACTTCCCCAACTGCTAGCGGTCTGTTCCGTCCAAGCGCCGTACTTGCCCGGGTTCTGGCTAACACCAAAGTAGTGGACCCTGTTTCGAAGACTCTTGACGTCTCGAGGAAACCGGTACGTGACAAGGTTGGTGCCAGTTGCAAGAGTAGTCCCGTAGGTGGCAGGGATAGGATCTGTCCCCCAGTTGGCTGCTGCTTGCGCGCCTAGAGGGACCACGTGGAGATTTTCTGCTGGGTCGACGAAGAAAATCCCCGGGAAGCCTTGAGCTACGGAGAGGTCCATCAGTTCTCTCATGCTGTCCCAGACGTTCTTGAACTGGCTGATGTAGAGTGGAATCGTGTTGCCAATACTCTGCATGTAGCACCGTGAGATGAGTTGTTTTATGCGAACTTGTCCTCTAATTGCTGGTGCCCCCCCGGTTGACCCGGGCGAGGAGAATCGCTGGCATCACGCCAATCGGCGTCTACAGCGTTTGATCGTCGCCGTCTTCGGCTAACCTCTATACGTCG
>WNGJ01012206.1_pt1 | contig 13847 bp, 11 predicted proteins | sample 5400611 | NCBI WGS metagenome assembly WNGJ01 (sample SAMN13153375, study PRJNA577476) | soil metagenome | isolation source: 40 cm soil or saprolite under Garry oak tree replicate 1 | place: USA:California | collected 2016-06-15 | reverse complement strand
CTGAAGTCGCTCGCCGTCCGCTTTCGTCGGAACATGGCCCTAGCCCTCCTTCGCCTCCGGCCCGAGAATCCGTCCAATGGCCGTCGCGAGCCGCCTCCACCGCGTGCTCTCTTTGACAAGCTGTTTTCGCCCGGCCTGGGTCAGAGTATAGAAGCGAGCTTTGCGGTTGTTTGCCGAAGTGCCCCAGCGAGCGGCTATCCATCCCTGCGCCTCCACGCGCTGTAGCGCGGGATAAAGCGCGCCGTGTTCGACCAGCAGCGCATTTCCCGATGTTTGCTGAATGACCCGCGCGATGCCCTGCCCGTGCTGCGGGCCGAATACCAGCGTGCGCAGGATGAGCAGGTCCAGCGTGCCCTGCAACAGCGCCAGCCGTTCTTTTTCCTCTCGGGTAGGCATGCGACCCAAGCCTACGCGCCTTCAGGTAAGTTGTCAACCCAAAGGAAATGGAAGGACATGCTGCCCAGGGAATCCTGGGCTTGAGGATGACTTCGCGGCTCGGTTTGTGCGATTCTTTGTGCTCACTTGAATTTGAGGACAGAGAACGATGCTGAAAAAGTTCAAGGATTTGACGGAAAAAGAGATCCTGGCAATTGCGATTGCGGCGGAAGAGGAAGACGGCCGGATTTATGGAGAGTTCGCGGATGCGCTGCGGGACGAGTATCCCTCGACGGCGCAAATGTTCGAAGAAATGCGCGCGGAAGAGGTAGTGCACCGCGACCGTTTGTTTGAGATGTTCCGGCAGCGCTTCGGCGACCATATTCCGCTGATCCGGCGGGAAAACGTGAAGGGATTCCTGCAAAGGAAACCGGTATGGCTGGTCCGGCCACTGGGCGTAAAGGTCGCACGGAGGCAAGCGGAATTGATGGAGCTGGAAGCGCGAGCCGCTTTTACGCGCGAGCGGCAAGCAGGACAACCGACGTTTCTACGCGCGAATTGCTGAACAAGCTTGCAGACGAGGAGAGAAAACACGAGCGGACAGCCGGTGAGCTGGAGGAAAAACATCTTCACGCCAGCGCAAAAGCCAAAGAAGATGAGTCGCACCGCAAGCTGTTTTTGTTGCAAGTCGTTCAGCCGGGTTTGGCGGGCCTGATGGATGGATCGGTTTCGACGCTGGCGCCAATTTTTGCCGCGGCGTTCGCTTCGCACAAGAGCTGGGAAGCATTTCTAGTGGGGCTGGCGGCTTCGATTGGCGCGGGCATTTCGATGGCTTTTTCAGAAGGGCTTTCCGATGACGGTTCACTGACGGGGCGGGGCTCGCCGTGGTTGCGCGGCGCAGTGACCGGTTTGATGACCACCGCGGGCGGAATCGGACATACGTTGCCGTTCCTGATCAGCAGCTTTCATGTCGCGACGCTGGTGGCCGTTATCGTCGTGGCGGTCGAGCTGATGGTGATCAGCTACATCCGTCACCGTTACATGGATACCCCGTTCTTGCAGGCGTCGTTTCAGGTGATTGTGGGCGGCGTTTTGGTTTTCTTGACGGGATGGCTGATCGGCAGCGCGTGAGCTACGGCGACCTTCTTCTAAGTTGATAGCAAGTCAAAACTCGCGAAGAACCTGATCGCACAACGTTCGAATTATTAGTTGGAGTGTGCTCCAGCAGGAACTGGCGCGGGGGCGCGGCTGAAGGTGCGGCGGAGCCAGGATTGCAAGCGGTCCATGTAGATATACACGATCGGCGTGGTGAAAAGTGTGAGCATCTGGCTGAGGATGAGGCCACCGACGATAGTGATGCCCAGCGGGCGGCGAAGCTCGGAGCCAACACCTGCTCCCAAAGCCAAAGGCATGGCGCCGAGAAGCGCGGCCATGGTGGTCATTAGAATGGGCCGGAAGCGCAGCAGGCATGCTTTGTAGATGGCTTCGACGGGTGACAATCCCTCTTCCCTTTCCACTTGCACCGCAAAATCAATCATGAGAATCGCGTTCTTCTTGACGATGCCGATCAACAAGATGATGCCGATGAGCGCGATGATGTTCAGATCGGACTTGATGAGCTGGATCGCGAGGAGCGCACCGATACCCGCGGACGGGATGGTCGAAAGAATCGTGATGGGATGGATGAAGCTTTCGTAAAGAATTCCCAGAACGATATAGACGGCCGCGAGAGCGGTGATAATCAAGACCAGCTGATTGGAAAGAGAGTCCTGAAAGGCCTGCGCGGTGCCTTGAAACGTGGCGTGAACGGTATTGGGCACGCGAATCTCACGGCGCGCCTGCTCAATGTGTTCGACAGCGGGGCCGAGCGAAGCGCCTGGCGCAAGATTGAACGAAAGAGTGATGGCCGGGAAGATGCCCTGGTGGTTGACGGAGAGCGCGGTGTTGGACGGCTCGTAGTGCGCAAAAGCGCTGAGAGGAACGAGCTTGCCGGATTTGGACGGCACGTAGATTGATTTGAGCGCTTCGGGGCTTTGCTGAAATTCGGGAGCGACTTCCATCACGACGTGGTACTGATTCAGTCCTTTGTAGATGTTGGAGACCTGGCGCTGGCCGAAGGCATCGCCGAGAGTGTTGTCAATGTCCTGAACAGCGACCCCGAGACGGCTGGCGGTGTCACGGTCAATGACGATGGAACTTTGCAGGCCATGCATCTGCTGGTCGGAGTTGACATCGCGAAGCTCGGGGATTTTTTGAAGGCGCTGCATGATGATGGGAGCCCAGTGGGTCAGGTCGCCAAGGTTGTCGGCCTGGAGTGTGTACTGATACTGGGCGCCGCCAAAACGGCCGCCGACGTTGAGATCCTGGGCCGCTTGCAAGTAGAGGGCGGCGCCGGGAATTTTGGCACTCTTCGAACGAATGCGCGCGATGACCTGGTCGACGGAGAGCTTGCGCTCGCTGAGCGGCTTGAGCTGGCCGAACATGCGCGCGGTGCTGCCACCGCTGCCGCCACCGGTGAAGGATATGACGCTATCGACCGCGGGGTCCTGCAAGACGACGTCAGTGAATAAACGCATTTTCTGCGACATCGCCGTGAACGAAAGATCCTGATCGCCCTGGATGAGCCCACCGAATTTGCCGGTGTCCTGTTGCGGAAAGAAACCCTTGGGTGTCTGGACAAACAGGTAAATGTTCAAGCAAACAGTTCCGAACGTGAGCAGCAGGATGAGGAACTGGTGGCGAAGAACCCATCGAAGAGAAACATCGTAGGTGCGCAGCAGACGGTTGAAGGCGTTTTCGGAAAACCGATAGAGACGATTGTGCCGGCCGGTTTCGTGCCGGAGAAATCGCGCGCACATCATGGGTGTAGTGGTGAGCGAAATGAGCAGCGACACGGCGATGGCCACGCTGAGAACAACGGCGAATTCACGGAAGAGGCGCCCCACGATGCCGCCCATGAGAAGAATCGGGATGAAGACCGCCACGAGCGAAGTGCTCATGGAGAGAACCGTGAATCCGATTTCACTCGCGCCTTTCATCGCCGCTTCGTAGGGCTTCATGCCACCTTCGATGTGCCGAGTGATGTTCTCGATGACCACGATGGCGTCGTCCACGACGAAGCCGGTACAGATTGTGAGCGCCATCAACGAGAGATTGTCCAGGCTGTAGTGGCACAGATACATGACGCCGAAGGTGCCAATGAGCGAGAGCGGAACCGCGACGCTCGGGATGATGGTGGCCCACATGTTTCGGAGAAAAGCGAAAACCACGAAAATCACCAGGACGATGGAAATCATGAGCGCGACTTCCACGTCATGGACGGAAGCGCGAATGGTGGTGGTGCGGTCGACGGCAACACTCAGGTGAAGCGAAGGAGAGATAGAGGCGCGGAGCTGAGGAAGAACGGCCATGATGCGGTCGACAGTCTCAATCATGTTTGCGCCGGGCTGACGGAAGACGGCCAGGAGGACCGAGGGTTTCCCTCCCGAGAGGCCCAGATTACGGTTGTCTTCGACGGAATCGACGACCTCCGCGACGTCGCGCAAGCGTACGGGAGCGCCGATATGTCCAGCAACGATCAGGGGCTGATATTCGTAGGCCTTAAAAAGCTGATCGGTGTCGGAGACGGCCCAAGTTTGTTTGGAGTCCGAGAGCGCTCCCTTGGCGAGATTGGCATTGGCCGCTTGCAGCGATCTGCGAACGGTTTCCAGGCTGACACCGTAGCTATTCAGCTGGTAGGGGTTCGTTTCGACGCGGACGGCAGGGCGGGCGCTGCCCCAGGCGAAGACCTGGCCGACGCCTTCGACCTGCGCGAGCTTCTGGGCAAGGATGGAATCAGCGGCGTCGTAGATCTGCGGAGGTGGAATGTTATCTGAACTGAGCGACAGGAGCAGGATCGGGGAATCAGCAGGATTGACTTTTCGATACGTGGGCTGGCCGGGAAGATCGGCGGGAAGCTGGCTGCGAGCGGCATTGATGGCGGCTTGAACGTCGCGGGCGGCGGCGTTGATATCGCGATTGAGATCAAATTGAAGAGTGATACCGGTGGAGCCCAGGCCGCTCGAGGAAGTCATCTGCGTGACTCCGGCGATGCGGCTGAACTGTCGCTCGAGCGGCGTGGCGACAGCGGAAGCCATGGTCTCCGGGCTCGCTCCGGGCAGCCCGGCTCCCACTCCAATGGTGGGAAAATCAACCTGCGGGAGCGGCGCGACGGGCAGGAAACGAAACGCCACGGCTCCCGAAAGAAAAATAGCAACGGTGATCAGCGACGTGGCGACGGGCCGTCGAATGAAGGGCGCGGAAAAGTTGGAGGAAAAGTTCACGCGCTAGTCTCCGTGGGCCGGTTCTTCGATGGGATTGCCGACGTGAAACGCAAAACGCCGCCCGAGCCAGTCGAATGCCAGATAAACAACCGGCGTGGTGTAAAGCGTTAGCAACTGGCTGAGAATCAAGCCGCCCACAATGGTAATCCCAAGGGGGCGGCGCAATTCGGAGCCGACCCCGGCGCCAAGCGCGAGCGGCAAGCCACCCAGCAGTGCGGCCATGGTGGTCATCATGATGGGCCGGAAACGAAGCAGGCACGCTTCGTAGATCGCATCGAGCGGCGCCTTCCCTTCCCTGCGCTCGGCCTCGAGCGCGAAGTCGATCATCATGATGGCGTTTTTCTTGACGATTCCGATGAGCAAAATGATGCCGATCAGCGCGATAACGCTGAATTCCGTGCGGCAGAGAAGCAGCGCGAGAATCGCGCCGACGCCGGCTGACGGGAGTGTGGAGAGAATCGTGATGGGGTGAATGTAGCTTTCATACAGAATGCCGAGAACGATGTAGACGGTGACGAGAGCAGCCAGGATAAGGATGGGCTCGTTGGCCAGGGACTTGAGGAAGGCGGCCGCGGTGCCCTGAAACGTAGCTTGAACGCTGGGAGGCATGTTCAATTCCTGTTTGGCGCGATTGATGGCGTTCACGGCGTCGCCGAGCGCTCCATTGGGAGCCAGATTGAAGGAAAGCGTGACGACCGGAAACTGGCCCTGATGATTGAGCGCGAGGGCGGAGTCGCCAGGGTCGAAACGCGTGAAAGTGCTAAGCGGGACCTGCGTGCCGTTAGAGGACTTTACGTAAATGTTTTTTAGCGAATCCGGATCCTGCTGGAACTGCGGATCGACTTCCAGGACCACGTGATATTGGTTGAGCTGAGTAAAAATCGTGGAGACCTGGCGCTGGCCAAAGGCATCGTAGAGGGTGTTATCGATGTCAGCTAGAAGAACGCCGAGGCGCGCAGCGGAGTCGCGGTCGATGGTGAGCGAGGCGAGAAGCCCCTGGTTCAACTGGTCGCTGGCGACGTCGCGAAGCTCGGGAAGCGATTTCAATTTGTCGATGAAACGCGGAGTCCAGTAGGCGAGCTCCTTGGCATCCACATCTTCGAGGCTGTACTGGAATTGCGTGCGGCTGACGCGGTCTTCGACGGTCAGGTCCTGAACCGGTTGGAGGAAGAGCGAGACGCCATCCACCTTGGCGAGTTCGGGCTGAAGGCGGCGGATGACATCGGAAGCGTTGATTTGGCGCTGGGCGAGCGGCTTGAGATTGATCTGGATGCGGCCGCTGTTCAATGTGGTATTCGTGCCGTCGATGCCGATGAAAGAGGAAAGGCTTTCGACCGCAGGGTCTTTGAGAATGACGTCGGCAAGAGCCTGCTGGCGACGGGCCATGGCCGCGAAGGAAACGTTTTGCGGGCCTTCAGAGACACCGAGAATGACGCCCGTATCCTGCACGGGGAAAAATCCTTTGGGAACGTAAATGTAGAGAAGAATTGTGCCGACCAGAGTGGCGACGGTGACAATGAGCGTGGTCGTGCGGAAGCGCAGCACGAACTGCAGCGTTCGCCCATAAAATGCGATCACGGAATTAAACGCATCTTCGGACTTGCGGTAAAACCAGCCTTCGTCTTCTTTTTTCTGATGGCGGAGCAGCTTGGCGCACATCATCGGCGTGAGCGTCAGCGAAACAAACGCGGAGACCAGGATGGTGACCGCCAGGGTAACGGCAAATTCGCGGAAAAGACGGCCAACGATATCGCCCATGAAGAGAAGAGGAATGAGCACGGCGATGAGTGAGACGGTGAGCGAAACGATCGTAAAACCGATCTGCTCGGAACCCTTGAGCGCGGCCTGGAGCGGCGATTCTCCTTCCTCGATGTAACGGCTGATGTTTTCGATCATCACGATGGCGTCGTCGACGACGAAGCCGGTCGAAATGGTCAGCGCCATGAGGGAAAGGTTGTTGAGGCTGTAGCCCAGAAGATACATCACGCCGAACGTGCCAATCAGAGAAAGCGGAACGGCGATGCTGGGAATGATGGTGGCGCGGAAGCTGCGGAGGAAAAGAAAAATCACCATCACGACCAGCGCAACCGTAAGTACCAGCGTGAATTGCACATCCTCGACGGACGCGCGAATCGTCGTCGTGCGGTCGGTCAGGATGTCCACGTTAACCGCGGCGGGGAGCGCCGCCTGTAGTTGCGGGAGGAGTTTTTTTACGCGATCGACCACCGCGATGATGTTCGCGCCGGGCTGCCGCTGAATATTGAGAATGACGGCGGGGTCCTGATTGGCCCAGGCAGCCTGCCTGGCATTTTCCACGCCGTCGACAACGGTAGCGACGTCGGTCAGCCGCACGGGCCCGCCGTTGCGATACGCAATGATTAGCGGACGGTAGCTGTCGCTGGAAACGAGCTGATCGTTTGCGCCGATGGTGTAGGCCTGGTGCAAACCGTCAAAAGTGCCTTTGGCCTGATCGACGTTGGACTGACCCAGCGCGGTGCGCAAATCTTCGAGACTGAGGCCGTAGGAAGCCAGCGCCGTAGGATTGGCCTGGATGCGCACTGCCGGACGCTGGCCGCCACTGATGCTGACAAGCCCAACACCGCTGAGCTGAGAAATTTTTTGAGCGAGAGTAGTGTCAGCGAGGTCTTCGACTTTGGATAGTGGAAGGGACTTCGATGTGAGCGCGAGCGTCAGGATCGGGGCGTCAGCGGGATTGATCTTGCTGTAGATCGGGGGATTGGGGAGTCCTTGAGGGAGGAGATTGGAAGCGCTATTGATGGCCGCCTGGACTTGTTGCTCGGCGACGTCGATATTCAAGTCCAAATCAAACTGGAGAGTGATCATCGAGCTCCCAAAGGAACTCGTGGAGGTCATCTGATTCAGGCCAGGAGTTTGGCCAAACTGGCGCTCCAGAGGAGCGGTGACCGAAGAAGCCATTACTTCGGGGCTAGCGCCTGGATAAAACGTTTGTACCTGAATGGTCGGATAGTCGACCTGAGGCAGCGCCGAGATGGGCAATTGGCGGAAGGCCACCCACCCCACGAGAAGGACGCCAACCATCAAGAGGGTGGTGGCGACCGGCCGCAAAATAAACGGCCGTGACGGGCTCATCGCGGGGATCCTCCGGCCTGGCCCTTCGACGGGCTCCCGGATTTTGGCGCGCCTTGGGCGGGAGACGGAGACGCCGGGCTGCGGACAGCGCCGCTTGCACCGCCCGAGGGGCTGGGATTGACTTTGGTCCCATCCTGCAGCTTGTCCTGGCCATCGATGACCACGACGTCGCCGGGATTCAAGCCCGCGCTCAGGCCGACGCTGTTACCGGTAGTCTGCGCGATGGTGACGGGAAAAATCTTTGCGGTCGCGTCCTTGGTAGCTGGGTCTTTAGCGACAGCATAGATATAAGTACCCTGGGGGCCGCGTTGTATGGCAGCGGCGGGGACGATGGTGAGATTGTGCTTTGTATCCACGAGAAGGTGGACATTGACAAACTGATTGGGGAAAAGAGCGTTGTCGGCGTTGGTAAACATGGATTTTAGCTTGTAAGTTCCAGTCGTCGGATCAATCTGATTGTCGATGGTTTGAAGTTTTCCGCTGGCGATTTTTGCCGTGTCGTCACGGTCGTAGGCATCGACGACGAGCTGAACGCCCGACCGGAGCTTTGCATTCACGTCGGGAAGCTGATCCTGCGGCAGGCTGAAAATCACCGAGATGGGCTGCAGCTGGGTGATGACAAGGAGTCCGTTGGTGTCGGTGGAATGCACGATGTTGCCGGCATCGACGAGACGTAAACCGATGCGGCCGCTGATGGGTGCCGTGATGCGGGAATAAGTGAGCTGGAGCTTGGCGTTGTCGATCTGGCTCTGATCGGAGGCGATGGCGCCATCAAACTGGCCGACCAGCGCCGCCTGTGTGTCGAGCTGCTGCTGCGGAATGACGCCTTCCTTAAAAAGAAGTTTGAATCGTTCGAGATTTACCTCAGCGTCTCTGCGCTGAGCCTGATCTTTGGCGAGCTGCCCCAGGGCCTGTGCGAGCTGGACCTGGAAGGGACGCGGATCGATTTGCGCGAGAAGATCTCCTTCGTGGACGAACTGGCCTTCCTTGAAGGCGACACTGATGAGCTGACCGTCCACGCGACTGCGAACCGTGACGGTGTTGAAAGCGGTGACCGTGCCAAGGCCATTGAAATAGACAGGCAAGTCGCCACGCTGGGCGGTGGCAACGACTACCGGGACGACCATGCCGCCAGCGCCAAACCCTCCCCTGCCCTTGCCGGCTGCTGCGGGCGCGACGGGGTCGGCTGCCTGGCTAGCGTTCCTCGAGTTGCGGTAATACCAGCCACCCAGGGCGACAGCGCCAAGGACGAGTACCCAGAGCCACCGATGGCTCTTCGAAGGCGCGGTGGCCGACGCGCTGCCGGTACCCGGCTCGGGAAGGTCTATGGACTTGGTCTGGCCCATCCGTTCGCTCCTGTCAGGAAAGAAGTTATGCGAGAGAGTCTGCCGAAAGCAGGGCAATCGCAAGTAGACGCGGTGGGGCTGCGGCGTCTGGTACCTGCAGCCTACCGGAAATCATTGCCTACGCCTAGATAAGACGGCTCTTGGAGGCGAATGGTTACGAGGCGCATTGAAGGTACCAGGAGATACCCGCTGGGTCGCTGGGGCGGTCTGGCCGCGATAGGAACTCCGAAAATCCTCCCAAATTCAGGGGTGCAGAATTGAACGGGAGAAAGTAGACTGTCGCGGAACGGTTCTGGCTTCGAAAAGTGGAGCCAGGGATTCGAATGGAGAGAAAAACGACATGATCAAAGGCTTGATTCTGGGGATTTTGCTGGGAATCCTGCTGGTCGCCGGAGGCGTTTATTACTATTTCTCTTCGGGACACGCCCCGGTGGCAACGTCGGCGCCACCGATCCCGTTTGAAAAGAGGCTTTCGCGCGTGGGACTGCATGCCTACCTGGATAAGCTTCCGCACCCTGCGCCTCAAGTAGCGGCGGATGAAGCGAACGTAATTGCCGGCGCAAAGATTTACAAGGAGCAGTGCGCCACGTGCCATGGCCTTCCCGGCGAGCCCAAGACGGTGGTCGCGCAAGGCATGTATCCGGCACCGCCGCAACTCTTTCAAGGCACTGGTGTGACGGACGACGAGGTGTGGGAGTCGTACTGGAAAGTGGAAAACGGGATTCGCTTGTCTGGAATGCCTGGATTCAAGAATCGCTTGTCTGGGAGGTCGCCGTTCTCGTAAAGAATGCGGACAAGATTCCGGAATCCGTGAAAAAGGAACTCGCGGCGGGTGCGAGCACTCCGATGGAAATGGCAATGCCGGAGAACCGGCCCGCAAAATCCAAGAAGAAATAGACTCCACATTGAGAAAAAGGGGCGACCGGAGGGCCGAAAGAACGCACCTTGGGATGCGCCCGGAACTTCCGGAAGGTGAAGAGGGGTACCGTACCCCACTCATTCCATACGGGAAATTCAATCCTTACCTCGTTATCTCCTTACTTCCTTACCTCTGGCGGCGCTCTCCGCGCCGCCTGCTACACTGTTGCACCCATGGCTCGCCAACGCCTCGGCCAACACTTCCTCACCGATCTCCATTGGCGCGAAGAGATTGCACGCGCCATTCGCGTTTCCCCGCATTCCACGGTTCCGCTTCCGCCAGACGACCAACACTGCTGGATCGAAATCGGCTCAGGACACGGTGAAATGACCTGGCATCTTCTCGCCACCGGCGCTCCTGTCCAAGCCATCGAAATCGATCCGGCGTTCCTGCCGGGCCTGCGCCATCTCGCAAGAACTTCACCCAATCTCACCGTCGTCCCCGGCGACGTTCTCAGAGCCGATCTCCCCGCCATCGCTTCCGGCCGCCGCTTGCGCATCTACGGCAATCTTCCTTACTACATTACGTCGCCCATTCTTCATCACCTCTTCACCTTCGCTGATCTCATCGACGAAATCCACGTCGTCATTCAAACCCAAGTTGCTCTCCGCCTCGCCGCCCAGCCGGGCACGCGCGATTACGGCTATCTTTCCGTCGTCGCCCAGTTCTACACGCGCCCTGAATTCGTCTTCGAAATCCCTCGCGAAGCGTTCCATCCGCCGCCGGAAGTTACCTCCGCCCTCGTCACCCTCCGCCTGCCCGGAGAGCGCGCCAAACTCTCTCTCAGCTCCAGCCACAAATCAGCCGCGGGCGCCCAGGCAAACTCATCCCGCGACGCCGAATCTCATTTTCTTGATTTTGTGAAATTGTGTTTCTCGCAGAAGCGCAAGACGTTAGTGAATAACCTGCGCTCTCTTGCCAAACCCGATCGTACCCGCGAAGCCCTGGCCTCTTTGAATCTCCGCCCAGACGCCCGCGCCGAGCAGCTTCCCGTCTCGCAGCTCGCCGGCCTTCACGCTCGACTGGCTGGTGCGTGATGCGGTCTCGATCGCTGTCGATTTTCCGGTGGAAGCACGGCCTTCGCGCCTTCCCTCCATCAGGAAGGAATCTCGGTCCCCTTTTTTACCGCGGCCACCAGCCGGTCCGGATAGTCGCTCATGATCCCGTCCACTCCCGCCGCGATCAGCATGCGCATGTGCGCGGGATGATTCACCGTCCAGCACACGACCTGCAAGTCTTTCTTCTTGGCTTCCGCGAGCAGCGCCGGTGTCACCAGATCTCCCCGCACCGCCAGTTGCCGGGCGCCGATTTCGACGGCTTTGTCCAGCGGATTTTCGATCTGCCCGTCGTGCAGCAGCCCGGTCATCAGCGTTGGCTCGATTTTTCGCAAATTCAGCACGATTGCCGGATCAAAAGAAATCACCACCGTCCGCGGAATCTCCCCCGATTCGCGCAGCGCGCCAATCAGCGCGTGTTCCCCGCCCCACGCCGTGCCCGGTTTTATTTCCAGGTAAAACACCACGTCATTTTTCTTGGAGAACTCCAGAATCTCTTCCAGCGTGGGAATGCGCTCTCCGGCGAACTCGCTCCCGAACCACGACCCGGCATCCAGCCGGCGCAAATCCGCCAGCGTCATATCGTGCACCGCCCCCTGCCCGTTGGTGGTTCGATTTACCGTGGCATCGTGAATGGCCACGAAGCGCGCGTCGCGCGAGAGCTGCAAATCCGTTTCGATGAACGTCGCTCCCAGCGCGACGCGTACATCCTGTGTGCTGCGCCGAGAATCTAATAGGCAGAAGCACAAGAGATCATAAGTCGAGGAGGAAATTATGAGAAAGGAAATTCGGGCCCTGTTCATGGCTTTGCTGCTCGCCACGCCCGTGGTGGCGTTGGCAAGCCCCGTTGCTGCGCAGCCGGCGGATCAGAAGAAGCAGCGCAGCGAAGCGGCGTACCGGGAAAAACTTTCGAAACAAGTGCGGCACCAGCTCGTCATGTTGCCGTGGTATTCGGTGTTCGACAATCTAGGTTATCGAATAGACGGCGACAAGGTGACCCTCTACGGCCAGGTGACTCGGCCAGTTTTGAAGTCCGACGCCGAATCCGCCGTGAAGGGCATCGAGGGAGTTGCCTCGGTGGCGAACAAGATCGAGGTTCTTCCGCTCTCGCCGATGGATGACCAGCTCCGCCGCGCAGTGTACCGCGCGATTTATGGGTACGACGGGCTCTCGCGTTACTCCATTCAGGCCGTGCCTTCCATCCACATTATCGTGAAGAATGGCAACGTCACGCTGGAAGGCGCGGTGGATAACGAAATCGATAAAAATCTTGCGAACCTTCGTGCCAACCAGGTTCCCAACGTTTTTTCGGTAAAGAACAATCTCGTCGTCACGAGCTAAGGCAAGTAATCTTTCGGGTGCAGGGAGCCACACGCTATGCGGCCCCCGTAGCACCACTTTTGCCGCTGGCGCCCAGCGCCGCTGTTACATTTCCCATGGTGTCGAAGATGGGCGCGCCAAGACACCGCGCGCCCAGACTATTTTCTTCGTCATCTACCGCATACGCTGCCTGCTTTACGTGCTCCAGGTCGGCAATGAGCCTCGTGATGGAGGTGATGGTTTTCGGCGTTCTTTTTTTCAGTCCCTGCTGCTTTGCGATCGTCTCCACCTCATGCTTAGGCAGCCAGGCCAGCAGGCATTTCCCCACGCTCGTGGAATGCAAAAACATCCGCCGCCCCACCCAGGTATTCACCTTGAAAAAGCCCGGCGCTTCAACCTTCTCGATGTACACCGCTTCGCCCTGATCCAACACCGCCAGGTGCACAGTCATGTGAATTCTTTCCACCAACGATCGCATGAACGGCAATGACACATCGGCGATGTCCAGATTGGCCTGCGCGTCTCCGCCGAGACTCAGGATCTTGAGACCAAGGCGGTAGCGTCCGGTTTCCGCTTCCCGGCGCAAATAGCCGCGTCTTTCGAGGGTGCGCAAAATGTAGCTCGCGGAACTTTTGGGGATCGCCAGTTTGCGGCTGATTTCCGAGTTTGTCATTCCGTCGCGGCGCTGAGCGGCAGCTTCGAGAATATTCAGGGCGCGCTCGACCGCGATTGCGGGACTGGCCTCCGAGACGGGCATTGGCGATCTCCTATAAGTTTCCGTTATGTCCACAGTATAGAATACGTGTTCAGGATATTGAACAAGGACTTGCGGACGATGGCCGGCTCAAGTACTACAGGATAGGAAGGGCTGAACAAGTGTTCAACATATTGAACAAGATGCCGAGACTGAGAAAATACTCGCCATTGGTGTGCAAATTTCTCGACAAGGTGACCGAGTTTTTCCACGCCTGCCCGGCGGCTCCGCGGCGCTCCGCTTATCTTCTTGAAGGGCTTGGCTTTAGAGACCGTACTAGGGCGGCAATTGGCCTCCCAATTGCCCTAACCCCTCTTCAGCCGGCCCTGATTCATGTGTGTAAGGGAAAGGAATAAGGCAAATCATGGCATCTGCTACGACAAAACCGAATCCGTCACTGGAGCCAATGCCCTTCTCGAATCGCATCGTGCCGGTCAATTCCGCTCCTTCGGATTTCGATCCGGCTCGCGATCTGCCTGACGGCTTCCTCGAATTTCTGGCGCCGCTGCACGCCGCACTCACGCTGCGGCAACGCGCGTTGATCGCCCGCCGCGATTTCGCCCTGGGCGAAGCGCACGCCGGCAAAGTTCCCGATTATCTGCCGCCCACAGTGGCAACAACAAATTCCTGGCACATCGAACTTCC
>WNGJ01005633.1_pt1 | contig 13847 bp, 12 predicted proteins | sample 5400611 | NCBI WGS metagenome assembly WNGJ01 (sample SAMN13153375, study PRJNA577476) | soil metagenome | isolation source: 40 cm soil or saprolite under Garry oak tree replicate 1 | place: USA:California | collected 2016-06-15 | reverse complement strand
GGTGGCAACTTCATGTCCGCCAGCATGTTCAGCACCAGTCGCACATCCGGTTGCAGGCGAACGATCTCGCCGTCGTTGCATTGCTCGGCAACGTTGGGGCCGGTGAGCCTGAAACCGAGCATGCCGCCGCTGGCGACCTCGTTGCAGATGCTGCGGTAGGGGCCGACGCCGCCGGTATAGGGCATCACACCTTGCGCCTTGCCGGGAACGTTGGCGCCCGTGTACCAGGTGTTCGCCAGCCGATGCAGCGTGAGCGTTGCGCAGTCGGCCATGTGTCGCGCCCAGCCGGCCTGCGCCGTTTCGGTCGCCTCGATGGCGGTGAAGCCGGTCTCTCGCATCGCAATCAGCCGGTCGACGACCCAGTCGACGTGCTGCTCGATCGATACCGCCATATTCGACAGCACCGACGGGCTGCCCGGGCCGGTGATCATGAACAGGTTGGGAAAGCCGGCCACGGTAAGCCCAAGATAGGTCTGCGGGCCGTTGGCCCAGACGTCGGACAGCGACTTTCCGCCGCGGCCCGTGATCGGATGAACGGCCATGATCGCTCCGGTCATGGCGTCGAAGCCGGTGGCGAACACGATGACATCGACGTCGAACGTGCGCTCGTCGGTCTTGATGCCGGAGGCCGTGATCGACTTGATCGGCTCCTGCCGCAGGTTCACCAGCGTGACGTCGGGACGGTTGTAGGTGGCGTAGTAGTTGGTATCGAGGCAGGGACGCTTGGCCCCGAACGGATGGTCGTGCGGCGTAAGCGCCGCGGCCGTTTCCGGATCCTTCACGGTCTCGTGGATCTTCTCGCGGATCAGGTCCGCGAGCAGCGCGTTGCCATCGACGTCGACGCCCTGGTCGGCCCACAGCTGGGTCAGGATGTAGACGAGATCGCCTTTGGCCCACGCCTCATCCAAGCGCTCGCGGCGCTCGGCATCGCTCAATTGCCAGCTCACCGCCGTTTGTTGCGGCCACGGTACACCTGCCAGCGACCAGCGAGCCTGTTCACGGTAGCTGGCGCGGTCGCCTTCCAGCAAGGCAACGCGATCCGCCGGCGCAGGACCATTGTGGGCGGGCAAGGCAAAGTTCGGCGTGCGCTGGAAAACGGTCAGATGGGCCGCCTGCTCGGCGATCAACGGGATCGACTGGATTCCGGACGATCCCGTGCCGATCACCGCGACGCGCTTGCCGGCGAGCTTGACCTCCTCATGCGGCCAGCGGCCAGTGAAATAGACCTCGCCCTTGAAGTCTTTGACGCCATCGATCTCCGGCGGCTTGGGCGCGGAAAGACAGCCGGTGGCCATGATGTAATAGCGGCAGGATACGGTCGCGCCTTCGTTGGTCGTGAGCAGCCAGCGTTCCGCGGCCTGATCCCACGTCGCCGCCGTGATCCGTGTACGAAAGCGGATGTCGCGCCGCAGATCATAGCGGTCGGCGACGAAGCCAAAGTAGCGCAGGATTTCGGGTTGGGTTGCGTATTTCTCCGACCATTTCCACGCGCTCTCCAGCTCGGGATCGAAGGTGTAGCTGTAGTCGATGGTCTGAATGTCGCAGCGTGCGCCGGGATATCGGTTCCAGTACCAGGTGCCGCCGACGTCGTCGGCCTCCTCCAACACCACCGTCGTGAAGCCGGCCTTGCGCAACCGATGCAGAAGATACAGGCCGGCAAACCCGGCCCCTACCACCGCGACGTCGACCTGTTGCGTCGTACCGCCGCTGGTTGCCTCTGAAAGAGATGCTGCAACCATTGCGTCTGGCATGCCATCCTCCCGTGCGTTTTATTTTGCGGTAGGCTATAGCCGCGCACCCAGTTTGTCATCAGGACAATTTCAATCGGGCTTCGGCCTCCAGCAGCGCCGAATCGTCGAGCGAACCGATGACCGCGTCGACGCCGTGAGCCGCCACCGCGTCGCTGCGTTGATACAAAGTCACGGCTTGTGGCGAGGAAATTTTCAGAGGCGGCGCACGATGCGATGTCGACTAGGCCGAAGGTTGCAGGACCTCACCGGGTTATTATTGGCAAAACAAATCTGAAAGGGTTACGCTGATGGCGATTGTCGATTGTCGAGGCATCGAAGAATGCCGCTATCAGGATACGTCGCATTGTCTGGGGAGGATAGATTGTCTGGAGAGGATAGCATGGGTACCACGCAACGGTCCTGGCCGCTCGATCGGAGGACGATTCTGAAAACAGGCGCCGCTATTGCTGCGGTGCAACTCACTTCACCCTTCATCATTAAAGCTCGGGGCGAAACGCCGGTGCGGATCGGAATGGTCGATCCCTTGACCGGCGTCTATGCCGCGATCGCACAGGGAGAGGTGGTGGGAGCAAAATTCGCCGCTGAGGAGATCAACAAGAAGGGCGGCATTCTGGGCCGGCCCGTCGAGCTCCTGATTGAAGACTCGGCAAATGATGTCGGCACCGGCGTGCAGAAGACCCGGAAACTGATCGAACGGGATCAGGTGAGCTTTATTATTGGCGACGTCAATTCCGGCATTGCGATCGCGATGGCGCAGGTCACCAGCGAAAAGAAAGTGCTCCATATCGTCTCCGGCGGCCACACCGATCCTATCACCGGCGCGAACTGCTCGTGGAACGTGTTCCGGGTTTGCAACTCCACCACAATGGATGCCAATGCCATCGCCCAGACGCTGATGGAGAAATTCGGCAAAAAGTGGTATTTCCTGACGCCGGACTACGCGTATGGCCACTCGGTCCAAGCGGGCTTCGAGAAGCTTCTGAAAGCCGCGGGCGGCACTTCCGCTGCGTCCCTCGTCCCGTTGGGAACGCCCGATTATTCAGCCTATCTGATCCAGGCCAAGGCCTTCGGTCCGCAGGTGCTCATCAATGTCATGGGCGGCGGCGATCAGGTCTCAAGCCTCAAACAATTTGTTCAATTCGGTCTGGACAAGCAGATGGCCGTGGGCGGCACCTTGTTCGAGCTCGAAAGCATACGGGCCGTGCCCGATGGGGCGCGCGTCGGATGGTGGACCATGGAATGGTGGTGGGATCAGCCGGGCGTGCCGCACGTCGCGGAATTCAATGCCTCGATAAAGAAAATCACCGGCGTCGCCGCCACGGCGCGCAACTGGTTCGGCTATGCCTCGGTACAAACGCTGGCAGTGATTGCCAATCAGGAAAAAACGCTCGACGCTCCAAAGTTGGCGCGCGCGCTTTCCGGATTCAAGCTGCCGCCGGAAATCGCCTTGCAGCCGGGTGCGCCGGAATATCGCGCCGGCGACCATGAATTGATGAGCACCGTATTCGTCGGCGAAGCGCATCCGCCGCAAGGCGATCCGGACAATATGTTCACGGTGCGCAACCCGGTGCCCGGCGAAAAGGCCGCCGGTCCGGCTGAGGCCACCGGCTGCAAGATACAATGGCCGGCCTGACACAAGAGGATATGAAGCTCGGCGGCTGACGGCGGCCAGCGATCGAAATGCCAAAGAAGAAAACAAAAAATCCTTGGGAGGAAAACTCATGACATCACCGGCTTTCACCGCGAAATTCAATCGCCGCACGCTCATGAAGGGCGCAGCCGCGCTCGGCGCCTTCCAAGTGGCGTCACCCTTCGTCATCCAGGCACGAGGCGAAACGGCGGTACGGATCGGCATGGTCGATCCCCTTACCGGTGTCTACGCCGCGCCGGCGGGCAACGAGGTGATGGGCGCCAAGCTTGCCGTCGAGCAGATGAATGCCAAAGGCGGCATTCTCGGACGCCAGGTCGAATTGCTGGTGGAAGATTCCGCAAACGACGTCGGCACCGGCGTGCAAAAAGCACGCAAGCTGATCGAACGCGATCAGGTCAACTTCATGATCGGCGACGTCAATTCCGGTATTGCCGCCGCGATCGCTCAGGTCACCAGTGAAAAGAGAATCCTGCACATCGTCTCCGGAGGGCACACCGACTCTATCACCGGCAAGGATTGCAAGTGGAATGTGTTCCGCGTCTGCAACACGACGCGGATGGAAGCGAATTCGGTATCGAGCGTGTTGTACAGCAAGTACGGCAAGAAATGGCATTTCATCACGCCCGACTATGCCTTCGGCCACACGCTTTATGACGCGTGCACTGACGACCTGAAAAAGCTCGGCGGCACCGTCACCGGCAATGAGCTCACGCCCTTGGGTACCACGGATTTCTCCGCCTACCTGATCAAGGCGCGGGCGGCAAATCCGGACGTGCTGATACTGCTGGTGCAGGGCTCCGACATGATCAACTGCCTGAAGCAAGTCGTGCAGTTCGGCCTCAACAAACAAATCCATGTTGCAGGGACGCAGCAGGAGCTGGAATCGCTGGCCGCCCTGCCGCCGGAAGCGCGCATCGGCGTCTGGATGTTCGAATGGTATTGGAAGCAACCGGGTGTTCCCGGCGTCGATAAGTTCGTGGCGGATATCCGCAAGGTCAATGGCGGCAATGTGCCGACTGCGCGCCACTGGTTCGGTTATGCTTCGGCGATGTCTTTTGCCCTGGTTGCGAACCGGGAGAAAACACTCGAAGCGATCAAGCTTGCGGGGGCACTGGAGAATTTCGAGCTGCCGGACGATGTCAAGCTGCAGCCGAACAAATGCTACTATCGCAAGGGCGACCATCAGCTGATGACGTCAGCCTTTGTGGGCGAGGCGCAATCAAAGGGCAAGGACGATCCGGAAGATCTCTATCGTGTGGACGAGGTCGTGCCGGGCGACAAGACTGCCCCCGCCGTTGAAGAGACAGGCTGCAAAATTCAGTGGCCGGCATAAGATAGAGTCCATCGTTTTCGCGATCCGGGGATGGCGCATCGCCGGATCACATCTGTGTTTCCTTTCCGGTGAGTTATGACGCAGCTTCTCCTGTTCAATATCACCAACGGGCTCATCATCGGCGCGTTCTACGTACTGATGGCGCTCGGCCTCTCGCTCATTCTGAACCTGAGCAACACCATCAATTTCGCCCATGGCGGATTTCTCGTTATCGGCGGGTACATCGCCTATGCGATCACGCCCTATGTCGGATTTTGGGGCGCGCTCCTGATCGCACCGCCGTTGACTGCAGTTATCGGGCTTGCGGTCGAACGGGTGCTGATCCGGCCGCTGTACGGGCGCGATCCGCTTTACAGCCTGCTGCTCACCTTCGGCCTGGCCTTTATCATCGAGGATGGCACCCGCTTCATTTTTGGCCCGCAGGGCAAGCCGGTCACCATCCCGCCGTTTCTGGCGCAACCGTTGAGCAATGATTTCTTTTTCATCACGGGTTATCGCCTGTTCATGGTGGCCGTGGTGATGATTGCGGTGGCGTTACTGTTCGTGCTGCTGCGTTACACCCGATTGGGCATTCGCATCCGCGCCGGCACGCTCGATCTTGAGACCGTTGCCGCGCTCGGAATCAATGTGCAAATGCTGCGCTCACTCAATTTCGCCGTCGGTATTTTTCTCGCAGGTCTCAGCGGCGTGCTCGCCGCCGGACAATTGGGTCTTGAGCCAACCATGGGAACCGGTCTGCTGATGCCCAGCTTCATCGCCATTATCGTCGGCGGTATCGGCAGCCTGCCGGGGACGATGCTGGGCGGCCTGCTGATTGGAGTGGCGTCCGGAATGACCGCGGTGTTTCTCCCCGCTGCCAGTGAGGCGGTCATCTATGTCATGATGGCGGTGGTCCTTCTGATACGTCCGCGTGGATTGCTTGGCGAAGAAGGAATGATGAGTTGAGCGCCGGGCAAACACGCAAGCTCATCGTCCTCGCGGCGATCTGGGCAACTCTGGTGCTCGCCCCTTATTGGATGGTGCCGCTCGGCGGCTACACCGCGCTCGCCACACGCGTCCTTGTGCTCGGACTGGCGGCGATGTCGGTGAATTTCCTGCTCGGATTCACCGGTGTTCTGTCCTTCGGCCACGCCGCCTATTTTGGTCTTGGCGCCTATGGGGCGGGGTTGGCGTTGAAATTTCTGGCGCCGAGCACGCCGCTAGCCCTTGTCGCGGGAATGCTGCTGGGCGGCGTTTGCGGCGCCATCCTCGGCACGCTTATCGTGCGAAGGCGCGGCGTCTATTTCGCCATGGTGACGATCGCTTTCGGCCAGGTGTTTTACTACATCGCATTTCAGTGGAGCTCGCTGACCGGAGGCGATGACGGGCTGCGCGGGTTCTCGCGTCAGCCGATCGACTTCGGCCTGTTCAAGCTCGACATTCTTTCAGACGCCAACAATTTCTATTTCTTTGTATTGTTTTGTTTCGCTTTAGTCGTCGCCGCCATGGGATTTATTCTGCGCTCGCCGTTTGGCCGCACCATGATCGCGATCCGTGAGAACGAGCGCCGATCTCGCTTTCTGGGCATCCCGGTGGAGCGGCATATCTGGATCGCGTTCACATTGTCCTGCTTTTTCATGGGATTTGCCGGCGCACTCTATGCCCTCGTCAATAACTTCGCCGATCCGAGGGGGCTGCATTACAGCCAGTCCGGCGATTTCGTCATGATGGCGGTGATGGGCGGCATGCGAAGCTTTTGGGGCCCGCTTCTCGGCGCCGCCGTGTTCGTCGTCCTGCAGGACTACCTCTCGAGCATCACGGTCAACTGGATGTCGTTCGTCGGGTTGCTTTTCGTCCTGGTCGTTCTGTTTTTCCCGCGCGGATTGCTTGGGTTCATTCAGCGGAGCAAGGCATGAACGTCCTCGACATCCAGAACGTCACCAAGAGATTCGGGAATCTGGTGGCTGTGCGCGATGTGTCAATGACTGTGGCCAAGGGAGAACTGCGCGCGATCATTGGGCCGAATGGCGCCGGCAAGACCACCTTCTTCAACCTGATCAGCGGGTTTTTTCCGCCAACGTCCGGTGCCATAACGTTCGATGGCCGAGACATTACCAAGCTGGCCACGCATCAGCGCGTGACCCTCGGTATGGCCAGAACCTTCCAGATCACCGAAATTTTTCCAGAGCTCACGGTGTTCGAAAATGTCCGCATTGCGGCGGAGGTTGCCGGTGGTTACCGGCTGCGGCCCTGGATCAACGCTTCGGCAAAAGCACAAATTCATCGACGCGTCGAAGAGACCCTCAAACTGGTATCTTTGGAAACCAAAACGGACAGGCTGGTCGGCGAACTCGCGCATGGTGATCAGAGGGCCGCCGAGATTGCCATGGCGCTGGCGTTGAGGCCGCACCTGCTGCTGCTCGACGAACCCACGGCCGGCATGGGCGACCAGGAAACATATCAGATCACCCAGCTCATCCGCCGGCTGCACCGCGACAGTAACTATACCATCGTGCTGATCGAGCACGACATGCGCGTGGTTTTTCATCTCGCCGACCGTATCAGCGTGCTCGATCAGGGCAGAATGTTGGCGGAAGGCACTCCCCAGGAAATCGCCGCCAATGAAACCGTTCAGGCGGCATATCTGGGTAACGCCGCATGACCGCAGCACTCACCGCCGAGGGCCTCCACACCTATTACGGCAAGAGCCACATCCTGCATGGCGTCAGCCTTGAGGTTGCCGAGGGCAAAATCACCGCATTGCTGGGGCGCAATGGCGCGGGAAAGACCACGACATTGCGCAGCCTGATGGGGCTTACGCCCGCGCGCGATGGCAAAATTACAATCTTCGGCGAAGACACAACGCGTTGGCCGACCTTCCGCATCGCCGCGCAGGGGGTGGGTTATGTGCCGGAGGGCCGGCGCATCTTCGCTAATCTCAGTGTCGAGGAGAATCTCAAGGTCCCGCTTGAGCGTGGGGGCCCGTGGACCATCGAGCGAATCTACGACCTGTTCCCGCGTCTGGCGGAGCGCAAGCTCAATCGCGGCCGTCAACTTTCCGGCGGCGAACAGGAGATGTTGTCGATCGGCCGCGCGCTGCTGCTGAACCCAAGGCTCCTTATTCTCGACGAGCCGTCGCAGGGGTTGGCGCCGCTGATCGTGCGCGAGGTTTTTCGCATCGTCCAGCAAATGAAGGCCGAGGGCATTTCCGTTCTGCTGGTCGAACAGAATGCGCGAATGAGCCTTGAAATTGCCGACGATGCCTATGTGCTGGATGATGGCATCGTGGTTTACTCCGGATCGGCGCGCGAACTCGCGGCAGATGAAGCGCGCGTCCGGGCCCTGGCCGGCGCAAGCGCTGAAGAATGGACGCTAACTTAGGCTGCCCAAGGTGCAGCATGGCGCGAAGCGGGCATTGGCGCCAAGTCCACTTCCGGCGGAAGCGGACATTGCGTTCCATGTCAGATGAGTGCGGTCGAGATGATGCTGCGCTGGCCAAGGATGAACGATGAGGCGAGGCCGGAATGTCCAGTAAGCCAACGGCGCTGAGCCAAAGCTAGTTTTTCGTCCGAATAAACCCGGCAAGCCTGGTTTTCTGAGTCTCGCACCAACTTGTCATGCCGAGACGGTTCTGGTCCAGGTCGGTCGACTTTGTCGCCATGGCCACTTCAGACATGAGGTCGTCGTCCTGGCGCTCGCCCATTTTTCCACCCGTGTGCATGTAGGCGATGGCCTTTCGCACCTTCTCGGTGGTTTCGTCCGGCAGGTGCATGTCCTGAGCCTTCTGCACCAGATCCTGATAGGCGACGTCCGTGCCGGGGCATTCCACCTTGGCGGCGAAAGCCTGCAAGACCATTGTCACATACGCTGAGCGGGGCTCGGCATGCGCCGGTGCCGCAAGGGCAACAAATCCTACTATAAACGCACCATAGCGCATCGCCGGCACTCCCAGTTCGCGGGGAAAACTAGCTCTGACGGTATCACGGCGCAACCCCTGGAAGCGAGGGAGCGCGAAGGCCGCAGGCTCGAACTCTCGCTGGGGTGAAATGCCGATCCTCGGCAAGCAGTCCAGCGCCGACCGCTTGATGAGGTCCCAACGAAAAACCGGACCGTTATGCAGCAGCCATCTGCATAAGGGTCCGGCCTCAATGTTTGTTAAGCGGATACTCTGTCGGCGAAAGCTGCCACCTGTCCGTGCTGCGAAGGGCGGAACGGACCTCAGAGGCTATCCGGATGCCATGAGGTTTTCGTCGAACTACTTCTTTTTCTTCTTGGCTGTCTTCTTGGCTGTCTTCTTTGCCTTCTTCGCTTTCTTGGCCATGTTGCCCTCCGTGATCCCAAAAGTTTGGTTCAATGCAAGTCGACCATCGACATGCATCACTTAGAGTACACCACAATTGCAAAATTGATACTCCGTGCTTCGAAGAAGGTAAACGACCGCCGCACCGTCGCGACTTCCCGAATGATGCAGCCCTCGCGTGAGGCGTGGACTCAGCGCGCCGTTATGATCGGCATCCTCAGCGATCGGTGCGGTGACCGAGTCAGCAATCGCGATCGGTGCAGCGCCGGAACGATGCGCCGCGGGCTGACGACCTCGTCTTTTTTTATGGCCACGAGAAGATCCGCGGGAGCCGGGGCGCGTGGCTGTACCCCAAATTCTAACCGAGCCGACCAAACAAGCGGGCACGCAGATCGTCAATCGATCCTCAGCTTCGCGTTGCGCACAACCTTGCCCCACTTTTCTATTTCCAGCTTGATCCGGGCGCCGAACTCATCCGGTGTATCCACAACCGCTTTAAAGCCGAGCACTTTGAGGCGCTCGCTCACCTCTGGTTGCCTGACGGCGTTGGCGGTCTCTCTATAAAGCAAGTCGATGACTTCCCTGGGCGTTCCAGCCGGTGCGACGATGCCGGTGAGCGTGTCGGCTTCCTGATCGCTGACGCCCTGTTCGGCGAACGTCGGCACATCCGGCATTCCCGCCGCGCGTTCGTTCGCGGCAACACCGAGCGCGCGCAACTGCCCGCTCTGCACCGCCGAGAGTGCGGGCGGGAGGGCCGTGAACGCGATCGGAGTATGTCCGCCAACCGTCGCCTGGATTGCAGGCCCGGCGCCGGTGAACGGCACGTGTACCAGGTCGAGATTGAACGCCAGCCGGAACAGTTCGCCCCCCAGATGCGGCGTAGAGCCCACACCCGGGCCGGCAAAACTGTACTTGCCGGGATTATCTCGAATCAACTGCACCAGTTCAGGCAGCGACTTGGCCGGCACCGTCGGGTTGACGACCACCACATTTGGAGAAACGGCCACCAGTGTCACCGGCGCAAAATCCTTGATGGGATCGTACGGCACCTTGGCGTACAGGCTGGGATTCACGACGAAGCCGGTGCTGATCGCCATAATGGTGTAACCGTCAGGAGCCGCGCGGGCGACCTGGCCAGCCGCGGTGTTTCCGCCTGCGCCGCCGATATTCTCCACAAAGAACTGTTGGCCGAGTTTGTCGGATAACTTCTGCGCCACGATGCGCGCGATCGCATCGGTAGGACCTCCGGCCGGGAATCCGACGACGAGGCGCACCGGCCGTGCCGGATAGTTTTGTGCGGAGCATGGCACGACGCCAAGGGCCAGCCATGCGGCTGCGAGAAGTACGCACGAAACACGCCCCATGGCCGCTATCCCCTTTGTTTGTTGGTGCCATCATCGGCGACGATGTCCCCAAGGACAAGAACAAAGCCGCTTCGGGGCGATGCGAGGCCACCGGACAAAGCACCACAGAGAGCACGTGCATAAAAAAAGAGGGCCGAAGCCCTCTTGAAACTATTACCAGCGGCGTTCGTGATGCCAACCGCGGTGCCATCCGCCGCCGTAACCGTATCGGACAACCGGTCCGCCATAACCGTAGTAGCGGGGACCGGTGCGAAAGCAACGGCCATACACGTCACAAACCAACCGTACCTGTTCGACATTGGACGCGATGTCGGCGTTTGTGGCTAAGCCGATGGGCATAGCTGATGCGGTTCCCGCTGAAAGTGCTGCGCCGCCGAGTGCGGCCAATCCAACAAGTGCGAACTTAAGTTTCACTTTACTCTCCGTGGTTCTGTCCCCGCTCGGAAAGTAGTGGTTCCTCTATGAACCTTGGCTGAGTGCAAGATTAAATCGCGGTAATCACGCGGCGATTGAAACTTGGCCGCTGCAATATGCGGCAATAGCCGATCGATGTGTTTTCAAGGCTCGGCAACGTTTTGCATAGTCGGCCGAGTCACGGTCGACCGGTCGCGACTGATCGCAGGTAGGCGATGATTTTTGTTCTGTCATCGGTCGATGCGAGACCGCTATAGGGCTTCATGTTGTTGCCGGGCACGACTTCATCGGGGCTTGCGATGAAGTGCTGGAGCTTTTCGTCGTCCCAGACGAAGTCAGCGCCCTTCATTGCGCTGGAATAACTGTAGTCCGGCAGCGATCCGGCTTTCCTTCCGATAACCTTGTACAGGTTAGGGCCTTGTCGATTGTCGCCTTCCCTGATCGTGTGGCAGGTTCGACAGGCATTGTTGAAAACCTGCTGCTCTGAAGCGGCCTCTTTGACCGGCTCCTGAGACAGGGAGGAATGCGATGACAGCACGCACGCCATTCCGCTCAACGCCACTATCAGGGGCACCCAATAACGGTGCTGCACCCGTAAGTCTTGGGGCCAACCGGCGTTTGGCCGGGTGAGGAACGTGATGAACTGCCGCCGCTTCATTCCATCACCTCGTCGAGGAAGCGATTGTGCCGCTCAAGACGGCTTCGGAGACTAGCCGGCTCACGGGATGCTGGCCAAAAACCGCCGGGTTTCTGCCGGGAGACTTTCCTTCAGCTTACCATGGCACAAGGGGGAAACATCATGCTCAAACGCATGAAACAGCTTGTGAGGGGTACACCGACCGCCGCCACAGGCGGTAGTGAGCAACCGCCGGCGGGTGCCGGCGCGGACGCTTGCTAAACGGCATCGGCGGCCTGAACGCCATTGAACGCGGTGGCCCGCGGCGTTGAGTACGGGTCGTGTGTTTCCAAAAATCGTATTGGTTTCGCGAAATACGCGAAGGACTGCATCAGGTAAGAGGAGGCATGTTTTCGGCGTTCGCGCCGTCCAGAGGCCCCCAAGGGCGTTTCCTCCCTAGACTTGCCCGATGGCCTTTTGAGCCATCGGGTCTTCCTTTCCAGGATGCGGCGTAGCGATCCGGCGTAGCAGGGGAGGGCCAGACAGAACCGGAATTGAAGCATTGTCTGGTGCAAGGCGGATATCGCGATCGATCCTCGAAAGCCTAAAGCGGTCAGCTAGGGGAGCGCGTCCGGCCAGAGTAATCGTAACCCGTGGCGTCGGGATTTCTCAGCCGGGTCGACCGATACGGCGCCCACAACAGCAACAGGAAGAGTGCCCTGTCAGCCTTGTATTTGGCACCGGATCGGCGGCGGTCCGAGCCCTGCGTAACAATCTGCCCTTCGGTCGTGCACACGCACCACCTCCAAGCCCGGCCTCGCTTCTTCAAGATCACTTCAAAAACCGGAAATTGATCGGGCATTGCCATCGTTTCAAGGTCAAGCGGCGTTCCATATCTGTGTCGTTCCATCCCGTCGTAGGTTCAAAATTCACCGCGAGGGAAGACAAAAACTCAACAGAACAGGCAATGCCTGGATAGGATTTATGTCCTGGGAGCGCGCGGCCCCCGCGCAAGCCGCGTCATCACGCGCCGCAATTCCTCCCGCGCGCGACCACGATGGCGCCTCGCGAGGGCGTCGATCCGGTCGGCGGGCCGACGGCCGACCTCGCCACCCTGATCGCGCGCGAGCTTCGGCAATGGCGCGAGCTCGCCAAGGCTGCCAACATCAAACTGCAATGAGTCCCGCGTTGTCGTGAAGCAGAAGCCGGCGAGGGCATCCCTCGTCCTCTGCATTTGGAGTTCGTGTGCACTGTGTGTGCACCGAGAATGCAGATGTGGCGATTTAGCTTCCAATTTCAGTAGACATAATACGATCAGATGACGCGAAGAAACAAATACCCGATTAAACGGGCCGTATCTTCATTGGGGGCGAGATCGTCAACCAGTTCATTCGCGTGACTGAAGGCTCCCTCACGATTTGCGTCTTTCACATTAAGCGGAACGCCCAAAAGCCATACTCCGCAAAAGCCATATTCCGAAGAAAGGAAATCCATGATTCCTCATCTCAAAATGCCGCTGCTCTCGCTTGTTGCTTTCGCTACGCTGCTTCCGGGAGCAGTCTATGCACAAGTACCATCGGCAATCGCTGTTCCCGGCCAGAATATCGTTACGACGCTCCATGCGGAGGGCGATCGCCACCCTTCTCCTCGATGGAAAGACAGCTGGCCGTCATTACGCGGGACCAATTTGGGAACTCGCCGACGGGAGTTCTGTAACCGCCAAGGCCGTGGCCAACTCGCCCGGGGCGACGCCGAACGACATTCTGTGGCTTAAGCTCGAAGTCATGAGCCAGCGCGGTGATGGAGGATTGTACGGCGTAACGAGCGTGCAGCGCATCAACACGAAGGGTGGCATGGCGCAGGGGCCGTGCGATGGCGCGGGCACCTACCAAAGTGTACCGTACTCCGCGGACTATGTGTTCCTGGGCAACGGTTCATGAGGCTGATGCGGGACCCTGCTATCGTGCTCGGTCATTCGGCCGCGGCATCGGGGCTGTGGACGCGCCGGTGCCGACCCACCGCGCCAGGTTGACGTTGGCGCGGCATTTTCTCGGCTGTTGCCGGTTTTGCCAGAACGACATGCGACGCATGAAACCTGATATTGTTTGATCGGACGCTTGTTTGCTACCCGCCTGGACGGGCGATAGAACAATCCGGGATTTTTGTTCTCACCGTTATGTCGGGTAAGTCCTTGCCCCGTTCAAGATTGTCCGATGTTTCATCAAGCTACGACGTCGTCGTCATCGGCGCGGGAGCCGCGGGCATGTCAGCCGCGCTTTTCGCGGCCATTCGCGGTGCCAGAACGCTGCTGGTGGAGAAAACCGCCTTTGTCGGCGGTACGTCGGCGCTATCGGCAGGATCAATCTGGATACCGAACACCTACCATGCGGCCGCGATAGGGGCCTCCGACAGCGCTGCGAACGTTGAAAGGTATCTGCG
>WNGJ01019827.1_pt1 | contig 13851 bp, 16 predicted proteins | sample 5400611 | NCBI WGS metagenome assembly WNGJ01 (sample SAMN13153375, study PRJNA577476) | soil metagenome | isolation source: 40 cm soil or saprolite under Garry oak tree replicate 1 | place: USA:California | collected 2016-06-15 | reverse complement strand
CTCCTTGCGCGCACGGAAGTACGCGTCGACCTGCTCCGTGATCGGCACCTCTTCCAGCGTGAACCCGAATTTCCGGGAGAGCTGCTGGGCGTGGTCCCGCGACTCGGGGGAAGAGGTTCGGTAGGGCGTGAAGAGTGCGAGCACGTTCTCCGGACCGAGGGCCTCGGCTGCCAACGCGACAGTGACCGCGCTGTCCACGCCGCCGGAGACTCCGACGACCGTGCGGCGCAGGCGCGCCTTCACGGTCTCGTCGCGGATGAACAGGATGAGCATCTTCCGGACAAGCACTTCGTCGATCCGCAGCGGCGATGGATCCTTCGGGTCTGGTCGGATGACTCCGGTCCGCGCGAGGGCGCTAGTCACGGCGGTCGAACGGCAAACCGAGACGACCAGCGATGTTTCGAAGCACGATGTCCTCGCGCTCGTCACGAAGCAGCGGATTGCGCGCGCGCTCTCGCGCGACGAGCTCGGGATCGATCTCGCCGATGAGCAGGTCTTCGTCGAACTCGGGCGCGCGCGCGGCCACGGTCCCGTCGGGCGCGACGATCTCGGACCCGCCCCAGAACGCGATCCCATCCTCGTGGCCCACGCGATTCACGTACACGATGTACACCGTGAGATACGACGCGTAGAAGCGATCCATGAGCCGGCACGACTCCGCGGTCCCGAGATCGCCGCCCTCGGCGACGCCGCGGCCCGGACTCGCCGACGGCGCGAGCACGATCGTGGCGCCCGCCGCCGCGTAGAGGTACGGCGTCGAGACGTGCCACAGGTCCTCGCAGATCGCGACGCCGGTCGTACCGCCGGCCCACTGGTACGTCTCGAAACGATCGCCTGGCCCGAAATAACGCCCGTCATCGAAGATGCCGTATGTCGGCAGGTAGACCTTGCGGTGCACATGCACGAGCTTCCCGCCCGACCAATGACCCTGCGCGATGTGCAGCTTCGCGTCGGCCGAGCGCTCGACGAAGCCGGCGCTGATATCGATGTCCCGCGACGCCTCGGCGATGCGCGCGAGCTGCGGGTCGTCGGCCGCGCAGGCCACGTCGGCGGCGAGATCCTTCAGGTAATACCCGGTGAGCGAGAGCTCCGGGAAGATCACCAGGCGCGCGCCCGCCGCTTTGGCGCGGGCGATCCATTTGTCGTGCATGTCGAGGTTGCGCTTCACCGCGCCGAGCGCCGGCGCGCACTGCGCGATGGCTATGCGAATGCTCAAGGAGCGCGCATCCGCTCGAGCTTGTCGGCGTATTCGTGAACGAGCATTAACGCGCGATCGTCGTCCTTCGCCTCGGCGTACAGGTTGAAGAGCGGCCGGTCGGCGTCGGGCAGCACGAGGACCCACTCGCCGTCGCTCTGGTGCTTCACGCCGTCGATCTGCCGCGTGCGCTCCGTCTGTGGATCCTGCGCGAGCATCCGCATCACGCGGCCCTTCTCCTCCCATGGGCAGACGACCTGCAGGCGCGCGAGGTGGACGGGTGGGATCTGGTCGAGGACTTCGCTGAGGGTTTGCTTCGCGGCGACGAGGAGCTCGAGCAACCGAACCGTCGCGAAGAGGCCGTCGAATGACGGGTGGAACCGCGGGAAGATGAACCCGCCGAACCCATCGCCGACGAGGAGCGGATGCTCGCGCGCCGCGAGGCTCATCTGCGCCTCGGCCGACGCGCGCACGCGTTGCACGCGCCCGCCGTGCGCGGCCACGATCTCCTCGATCGACGAGGGCGCGTAGACGGGGACCGCGATAACACCGGGCGCCTGCCGGACGGTGAGCGAAACGAACGCGGCGAGGAAATGCATGTCGTTGATCACGCGCCCGCGATCGTCGACGACGAAGATCTTCTCTCCGCCGGCGTCGACGATCACCCCGAGCGACGCTCCGAGCGCGGGCACGAGGACCGCGAGCTGGCGCTGCTCTTCTTGAAACTCCTCGAACGAGCGCGACCCGATGTTCTCGGACACCACCCCGTTCACCGCGACGGCCTCGACGCCAATGGCATTCAGAAGCTGCGGAAGGAACTGCGCCGGCGTCCCGTGCGAGTAGTTGACGACGATCTTCGGCTTCGCCTCGGCGATCTCTTTCCGGTGTGCCACCTCGGCCAGGAACGCCTCGCTGTACGCCTCGCCGACGCGCGGGGATTCGAAGATCCGCCCGACGTCCTCGTACGAAACGCGCCGGAGGTCTTCCCGGAAGAAGATCGTCTCGACCTTCCGTTCCTGGGCTTTGTCCATATCGAGCGCCTGGCGGTCGAAGAACTTGACGTCGCAGACCCGGACGTCGAAGGGCGAGACGCGCACGTGCACGCCACCCGCGGCACCCATGCGGCGGGTGTGGAAGCGGCCGATTGGGAGCGGCGCCTGCGAGAGATCGGCGACGTGGATGCCGGCGCTGACGATGCCGCTCATGAGGCCGCGTTTCAGCATGCGGCTGGAACGGTGCTGGTCGCGATTCATCGTGATCGTCGCGCCCTGCTTGAGCGTCGACGCATACGCTCCCCCCAGACGGGCGACGAACTCCGGCGTGAGATCGATGTTCACGATGCCGGTGACCCCGAAGCGGCCGAACAGCCCGCGCCGCCCCTGCGCTCCCCAGATGAGGCTCGAGCCGATCACCGCGCCGGATTCGATCTGCTTGTCCGGCCACACCTTCACCTGCGCTCGCACGCGCGCGTGATCGCCGACGATCGTGTGGTCGCCGATCACGCTGCCTTCCTCGAGGATGACGCGCGACTTCAATGCGCATTGCCGGCCCACGATCGCGCCGTGGAGCTCTGACCGTTCGCCGATGTACGTGTTGCGCCACACGATGGAACTGTCGATGACGGCGCCGACGTCGACGGAGACGTAGTCGCGCAGCACGGTCGGTCCGATGATCTCGGCGTGCGGACCGATCTTCACGCCCTCGCCGAGAAAGATGGGCCCCGTTAGCTTGGCGGACTCGTTGATGTCGACGTCGCCGGCGGTCCAGACGCCTGGCAGGAGCTCGTTCCCGAGATCCTCGCCCTTCACCTTGCCGCGCAGAAGGTCGGCGTTCGCCCGCGCGTATTCGGCGATGGACCCGACGTCCGTCCAATATCCGTCGGCGACGTACCCGTAGAGCGGCTCGCCTTCCGAAAGCAAGCGCGGGAAGAGGTCCTTGCTGAAATCGAATACGTCGCCGACGGCAAAACCCTCCATCACGCGCGGCTCGATCACGTAAATGCCGGTGTTGATCGTGTCGCTGAAGACTTCGCCCCAGGACGGCTTCTCCAGGAATTTCGTGATCCGCCCGTCCTCGCCGGTGATCACGACGCCGTACTCGAGCGGGTTCGGCACGTGCACGAGGGTTAGCGTCACCGCGGCATTGCGCTCGCGGTGGAACGCGATGACCTTCGACAGATCGATGTCCGTGAGCGCGTCGCCCGAGATGACGAGGAACGTACCGTCGAGATCGGGCACGATCTGCCGAACCGAGCCGCCGGTGCCAAGCGGCGTCTCCTCGACGCTGTACCGAAGGCGCATACCGATGCCACCGCCGTCGCCGTAGCTGTCCTGTATGACCGACGCGAGGTACTGGAGTGTGACGAACGACTCCTCGATGCCGTGGCGCTTCAGAAGCTCGAAGATGTGCCCGAGGCAGGGCTTGTCGACGATGGGCACCATCGGCTTCGGACGGTTGATCGTCAGAGGTCGAAGACGGCTTCCTTCGCCGCCCGCCATGACGACGGCCTGCATTGGCCCGAGTCTAGTTCGCGGGCGCGCGCCGGCGGAATGCGGCGGAAGCGCGCGTCAGCCCTGCTCCGCGCCGATCGCGAACAACGCTTCGAGGTCGTGCCGCGAGTAGGCCTTGAATGCGACGTGGGTCTGGGTCCGCGCGACGCCGACGACCTGCGCGATGCGTCGCGTCACGATGTCAGCGAGCTCGTCGTGCTCCCGCGCGCGAACCATCGCAACGAAGTCGAAGTCGCCGGTGACCGAGTAGACCTCGGACACGCCCTCGACCGCCGCGAGGGTCTCGCCGAGCTTCGGCAGAGCGCCCTTCTCGGCCGTGATGAGGACGACCGCCGTGATCACCTGCTCAATCTCTCGGCTCCGCCGAGGAGACACGCTCAAGACTGGTGGACTTGCTCCTCGCGGATAAACCGCTCGTCGCTCGGTTTTTCATCTAGAGGCTCTTTACGTCGATGTCGTGCAGGGCCGACTTCACGTAGTGCGCGGCCTCTTGAAAGGCCATCGCCCTCCCGCGGTTGAGTGCCGCCTCGTACGAGTCGAGGCTGTCCTCGCTCGACTTTTCGTCGAAGACGTGGAACTGCTCTTCGCATTGATCGATCGCGAGCTTGACGCGGTCACGCGCAGCCGTGCTGATCAAGAGGTGCCCTCCCGAATGCAGGTGTCTCTGCGCGTGAGAATAACTTGACGCGCGCGCCGGCTAAGGGTGGCGGTGCTCCTCGACGATGTGCTCCTCTTCGACGACCTCGCCGCCGGACTGCTGAACGTTCGTCGTCCCATCCGGACCGACGTTGACGTTCGTGATCTTGCCGAGCGGGTCCTCACGACGCACGGTCCGCTTTTCGATGATTTCTTTCTCTTCCACGGCAGGCCTCCTTCGTTCATTCGGAGGTCTACGTGCAGAAGGTCTGCCAGCTAGACGCAGCCCAGGACGCGCGCGAAGACGGAGGGATCCGGGAACATCGCAGCCGCCGTGGTAAGAAGCAGCGCGACACCAAGTCCCAGCCCGCCCGCGACGCGGTGGACCGTCAGGGGGAACGTCGCCGCGTAGACGAGCGCCGCGAAAGCCGCGAGCCAGGACGTCCCGAACACCCAGAGCATGCCCGGCCCTCCACCCATTCCGCTGCACGGCTGGGCCTGATGGATCACCCAGACGTAGCGATCGAAGTCGCCACGGATCCAATCGTTCAGGAGCCACGGACCGGCAAAACCGAAGAGCGCCAGGCCGAGCGCGACCACCACAACGAACGACGCCGCGCCGGCCGCGACCCTCCGCGCGACGACTGGATACAAAGCAGCTCCAAGCCAAAAGCCCGTGAAGATCGCTACGAGAAAGCGAAACCCACTTCCGCTGATGGGCCAGCCTGCGTTGCCGACCGCGAGCCAGTACAGCCCCACGAGCACGCCGAAGGCCGCAGCCGCGACGCGGATCAGGGTCGTCGCTGGAGTGGCGCGGCGCGGATCAGCGGATACCTCCGAAGCTCGTCGGCGACAGTGAGGAGCGCTTGCCGTGCACGCTCGCGGTCCAGGCTGAACGCCGGCAGTGAGCCGGGCTCGAGGCCGCGCCCCTCGAACGCGTACGTTCGCAGCGCCGACCCGAGGGCCGTGCGGTCGGAAGCGCCCAGATGTGGGAGGTACTCGACCAGGATCGGGACCGCTCCGTCGCCGAGCGAGGCAAGGTACTGCGCATCGAGCTCTCGGCTCGCATCCGCGGGCAGGCCGCTCGGGTTGACGACCCGCTCCAGATTCTGTCGCGCGACGACAGCGCTCGGGCCGATGAGATTGACCGCGATCGCGACGGCCAGCGCGATGAGACCGCTGGCGTGGAGAAGCCACCGCGTTGCATCACGCCACACGAGCACCGCGGCGCAGACCCCGCCGGCTCCGAGCCAAGCGATCCCGGCGAGGGCGTAAAACCGAAGCTCGGTCCAGCCGTAGGCAAGCTGGTAGAGCTGCATCCGGTAGGCGGCCGACACGACGATGACGAGCGTGGCGAGGGCGAGCGTGAGGGCCGCGCCGACATAGAGCCGCGTCCGCTTCGCCACGACGAGCTCGACGGCGAACAGGAGACCGCCCGCGAGCACGGCGACGGCGATAAGCTCGAAGAAGCCGCGGCGTGCGTAGGACGAATACGTCAGCCCGGTCGCGTTGAGCGTGTCGATCCCGCCGAACAGATACGCGATCTGCAGACCGACGAAGAACACGAAGAGCGCGTCGATCACGAGAAGTGTCGTCGCGCCGGCGGTAGCGCTCAGGATGCCGCGGAGCCGCGGCAGAAGAGTGGGCATCGTTGTGTCCGTGCGGCGGCCCGCGACGACGAAGAGGCCGCCTGCTATCCAGGCGAAGAAAGCGGCGAGCAGAACGCGGCCGATCAGATCACCGATCGACCACTTGCGGAAGTCGAACACGTTCGTGACGGCGCTCGAGAACACCGCGTCCGCGCTCGCGAACAAGAGGGCGAACACGACGAGGAACGGGAACGCGATTGCGATGCCCACGCCGACCGAGCCGATCCGCCCGCCGCTCCGTCGTGCGAGCGGACGCCCGAGGTCAGGAAGCGCCGCGAGAAGCAGCGCTCCCCCGGCAACGATCCGTCCAACGACGATGAGGCCAAGGACGACGAGGACGTCCAGTGCGCGCCGAGTGAGCGACACGCCGGCGAACGAGACTGCGGCCATGGTCACGAGGACAAGCGTCGCCGGCAGATCGAAGAGCAGGAGCATGAGATCGACGCGGAGCGCCGGGAGGAACGCAAAAACGATCGCGGCCGGAGCGATCCAGCGATCGAGACGCTCGACCCGGGCTCCGCTGGGACGAAGCCGCCATGCCGCCGCGAGGACGACCACGGACGCGACCCCCACGTTGACGCCGAGCGCCGTTCGAAAAAAGAGGGCCTGCGCCAGGGCTCCGAACACGAGCGCGAGTGACAGGAGTACCGCCGGCGAGTACCGGTCGATGGATCCGACGTGGGGCGTCGTGTGTTCGATGGCGTGATCGGCCACGCGCCAATCGTGTCAGGACTCGCGGCCGTTTTCGTATGAGTTAGACCGGCTGCTAGTAGTTAGGGTTTCACCCGATCTCCAGCGGTTTGGTCGGGACGCTTACGTCGACCTCGACGACCCCGTTCACGACACGAACGGGGTACGCGTTCACCGGAAACACGGCGGGCAGCGCGCGCACCTCGCCAGTCAAGAGGTCGAATCGCGCCCCGTGACGCGGGCACTCGACCAAGCACTCCTCGAGCTCGCCTTCGCCAAGCACACCGCCGTCGTGCGTGCACACGTTGTCGATCGCGCCCCAGGTGCCGTCGTCGCAGTGGCCGAGACAGAGACTCTTGTCACGCGCGTGGACGACCTTCACCTCGCCGACCGGGACCTCGTCCTCGCGTGCCACCGGGACGAACTCGCTCAAGCCAGGATGCCCATCTCCGCGATGTTGCCGATGCGAACGAACTCGCTCAAGCCAGGATGCCCATCTCCGCGATGTTGCCGATGCGAGGCCGCAGCGCGTTCAGCACGCGCTGGCGGACATGCTCGTCGTCGAGTTGGTTGATCACGCGGCGGAAGAATCCGTGCACCATGAGTTGCTGCGCCTGGTCGCGGTCGAATCCGCGCGACATCGCATAGAACAGGTCCTCGTCGCCGAGCGCGCCGGCCGTGGCGCCGTGGCCGCAGCGGACGACGTCGTTCGTGAGGATCTCGAGCACCGGTATCGGGTCCGCACCCGCGTGCTTCGACAGGAGCATGTTCCGGCACTCCTGGTAGCTGCCGGTCCCGCTGGAGGTCGCCTCGACCCGGATCTTGCCGTAGAAGATGGCCTTCGCGTGGTCGTACAGCGCCGACAGGTACAGGAGATCGCTCTGCGAGCCCTTGCCGTCTACTTGCTGGAAGCTGTTCACGTCGATGCGCTGGTTGTCGCCAGCAGCCACGAGCCCGTAGAGCTTCACTGTCGCGCCGTTCCCCTCCATGTCCGACTCGATGCCCACCTTCGATTTGCCCTGTCCCGCGAACACGTTGTGCACAGCGAGGTCGCTGTCGCTCGCGGAACGGAACCGCTGAAAGCCGAGATCGACAACCCCGGGGGCAAAGCGCCGGATCGCGACGTAGCGGACGCGCGCGCCCGGTCCGGCGTACACATCGACGTGCGGGATCGCAATACGGGGCGTCGCGCCTTCAGATGAGAGGTCCTCGACGATCGTCACAGTCGACCCGCGCTCGGCGACCACGATCGTTCGCGACAGCATCGCGTCGCCACCCGCCGGCCACACCTTGTCGACAACGATCGGCCTGTCGACGATGACGTCCGCGGGGACGTGCACGAACGTGCTTCCGGCGGACCAGAGCGCGTCGGCGATCGCGCGGAACGCGGCGTGTGACGGGATTCCATCCCCGGGAGCGATGTGCGGACGGACGAGATCGGGGTTGTCGAGCGCGGCCCTGAGCAGCCCTTTGAAGATCACGCCCTGAGCCGCGGCTTCCGGCTCGAGCTTGAATTGGATCCCGGGCAGATGGTCCAGCGTCGAGAAGAGCGACCCCTCCGGAAGGTCCTTCAACGGGAACCGCCGCCACTCTTCCTCCTGGCCCGTGGGCCAGCTGTCGGGCGTGAATCTCTCGGCGGCCTCGAGCCGTGCGTGGCGCAGCCAATCGGGCTCTTTGCGCCGAAGACTGTGCTGCTCGACCATTTGAGGGTCGAGCAGCAGCGGGACGGATACGAGCTCTGCCGTGCTAGCCAATGGCGCCTTGCATCTGCAGCGTGATCAGTCGGTTCATCTCGATGGCGTAGTCCATCGGCAGCGTCTTCACGATCGGCTCGATGAAGCCGTTCACGACCATCGCCGTCCCTTCGGCCTCGGAGAGTCCGCGGCTCATCAGGTAGAAGAGCTGCTCTTCGCCGACCTTCGAGACCGAGGCCTCATGACCGATGGTCACGTCTTCCTCGTCGATCTCCATGTACGGGTAGGTGTCGCTTCGCGCGGTCGGGTCGAGGATGAGCGCATCGCACCGGACCGTGCTCTTCGCGCCGTGCGCCCCCGGATAGATCTTGACCATGCCGCGGTAGGTCTGCTGCCCGGTTCCCTTGCTGATCCCCTTGCTCTGGATGATGCTCGTCGTGTTCGGCGCGGCGTGGATCATCTTGGCGCCCGCGTCCTGATGCTGGTCAGTTCCCGCGAACGCGACCGACAGCACCTCTCCGTGAGCGCGCTCGCCCACGAGGTACACGCTCGGGTATTTCATGGTGACCTTCGAACCGAGGTTCGCGTCGATCCAGGTCATGCGGCCGCCTTCGTGCACGACGGCGCGCTTGGTCACGAGGTTGTAGACGTTGTGGCTCCAGTTCTGGATCGTCGTGTAGCGGACGTCAGCGTCCTTCTGCACGATGATCTCGACAACAGCGCTGTGCAGCGTGTTGCTCGTGAACACCGGCGCGGTGCAGCCTTCGACGTAGTGCACGCTCGAGCCTTCCTCGGCGATGATCAGCGTGCGCTCGAACTGGCCCATGTTCTCGCTGTTGATGCGGAAGTAGGCCTGCAGCGGGATCTCTACCTTCACGCCCTTTGGCACGTACACGAACGACCCGCCGGACCACACCGCGGTGTTCAGTGCGGCCATCTTGTTGTCGTTAGCCGGGATCACGGTCCCGAAGTACTTCCGGACGATGTCCTCGTGCTCCTTCAGCGCCGTGTCCGTATCCATGAAGATCACGCCGAGCTTCTCGAGGTCCTTGCGTATGTTGTGGTACACAACCTCGCTGTCGTACTGCGCGCCGACGCCGGCGAGGTACTTCTGCTCGGCCTGCGGGATCCCGAGCTTGTCGAACGTGTCCTTCACATAACTGGGTACGTCTTCCCAGCTCTGGGCTCGCTTGTCGGAGGCGAGCACGTAGTAATAGATGTCCTGGAAGTCGAGCGGTGAGAGATCCGCGCCCCATGTCGGCATGGCGCGGGCCTCGAAGTGCCGAAGCGCCTTCAGGCGGCGTTGGAGCATCCAGTCCGGCTCGTGCTTGAAAGTGGTGCTGATCTCGCGGACGACCTCCGGCGAAAGGCCCTTGTGCTTGACGTTGATGGGCGCTTCCTTGTCGTACCAGCCGTACTGGTAGTCCTTGGGCAGATCTTGAACTTGAGTGGTCATTTCGCTTTCACCTCTTCGCCGGGCCACGCCGTGAGTCCCCACGCTGCGCCCTTCAGCGCTTTCAAACCGAGAAGCGCGCACTTGATGCGCGCCGGGCTGATCGGAATGCCGAGATTCGCGAGCACGTGATCGCGGTCGATAGCCTTGACCTCGTCGAGCGTCTTGCCTTTTACCTCTTCAGTGAGAATGGACGCTGAGGCCTGGCTGATCGCGCAGCCCTTGCCCGTGAAATGCACGTCGTCGACGTGGCCGTCATCGATCTTGAGCTGCATCGTCATCTCGTCGCCGCAGAGCGGGTTCGAGTCGTGGTACGTGTGCGTCGCACCCTCGAGCTCCCCGAAGTTCCGAGGGTTCTTGTAATGGTCGAGGATGTAGTCGCGGTACATGTCATCCATGGAAAGCCTTAGACCCCGAACACTTTCTTCGCCGCATGGATGGCACTCACGAGAGCATCCATCTCGCCCGTCGTGTTGTAGAGGTACATGCTCGCGCGCGTCGTCGCAGCCACGCCGAGCCGCGTCATCAGCGGCTGGTTGCAATGATGGCCGGCGCGCACGCACACGCCCTCGCGATCGAAGATCGTTGCGACGTCGTGCGGGTGGATCCCCTCGATGTTGAACGAGACCACGCCAACGCGTGACTCGAGGTCCTTCGGGCCGTACACCGTCACGCCGGGGATTTCCTGAAGGCGCGGCAGCAGGTACGCGACGAGCGAGAGCTCGTGCGCGTGGATCTTCGCGACGCCGACGTCGTCCAGGTAATCGACCGCAGCCCCGAGGCCGATCGCGTCGACGTACGAGCTCGTGCCGGCCTCGAACTTCCACGGGAGCTCGTTCCATTCGGTGAGCTTCACCGTGACGCGGCTGATCATGTCGCCGCCGTAAAGGAACGGGCGCATGTTCTCGAGTATTTCCGCGCGGCCCCAGAGTCCGCCCGACCCGGGAGGCGCGAGCATCTTGTGGCCGCTGAAGGCGACGAAGTCCGCACCAAGATCCTGAACGTCGACCGGTGTGTGCGGGACCGCCTGCGCGACGTCTACCAGCACGGTTGCTCCGGCGGCACGCGCCTCGGCCGCGATCTCCTTCACCGGGTTGACGGTTCCGAGCCCGTTCGAGGTGTGCGTGACCGCGAGCAGCTTCGCGCCCTTGCGCAGCTCGGCAGAGAGCTGATCGCGCCGCAGCCGGCCATCGTCGTCGATATCGACCATCGCGATCTCCGCCCCGACCTCCGTCGCGAGCTGCTGCCACGGAACGAAGTCGGAGTGATGCTCGAGGACGGTCGTCACGATACGGTCGCCACGCTTGATGTTGTCCCGGCCCCACGCGTACGCGACGAGGTTCAGTGCCTCGGTCGCGTTGCGCACGAAGATGACCTCGCGCTCGCTCGGCGCGTTGATGAACCGCGCGACCTTCGCGCGGGCTTCCTCGAACGCGGCGGTCGTGCGCTCGCTGAACTCGTAGACCCCGCGGTGGATGTTCGCGTTGTGCTCCTCGAAGACGCGCGACATCGCGTCGATCACCTGTCTCGGCTTCTGGCTGGTCGCGGCGTTGTCGAGATACACGAGCGGCTTCCCCCGCACGGTCTGCGCGAGGATCGGGAAGTCGTTGCGGATGCGCGCGACGTCCAGCGGCGACGCTTTGACGGTCGGGGTCTTGACGGTCACTGCCATCAGGCGCGTCCCGCGTACAGCGCTTCGCGCACGAACTCGTAGCCCTTCGACTCCAGCTCGGCGGCGAGCTCGGGACCGCCAGTGCGGACGATGCGCCCGTCGACGAGCACGTGAACGAAGTCGGGGTGCACGTATCGAAGGATCCGCTCGTAGTGCGTGATGAGCAGCATGCCCACATCCGGCGAGCGCATCGCGTCAATGCCCTCCGCGACGACCTTCAGCGCGTCGATGTCGAGGCCGGAGTCGGTCTCGTCCAGGATCGCGAAACGCGGCTGGAACATGTGCATCTGCAAGATCTCGAGCCGCTTCTTCTCTCCGCCCGAGAATCCGTCGTTCACCGAGCGCGTGATGAACGAGTCGTCGACACCGAGGAGCTTCATCTTCTCCGCGAGGAGCTTACGGAACTGCGGGATGGGCATGTCGTTCTTCTTGACCTCGCCGGTGCCGTCGGCGCCTGGCGCGGCGCGCCGCGCGTTGATCGCGGTGCGCAGGAAGTTCGCGACCGAGACGCCGGGGATCGCGGATGGGTACTGGAACGCGAGGAAGACGCCCGCACGCGCGCGCGCGTCGACTGGCAGCTTCAACAGGTCGATGCCGTCGAGAAGAACACGGCCGCGCACCACCTTGTACTTGGGGTGACCCATGATCGCTAGCGAGAGCGTGCTCTTGCCGGAACCGTTCGGTCCCATGATCGCGTGCACCGAACCGCTCTGGACGACGAGATCGATCCCGTTCAGGATCGTCTTGCCTTCGACGCTCACGACGAGGTCCTTGATCTCGAGGCTAGACATTCACACGCTCGCGCGTCGTGGTCTTCGCGATCTCCGCGAGAGTCATGCCGTCGAGGGCCTTCGCGATGCTGTCCTGGAGCTTGAGCCATACGGCCCGCGTTCCGCAGTCAGGTTCGCGCACGCAGTTCAGGATCGGCTCGCCCTCAGCGGTACAGATCTGCGGCTCGATCGGCCCCTCGAGCGCGCGCACGACGTCGCCCGCCGTGATCTCGCGCGGCTCGCGCGCGAGGACATAACCGCCACCCGCGCCGCGCTTGCCGTTCACGAGGCCAGCCTTGCGAAGCGCGGCCACGAGCTGCTCGAGGTACGCCTCGGGCAGGTCCTCGCGCTTCGCGACGGCGTGCAGAGAAACGGTCCCCTGGCCCCAGTGCCTTGCGAGATCGACCATGAGACGCATCCCGTATTCACCTCGTGTGGAGACGTGAAAGGCTGTGGGCGAATTTCCGATCACTTCACTCGGAATTGTACGCGTTCGATACCACGGCGGAAACCCCTCGAATCGGCCTCAATTAGGGTCGGCTCGTGCCCCTTCCCTTTCGAACCGCGGCCGTCGGATCGACAAACCCGGCGAAGGTCGAGGCGGTGCGCCGCATCCTCGCTCAGCTGGCGCCCGACTGCGCCCTGGTTGCGATCGACGTCCCAAGCGGCGTCGGCGCGATGCCGCTCGGTGAGGCGGAGGTGCGGGCGGGCGCTCTTGCGCGGGCGCGTGCGGCTCTCGAGCGAACCGGCGCGGAGGTCGCGTTCGGACTCGAGGGCGGCGCGATCCTCGACGCGGATGATGCGTGGCTCACCGGTCACGTCGTCGCGGTGACGAGCGACGGCAACCTCGGCGAGGCGGCGTGGGGACGGATGCTGCTGCCGCGCGTCGCCGCGGAGCGACTGCGCGGCGGCGAAGAGCTCGGCGACATCATCGACGAGCTCTTCGCGCGCAAAGAATCCAAACGTCAGGCCGGCGCTATCGGCATCCTCACCGAGGGCGCGATGTCACGAACGGATGCGTTCGCGTACCTCGTCGCGATGGCCTGCGCGCCGTTCCTCCACCCTGATCTCTATGCCAAGCGGTCGTGAGAGGTCACCGCAGCGGCACAGGAGCCGGCACCGGGATCAGGACCGGCGCGGGTGCAAGGGATGTTTCCCGATAGCCCAGCCGGCCGCGCGTGATCGCAAGAACGCCGATGGCCACGATCGCGAGGCCGAAGTACATGAGGCGTCCGTCCACGCCTGGATAGAAGCCCGACAGGATCGCGCCCGAGGCGGTCACATCGAAGGACGCATGCAGCAGCGCGACGAGCGGTAGCGAGCCGCCGGTCGAATTGAAGACCCAGGTGAGGATCAGCCGCACGGGAACGGCGAAGAGCACCAGGAGGTAGAAGACGTATTCGGGGACCTCGGATGCGGTGAGCCGGCCGGAATCGGTGAGGCCGCCGGCAAGGAAGAGCAGGGGAAAGTGCCCCAGCCCGAAGAGCGGAGCGACCATCAAGCTCGCGAGCACCGGGCCGAAACGCTTCTGCCAGCGAGCGGTGAGGAACGCCATCCAACCGGTCTCCTCCCAGAGGGAGAT
>WNGJ01008896.1_pt1 | contig 13851 bp, 10 predicted proteins | sample 5400611 | NCBI WGS metagenome assembly WNGJ01 (sample SAMN13153375, study PRJNA577476) | soil metagenome | isolation source: 40 cm soil or saprolite under Garry oak tree replicate 1 | place: USA:California | collected 2016-06-15 | reverse complement strand
CGCTTGCGGCATTCGATCACTACGTGGAGCTAACAGAGGCGCGCAACGAAGAGGAGCTACGAAAGGGCGCGCCATTTTTCTGGATTGATGACTTGCCTGGGGCGGAGCGCGCGGCTGCCTACGCCGAGTTGAGGCGCGGCTCCGTGAAGATCGAGAGGCGGGAGACTCGCGAGAATGGCCGCGCCATCCCGTGCAAGGGCGGACTGATCCATCACTGGATCGGCGTCATTTTCGTTCCCGGGGCAACGCTGAGCGAGACCCTGGCTCTTCTGGAGGACTACGACCATCACGCAAGCTACTACGCACCAGACGTCGAACGCTCGCGGATCGAATCGCGCGACGCCGAACATTTTCGGGTGTTTTTGCGTTTCCGCAGGCACAAGGTGATTACGGTTGTGCTCAACACGCAGCATGACGTGCGATATTTCCACGATTCGCCGGCGCGCGCGCACAGCCGGAGTTCGGCCGTGCGAATTGCGGAAGTAGAGAACGCGGGAAAGAGCGATGAGCGCGAAAAGCCTCCGGGAGAGGACGGCGGCTTCCTGTGGAAGATGGAAACTTGGTGGCGGATGGAGGAGCGCGACGGCGGAACCTATGTCCAAAGCGAATCGGTTTCGCTGACGCGGGACATCCCGCCCGTGCTGGCGTGGCTGATCGGCCCGTTCGTAACGAGCATTCCGCGCGAATCGCTGACGTTTACACTGGAGGCGACGCGGCGAGGAGTTGAGACGCGGCGAAATGCCGCGGCCAATGTGGCCAGACACTAGCGCCTCTGCGCGCACTGAGTGACGAGCAAGGCGTGAATAGACGCGGCGTGCCGTTCCCACGTGAAATCGGAGGCTGTGCGCACCGCCGCTTCGCCGAGACGCCGCATTGCATCGGGATTCCGCAGCAAGTTGCGGAGGTTGGCAGCGAGTTCCGCTGCATCTTTCGGATCCCGTAGGAGAATCCCGTCCAGTCCATCATGGATCCAGTCGCTGATGCCCGCGCACGCGCTGACAATCACCGGCAGACCGCACGCCATGGCCTCGAGGACCGGCAGATTGAACGAGTCCTCGAGCGACGGGGCAACATACACGTCGGCGGCAGCGAAGAAATCAAGAACATCGCGACAGGGCGGCGCAAACGTGACGCGATGAGATAATCCCAAACGGGATTCCAACCCGGCGAAAGGCGCCACGTCTTCATCGCCAACGACCAGCAAGCGCAAAGGCAAATCGCCGCAAAGCGCAGCGGCTTCGAGAAGCGCGGTCAGGCCCTTGTTGCGCCAGTCGTTGCCGATGAGAAGAAGCACGATTTCGCTTTCGATGAACCGCCAACGATGACGAGCGCCGGCACGTCGGCGCGTGCACGCCATTGGGCAGAAGGTGTTTGAGTCCACACCGTGCGGCGTCACGGCGGCATCGTCCCGAGCAAAGTAGCGGAGAAGCTGGCTGGCGGTGTGGCGGGAGACGCCCGCGAGGCGTACGCGGGGATTGACGTAGACCCAGCGCTCGAAAGCACACATCATGCGGTAATAGAGACGTCGATGGATCCCGCGCAGTCCGCCCGGAGCGGATTCTTTCTGCAATTCGTCAAGCCGATGGAACACGACGTGAACAAGAATGACATCGGCATCAAGACAATTGATCCCGGGAGACAAGACGGCGTCGAAGCGCGATCCGCGTACGAATCGATCCCATGCCCGGCTGATCGAGTTCAGAAAACACCAAGAAAGAAACTGAACCAATTGCGGCCCGGAGATGGCCGGAACTCGATGCCAGACGATGGAGCCATTTCCCGGGAGCCGCTGCGGCGGCGAAAGAGTGAGATCGGCTACGCGCTGGGCGTAGAGATGAACTTCACAGTGATGGTCGCGAGCGAGGCGTTCGAGCAGCTCTGCAAGGGCGCGTTCTGTGCCATGGCGGCGGTCCACGAAGGGAGACACAACCGCAAGGCGCACGTCAGCGCGTCCCGACTGCAGCTTGTTCGGTCGCGGCATTCAGGGCGGATTGGGCGATGTAGGGCAGCCGGAAGAGGATGCCGACGAGCAGCCAGAGATAAGCATTGAGGACGTAGTTTTGGTACTGCACGATACCACCGTACGTAAGTGGAAAAAGAAGAAGAAATGCAAACCAAGCGACCGCAAAGGCCAAGGGGAACCACGGCGAGCCACGCAGGCGCTTCACGACCTTCCAGGAAGTCAGCACAAGGGCCATCGTCCAAACGATCCAGAGCAGGAGGCCCAAAATTCCCAGCTCGACAATCAGAGAGCCGTAGCCGTTTTCGACGCCCGCGACCGGCGATTTGATTTTCAGGATTCGGGCCATATACTGCATCCCGAGGGACGCGGTGCCGATGCCGTAGCCGTAGGGCCAGCGGGCGTACTCGAAGGCAAGCAGGAAATTCTGCATGGGGTAGTCGCGCGCGCGATAGGTGAGTTCGTTTGCGGGGCTGTCGAGAGACAGAGTTTCCGAATAAAACGCGAGGCGCGAAGTCAGCGCCTCCGGATAGAGAGCGAGCAAGAGCAGAAGCGCGAGACCGCCTACCACAAGCGTGCGCTGCAACGCGTGGACGACACGCAACGCTTTTCCCTGACGCCACGGCGCACCGCAGAGAAAGGCGACACCGCAGATCAGGAGGCTGAGGCCCATCCAGACAAACGCTCCCCGCGAGCCGCTCATGACAATTCCGACGGAGATGATTGCCAGCGCCAGGTACGCGAAAGTGCGCCCACGACGACTCCTGAGAAGCAGGAATCCCACGAACAAACAGAGGTGGGACGATAAACGAGGACACGCGAGATTGGGGCCAAGCGGTAGAGCGTGCTGAGCTCCTTCAGATCCTCAGGAGGAGTGGCCGGATTCAGGAACGAATGGCCCAGAATGGACTGCACGATTCCGAGCCCGCAGATCACGACGGCGAGAACCATATTGACGATGAAAAAGCGCCGCAGATCCTTTTCGGAATCGAGCAGCGCATAGCCTATGAAAACGAGCGGAACATAGTAGAAATACAGTTTCAAGCCGAGCGCTCCAATGGCCAAGTTCGTCGACGCGGGATTGAAAACCTGGAGCACGCCAAACCAGATGAACACCACCAACGGCAGGAGAAAGCGCGGCCGGAAGGTTTGCACTTCTTTCCGGCGGATGGCAGCGATGAAAGCGATATAGACCGATATAGACGACGGCGACGAGGAAGTCTTTGCCAAAATAGATCGCCATGTTGTTGCCGAGATACTTGCGCGCCAGATCTTCAAAGAGAAGCCATCCCAGGAACAGATAGAGGCCGTTGCGCCAGTTATTGAGGATGGCAACCACGATGGCAAGGACGACGACGGTCATGCCGATGTAGATAAGGTTCGCGGTCTCGCCAGAGACGATGTACATCGCAACTTTATAAGCGGCGAGGAAAACAAAAACCGCGAATGCAAAGGCGGCAAAGGGACCTCGGCGGGTGTGAATGTGAGAAAGTACGCCGGGCATCCTCATGAAGCGGCTTCCAGAACGAAAACATGATTGTCGCCAAGCAGCAAGTCTCCCGGAAGAGCTGCGGCAACGGCGCGGAGAATCCAAGCAAAAGGCTTGCGGGTGAGCTGATACCCATCGGGAGGAAAGAGAAGATGCTCGCGGAGCTTCATCCCCGCTCGGGGAAGGAACTGACGGCGCAAAAGATCACAAAAGATAGGTGTGATGTGGGTCGGCTCACTGCGTTCGTCCATCGTGCGGATCTTGCCGAAGATAAGGAACTTGAGCCGCGCGGGGAGTGAGTCCACATTCGGAGTGGTGATAACCGCAACGCCATCGGGAGCGAGCAGCCTGCCGACGTTGCGAAGAAAACCGATCGGACTCTCCACGTGTTCGATGACTTCGATGGCGGTGACAACCCCGAAGGATTGAAGGCCGAGCTGTGTGGCGAAGTCCGGCCGGTCGAAATCAATGGAAACATGGGGGAGACCCGCCGCGAAATCGGTGGCGTCGCGGTCGGCGGCCAATACCTCACACCCCAAGCTTCGCAGGCGCGCGGCCATCGCGCCGGGGCCGGTGCCAAGATCAGCGGCACGCAGGCCCGGCCGGGCACAGCGAGTGAGGACTCGTTCCACCACGAAGTCATGCAGGCCGGCGTTCGTGGTGGTATGCAGCATCAAGATTCCGAAAGTTCATCCGGTGCCGTGACGCGCGATGTTTCGATAGACGCGCGCGTGCGCCTCTATCATACGACCCCTGCCGAAGAAATCGAGGACCCGTTGCCGCGCTCGCACACCCAGGTCCGCGGCGAGCGCCGGATCTCGGAGAAGCGTTGCCAGGCGGCGGGCGAGATCTTCGGCGTCACCGGTGCGGAACAGCAGTCCGGCGTCGCCGATCACCTCAGCGAATGCGCCCAAATCCGAAACGAGTACGGGCAGCCCGCGCAGCATGTTTTCCGCTGCGACAAGGCCGAAGACTTCTCCGCCGAGAGACGGAACGACGACAACAGTGGCGCGCGCCAGGATCGTGTCCAACTCGGAAGGCGGCAGCCAACCGAGGAATCGCACCCGCGGAGTGAGTTTCCATTCATGAGCGAGCCGCTCGAGCGACTTGCGCTCAGGGCCATCGCCGATGATGCGAAGCTCAAAGTCGAGCGGCTCGGATGCGAGCCGCCGAGCGGCTTCAAGAATGAGGCGTATTCCCTTCGTGGTTACCAGGCGTCCCTGAAAAGCGACAACAGGGACGCTGCCTTTCGATGCCGGCCAGAGAGCGTCACGGGTCGTATCGAGACCGTGCGGAATGGTCGCGGTGCGCGGCAATTTCACGAGATCCCCCAGCCACTTCGTGGGCGTGATGTTTACCGCCGCGCGCCTGGTCAAGAACCGGCGTGCGAACGTGAGCAGCCAAAGTTTGAAGCTGTGGAGCGCACCCTGGCTGGCATTGCAGCGCAGGCATTCGATGTGCCTCTCCGCCATGAAATGGCCGGGGCAGGGCGATTGTGACGGCTCGTAGAAGAGTTGACCGTTCGGGCAGACGGCTTGGAAGCCGTGGTGCTCGATGACGACAGGTTTGCGCGCCAGCCAGGCCAGAACGAGGGGCCCGAGGGCGGGGCCCGCGACATGCACGACATCCGCAGTGCGGATCAAACCGAGCAGCGCGAGCGTAGTGGGCCGGCGAATAACGTGAAATGGAAGATCTTCGTCGCGGAAACTGCCGGCAGGCGTTTGCGTCGCTAGCGTCACGTCGAAATCGAACTCCCCGGCGGACGACCGGAGTTCGCCCAGCCCGCGCGCCAGAGATTCGACGATGGTTTCCACGCCGCCGATACTCGGCGTGAAATAGTGGCTGTAGATGAGTAGCGTCATCCCACTGGCGCCCGCGGCTCTCGACGGTCGCTCTGCGGGCCACGACCTGCGATTTGTTTGCGCGGGGATTTCCGATGTACCGCGCGCTCCACGGCGTCGACAGTCCCCTGCACATTTTCGCGGAATGACCATGTGGCCATCCGCTCGCGCGCCGCTTGAGAAATCCGCTCCAGGCGAGCACGGTCAGTCGCAACCTCCCGCAGCACACTGGCGAGGACCTCCACATCCCCACACGGAAACAGAAATCCAGTTTTTCCGGGCGCAATCAAGTCCCGCGCCGCGCCCACGTTGGCGCTGGCCGCCACGACGCAGCCGCAGAGCATCGCCTCGTTCACAACTACCCCGAAGGCTTCGTATTCGGAGGGGAGCACGAGCAAGTCCGCGGCCGTGTATACGGCTGGCAACCCCGATTGGTTGACAAAACCGAGCAATTTGATCCGGCTGCTCACGCCCATCTCCGCGGCTTCCGCTTCCACCTGCTCTCGGAGTGGCCCTTCTCCCGCAAAGACAAGAACGGCCCCCGGCAAGTTCGCGCGGGCAAACGCACGGAGCAGATCGAGAGGGCACTTCCACGGCTGGAGCTTCGCGCAAAAGAGCGCCACGAGGCCGCCATCGGCAACGCCCCATGAATCGCGCACCGCCTTGCGGTCCACTTCCGCGGATCGCGCCCGCCACCAATCGTTATCCACGGAGTATGGCGTGAGCGTCACGCGCTCCGCCGGAATGCCCAGGGAAACCATCAGTTCGCGCGCTCCCGATGACGGCACAATTACCTGGTCCGCGGCGCGAAACAGCAGGGGCCACAGCGCCCGCTTCACGCTTTGCTTCCACGCGGGCCCGGTCATGGGGCGCAGCGTGGTCGCGTCCGTTCCAAACAAAAAAGCCGTTCCGCTCACTCGCGCCGCAAGATACGCGATCCAGAAGCTGGCTCTCGGATACCCCGTCCAGCACAGAATGGCGTCGAATTCCCCCTTGCGAATCAGCTTCCACAATCCGGTGTTGCAATACTCGAAAAATCCTTCTCCACCGCGCCCGCGATTCGGCACCAGCGTCCAACGGTAACCGTCGAGCAGTGGCACGTCCCACTGCACGGTTCTGCCGAATTCGCGGTCAAGGCCGGGTTCCGCGCCGTGCAAGCTGCAGTAGGCAACCTGAAAATCCAGTTCTGGCCGCAACGCCATGTGCCGGAACACCGGGGAAGCGTATTGAACCGGGTGAGCAGCAATACCTAGGACGCGATACGGGCGCCGTTTAGAGCCGGCCTCCGAAGACATGCCCAAGGGAGGCAAGAGGGTCGCTGTCATGGATGACGCGACGAGTATACCCGGGTTTTGCGACATGGGCGGCCATGCTAAGCTTGCTTGAGTGCCATGAGGATCACCGCGATCACCCACCACACTACCGGAAAGAACCGGCGGCTACTTCTTCGAGGATGAACGAACACTGCGTGGCGCTTCTCGGGCGACGTGATGAACCAACTGACGCCGTCGAGGATTATTGTCGATATCTCGGCGCAGCGTTGCAGCCGCTGGGATTTTCCATGGCGATTGAGCGCCTATCCTGGAGCGAATTGGGCTGGCGACGAGCGCGAAGGGAGCTGAACCGGCGGGCTGAGCAGTGGCGTGACGGATGGGTCTTCCTGCAATACACGGCGCTGGCGTGGTCGCGCCGAGGATTTCCCCTGGCTGTTTTGCGCATCCTGCGGGAATTGAGAACGAGTGGTGCCCGCACCGCCGTGGTGTTTCATGACGCAGAGCCTTACGGAGGAAATCGGGCGGTCGATTATTTGCGGCGGATGGTACAGCTTCGTGCAATGCGGAAGGCGCTTCGCTTGGCTGATTTCGCCGTTACCACCCTCCCGGCGCAAAAGATTTCCTGGCTGCCTGCGGATTGCCCGAAGACCGTCTTCATTCCTGTAGGAGCTAACCTGCCATCACCGGAAAACGCCTGGTGCAAGAATGCAAACTCGCGGAACGAACTGCCCACGGTCGCCGTGTTCACTGTAACCGGCGATGCAAACGTGGACCGCGCAGGGCAAGAGGAGGTGGACTGTATCGCGAAAGCGGTGCGCTGCGCAGCGGAACGAGTCGGGGCGATTCGCGTGGCACTGTTGGGGCGGAATTCAGAGAGGGCCGAGAAGAGGCTTCGAGAGCGTGTGGACGAAGCACGGGTGAAGATCGATGCTTATGGGCTACTCGAGGGCGAAGCGGTCGTCCGCGTTCTGCGTTCCGCGGACGTCTTACTTTTTGCGCGGGGGGCAATCTCTACGGGACGAAGCAGCGCGATCGCGGGGATTGCCTGCGGGCTGCCGGTCATCGCGTGCCAGGGCTGGGAGACAGTACCTCCCATCACAGAGGCCGGTGTAGTGCTGCTGCCACCGGAGGCCTGGGAGGAATTCGGGCCGGCGCTGGCGCGCGTCTTGAGCGATGCGGCGTATCGCGCGTCGTTGGCGGAGCGCAGCCGCCGAGCGCAGGAAAAGCATTTCTCCTGGAGCGCGATTGCCGCCAAGTACGCAGAGGCAATGCGCGCGAACAGCAGCCAACATTGATAAGCGGGGCGGCATGCCGGTTCCGCGGGTCGTTTCGCTGTGCTACACTATCTCTGCTTAACCAGTGCCGTTCCAACTTTTTCAAGCTAACCCTTTTCTCCGCAGAGAAGAAGCGGCAGGGAGGAATGAACAGCGGGTATTTGGCCGAATAAGTTGGAACGGCACTAGGGGTTTCGGTTCACCGTTGGTCTCCGCAGGGACGACGCAGCCCGCCAGGGGCGCGCTGGAAATCCAATGGATTCCATAATCCGGCCGCTTCGGGTCACATAGAAGAAGAGGAATTGTCATGTCCGGGCATTCAAAATGGGCCACCATCAAACACAAAAAGGCGGCCACTGACGCGAAGCGCGGGCGCGTCTTCACGCGGCTGATCCGGGAAATAAGTATCGCCGCGCGCAGTGGCGGTGGAGATCCCGATACCAATCCCCGCCTCCGCACTGCCGTTGCCACCGCCAAGAACGAGAACATGCCCAATGAGAACATCGAGCGCGCCATCCTGCGCGGTACCGGCCAGCTCGAAGGCGAACAGTACGAGGAAGTGATGTTCGAGGGTTACGGGCCGGGCGGCGTAGGAATGCTGATCCAGGTGGTGACCACGAACCGCAACCGCGCCGTTGGTGAGATGCGCCATGTGATCAGTAAGAACGGCGGGAACATGGCCGAAGCGGGCGCGGTCGGCTGGATGTTTCATCGGAAGGGCGAAATCATTGTCCCGAAGGAAGCGGCCAGCGAAGACAGCCTCCTGGGTATCGTTGTGGATGCCGGCGGAGAAGATCTGAAGGACGACGGCTCGAGCTGGTACATCGTCACGCCGCCTGATGCGCTGGAATCGGTGCGTGAGGCGCTTACAAAGGCGGGAATCAAACCTACTTCCGCAGAACTATCCATGGTGCCGCAGAATTACATCAAGCTCACCGGTCCGCAGGCGCAGCAAATGCTCCGGCTGGTCGAAGCGCTCGAAGAACACGACGACGTCCAACACGTGTACGCGAATTTCGACATCGACGAATCCGAAATCCAAGCCGCCGTGGCCGCCCATTGAGTCTGCGTCAGCGCGGCGCGCCTATCTTTCCTGTCAGGTGTCCTGCTTGTAGCAAAGCCCTTCTATGTGCGAGTGTGCGTGTGCCCCGCTCGGCAAAGCGATTTACTCGTGCACTTTCCCGTAAAGTGAAATAAGACGGCGGCCGGATCGCCCCCCAGGCGCGTTTCCCTCCTAGGAAATGGCCCGAGGAACAAATAATAGGCAACTTCCGCAACGTTTTGTGGCATCCTCTCACCAGACCAGGTCGGCCAGCCCGAACTCAACGGGCGGGCCGAATTTCGAGTGCTCGGGCACGCAGCGTCTGTTCTCTCGCGGCTCCGGTGTAATCGCAGGGAATCTTCGCGGATACGGGACTGGGACATCGGCCTTGCGGTGAGATGATGCTCATCGCAAGAACGCGGTTTTTATACCAAGCCAACGGGGGAGTGCGCGGACCACGAATGCACGAGTACCCGGACGGAGGGTGCTGCAACTTGTGTGGAATCGCAGGCTTCACGCATAAGAGTCGGGTCCCCGATCTCGATCTCATCCATCGCGCAGTTGCTGCGCTGATTCACCGCGGGCCGGACCAGCAGGGTGTCTTTGAGTCGCCGGGTGTCTCCCTCGGCGTCGCGCGTCTGAAAATCATCGATCTCCAATCGGGCGACCAGCCCATTGTCTCGGAATGCGGCGATTCGGTTCTTGCATTCAATGGAGAGATTTACAATCACCGGGAACTCCGCGCCGAATTGGAAAACCGCGGCCATCGTTTCCGCTCGCAGAGCGACACCGAGACGGTTTTGCGGGCGTTCCTCGAATGGGATACCGATTGTTTCTCCAAGTTGCGAGGGATGTTTGCGATAGCGCTGTGGACGGAGTCCAGCCAGCGCCTCATTCTTGCGCGCGATCGCATCGGCATCAAGCCGCTCTACATTGCCCGCCGCGGGCAGGACCTTTTCTTCGGCTCTGAATTGAAGGCCATCCTCCTCCATCCGGAGGTAGAACGGCGCCTGAGCATGGCCGGTCTCGATTGTTACTTGACCCTCAACTATGTCCCGTGCCCGTGGACGCTCGTCGAGGGTATCGAGAAGCTTCCGCCCGGTCACTGGCTTGAATGGCGTAAGGGCGTCACGCGCCTCGAACGGTATTGGCGTCTGCCGTTTGGTGCGACCCAGCGCTGGACAATGGATTCGGCCAAGCAGCAATTCGATTCTTTGCTGCGGCAGTCCATCAGCGAGCACCTTCTTTCCGATGTTCCTCTGGGCGTGTGGATCAGCGGCGGCATCGATTCATCCACAATTCTGCACTACGCCGCTCAAGCCGCGGGTTCGCGGTTGAAGACGTTTTCGATTTCCTTCCGCGGGCGGAGCTTCGATGAGACGCCTTATATCCGCCGGGTCGCGGCGCGATACGGCACCGATCACGCGGAGTTCGACCTGAACGCCGATGCGGATTTGCAGGATGCAATCGAGCAGTTCGTCTACTACTGCGACGAACCGGACGCGGATGCCGGGGCCATCCCGGTGTGGTTCCTGTCCCGGCTGACGCGCGGGAAAGCGACCGTCGTGCTCAGCGGAGAAGGCGCCGACGAATTGTTCGGCGGCTACCTGACCTATCGGGCGAATCGGCTTGCCGGCATGGCACGGAGAATGCCGAAGCATCTCCTTCAGTTTGCACTCCGCGGAGCCCGCCATTGGCCCGTTTCGGACGAAAAGATCGGCTTCGATTACAAGCTGAAACGTTTCGTGGAGGGCTGCAGGCTGTCGCCCGAGCAGGCGCATGTCTACTGGAACGGAACCTTTTCCTGCGCCGAAAAATCTACGCTTCTCCAGAGCACGGTTTCGACCGCGTTCAGCTCCATCTTGGGCGAGCTTCGGGAAAAGACCGCGGCAGACGGCGATCTGGCATCCTACCTGTGGTTTGACCAAAAGTATTTTTTGCCGGACGACATTCTCACCAAGGTGGACCGCATGAGCATGGCGCATTCGCTCGAGGTGCGTCCTCCGTTTCTCGATCACCGGCTGGTGGAATTTGCCGCTTCGTTGCCCGCCGAATTCAAGATTCGCGGTAGGAGCCAGAAATTTCTTCTCAAGGAATTGATGAAGGGCAAGCTGCCAACATGCGTTCTGCGCCGCGCGAAGGTCGGCTTCGACATCCCCGCGCATGAATGGCTGCGCGGCCCGCTCCGGCCGCTGCTGCTCGACACCTTGACGGCGGGAGCCGCGAAGCATTCTGATCTCTTTCATCCCAGCGCGATAGAATCCGCGGTGCGCCGCCACCTGGAACGGCGCGAAAATCTGGGATATCACCTCTGGGGCCTGATGATCTTGTTCTTGTGGATGGAAAAATGGGGGATTCAAACGGCGCCGGCGCGCACGCCGAGCCGGCAAGTTCCAGAAAGCGTAGCCTCCTCTACGTAACGCTTGTGCTGGTTGCGAGCGCGGTCTATCTCGGCTGCATTCTTTCGCCGCCTTCGCTGATGGACGATGTGGACGCCGTGCAGGCGCAGATCGCACGGAACATGCTGGCTTCCGGCGACTGGATCACCGCGCGGCTTGACGGCGTGCCTTATCTCGAAAAAGCGCCACTCGTGTATTGGGCCATCGCCATCTCGTACAAAATCTTTGGCGTCCACGATTGGGTCGCGCGCATTCCCGTTGCTTTGGCCGCAATTGGACTCTGCTGGCTCACAGCCGCATTCGGCGCCTGGGCTTTCGGCAAACGCGCAGGCTTCTATGCGGGCCTCTGCTTGGCCACCTGCACCGGATTGTTTCTCTTCACGCGCATTCTGATCCCCGACGTTATGCTAACGTTTGCGGTCACCTTGGCCCTGTGGTCGTTCCTCCGCGCGTTGGATGAAGAAGAGCCACGCCCGCGCCTGTGGGCTTTCCTGCTGGCGGTGAGCCTGGGCGTGGGATTGCTCTTGAAGAGCCTGATCGGGGTGGTGTTTCCGCTTGGGGCTGGAGCAATCTATCTCTACTTTACGGGAGGGCTCTTTTCGCCCAGAACCTGGAAACGCCTTCACGTCCTCAGCGGGTCGATCATCGTAATCTTGATTGCGGCGCCTTGGCACATCCTGGCCACGCTGCGCAACCCGCCCTATTTCGCGGTGACGCTTCACAGCGGCCCCGGCGAATATCACGGCTTTCTGTGGTTTTATTTCATCAACGAGCAATTCCTGCGCTTTCTCAACTTGCGCTACCCGCACGACTACAACACCGTCCCGCGCCTGCATTTTTGGCTGCTCAACCTTGTCTGGTTATTTCCCTGGAGCGTCTTTCTCCCCGCAGTGGCAAAACTTTCCTTCAAGCCGGCCGATCGCGCGGGAAGGGCCCGACTTTTATCGCTCTGCTGGATCGGTTTCCTGCTCGTTTTTTTCACGTTCTCAACCACGCAAGAGTACTATTCCATGCCTTGCTATCCGGCTTTTGCCCTGCTGCTAGGCTCGGCAATGGCCGCGGGCGGCGATTGGGTCCGGCGGGGAACACGAGCGCTTTCCGCCATCGCCGGGTGCGCCGCACTCACAGTGGGCTCGATTTTCTTTCTCGTCCGAAATCTTCCTGCCTCAGGAGATATTTCCGCCGCGCTTACCGAACATCCGGAAGCCTACACGCTTTCGCTCGGACACATGCGGGACTTGACTCTCCATTCGTTCGCCTATCTGCGGCTGCCGCTCGCTGTCGCCGCCTTCGCCTTACTTCTCGGCGCCCTAGGAACGATTCGCTTCCTCGGCCAGCGCGCGTTCATCGCCGTCGCCCTGATGATGGTGCTGTTTTTTCACGCCGCGCGACTTGCGCTCGTTGTCTTTGATCCCTACATGTCCTCGCGTCCGCTGGCGGAGTCGCTCCTGGCCGCTCCGGCCGGCAAATGGATCGCAGACGATCAGTACTACACATTCTCATCCATTTTCTTTTACACGAACCGCACCGCCCTCCTGCTGAACGGGCGCGTCAACAATCTCGAGTACGGTTCCTATGCTCCCGGCGCGCCGAACGTGTTCATAGACGATTCACAGTTCAAGGCGCTGTGGATTTCGCCGGAGCGGAACTACATCGTGGCCGATCATTCTGCTGTCCCGCGTCTGGAAAAGCTGGTGGGAAACCTACGGCTATGTGTGGTGACTCGGAGTGGCGGCAAACTCCTCCTCAGCAATCATCCGCTGGGGGATGCCTCCTGCCCCGCGGCTTCGGGCGCTACCGATCAAAATCCATAGTCAACATGCGCGCGAGGCCTCAGGTGTTCCTCGCGGCACAGAACGCGAAAGCTGGTGGACAAAGGCGCGTATGGTTCGTTACCGTAACGGCGAACGAGGACTCTGTGTGGGGTCGTGCTCTCGTCCGAAGGCTTTCCTCCAGCCGAAGGTCGAAGAGTCCCCACTGAGGGACGCAAAATGACGAAGTGCTTGGTGTTGGTCTGTCTCCTCTTGGGAACGGCAGGGGCAAGCATTGCGCAGGAAAGCGGCAGGGCCGACAGCTCTTCGGTTACGCAAGACGGAAACCTCCCTCCCGCAACTCAATTGACGGACACGAATGCAGCTGCGCCGGAGAATGCGAAGCTTGCTCCCGAGTTTATTTCTCGGCCCTCTTCTGGGACGATTTCTTCAGCGCCATCTGCCCCGGTCCCTGAGCCGGAGCCCCGCCCGAAGTTTGTCTACGGCTCGCGGGATGATTATCGCTGGCAACTCGGGTTCGGCGTGGCTGTTACGAGGTTTCGTTCCTCGCAGTTCTACGCGACCGGGGTCGGTACCAATACCTCGCTGGTCTACTTTACAAACGAGTGGCTCGGGATCGAGGGAGATGCGACAGCGACATTCGGGCCGACCGTCTTCGCGAACGAGAGCGTTAGATTCGTAAGTTATGGCGCGGGACCCAAGATTGCCTGGCGGCAGCGCCAATGGGAACCGTGGATGCACGCCATAATCGGTGGCGCGCACCTTCGCCCACAGACTGCCGGAAGCAGCAACGCACTTGC